>Ga0180007_10000332_pt1 | contig 83646 bp, 84 predicted proteins | sample MM_PC_MetaG_FD_121122 | JGI IMG/M metagenome (GOLD analysis project Ga0180007, IMG submission 121122) | Groundwater microbial communities from the Aspo Hard Rock Laboratory (HRL) deep subsurface site, Sweden - MM_PC_MetaG | ecosystem: Environmental > Aquatic > Deep subsurface > Groundwater...
AAAACCATCCGTGTTCTTTTGAAAGTTTTGAGCCGATCAAAGGCCAATCAATATTGTATATTTCTAATCAAATGACGCCTAAGGATATTAAAGCCTTTGTTTTGGATAAACCGGTAGTTTTGCGTAAAGGGCTCTGGCATAATGTTGTTACCGCGGAAAAAGAATCACATATTAAAATCACTGAGAATAATAGCGTGAAGTTGATAAAGCATAAGCTGGGCTATAATCTGGGGTTTTAATTAAAAGATTTCAGGTAATTGCTAGTTTTTAGATGATTTTCAGATGAGTCTGACTTTATTGACTCATTTTCAATTTTATGATATCTTAGAATGTAATATATCACGAGGCTTATAAATAAGTATGGAATATCAAACATATCAACTCCAAAAAGAAAAAGAATTTGAAGCAGCTTGTCAACGCTGCGGTAATTGCTGCGGAGCGCTGGATGATCCCTGTATGCATCTAGTAATTCAGTCTCAAGGAAAGTATTTTTGCGATATTTATGATTCTCGAGGGGGAGTGCGGAAAACATGTTTAGGTAGATTTTTTGAATGTGTTTCTATTCGAGATATTTTACATCGGGATTGGCTGGGTAACTGGAATTGCGCGTATAAAAAACAGATAAATAACGCGACATAAAATAGTTTTTAATCTGAGCATTATTAAAGGAGGGCAGATGACTGATCATCGAATAATATTAAGTAAAAAGGAACTTCCCAAATCCTGGTATAATATTCAAGCTGATTTTTCTAAGCCAGTACCTCCGGCATTAAATCCGGCAACCGGAAAACCAGCTACTGCTGAAGATTTTGCTCCGATTTTTCCCATGTCGCTTATTGAACAAGAAGTAAGTGTTGAGCGCTGGATAGATATTCCCGAAGAAGTTTTAGACATTCTTTCGATTTGGAGACCTACCCCTTTGATCCGGGCTCGCAGACTGGAACAATTTTTAGATACTCCGGCAAAAATATATTTTAAGGATGAATCGGTTAGTCCGGCCGGATCGCATAAGACTAATACCGCGGTTGCTCAAGCTTATTATAATAAACAAGCCGGAATTAAGAGAATTGCCACAGAAACCGGTGCCGGGCAGTGGGGAAGCGCATTAGCTTTTGCCACTAATTTTTTTGGTATTGAATGCGTGGTTTATATGGTAAAAATAAGTTATGAGCAAAAACCGTATCGCCGTTCTTTGATGAATGTTTGGAATGCGACCGTTTATCCCAGTCCTACTCAGAATACTAAAACCGGACGAATGATTCTAGAAAAAAATCCCGGGTGTTTGGGTAGTTTGGGAATCGCGATAAGTGAAGCAATCGAAGATACTGTAACACATAAAGATACAAAATATGCTTTAGGTAGTGTGTTAAATCATGTGCTTATGCATCAAAGCATTATTGGTCTAGAGACCAAGAAACAGCTTAAACAGGTGGGAGAAACTCCGGATATTATGATTGGCTGCTGCGGCGGCGGGAGTAATTTTGCCGGATTGATTTTTCCTTTTGTTTTTGATCCAATGAATGCCAAAAAACAAATTCGTTTTATCGGAACCGAGCCAACAGCTTGTCCGACATTAACCAAAGGACCGTATCGTTATGATTTCGGTGATACAGCCCAGACAACTCCTTTGATTAAAATGCATACTTTGGGGCATAACTTTATTCCTCAGGGAATTCATGCCGGTGGGCTGCGCTATCATGGCATGGCTCCATTGGTCAGCTTTTTGGCTAATCAAGGAATGATTGAATCTGTAAGCTATCATCAAAATGATATTTTTAAAGCAGCAATAACATTTGCGCGCACGGAAGGAAGAGTGCCGGCTCCAGAAACAGCGCACGCGATAAAAGCGGTAATTGATGAGGCACTAAAGGCAAAACAAGAGGGTAAGGAAAAGACAATTGTTTTCAACTATAGCGGACATGGTTTTTTTGATCTTGCTTCTTATGATAAATATCTGAGTAATCAGCTTCATGATTTTGAATATCCAGATGAAAAAATTGCCGAATCTTTAAAGGATTTACCGAATATTAAAGAATAAGGACAACCTTTGATTATTGAGTTTTTAGTTTTAGGTGGAAAGCGGAATAATGTTTATTAATATAAAAGTAATTACTAACGCGGCTAAAAACGAAATAACTGAGCAATCAAAGGGGCAGTATTTAGTTAAAGTGACTGCTACGCCTGAAAGAGGCAAGGCAAATAAAAAAGTAATGGAATTGCTGGCAGAATATTTCGCGGTTGCGAAAATGGATATACTAATAGTAAAGGGCAAGTATAATTCTAAAAAATTGCTGAATATTATAAATAAAAAACAAATAAATAAACAAGCAAATGAGGAGGAAAGATGAAAGGACAGGTAGAAAAGATACTCGAGGAAATAAGACCAATGCTGCAGGCTGATGGCGGCAATGTTGAGCTGGTAGCAGTTACAGCTGATGGAATTGTCCAGGTCAAGTTAAAAGGTGCTTGCGGCTCATGTCCTATGTCTCAGATGACATTAAAGATGGGCATAGAGAAAAGAATTAAAGAAGCGCTTCCGGCAATCAAAGCAGTGGTAGCTGTATAATTTTCTGATAAAAAAAGGAATTATTGTGGAAAAACTGATTAGATTTGGGGTTTCGATTGATAAGAAATTGCTGGATAAATTTGATGCTTTAATTTTAAAGCATCAATATTCTAATCGTTCGCAGGCAATTGCTGATTTTATGCGGGAAAAACTTATTGAACAGGATTGGAATACTCAAAAAAAGAAGGTTGCGGCAACTATCAGTTTAGTTTACAGTCATCATCATCGAACAATGCTGAACAAAGTAATGGATATTCAGCATGACTTTGAGAAATTAATTATATCGACACAGCATATTCATCTTGATCATGATAATTGCTTGGAAATTATTGCGGCATTTGGAAAAGGACAGGATATTTTGGAACTGGCGCGGCGCTTGCGTGCTGTTAAAGGGATAAAACATGCTTCTTTTACCATGACAACTAGCGGTAAACAAATAAGTTAGTTCTCATTTTTCAATAATTAGGCGCGGCAACTTTTAATGTTTAAGTTGCCGCGTTTTTATTGTTTGCTTTAAGGGTTTACTGTTTTAATGTTCTGCTGCTGGAAAGACTTGCTATACAAGGGGCTATCTGCTAAAATCAAGGTGGTGAAATATGGCTAAAAAACAAGCTTTTATAATTAGTTTTGAAGGGATTGAGGGAACAGGTAAGAGTACGCAATCTTATTTGTTAGGCAGCTTTTTGAGAAAACAGGGTTTTAAAACTGCTTTTTTTCGGGAACCAGGTTCTTCAGTATTTGGTGAGCAGATCCGGAATATTTTACTGCATGGAAAAAGTAAGCTTAGCGCTTTGACTGAGACATTGCTTTTTATTGCCGCGCGGGAGCAATTAAGCATAGAAAAAATTCAGCCTAATATTACAAAAAAAGATATAGTGATCATTGATCGCTATATGGATGCTACAGTTGCTTATCAAGGTTATGGTTCTGGGGTGGATATTAAGCTGATAAATCAATTAAATAAAGCAGTTGCCGGAAAATGTATTCCAGATTTAACTGTTTTATTTGATATTGATCCTGAAATAGGGCTTATCCGCTGTGGAAGAGGGGATCGTTTTGAAAAGCGTAAACTGTCTTTTCATCAAAGAGTTAGGGCTGGGTATTTAAAGATAGCAAAAGAAAATCCTGATAGGATAAAAGTAATTAAAGTAGAAAACGATATTAAAACTATTCAAAATCAGTTAAGGGATATTCTAGTTAATGAGTTTAATTTTGGAAAAAGAAAAAGCGCAAAAAGAGTATTTAAAAAATAATTATGCTTTTAACGAACTGGAAAGCATTTTCCGGGTTTTTGCTAAAGGCGGGAGTTTTTTATTTGTCGGAGATAATAAAAAACAAATAGAAATGGTTATTGAATCTTTAACTAAGAAAGAAACATGTGTAAACGCTGTTAATCCAGGACAAGACAATATTTATTGCGGACAGTGTCGAGATTGTCAATTAATCGCGGCAAGACAGCACCCTGATGTTCACTGGATTGCCCCCAAAGGAACCTCAGGTTCGATTAAAATAGAAGATATAAGATTGTTAAATGAGCAGATTAACCTGAAACCGTTTCAGGCTGAGCGAAAAACTTTTATTATTCAGGACGCGCAGCGAATGGGCCCGGAAGCAGCTAATGCTTTGCTTAAAACGCTGGAAGAACCGCCGCAGAACGCAAGCTTGGTTTTAGTGGCAAAAAGTTTGGCAGAACTTTTACCTACGATTGTATCTCGCTGTAAGCTTGTGCGTTTTTCTCAAGACGGTAGTAATTTAAGCGAAGATCAGCAGCTGCTTGATCAGCTTATTCAGCGATTTTTTGAGCAAGAGGATATGCCGGATGGCCAGAGCTTGTATGAGGATATTGGGGCTTTGGACCGAAGCATGGTGGAACATGTCTTATATGAATTGGCTTGCGTAATGCGGGATATATTGATTGTTGGTTTAAAAACAGATGGGGTTAAGCTTATAAGTTCTCAATCTGCTGCGAAAATAAAACAATGGGCGGGTCTTTTTAATCAATCTTTTATTGAGCGGATACTGGAGCAGATTATTTGGACCAAGAGTAATATTAGTAAAAACGCTAATATTAAACTGGCAATTGATTTATTGGTGAAGTCAATAAATAAGTATAAGTTTGAAAATAACTAAATGCAGAAACTTTTTTAATAGTTAATCGTTGCTAAATATTTCGGAGTAAAATATGGTAAAAACAGTGAAAGTAAAATTAAAGGATCAGGTAAAACCCGTGACCTATAACGCGAACAATTTAAATCTTAATCTCCATGATCTGGTTATTGTGGAATCTGAACGCGGACAGGATTGCGCTGAGGTGGTTTCTGTTGTGGAAAAGAGTACTCAGGAAAGTGTGAAAGGTTTAGTTAAAAAAGTTTTACGATTAATGACGCCACAAGATCATGAACAGATGGCAAGTAATAAAAAAGAGATAAAAAATATTTTTAAAACAACGCAAAAAAAGATTGGCGAACGCAAGCTGGATATGAAACTTGTTGAAGCTGAATATTCTTTTGATCGGAGTAAAATAATTTTCTATTTTACAGCTGAAGGCCGCGTTGATTTTCGCGAATTAGTTCGCGATCTTGCTCACCTTTTTAAAGCAAGAATAGAGTTGAAGCAGATTGGGGTGCGAGATGAAGTAAAGATGTTTGGCGGATACGGCTGTTGCGGCAGAGAGCTTTGCTGTGCGGCGTTTCTCAAGGATTTTGAGCCAGTTACTATTCGGATGGCGAAACAGCAGAATATGCCGCTTAATCCGGAAAAAATATCAGGTCTTTGCGGCAGGCTGATGTGCTGTTTAGGATATGAATATCAGACTTATAAAGAATTTTGTAAAAAATTGCCAAAAGAAGGCCAGTATATCGAGACTCCAGAAGGTAAAGGCAGAGTATTAAGCGTACATACTCTCAAACAGATGGTTTTAGTTGAATTAGAAGATGAACGAAAAATTGAAGTTTCGCTGAAACCAAAATGTGAACAGCATCAAGATAAAGGTAAATGCAAACAAAATCATGAAAATGAAAAATAATTTTTATATAACTACAGCAATTGATTATCCTTCAGGCAAACCTCATATCGGACATGCTTATGAAAAAATTTTAGCTGATACCATCGCGCGTTGGCAGAGAAGCCGGAAAAAGAATGTTTTTTTTCTTACTGGAACCGATGAACATGGACAGAAAATTGAAAAGTATGCTAAGCAGGATAATAAGAGTCCAGGAGAATTTGTGGCAGCAATGACAGCGGAATTTATTAGTCTTTGTAAAATTCTTAAGATATCTAATGATGATTTTATCCGGACTACGGAAAAAAGGCATATTAACGTTGCTTTGGTAATACTGAAAAAGGCAATGGCTAAAGGTGATATTTATAAGGATAAATATGAGGGATATTATTGCGTTGATTGTGAATGTTTTTATTTGGAGCGGGATCTAATTGAGGGAAAGTGTGCTGTGCATCAAAAGCCAGCGGATTGGATTGAAGAACAGGGCTATTTTTTTAGAATGAGTAAGTATCAGCAAAAAGTTTTAGACCATATAATTAATAATGAGGATTTTATTTTTCCAAAGACTCGGCGTAATGAAATAATTAATCGGATAAAAGAAGGAGTTAGAGATTTAAGCGTTTCCCGTTCTAATTTCAGCTGGGGCATTCCTTTTCCTGAGGATAAGGATCATGTTGTTTTTGTCTGGTTTGACGCGTTGATAAATTACGTAAGCGGAATCGGTTATCCCGATAGCCAGAGATTTAAGGATTTTTGGCCGGCAGATATTCATCTTATTGGCAAGGATATTCTTTGGTTTCACACCATGGTATGGATGGCGATCTTAATGTCTGCTGATCTAGAGCTGCCAAAAGCAATTTTTGTGCATGGATTTATTAATCTGCAAGGTGAAAAAATATCAAAGAGCTCTGGGGTATCTGTTGATCCTGCTCAGTTAATTGAGAAATATGGAGCAGACAGTTTGCGCTATTTTCTTTTAAGAGAAATGTCTTTTGGCGAGGATGGTAATTTTTCTGAACAGGCACTGATCCGTAGAATTAACAGCGATTTGGCAAATGATCTGGGGAATTTAGTGCATAGAAGCGCGACAATGATAGAAAAATACGTGCAAGGTAAAATTCCGCTAAGGCGGATGGGCAATGAACCGGTTAATTTGCTTGGATTTGCGGAAAATCTAGGAAAAGTCGTGGATGGACAAATGGAGATTTATAATTTTTCCCAAGCTTTAATTAAAATATGGGAAGTAATTAATTTAGCGAATAAATTTATCGAAGATACAAAGCCTTGGGTTTTGTTTAAGGAAAATAAACAGGAAGAGGTATCTGATTTTATTTTTATTTTAAGTTTTGTGATTAATCAAGTACAGGAAAACCTCGGCCCGTTTATGCCGATTACTGCTGATAAAATTTATCAGCAGTTTGCTTCCGGCTGCGTTAAAAAACAAGAACCACTTTTTCCGAGGATTGAAGATGCTCATTGATACGCACTGCCATCTTGACTTTAAGCAGTTCGATGAAGATAGAGAGGAAGTGATTAAACGCGCTGAGCAAGCTGGCGTAAAATATCTTGTAAATGTAGGCGCTGATATCCGGGGTTCGGAGGAATCTATAAAATTAGCAAAGCAGTATGAAAATATATTTGCCGCGGTAGGGATTCATCCGCATTATGCCGAACAGGTCGCCAGTCAAGAGATTCAGCATATTGAGGCCTTGGCTGATTCGCGAAAAGTTGTCGCGATCGGAGAAATTGGACTTGATTATTTTGATCATAATAATCCGGAAGTTTTGATCGAAAAGGTTTTACAGTCAAAGCAGCAAGATGTTTTAATCAAGTTTATTGATTTGGCTGCGCGTAAGAAACTGCCGATTATTTTTCATTGTCGAAACGCGGCTGATGATCTTTTAGCAATAATATCGGAAAACATTAATATTGAAAATTCCGCGGTAGTGCATTGCTTTGCCCAAAGTAAAGAATTTTTGCGTAAATGTTTGAATAAGGGGCTGTATGCTTCTTTTACCGCGAATATAACTTATAAAAAAGCGGACAAATTAAGAGAGCTGATTGCTTACGCTCCTTTGGACCGGATCTTTTTGGAAACTGACGCGCCCTATCTTGCTCCTCAGGAAAAAAGAGGTACGCGTAATGAGCCGGCATATATAACTTTTTTAGCTAATGAAATCGCGCGGATAAAACAGATCAGCCAAGAAGAGTTGGCTCAAGTCACAACGGATAATGCTAAATTTTTTTTTAAGATTAGTTAATGTAAAAATAGTTTATTTAAATCGGATAATTTAAAAAATTAAGCAGGGTTTATGTCGCAAGTTAGTATAATTCGCTGTGCTGATTATGAACTAAATAAGCTTTATCAATCAGTAAAACAGTCAGTTGACGCGCAGGGAGGAATTGACCGATTTATTAAAACAGGTCAATCAGTATTGCTTAAGCCCAATTTCCTTAAAATCGCGCGTCCTGAGGAGGCGGTAATAACTCATCCGGAATTTATCAGGGCAGTTATTCGTCTGGTAAAAACTGTTACTGATAAAATATTTATTGGCGATAGTCCCGGAGGATTAGTTAAAATAGAAGATATTTATGAGCAATGCGGCATTAGAAAAGTTGCTCAGGAAGAAAATGTTGAACTGGTAAGATTTGATAAGATCAAGCAAATAGGCGGTATTCCTTTTGCCAGTATAAAAGATGAAGTTGATGTAGTCATATCGCTGCCCAAGCTTAAAACGCATAATCTGACAAGCTTAACCTGCGCGATTAAAAATGTTTTTGGACTTGTTCCGGGTTTGTATAAAGTGCATTGTCATAAAAAAGCGCCGAATTTTCAGATCTTTGCCCAAGAATTAGTAAGAATATATTCAATGGCTGTTCCGAATTTAAGTATTATTGATGGGGTTCTGGCTATGCAGGGTGAGGGGCCTTCAGGCGGCGATCCTTATAAGCTAGGGCTGGTTATTGCTTCGGCAGACGCGGTTGCCGCGGATTCTGTTGTGGCCAAGATAATTGGGCTTAAGCCCTTTTCTGTTCCCAGCATAAAACTAGCGCATGAGATGAAATTGGGACAAGCAGATTTAAATAATATTCAAATAAGCGGCGAGCTGATAGATGAAGTATCGGTTCGTGATTTTGCTTTGCCTAAAATAATGGGTCTTTATAAACTGCCCAATTTTTTATTAAAAGGGATTTTACGTTTGATTCCGCTAATGTTGACTATAGATGCTGATAAGTGTAATAATTGTTTAATATGCGCGAAGATTTGCCCGCAAAAAACAATTGAACAATTAAACTCTAAAGTAAAAATTAACCCAAAAAATTGCATACTTTGTCTTTGCTGCAGTGAAATGTGCCCGAATAATGCGATATATTTGCGTTTTTTGAAAGGGAGAAGAAATAATGACAAGCAAAATTCTTGTTGTTGAAGATACGCAAAAAGATTTTGATTTTTTGCAACAAACATTACTAAAAGAGAAATTTACTATTTTGCGCTCATCTGACGGGAAAGATCTGCTCGCGCTTATGGAAAAAGAGGCTCCGGATCTGATCATCCTTGATCTTATTTTACCTGAAACTGATGGGTTTGAATTATGCAAAATAATTCGTTCAGAAGAACGTTTTCTAAATATCCCGATACTTTTTTTTACCTCTTCAATTAATATTGACAATAAACTTCTCGGGCTGCAACTTGGGGCTTCGGATTTTTTAAGCAAAGATTGTGATAGCCGCGAGCTTGTTATTAAGATTAAGAATTTATTATATGCTAAAAGGCGTTATGATGATGTTCTCAGGCTTTCGGTTGTCGATAGCTTAACGCATGTTTATAATCGGAGATATTTTCAGCATCGATTACGCGATGAGTTTGAACGCGGACGGCGTTATGACCGGGATTTTTGTTGTTTAATTATTGATGTGGATAAATTTAAAGAAGTTAATGATACCTTAGGTCATCCCATTGGCGATAGCGTTCTTAAGTCTATAGCTGATATCCTGCGCAGTAATATCCGGGCTGCTGATATTTTATGCCGCTATGGCGGTGATGAATTTGGTTTACTTTTACCGGAAACTAATTTTCAGGGGGCTTATGTTACCGCTGAGCGGATGCGCAGTAAGGTGGGAAAAGCAAATTTAGCTACAGCGGAAAGCCCGGTTTTTATATCACTTAGCTGCGGCATAAGCTCGCTTGTAGAAGGCGGAGCTGTGGGCATAGATGAACTAGTGACTCAGGCAGATGTTGCTTTGTATAAAGCCAAAAGAGCGGGAAGAAATCAAATAAGTTTTTATGGTAGATAGATGGCAGGCTGATTTCAATTTTCAAATAAACAGCGTTTAGCGAAAGGGGGCTGTCTTGGAACATAAGATACTTGTAGTGGAAGATAATGCCAATGATCTGGAGACATTGAAAAATAAGTTAAAAAATGAACCTTACGAGCTTATTCATGCTCCTGATGGAAAGACAGCATTTTCTTTATTGGAAAAAGAAAAGCCTGATCTTGTGATTCTGGATGTTTTGCTTCCGGATACCGATGGATTTGAAATCTGCCGCAGAATAAGAAAGAGGGAGCAGTATATTAGTCTGCCGATCTTGTTTCATACTACGGTTAATACTACCGATGAAAAACTTATTGGCTTGGAAATGGGCGCGTCTGATTTTTTAAATAAAAATTCTGATGAACGCGAATTAATTGTCAGAATAAGAAATCTGTTGAACCTGAAAAAAAACATTGATAAACAGGTTAAATTTTCAGTTATTGATAGTCTTACTACCATCTATAATAAAACCTATTTTCAGTATCGGATAAGTGATGAGTTTGCCCGGGGGCGAAGATATAAACGTAATTTTTGCTGCGCGATAATTGATCTTGATTATTTTAAACAAGTAAATGATCTTTTTGGCTACCTGACCGGAGATATGGTTTTGAAAAAAATAGCGGCGATTTTTCGTCAGAATATCCGCGGGGCTGATATTTTATGCCGTTATGGCGGCGATGAGTTTGGCTGGTTGCTTCCAGAAACAGAAATGGATGATGCTTATTTAGCGGTAGAAAGAATGCGGCAATTTGTTGTTACCAGTGAACTGGGTAAAGATGAATGCCGGGTAAGCCTGACAATAAGCTGCGGCTTAAGCTGTTTGGAAGATGTTTCGGCAAATATAGCAGATGAACTTTTTGCTAACGCGGTAAATGCTTTAAATAAAGCAAAAGCTAAAGGAAGAAATCAAACCCGAGTATATGGAAAGGAAAAAGAGAATTGAAATTTGAAACAATTAGCTGGAAAAATAGAAAAGTTGTTTTAATTGATCAAACTAAACTGCCGGGAAAAGTTGTTTTTGTTGAATGTTCAACAGTAAAACAGGTTTGGCAGGCAATCAAAACCTTAAAAGTCAGAGGCGCTCCGGCGATTGGAGCCGCAGCTGCTTTAGGTATGGCTTTGGGCGTAAGTAAAAAAAATGAAAATAGTTTTTCGGTTTTTCAGAAAAACTTAAATTATTTGTTTGATTATCTCGCGTCTTCTAGGCCAACAGCAGTTAATCTGGTTTGGGCGCTTGAGCGGATGCGAAATATTGCTTTGCGAAATAAAGATAAACCGATTGATTTGATTAAACAAATAATGTTTAAAGAAGCGCGGAATATTATTGCTAAAGATAAGCAGAGTTGCGCTAAGATGGCGGACAACGCGCAGTCTTTGATTAAAAAAAATGATCGAATCATGACTTACTGTAATGCGGGGATGCTGGCAACTGTGGGCATGGGTACGGCCTTAGGGGTTATTTACAGAGCTAATCAATTGGCGAAAAATGTAAAAGTTTTTTCTTGTGAAACCCGGCCGCTTTTGCAGGGAGCGCGGCTAACTTGCTGGGAATTGAGTACAAATAAAGTAGACGTAACAGTGCTTTGCGACAATATGGCCGGATATTTGATGCAGCAAAAGCAAATCGATAAAATTTTTGTCGGCGCGGACCGGATCGCGGCAAACGGCGACACGGCTAATAAAATCGGCTCATATTCACTGGCTGTACTAGCAAAATTTCACAAAGTGCCTTTTTATGTTGTCGCTCCGGCCTCGACATTTGATTTAAATCTGGCTAGCGGAAACCAAATCCCGATTGAACAGCGGAGCGCGAGTGAGATAAGACAAAATTGGTATAAGCGTCCGATGGTTGCTGAGAAAGTAAAAGTTTATAACCCGGCATTTGATGTTGTCCCGGCTAAATTGATCGCGGCGATTATTACGGATTTTGGTTTGATAAAAGCGCCGGATAAAAATAATATTAAGCGTGTTTTGAAACCATGAAAACACTAGCCCAGCTGGGCGAATTTAATTTTATCGCTGCTATCGCGAAAAAAAATCTATGCAATAAAACTGTTTTAAAAGGCATTGGCGATGACGCTGCTGTAGTCAGTATTTCTCCGAATGATTGTTTGCTTTTTACCGCGGACATGCTGATCGAAGATGTGCATTTTTTGAGAAACGCGAATCCCCAAGCCATAGGGCATAAAGCGATTGCCTGTTCTTTAAGCGATATTGCCGCCATGGGCGGCTTGCCGCTTTACGCGATAGTCAGCGTGGCTTTTCCTAAAAAACTAGACAGCGCGTTCGCGAAAAAAATTTACCAAGGAATGCGAAAAACAGCGCTAAAATATTCAGTTGATATTATCGGGGGAGATACCAATGCCGCGGAAAAAATTATTATTGATGTTTTTTTATGCGGCAAGGTTAAACGTAAGCAGCTAGTTTTAAGAAGCAATGCCCAGAGCGGGGATCATATCTTTGTGACTGGTAATCTGGGCGGTTCACAGCGCGGCGGGCACCTGAGTTTTACTCCGCGAATAGCTGAATCAAGATTTTTAGTGTCTAATTATAAATTAAATTCAATGTTAGATATTTCTGATGGATTAATTGCTGATTTAGGGCACATCTTAAAACAAAGTAAAAAAGGGGCAATTTTGGAGGCAGAACAGATCCCTTTGCACGCAAAAGCCGATAACTTGGAAAATGCTTTTTACGCGGGTGAGGATTTTGAGCTATTATTTACTTTAAGTGAAAAAGAGGCAAAGAAATTAAGCTTAAATTGGCCGTTTAAAAAAACTAAATTATCCTATATCGGCAGAATAACCGCGCAAGGACACGGCCTGCAATTGATCAATAAACAAAGAAAATTAACTAAAATAAAACCCGGTGGATATTGCCATTTTTAATTAAACCAACAGATATTTAAATTTAATTATATGCTGAATTTAACCACTAATACCCCTGAACAAACAATTGTTTGGGGAAAGCAGCTTGCCAGGTTTTTGAAACCAGGGGATGTTATTGCTTTATCCGGTAATCTTGGAGCTGGGAAAACAACCTTTGTTAAAGGGATTGCGCAGGGGCTGGGGATTAATAAAAAACAAGTCAATAGCCCCAGCTATGTTTTGATCCGGGAGTATAAAGGGAAAAACATAGAATTGTTTCATTGTGATTTGTATCGGCTGGATAATGTTGAACAAATATCTTTTTTGGGTATTGAAGATTATTTTGATCGAGAGGGTGTGCTGGTTATTGAATGGGCCAAAAGGGCAGGAGATTTACTGCCGGATCAATATTTGGATATTAGTATTGCCTTGCTTGGAGAAAAAAAACGGGGTTTTAAAGTAAAGGCCTGTGGAGCTAAATATCAGGCTTTGATCAATACTCTTAAAATAGTAATTAAATAGCTGTTAAATCATTAATGAGGCGATTATGATTTGTTTAGCTGTGGATACGTCAAGTAAGTTTTTGTGCATTGTGCTTATGGAAAATGAGCGTATTTTGCGAAAATTTAATCAGGATAAAGCCAGGGCGCATGGACAGCTTTTGATTCCGGAAATTCAAAAAATATTAAAAACCCAAAAAATCCGGCTTCAAGATCTGGATTGTTTGGCGGTTAATATCGGTCCAGGATCATTTACTGGTTTGCGCATAGGGATCGCGGCTGTAAAAGGCTTGAGTCTTGCTTTAAAAATTCCGATTATAAGTCTGAGCAGTTTGGATCTTATTGCTTATAATTGTCTTAAGCTTGAAAAAACTATATGTTCAATTATTGACGCGAAACGTAAACAGGTATATGCCGCGATTTTTAAAAATTCCGGGACTAGCTTAAAAAAGCAGAAAAAGTATTTTTTAGGGCCAATTGATGATTTGCTTGTGAATTTAAAAGCAGCGATTGTGTTCAGCGGCGACGGAGTTGGTTTATACAAAGAGCAAATAATGGCGCATAAGAATATAAATCCTGTTTTTGCTCAGGAAAAATCATGGTATACCGATCCAGCTGTTTTTGCCAAGTTATGTTATCGTGAATATCAAAATAAAAAATTTAAACAAGCCAAAGACATTGTGCCAATGTATTTATATCCAAATACCTGTACAGTAAGAAAAAAACAAAAGAAGAGTAATGCTAAATAAAAAGACACTTCAATATCCGGCTTGGGCTGAAATTAATTTGTCAAACATTAAGTCAAATTTCCTGCGGTTAAAGCGGAAAGCTGGTAAAGGGCTTAAAGTGCTGGCAGCGGTAAAAGCGCATGCTTATGGCCATGGCATGCTGGAAGTGTCCCGGCAGTTGGAAAAATGCAAAGTTGGCTATTTAGGAGTTGCTAGTGTGAGTGAGGCATTAGCCTTGCGCCAGGGGAAAATTAAAACCCCGATTCTGGTTATGGGTAATGTTTATGATCAAAATCAAATCAAACAAGCAATTAACGCGCGAATAAGCCTAACTGTTGCTGATCTGTCCGGAGCTTTGAATTTAAGCCGGATTGCTGCTGAAAAAAAAGTAAAAGTACATATCAAAGTGGACACAGGTATGGGCCGGATCGGAATCTGGCATCAGGAAGCTTATGCTCATATAATTAAAATTTTTAAAATGAAAAATCTCCTGATTGAAGGAATTTTTACCCATTTTCCCAGCGCGGATACGGATATTGATTTTACTAAACAGCAAGTAATTATTTTTAAAAAATTAATTGAGAGATTAAACCAAAACAATATTTATATTCCGCTGATTCATGGCGCTAATAGCAGCGCGATTTTTCAATTAAAAAATTACAATCCAGAATTATTTAACATGGTTCGTCCGGGTTTAATGCTTTATGGAATGTATCCATCGCCGGCTATAAAAACAAAGTCACGGCTTAATCTAAAGCCGGTATTGCAGTTAAAAAGCAGAGTTGTTTTTTTAAAAACAGTGGATAAGGGCCGATCAATCAGCTATGGCCGGACTTATCGCGCTAAAACAAAAACTAAAATTGCTACTGTATCCATAGGCTATGCCGATGGATATTCAAGAGCTTTGTCTAATAAAGCGCAGGTTTTAATCAAAGGTAAATTATTGCCGGTTGTCGGCCGGATCTGCATGGATCAGCTTATGGTGGATATTGGTTTATCTTCCAAAGTAAAGGTCGGAGATATTGTGACTTTGATTGGCAGTCAGCAGAAAAAAACAATATTTAGCGAAACATTGGCAAGTTTATGCAATACTATACCTTATGAGATTACTTGCGGTATCTCTGCCAGGGTAAAGCGCGTATTCAAAAAACATTGACTTTAAAACCCAGAATGTTATAATTAAAATTCAGGATTATTATGGATAAAAAATACTTAAATAATAAAGGTTTATCATTGGTGGAAGTTGTGATGTCAGCGCTATTGCTTACAGTAGTGCTGGCGGCGCTGTTTGCCTCCTATCGAAATGCCAATAACTTAATCAATCTTGCGCATAACAAGCTAATTGCTCTGAACTGGGCTGAATCTGTGCTTGAACATGAAAGAGCTAATTTTGGAGGCGCTTATACGGACCCGGCTTCGCCTAACTGGCTGACTGTGGAAAAGAGCGCTCCGGCTCCTACTATTGCAAGAATAAATTACGGTGCACCGCAAGCGCATTTGCAGGAAATTAAAGTTACAATAACCTGGACTGAATAATATGAAAAGAAATCAAGGTTTTACCTTACTGGAAGTGCAGATTTCGGCAATGCTGATGATTGTTGTGCTGATTGCTACCGGAGTTATTTTTTATTTTTCGTTGGCCTCCATAAGGTATATGCAGGATGCTTTTGATGTTTACACAAATGCTACAACCGCGATGAATCTGATTACCAATGAGGTAATACGGTCTAATTGTTATGGCTCAGCGCAAGGCCCTGGATATGTTGCTGTTCCAGGTAGCTTTTATGGTGCTAATGGGTATCAGCATGTGCTTGCCGGAGGAGCCTTGGGTGCTTCCGCGGATAGTGTGTATGTTGATATGCCGACATTGAATGATTCCAATGCTATGGTTGTCAGCGGTTTTGGTTCGGGAAATGGTCTTTATTTACGCCAGGCAACGCAAGCTTCAAGTTCCAGCGGTGTGGCAGCAGATGTTGCTGGAGATTTTCCTTCGCATGAAATAGTGGAAATATATCGTCAATGGTTTTTTGGTCCGCCGAATAAAATACAATTGATTGTGGATAGAACTGACCCAGTTCTAGGCAGCAGTATTCAAGCTATAGCGGATAATGTAATTCAGTTTGATTTTAAGCCGATTGCGTATAATTGTGTGCATGTTATTTTGACACTAGAGGGTAAGGTGGATGATCCGATGGCTGCTGGAGTGAAAAGGCATAGAATTACGCTGAGTAAGCTGATTACTTTGCGCTGCGCGCCTTCTGTTGCGCCAATACCTGGGGTAAATACATGGTGATCTGGATGAGAAAAATGAAATTTTTATCAGCTAAAAATATCCCCAAAAAAACTGACAGAGAAAAAGCCCAGGCAATGGTTGTGTCATTTATTTATGTGAGTATTGTTTCGCTGATCGCGATTTATATGATGTCTTATGCCCATAATCTGAATAAAGTTGTAAGTCGAGACATAAAACATAGTATGTCTTTTTACGCCGCGGAAGGCGCTTTAATCAGGGTGATGTCATTACGTGAGTTGGGCCGGCCAACTCCTGTAAACATGGATACAGCGCCGATGACTATTGGCATTCAAACAGCTGTTGATGGAACAACCCGAAGGATTACGGCAACTGTTAATTGGTAATAAAACTTAATTGATGTTTATTTTCTATAAATAATATGGTGGAGGCAAATAATGGCGCCAAAAATAAAACAGTTTTTACAAAAAATAAAACAGGTAAATAAAGAGTATTTACTGCTTTTTGCAATAGTTACTTTAATTGGATTATTGATCTATTCTTCTACCGCGACATCGCAACAATCTCCGGAAGAAATAACCTTAACTACTTTTTATCCTTGTCCTTTTGGAGAGTATGACCGGATTACTGCTTCGAGATTTATTGATTTTGATAATGTTAATCGCTGGTTTGATCCTAGCGGAGATACTCAGCTGGAATCTTTGCGGGTTTTTAATGGGATTCTTGCAAATGTAGTTGTTGGTCCAGCCGGGACATATTCGGTTAATTTTGTGACTGGCGAGGCGTTTCTTAATGTTGTTACGGCAGATAAACTGGTAATGACTGGGCCAGCGCCTTCGCCAACATATGAAGTAAATGGTGGAAATTATGTGTGGGATATTGCTGAAGGTATGCTAATTACAGAATGTACCGCGGGTGATGTTGTGATCATCGGCGATGATCCGGGAAAGGGTTTGGTTAAATCAACTGAAAAATTCGATTCCCGGGTTGCGGGGATTGTTTCCACTGATCCTAAGATTTATATGGGAGCGGCTGAAGATAAAATGCCTTTAGCTTTGGCCGGGATTGTAAAATGTAACGCGACTGTGGAAAACGGAGCAATTAAACGCGGTGATTTGCTGGTAAGTTCTTCTTTGCCGGGTTATGCTATGCGGGCTTCGGCAAAAGAAGTAAAGCCCGGGATGCTGGTGGGCAAAGCATTGCAGGAATTAACTTCAGGCCAGGATAAAATTTTTGTTTTAGTTAATAAACAGTAAAATATAGAGACTTTTGATTATGAAAAAAATAAAATATTTTAAAATATTAAGTCTTGAGATAATCGGTGTATTATTATTTGCCGCGGGTTTAGGTTTCGCGCAGCAAGGAGCTGTGAAAACCCTAAGTATTAATACGCATCGATTTCTTTATAACGCGGCAGCGAATTATGTTGCAGCGGCTTATGATGTTTTAGTTGCTAAACAGTTTATTGATCGAGATCCAGAGGCACTGGCCGGGGGCCATAGTTGTTTTGGGGACCCTAGCGAACAGAGCGATTTGCATCATCTGACAGTTAATGATGGACTGGAGTTTGACTATACGGATTCTGGAACCATGACTATAAGTGCTGTGCCTTTAGGGGCATTCTCAATTAATTTCGAAGATGGTTGGGCCGGTGGAGAAGCATATTTTTCAACTTGTACTGCAGTTAAATTTGTAATGATAACCCCATTTCCTGATTCTAGAAATGATGAGGGCAAAAAAGTATGGGATATTGCTGAAGGTATTAATGTTGAATTTGGTGATGCTTGTGATGTTGTGGTTATTAGTAAAAATAAAGATTTGACGGTTACGCGTTCAACTGTTAAGTTTGATTCTAAAGTGGCCGGAGTTATATCGGAGTCACCAAAAATATATATGGGAGATATGGCAGGTAATAAGCCTTTGGCTTTGTCCGGGATTGTTAAGTGCAATGTGAATACGCAAAACGGGCCGATTAAAAAAGGTGATATTCTGGTAACATCATCAGAGCCTGGATACGCGATGAAAGCTAATGAAAGTCAAGTATTGCCGGGAATGATTATTGGCAAAGCTTTGGACGCGCTTGATCAGGGTAAAGGAAAAATTTATATTCTAATCAATTAGCAATATAGTTCAAATTTCAGGTTTAAAAAGCAGAAGACAGAATAATCTGTCTTCTTTGTTCTCATTACAGGGTTTGCTTGGTTTAAATTTTAAATAAAATCGAGGAGAAATAATGTTACGCAGTGATAAAATTAAAAAAGGGTTAGAGCGTGCTCCGCACAGAGCTTTGCTGTTTTCTACAGGTATTTCCAGAAAAGATTTGAGTAAACCGTTTATTGCCGTAGCAAGTTCGGTTAATGATTTTATTCCTGGTCATGTTGGTATGCGTGATCTGGAAAGATTTGTCGAGCGCGGTATTGTTAGTCAGGGCGCGGTGCCGTTTTTCTTTGGACTGCCTGGGATATGCGACGGAATTGCCATGGGGCATGAAGGCATGCATTATCCGCTTGCTTCCCGGGAATTGATTGCTGATTCCGTGGAATCAGTGGTTAAAGCGCATTGTGCTGACGGATTGGTTTGTATTACAAATTGTGATAAGATTACTCCCGGCATGTTGATGGCTGTAGCTCGGTTAAATATTCCGGCAATTGTCCTGACCGCGGGGCCAATGCTTTCCGGCAGACAGGGAATGAAACGGTTGTCTTTTGTCCGTGATACTTTTGAAGCATTGTCTTTAACTAAAAGAGGCGAGATGAGTAAAGAAGAGCTTTCATGTTTGGAGATGGAAGCTTGTCCTGGGCAGGGATCCTGTCAGGGTTTATATACAGCGAATACAATGGCCTGTTTGACAGAAGCCATGGGCATGTCTTTGCCCGGCTGTGGTACTGGTTTAGCTGGTATGGCTAAAAAGAAAAGATTAGCTCAGGCAAGCGGAGAACGGATTGTGGAATTAGTTAAAGCAAATATTACGCCAAGTATGATTATGAATGAGAAATCATTGGAAAACGCGATTATGGTGGATATGGCTTTGGGCGGATCAAGTAATACTGTTTTGCATCTTTTGGCGATTGCTCATGAATGCGGGATAGAAATTCCTTTGGAGAAATTCGATAAAATAAGCAAGAAAACTCCGCATATAACTGATTTGCGTCCTGGCGGAGAATATTTTATGGAAGACCTTGAATATTCCGGAGGGATTCCAGCTGTAATGCATAGGCTTAAAGATAAATTAAATGACAACCCGACTGTTTGCGGGACTAGTGTAAAAAAGCTGGCAGAGTATTCTCAAGTGCTTAATGAAGAAATTGTCCGGCCGCTTAATAAAGCGCATCATAAAGAAGGAGGGATAGCAGTACTGTTTGGCAACTTAGCCCCAGAGGGCGCGGTTGTAAAGCAGTCCGCTGTCAGTGAGAAAATGATGTACTTTAAAGGCAAGGCGCGTGTTTATAATAGTGAAGAAGCGGTGATGAAAGATATTCTTTCCGCTAAAGTGAAAAAAGGCACGGTTTTAGTTGTGCGCTATGAAGGCCCGCGCGGCGGACCTGGTATGCGGGAAATGCTCGCGCCGACAGCGGCAATTGTTGGAATGGGCATGTCTGATGATGTTGCTTTAATCACTGACGGAAGATTTTCCGGCGGAACCAGAGGGCCTTGTTTAGGACATATTTCTCCAGAAGCAGCAGCCGGCGGTCCGATCGCGGCTGTAAAAAACAATGATGAAATAATCATTGATATAAAAAACAGAAAATTACATTTAAACTTAACTGATCAGGAAATAGCGGAAAGACTGCGCCATGTAAAACATCCGCCGCCAAAGATAAATACCGGATGGCTTAAGCGTTATGCTAAAATGGTAAGCTCAGCGAGCAAAGGCGCGGTTTTAGATATTGAATGATAAAAATAAAAAAGGAAATATTATGAAAAAAACAGGCGCGGAGATTATTGTTGAGTCACTGTTGAAAGAAGGAGTACGGGTTTTGTTTGGTTATCCCGGCGGTTCAGTTTTACCGCTTACTGATGCCCTCTACGATGCGCCAATTGATTTTATTCTGGTTCGTCATGAACAGGCAGCGGCGCATGCTGCTGACGGCTATGCCCGGGCAACCGGCAAGGTCGGGGTTTGCATGGCTACATCTGGTCCCGGAGCAACTAATTTGGTAACTGGTTTGGCAACAGCGCATATGGATTCTATTCCCATGGTTGCGATTACCGGACAGGTAAACAGTACTTTGATTGGTAATGATGCTTTTCAAGAAGCGGATATTACCGGAATAACAAGATCCATTACAAAACACAATTATCTGGTTAAAGATATCGCTGAACTGGCCAGTACAATAAAAGAGGCTTTTTATATTGCTTCAACCGGCAGGCCGGGGCCAGTAGTTATTGATGTTCCGGTTGATATCCAAAAACAGAGCATGGAATTTAATTACCCGGAAACAATTAAAATGCGTTCTTATAATCCGGAAATCGCATTGCCAATGGATCAGATTAAAAAAGCAGCTAAGCTGATTGAAAAAAGCAAAAGACCAGTTGTTTATGCCGGCGGGGGAATTATAATTTCCCAAGCGCATGATGAACTGCTGGAATTCGCGGTAAAAATCAATGCTCCGGTAACTACGACTTTAATGGGCCTGGGCGGTTTTCCGGAAACCAATGAACTGGCCTTGGGAATGCTCGGGATGCATGGTACTGTATACGCGAATCATTCAATAATGGAAAGTGATTTGATTATCGCGGTGGGCGCTCGTTTTGATGACCGGGTAACCGGCCGGATTGATAAATTCGCGCCAGATGCCAAAGTAATTCATATTGATATTGATCCAACCGCGATCAGCAAGAACATCCGTGTAGATATCCCGGTTATTTGCGATGCCAAGCAAGGGCTGCGGGCTTTGAATAAAATTGTAAAAAGATTAGAAACAGATGCCTGGCTGAAAAAGATTCATGGCTGGAAAACAAAAGCGCCTTTGCAGTATCAAACATCAGGTCAAAAAATCAGACCGCAGTATGTTGTAGAGCAGATTTACAAAATAACCAAAGGTGACGCGATTATTTGTACTGAAGTCGGACAGAATCAGATGTGGGCAGCGCAGTATTATAATTATACTAAACCGCGCACATGGATTTCATCCGGCGGCTTGGGAACAATGGGCTATGGTTTTCCCGCGGCGATTGGCGCTAAACTGGGCAGACCAGATAAAATAGTTTTTGATATAGCGGGTGATGGTTCAATTCAAATGAATATTCAAGAGCTGGCTACTGCTGTAGCGAATAAGGTTAATGTTAAAATCGCGATATTGAATAATGGATATCTGGGCATGGTTAGACAATGGCAAGAGCTGTTCTATAATCGGAGATACGCGAATACGCCAATAACTGGTCCGGATTTTGTGAAATTAGCGGAAAGTTATGGTGCTGCAGGGATAAGAGTTAAGAAAAAAGCCGATGTTGCCGCGGCAATTAAGCAGGCAATTGCTATTCCCAATGTAGTTTTTCTTGATTTTGTAGTTGAACCAGAAGAAAATGTTTTTCCCATGGTTCCTGCTGGTGAGGCCATAGATCGGATGATCGGCGGAATGGCGTAAAATGCAGCGCATAGCGGTTAGAAAAAGCAGAAAAATAGAAAACAGAAAAAGCGGTAAAAGGTTTGACGGTGACGAAGCCCGTATCGGTAACGTTAACGGTCACGGTTTAAAATAATAAATTTTAAGCCGATAGACTTTGCCCTAAAACGAAACGGGCACCGTAACCTTAAACGTAACCTTTGTATTTTAAATAATAGGGAGTTAAAAACATGAAACATATAATTTATGCTTTAGTAGAAAATAAGCCGGGTGTTTTGGCTCGGATTTCTAGTTTGTTTAGTGCCCGGGGTTTTAATATTGATTCATTGGCTGTGGGAGAAACGCATGATCCGACGATGTCGAGAGTTAGTTTGGTTGTTGATGCTAAAGAAGAAAAAATCCTGGATCAGATTAAAAAACAATTGGAGAAATTGGTTGATGTTATATCCGTAACAGATCTGACAAAAAAGAAATTTTTTGAAAGAGAGCTTATTTTAGTAAAAGTTAAGACAAATAAAATGACAAAGCAGAAGCTGGAAACTTTAGTTAAGAAATTTTCCGCGACAATTTTGTCCTATAATGAAAAAGCAGCTGTGATTGAAGCTATTGGCGAAAAAAAACTGTTGATGGAGCTGCTGGATTGCTTGCAGCCCATCGGGATTGAAGAACTGGTGAGAACCGGTAGAATTGCCATAGCACAGTAACATTTTTTAAATAATTGGCTTATTAAAAAGGGATTAAATTATGTTGACCATGGAGTACTTGCTTAAGCTGATTGTGGATAAAGGCGCGTCAGATCTGCATCTTACAGTAGGGATTCCGCCGCAGCTGCGTATCGGAGGGCAATTAACTTATACAACCAGCGAGCTTATAGATCCGGAAACATTGAGAAAGCTGGCATATAGCCTTTTGACCAGTGATCAGATCGCATGGTTTGAGCAGAAAAAAGAGCTTGATTTTTCCTGCGGTTTAGAAGGAGTCAGCCGGTTTAGGATAAACTTATATTATCAGCGGGGATCGATTGCCATGGCCGCGAGGGTTATTCCGTTTATTATTCCGACAATTGAACAGCTGGGATTGCCGGAAATAGTTAAAGAATACGCGGATAAACCAAATGGATTAGTTCTGCTTACCGGAGCAACCGGCAGTGGTAAATCAACTACTCAGGCCGCGATCATTGATTATATTAATAAGCGGAGAAGAGCGCATATAATTTCAGTTGAAGACCCGATTGAGTATTTGCACAAGCACCAGCTTTGTACAATTAATCAGCGTCAGCTGGGCACAGATACGCTTTCTTTTGCCGAGGCTTTAAAGCATGTATTGCGCCAGGATCCGGATATAGTGGTTATTGGTGAAATGCGGGATCTTGAGACAATTCAGGCAGCTTTGACTTTAGCGGAAACAGGGCATTTGGTTTTTGCCACACTGCATACCAGCAGCGCGGTTAATTCAATTACCCGAATAGTTGATGTGTTTCCGGCGCATCAGCAGCAGCAAATCCGCGTGCAGCTTTCATTGGTATTAGTCGGAGTTTTGGTTCAGCGATTGATCCCCAATGCTGTGGGCGAAGGCAGGTCCTTAGCAATGGAGATTATGACCATGATCTCGGGGATACAGAATCTGATCCGAGAAAATCAAGTGCATCAGATATATTCGCTGATTCAAACCGGCAGACGTTTTGGGATGAGAACAATGAATCAGGCATTGTGTGATTTAGTGACAAGCAATAAGATAACTTTTGGCGAGGCTTTAAAACAAACTGCGGACGAGCAGGAATTAAATTCATTAGTTCAAAAACAAAATAATAAAAACATGTAAGAAAGGAAGATTATTATGGCAAAGATGTATTATGATGATGACGCGGATTTAAAATTACTTAAAGGAAAAACTATTGGAATTATTGGTTATGGCAGCCAGGGGCATGCTCAGGCGCAGAATTTAAGAGATTCGGGATTAACAGTTATTGTTTCGGAAATGCCGGGGACGAAAAACTATGAATTAGCAAAATCACATGGTTTCAAACCAATGACCGCTGCTGAGCTTACTAAAAAAGCTGATATTATTCAGATTTTAGTGCCTGATGAATATCAGGGAGAGCTTTATGAAAAAGAGATAAAACCCAATTTAACAGCAGGTAAAGCAATTATGTTTTCGCATGGGTTTAATATTCATTTTAAACATATCATTCCGAATAAAGATATTGATGTATTTATGATCGCGCCAAAAGGCCCAGGCCATTTAGTGCGCAGTGAATATGAAAAAGGCGGCGGAGTTCCTTGCTTAATCGCTGTGTTTCAGGATGCAAGCGGAAAAACAAAAGAAATTGCTTTAGCTTATGGTAAAGGTGTTGGCGGAACCCGCGGCGGGATTATTGAAACAACTTTTGAAGAAGAAACCGAGACAGATCTTTTTGGTGAGCAGGTTGTTTTATGCGGCGGAGCATCAGAGCTGGTGAAAAAAGGTTTTGAAACTTTAATTGAAGCTGGTTATCAGCCGGAGATTGCTTATTTCGAATGTTTACATGAGCTTAAATTAATTGTTGATCTTTTTTATCAGGGCGGAATTGATTATATGCGCTATTCTGTTTCCAATACCGCGGAGTATGGGGATTTGACTCGCGGTAAGAGAATCGTTAATGATAAGACAAAAGAAGAGATGAAAAAGATCCTGACTGAGATCCAGGATGGTACTTTTGCTAAAGAATGGATCAATGAATGTAAAACAGGCAAAAAGAATTTTAAGCGGATGGAAGAAGAAGAAAAAAATCATCCAATTGAAGTTGTGGGACGTAAACTAAGAAAAATGATGAAATGGATAGATGCTAAAGAAGTCTAAGCTGACTTTTAGATAATCGGGAAGGATACAGTTTAGAACATATAGATGCGGAGAAAGAAAATGGAAAAGAAAATAAAGATATTTGATACAACGCTAAGAGATGGCGAACAAGCTCCGGGTGCTAGTTTGAGTGATCAGGAAAAACTGGAAGTCGCGCAGCAGCTTGTCCGTTTAGGTGTTGATATTATTGAAGCAGGTTTTCCGATTTCCTCTCCGGGTGATTTTGATAGTGTGCGGCAGATTGCCCGGCAGGTAAAAGGAGCAACTATTTGCGGCTTAGCAAGATCATTAAACAAAGATATTGAAGCCGCGGCAATGGCGCTTAAACCGGCAAAAAGAAAACGGATTCATGTTTTTCTGGCTACTTCCAAAATTCATATGAAGTACAAATTGAAAAAAGCAGAAAGTGAAATTCTGAAGATAGCAGAAGCAGCGGTTAAATACGCTGGCAAATTTACTGATGATATTCAGTTTTCACCGGAAGACGCGTCGCGCACTGAAAAAGATTTTCTTTTTCGGGTTATTGAAAAAGTAATCAAAGCAGGGGCAACCACAGTGAATATTCCGGATACCGTTGGCTTTGCCCAGCCGGATGAATTTGGACGGCTGATCCATGATATTTGCAATAAAGTTTCAAATATAAACAAGGCAATTATTGCGGTGCATTGTCATAATGATCTTGGCTTGGCTGTGGCTAATTCTCTGGCAGCAATTAAAAATGGTGCTGGACAGATTGAATGTACGATTAATGGCATAGGCGAGCGTGCTGGTAATGCTGCCTTGGAAGAAATTGTTCTGAGCCTGATTACCCGGAAAGATCATTTTAAAAATATGCATTGCGGAATTAAAACCAAGGAGATTTATAAAACCAGCAGATTGGTCAGCAAGCTGACTGGTTTTGTCGTAGCGCCTAATAAGGCGATTGTTGGCGGTAATGCTTTTCGCCATGAATCCGGTATTCATCAAGACGGTGTACTGAAAAAACGTCAGACTTATGAAATTATCAGCCCTGAGACTGTAGGATTTTACGGGGAAGGTCTGGTCATGGGTAAACATTCCGGACGACATGCTTTGTCTAATCGGCTGGAGCGGCTTGGGTTTAAACTGAATAAAAAACAGCTGGATATCGCGTTTAGCCGGTTTAAAGATCTTGCGGATAAGAAAAAAGAAGTATTTGAAGAAGATCTTATCGCGATTGTTGAAGAACAGTCAAAAGAATTTGAGCAGGTCTGGAGTTTAGAGGCGCTTGAGTTTTTTGGCGGTATAAATGTTCAGCCAAAAGCAACAGTTAAATTGAAAAACAAGAAAGCTGTTTTTAGCGCGACCTCTGAAGGGGATGGTCCGGTTGATGCTTGCTATAAAGCAATTGAAAAAATAATCAAGCTTAAAGCCGGATTACTTGATTATTCAATCCAGGCTGTTACGCGGGGAAAAGATGCTTTAGGTGAGGTTAATGTAAAACTTCTGATAAATAAGGAAGAAATTTCCGGCAGAGGCGCAAGTACTGATATTATCGAAGCATCAGCCAAAGCATATCTCAATGCTGTAAACAGAGTTTTATTTAAAAAAGAAAAGTCTAAAAAAGTACGTTTGTAATTTGTAAATAATAAGGATTCCGAAAATATCTGCTAGGCCGCAGCTATTTCGGACTAAATTCGAGCAGGCTGACTTGACGTCGTGAAAAACACTCCGTAAGTCAGGCTCTCATTTAAAGCGCCGTTCAAAGATAAATTTTACCTTAAAGTTTGTTAAAGTCAGGATGCAAAGTTAAGAGGGCTAGAATAATCATTTTAGCGGGTTTGAAGCCTGATTTTGATAGGACTGGCAAAATCAGAGATTTATCCTCGGAGTCCCGCAGGATGCGGGACGAGAATGAGCAGAAATGATTGATTCTAGACCGTCGTTGACTAGCTGGGTACAAGATGACAGTGTGAATAATTTTAAAAGAGAGTAGCGCATGATAAGTAAACAGAAAATTTATGGTCTTATCGGTTATCCGGTAAAACACAGTTTTTCAGCGGCAATGCATAATGCCGCTTTTTCTCATTTAGGCATGGATAAAGAATGTAAATATACATTGTTTGAAATAAAACCTGATGATTTAGAGTCGTTTTTACTTGAGAGAACAGATCTTGCTGGTTTTAATATTACTATTCCCCATAAAGTAAAAGCCAAAGAAATTTTAGAAGATAACTTTGAAAATGCATCTGCGACTCCGGATTTTGCTACACTAGTTGGGGCAGTTAATACTGTTGGCAGAAATGATGATGGAAGTATCTGGTGGTCTAATACAGACGCCCCTGGTTTTTTAAAGGCATTAGATTGTGATTTAGGATTTAAAAAAGCTGAACAGCGCGATGCTTTAGTTTTTGGCTGCGGAGGTGCTGGTAGAGCAGTATTATCAGGCTTAAGCTGGAAAGGTTTGGTTAGAAATATATTTATTTATGAGCTAAGCTCTGAAAATCAGCAAGCAGTTAAAGATTACTATTCTAATATTCCTAAAGTTTGGGATAAACTAAGATTTATAACCAAAGAAGAAATAGCTGAAAAAATAAAAACATGTTCATTACTTGTTAATACCACTCCGGTGGGGATGAAGGATGATAATGTTAGGCTAATTGATAAAAAACTTTTACACGCGGATTTATCAGTTTATGATGTCGTGTATAATCGAGAAACTCAGTTGATAAAAGATGCAAAAGCAAAAGGATTGAAAGCGGTTGGCGGTTTAGGGATGCTTTTATATCAGGGTGCTTTGGCTTTTCAACGTTGGACTGGAGTGAATGGAGATCAGGTTGTTGATATCATGCGACAGGCTTTAGAAGGAGAACTGGAAAAATGCCGGATTTGATTATAAAAAGTATGATTGTTCTTTTTGGTTGTTTGATTGGCAGTTTTCTTAATGTCTGTATCTACCGGATGCCGCGTTCCGGGAAAGTTACATTGGATGAATTTCTGAAAATATCCGGCAGTAAGGAACATGCAGATAAGCTGTGGGAAGATTTGATAAACAGCGGATATATTGATGAAGATGGCTATGTGGAGAAAAAGTTTAAAAAGCTGCGAAAAAAGGCGGAAGTGGCAAAGTTTGAATTAACCGGGTCATATGAAAAAAGTAAAAAACAGGTTTTTAAGATTTTAGATGAGTCTTGTGAATTATCGATTGATAAGCCCCGCCGTTCTTTTTGTCCTAATTGTCATAAACAGGTGCTTTGGTATGATAATGTTCCGCTTTTAAGTTATTTATCCTTAGGAGGTAAATGCCGTTTTTGCAAAAAACCGATTCCTTTTCGTTATTTTTTTGTGGAGTTTATTACTGCCAGCCTTTTATTGGTATTATATAGTTTTTTTGGATTATCAGTTCAATTTTTTACTTATGGAGTTTTAACTTGCGCTTTGATTGTCTCGACATTTGTTGATTTTGATTTTTACATTATTCCTGATGAAATAACTTTAGGCGGTTTGGTTGTGGGCATAATTTTGTCTTTAATTTTTCCGCAGCTGCACAATGTTTCTACTTGGAGTGCTTCACTTGTTCAGTGTTTGCTCGGCATTTTTGCCGGCGGAGGCAGTATTTATTTGATTGGACGTTTTGGGGAGATTATTTTTAAAAAAGAGAGCATGGGCGGAGGAGATGTGAAATTTCTGGCCATGATCGGCTCAGTACTGGGTTGGCAAATGGCATTATTAATTTTTTTTCTAGCTCCTTTTTTTGGAGCAGCAGTGGGAATTTTTGCTAAACTTACCAAGGGCGCGGAAATAATTCCTTATGGTCCATATTTGTCATTAGCGACATTTTTAGTTATTTTATGGGGTCACAATATGCTGAAATTTTTATTCTATTTTTAATTTATTTAATGGGTTAAAAATAAAAAGAGGAGCAGGTTATGTTACGTTTTATGAGTGCCGGAGAATCACATGGGGAATGCATGGTCGCGATTATTGAAGGTCTTCCCGCGGGTTTATATATTGATGAAAATATTATTAATCAGGATTTATTTCGCCGTCAGCAGGGGTATGGGCGCGGCGGGAGAATGCAGATCGAAAGAGATACGGTTAAAATTCTTACAGGATTAAAAGCAAAAAAAACATTAGGCAGTCCGATTACTTTGATGATAAAGAATAAGGATTTTAAAATCAATGAATTGCCGGCGATTACTCAACCGCGGCCTGGGCACGCGGATTTAAGCGGAGCGATAAAATACGGTTTTTCGGATATGCGTTGTGTTTTAGAACGCGCTTCAGCAAGGGAAACAGTTGTTCGGGTCGCGGCCGGAGCAATCGCTAAAATATTTCTCAGTGAATTTGGAATAAAAATTTCCAGTAAAGTAATAAGTGTTGGCGGTCAGACAAATAGCAAAAAGATAAAAGAAAAAATTGATTTTGCCAGAAATAAAAAAGATACTTTGGGCGGAATTTTTGAAGTCGCGGTAATGAATGTCCCGGCAGGACTAGGTAGTTATGTGCATTATGATCGAAGGCTTGACGCCCGGCTGGCTTTAGCGCTCATGTCTATTCCAGCGATTAAGGCAGTTGAATTCGGCATGGGGTTTGAAGCAGCTAATAAATTAGGTTCTCAAGTCCATGATCAGATAAGTTATTCCTTGAAAAAAGGTTTTTTCAGACTGACAAATAATGCCGGCGGGCTGGAAGGCGGGATGAGCAATGCCCAGACAATAATCGCGCGCTGCGGGATGAAGCCGATCGCGACATTGGGAAATCCTTTAAAAACAATCGATTTTAAAACTAAAAAACCGGTTAAAGCTTCTGTACAGCGCTCGGATATCTCCGCGGTTGAGGCCGCGGGAGTTATTGGCGAATCAATGAGCGCTTTGGTTATTGCGGATGCGTTTATGGAAAGATTCGGAAGTGATGATCTGCGTAGAATTAAAAAGGCTTTTAAGCTTAAATAAAAATGGGACAGATATTTAAGCAGGAAAAAGTAAAATTAATTATTGGGCTTATAGCTCGCCAGGAGAATTTAGAGATTACTCAGAAAAGGCTAGTAAAGGTTTTTGGAAAAGTTGATTATGCAAGTGAAGTTTTTGATTTTGATTCTACCCGATATTACGTAAAGGAAATGGGCTCAGAGCTTAAGCGCCAATTCATTGGTTTTGTTCGCTTGATTCATCCCGAAACGCTTCCAGCTATAAAATTAACAACCAATAAAATCGAGGATAAATATTTTACCGTTGAGAGTAAAAGGTTGGTAAATATTGATCCAGGATATCTTTCAATTTCAAAATTGGTATTAGCAACAACAAAGGATCATCAGCATAGAATTTATCTGAATAAAGGAATTTTTGCTGAAGTTACTTTGCGTTATCGGGATAAAACTTTCCGCGCATGGCCTTGGACCTACGCGGATTATTGCAAACCAGAATATATTAGTATTTTTAATCTTATGCGCAATCAGCTGCTTAGCCAGAGGAATAAAACTCGTGTTTGATGTTTTGATTGAAAAGTTTAATGTAAATAAAAAAACAATTTTTATCGCGCTGGATACTGCCAGCGTGTTTATTTATCTTTTTATTATGGCTTATAGTTTTTCGCGTCCTTTGCGTGTATGGGTTAATCTTCTGACTGGAAACTCGATTATTGTAATAACAATATATTTTTCTTTGTTTTATGCTTTGTATTTTATTTTTGCTTTGCCTTTGAAATATTATCAGGGATTATCTTATGTTCGAGAACATGGTTTTTATGATTGGCTGCGGACAGTATTTAAAAAAGAAGTTATTGTTTTTTTTATTATGTTTTTTGTTATCCAGTTTATTTATTTTTTTCTAGAGACTGAGGTGTTGTGGTGGTGGCTGCCAGTGTCTTTTTTGTGTATTGTTTCGCGTTATGCTTGGGAGTTTGCCCCAAAGTACTTAGCTTCATTTCTTTTTAGGCTTAAAGCTTTGGCTCCTTCAGAATTTAAGCAGCGGCTTATTGAATTAGCGGTTAGGGGCAATATAGAAGTTACTGATGTTTTTTCGTTTGCTAATGCTAAATTTGAAGTCGCTTTTCTAGGCCAAGGGCCAGGGCGAAAATTAATTCTTAATGAAAAAATTATGGATTACGCGCCTGAAGAAATAGAAATTCTTGTTGCGCGGGAAGCAGCAGAACATTATTATAGGCATATGCGCTATAAATTAATTCTGGAAGCATTAGTTATTCTGCTTTCTTTTTTTATGGTTAATCTCGCGTTTAAACCCACGGCAGATTATTTTGGATTTGAATTTACATTTAACATTGAAACTTTACCTGTTTTGATCGGGCTTTTTTTTATCGCATTTATGCTAATGTCTTTGATTCGAAATCATTATTCGCGTTTTATGGATAAGCAAGTAGATATTTACGCGCTCAAGGCAACACAGGCTCCGGCTGCTTTTATTTCTTTGCTTTTTCGGCAAAAGGAGGCTGAAAATAAATATGAACAGGATTATTTTTTAAACCAAATTTTAAATGGCAGGATCTCGGAAACTGAGAGGATTACTTTTGCTCAGGACTATGCGCAGGGAATGCTGTTAAAAGAAAAAGGTAAATAAAAAATGATTATGGTAAGCGCTTGTTTGGCTGGTACTAAATGCCGATATAATGGGCAGGATCGCGCGAATAATATAATTGTCGAGTTGAAAAGTAAAGACAAGGTAGTTGAGGTTTGCCCGGAAATAATCGCGGGATTTTCAACTCCCCGACTGCCTTGTGAGATAGTTGGCGGTACTGGTGTCGATGTTATTAACGGTCAGGCAATAGTGGTGAATAATTTGGGCGAGGATATTACTCAGTTAATAGTGAAGGGTTGTTATCAGGCTTTAGAATCAGCTAAAAATAATAAGATTAAACTCGCGGTAATGAAATCAAAAAGCGTTTGCTGCGGAGCCGGACAAATATATGACGGCACTTTTTCCCGGCGGCTGATACCCGGGGACGGAATCCTGACCGTGCTTTTAAAACAACAAGGGATAAAAGTCTTGAACAGTGAACAGTTTTCTTTTGTGGAACAGCTTAAAAAAAATAAAAATATTTCATTGGGATAAATATGGATTTTAATTTAACAGAATTTATTATAAAAAAAGCAAATCTCGCAGGCAAAGACGATAAAGATTTTTCCGTACGCGCGCGTTTCGGTTATTTGGAGGGCTGGATCAGTCTGGTGGTGAACTTTTTTATTTTTGCGCTTAAGTTTAGCATGGGAATGATCAGCGGCAGTATCAGTATTATTGCTGACGCGGTTCACACGATTTCCGATGTAGCGACTTCCGCGGTTGTGATCTGGGGATTTAAAATCGCTCAAAAACCAGCGGATAAAGACCATCCTTTTGGCCATGGACGGATGGAGGATATTGCTACTTTGATCATTGCCGTTGTCTTGACTTTGGTTGGGCTTGAACTGTTGCATGGCGCGGTTTTAAGAATGTTTAAACCAGTCGCGGTTGCGGCAAATCCGTTATTTATAATTTTTCTAAGTATTACGGTAGTGATCAAAGAATGGTTAGCTAGATTTTCCTTTTATCTGGGACAAAAAATCAAATCGAAAACTTTAGCTGCTGATGCTTGGCATCATCGCAGTGACGCGATTTCAACATTACTGGTAATTGTCGCGGTTTCTGGGGCAATGTTCAGGTTATTTTGGCTTGATGCCTTTTTTGGAGCAATGGTTGCTTTATATCTTATGTTTATGGGGATTCAGCTTGTCAGGGATTCGACATTTCATCTTTTAGGCAAAGCAGCCGATCAGGAATTAATTGCCGAGATTAAAAAAATTGCCTTGTCGGTTACCGGGGTAGAAGGCGTGCATGATATTATTGCCCATGATTATGGTCAGTTGAAAGCTATTTCCCTGCATGTGGAAGTAGACATTACTCTGGATTCTGTGCGGGCGCACCAGATAGCTACTTCAGTTGAAACTTTGATCGCGAAAAATATTAAATCAAGTCCGATTGCGCATATTGATTTAAAACGGATAACTCAGGAAAAAAAATCAGACGCGGCTAAAATGCTGGATCTGATTTTTAAAAAATATCCTGATGTGATAAATTTTCATAGTTTTGAATTGTTAAGCAATGAGAGCGGCGATTTTATGAACCTGCATGTTGTTATTTCCAAGTCGATGAACGTAGATCAGGCGCATAATTTAGAACACCAATTGCGGGAATCATTGAATAGCGGTTTTAAACACAGAATAATTAATATACATATTGAACCTTGTGATTCAAAATGCGCGGTATGCCCATTGACGTGTAAAGATATTTAAAACAGAAGACAGAAAACCGAAGGATGATGGACGATCGCTGCGCTAGGACGAAGGACGAGAAAAGCAGAAGACAGAAGAGGAAGATAAAAAATTTCTAAACTCTACATAAACTTAAATGACTAAATACAAAAAATATAAAAAATCGAGTGGAAAGTTATAAAGAACATTATCCGAATTGCTGAGCAAAAATTCTCTTTGAGCGGCGCTTTTGAACGTAATTTTGACATTGATGTCAAAATAGTGAGAACGCGCGGCTGAGACTGCACGATGCAGGCTCAGGCTTAGCGAAAAGATGTGTTTTTGCGTGATATACACGAAGCGATACGGGAAATAGAAAAGAGACCAAATGAAAAAAGATAAAAATTTTAAATCAGGATATGTTGCTTTAATGGGTAAGCCGAATGTGGGCAAATCAACATTGCTAAATTGTTTTTTAGCGGAAAAATTATCAATTATTTCTGATAAGCCGCAAACAACACGTGACGCGATTTTAGGAATTCTCAGCGATGATCAAGCCCAGGTAATTTTTGTCGATACTCCGGGAGTTCATAAACCATTAACAGCTCTGGGCCAGCATATGGTCAGAAGTGCCTTGGGCGCGGCTGATGACGCGGATATCGTAATTCTGATTATTGACGCGCAAAGCGGCATAACCAAAGCCGATCAGCATATATTTAAAACTCTTAAAGATAAAAAAATATCTGAGAATTGCCGATGGACAGCGGTATTGATAAATAAAATTGATTTAATTCCCAAAGAAAATATTCTGGCTTTGCTGGATTCCTGCAGCCGTCAAATATCTTTTGATGCCTATATTCCTGTTTCCGGAAAAACCAAAGAAAATTGCGCGTTAGTTTTAGAAAAAATAAAACAAGCCTTGCCTGAAGGGCCGGAGTATTATCCAAAGGATCAGTTAACGGATAAGAATGAACGATTTGTGGTGGCTGAACTTATTCGTGAACAGGTTTTACATTTGTGTCGAGAAGAAGTTCCTCATTCTGTGGCAGTTGAAGTGCATAAATTTGCTGATAATCCAGGTAGAAAAACTCTTATCCAGGCAACTATTTTTCTGGAAAGAGACGCGCAGAAAAAAATTGTGATTGGCAGTCAGGGGAAAATGCTCAAAGACATTGGTTCCGCGGCTAGAGCAAACATCGAAGAGTTTATTGGCAGAAAAGTTTTTTTGGAATTATGGATAAAAGTGCAGGACAACTGGCGAAAAGATGAAAGTTTTTTGCGGCGTTTAGGTTATGAAAAATAATCAACGCGTGATGATTTGTGTTGACATAGGGAAAACGCATTGTAAAATAAAAATAAGGATTTCATATCTAATAGGGGATTGATAAGGAGGGGATCATGAAACTTACCCGCAGACAATTCCTCAAGATCTTTGGGGCTTCAGCTGTTGGCGCGGGGATTACTAGTTTGTATAATCCGGCATTGGTTGAGGCTTTAGCGGCAGACGATGGCAAGCCTCCGGTTATTTGGATTCAAGGAGCCGGATGTAATGGCTGTTCAGTTTCACTTTTAAATACTGTTCATCCGAAAATTGCTGAAGTTTTATTACATATTATAAGTTTAAGGTATCATCCTGCGTTAATGGCTGGGACAGGGAAAACTGCTTTTGATGTTATTTATGAAGTAGCCGAAGAGTTTAAGGGCAAATATATCGTTGTTCTTGAAGGCGGCATCCCGACAGCGGAAGACGGGGCTTATTGCACTGTCGGTGAATATAATGGCCGTCATGTTAAATTAACTGATCTGATTGATTTTCTTGTACCTAATGCTGCTGCTTTGGTTGCCGTAGGCGCTTGTGCTGCTTTTGGCGGAATTCCTAAAGGCAAACCTAATCCTACTGGAGTTAAAGGTTTTGCTGAATACACTGGGAAAACTGTAGTTAATGTTTCCGGGTGTCCAGTACATCCTGATTGGATTGTCGGAACTCTAGTTCATGTGCTGCATTATGGGATGCCTGAATTGGATAAGCATAATAGACCAAAATTGTTTTATGGTAAAAATCTCCACGATAATTGTCCTAACTATTCCTATTTTGCTAAAGGTAAATTCGCGGAAAAATTAAGTGATGATGGATGTTTGGTGAATATTGGCTGTAAAGGGCCAATGACTTATGCTGATTGTCCTCTCCGGCATTGGAATAGCGGAGTAAACTGGTGTATCGGATCAGGAACAGGATGTATTGCTTGTACTGAGCCGAATTTTCCAGATGCTGCTTCGCAGATGTACGCTAAGTTACCTGATGACATGATTCCTAGCTGAATAGTTTGACAAGATAAAAGGATGCGGCCATGGCTAAACAAACCATAAGTATTGATCCAGTTACCCGAATTGAAGGGCATCTTAAAATAGAAGTTGATGTTGATAATGGAAAAGTTATTGATGCTCGTTCTATTGGAACGTTGTTCAGAGGTTTTGAAACTATATTAAATGGTAGAGATCCGAGAGATGCCCAGATGATAACTCAACGTATTTGCGGAGTTTGCTCGATCAGTCATGGGATTGCGGCTACGCTGAATCTTGATTCAGCGTTTAATGTAAGTCCGCCATCAAATGGGCGGATTGTTCGAAATTTAATTCTGAGTGGTAATTATATTCAATCGCACATATTGCATTTTTACCATTTGGCTGCGCTTGATTTTGTTACCGGCCCGGATGTCGCTCCGTTTATTCCCAGATATAAAGGGGATTACTTATTGCCTAAAAAGGTTAATGACGCGGCAGTTGAGCATTATATGCAGGCTTTGGATATGCGAATGAAAGCGCATGAATTAACCGCTTTGTGGTCAGGGAAAGTTCCCATGGCGCAGTCGATAACTCCCGGCGGAGTTTCGCAAAAAGTATCGGTTGATAGAATTGCCTCAGCTTTATGGAGAATTCGTGAGCTTAAAGATTTTGTGAAAAATGTTTATATTTCCGATGTTTTAGCGGTTGCTGATGTATATAAGGATTACGGGACTGTGGGTGTTGGTTATAAAAACTTTCTTTCTTATGGAGTTTTTGCCGAGAACAATGAAAAAACAGAGTTTTTATTTAAATCAGGAATCTATACTGCGGATATTGATTTGGAAATGAACGCGCAAAAGATTACTGAAGATGTTGAATTTTCCTGGTATAAAAAAGAAATTGGCAGAAAACATCCTGCTGAAGGGCAGACTGACCCTGATCTGCACAAAGAAAATGCTTATTCATGGGTAAAAGCGCCTCGTTACGATGGTATCCCTCACGAAGTCGGCCCATTAGCTAGAATGTGGATCAATGGAGATTATCGAAAAGGCGCTTCGCTTTTAGATCGTCATGCGGCGCGTGCTTTGGAAACTCTCAAAGTTGCTGAGGCTATGGAAAAGTGGGTATTGCAGTTAAAGCCCGGTGAGCCGGTTTTTACTGCTTTTGAAATACCGGTTAATGCGGAAGGAATGGGTTTGACTGAAGCCCCGCGGGGTGCCCTTGGCCATTGGATAAAAATCGAGAATAAAAAAATAGCTAATTATCAGGCGGTAGTGCCTTCCACCTGGAATTTAAGTCCAAAAGATGAGGATTTTCAGCGTGGTCCGGTTGAGGAAGCATTGATTGGCTGCCCTGTGCCGGATGCGGATAATCCAATAAACGTAGCAAGAATTGTTCGTTCATTTGATCCTTGCCTTGCTTGCGCAGTTCATTTGACAAAACCAAATGGGGAAATGAAGAAATTTAGAGTTTGTTAGAACTAGATAGTTTAATCTTAATAATTTGGGTGTTTTTTGTTTAAAAAAATAACAATATTGGGAATCGGTAATTTATTACTCAAAGATGAGGGTGTGGGGATTCACGCTATTGAGGCATTAAGAAAAGAATCGCTGCCTGATAATGTTGAGCTTGTGGATGGAGCGGCGTCAGGATTTGATTTATTGCCAATAATCGAGCAATGTGATAAGTTGATTGTAATTGACGCGATTAAGATTGCTGAACAGCCGGGAACAATATATCAATTCGACCCCAAGCAGATTGATGTTAAGCGAGATTTAAATATGTCTCTGCATGATGTTGACTTTTTTCAAGTGCTTGAATTTGCCAATAAACATCGGTGGTTGCCAGAGATATTGATGATCGGGATTGTTCCTAATGAGATTTGTTTAAGTATGGATTTATCTGATATTATTAAAGGGAAAATACCGAGGATTGTGTATTTAGTTAAGCAAGCAATAGAGAATTAAACTTATATAACTATTATCTTAACAGTTTGAGAAGGGAGTGTTTTTTTTGAAAAAAATAATTATTTCAGGATTCATTTTGGGGGTTTTATTGATGTTTGATTATAATTATGCTTTGGCTCAACAAGATTCTCCAGCTAAAGATATTGCTTCTGAATATGTCGGGGTAGCGCAATGCGCTGTCTGTCACCCCGCGGAATATCAGGAGTATAACAAGCGTAAATTTAAGAAGGCCTGGCGGGTGTTAAAAATGCGTGGGGCGGAAAAAAATGAAATATGCTTAAAATGTCATGTGACTGGTTTTGGAAAAGGCGGATTTATTAGTGAAGAGCAAACCCCGCATTTAGTTGGTAAACAATGCGAAGCATGCCATGGTCCTGGTGGTAAGCATATAAGTAATCCCTCTGACCAGAATTTTAGAAAACAGTTAAAAGTGGTTAATAAGCAAAACATATGTATAGAATGTCATACTTGTATGACAACTCATAAAACAAATGATTTTTAATGAATTTTTAGTAATGAAAATATATGAAAATATATTGACAGGAGTATTGATTTATGTTAAATTAGCACTATATGGAAAAATGCCGAGATTGAATATTTTTTATAAGTAGCGGCTGAATTCATCATATATAACTTTAATCTGGCGACAAGGAGGTGGGGGAAAATAGAGCCTGAAGTTATAAGCATATGGTGATAATGGAATAAGATAGAAATAACCTGGGCAACTATAGACAAACCTATAACTATAGACCTAGTTGGCCAAATAAATTTAAATTATTTTCTAAGGAGGAAAATATAATGAAGAGAATGCTAACAATTCTTTTAGCAGTAAGCATGATTGCGCTTGTGGCAATGCCTGCTTTTGCTGAAGTACAGAATATTAAAGTAAATGGCGGAGTTAAAATCACTGGTATTACTAGAGAAGGCTTTATTAATAGAGGACCAGCAGGATCTACTACCGGATACCCGGAAGCAGACTCGAGAGATTGGTACAACACTGTTACTACTCTTGGTGTCGCGGCAGATCTTACTGACAATGTTTCAGCCACAATGGTATTAGGCAATGAAAGAGATTGGGGACTAGCTACTGCAACTACTACTACTACTGGTGATGCTACTGCTGTTACTGTTTTTTCTTCTTACATTACTATGGAAGAAATGCTTTATTCAGCTTTAACAGTTAAAGCTGGTAGAATGCCGCTTGCTATTGCTGATAAATTAATTGTGGGTGATGGAACTGGTAATATTAATAGTCTTAATAGCGGTAACTTATCAGCCCAGACTGAATTTGATGCGATCGTTGGTATTTTAGATTATGATCCATTAACAGTTATTTTGGGTACTGTAAAAGTATCAGATGAAGCACAGTCTGCTTCTGATGACGTGGATCTATATTTGGTTGATGGTATCTACAAGTTTGAAGATGACATGAACACAGTATTAGATGCTTATTTTGGAACAGCTCATTACAGTAGTCCTGGTGCTGCAACATTAACTGGTCCTGGTGCAAACAGCACAAGAACAGCTGATGTTAATGTTTTAGCAGCTGTATTGACCATGGAGCCAGCAGAACGCGTAACAGCTAAATTCGGTATTGGATATCAGTTTGGTGATTACCAGAAGACTGCAACAGCTAGCCGCGGTCTTGACGCAATGGCATTAGATCTTGGTGTAAATTACGCGATTGATAATGAATATGCGCCTGTTGTTGGATTAAAATATGTATACCGTTCAGGTGATGACCAGGCAACTGGAGCTAATGCTGACTATACTGGATGGTTAGGTCTTTATGAACAACAAATAAATGGTGCGATTTTTGATCCAAATACAAACATCAGCGCTTTTGCTTTAACAGCAACTGCAGTACCTGCTGATAGACTTACTATTGGTTTAGAGTATTGGATGTTTACATTAGACGAATCATTGAAAACTGCTACTACACAATGCAGTACAAGTGATGAAGCTGGATCAGAGATTGATCTTACAGCATCTTATGCTTATACAGAAGATGTTAAGATTGGGCTTGGTCTTGGTTGGTTCTTCCCTGGGGATTATTATAAATCAGGGTTTGATGAAACAGCTATGCAGGCTTTAGTTCAAGTTGCTGTAAAGTTCTAAGTTAATTAAATAAAAAGCCCTCGCTTCTTTTGGAAGCGGGGGCTTTTTTTGCTAAAATATTTTCATTTTATTGAACTATCGCGATATTAGGAATTTTATGCTTGACACTATCGACGTTTTTGAGTAATATGAACAATATCGCAACTTATGATTTCGCAGTTTGTTCAGTAAAAATATTAGGGGGGAGAAATGTTGAAATTTTTGCCAAAAAATCTAGAGTTTAAGATTATTTTTTCTGTGGGCATAGCGTTATTTGTTGTATTAGGCATAAGTGCGGTAATAAATATTTCAACCCAGTCTCGGATTCTGATTGAACAAGAAAAGTCGCTTGCTTCTATTTTAAGTGATAGTATTCTTAATGGTATTTTCTATCCCATGCTTGGTGGAGATCAGGCACTTGTCCAGACGGTCTTTAATTATTTTGCTTCACAAAAGCAAATAGATATGCTTTTTTTAGCGAATAATGAAGGAGAAATCAAGCGGTGCACATCTAATGAGTATTTTGGGAAAAAGATTGATTTTAGGGGTATTATTAGTGAAATTGAGTCTAAGGATAAAAGCACTAAGTTGCAAAAATTTAAAACAAGTAGCAGAAATCCAAATAAGAAAGTTTTTGCGACATATATCCCTGTTTATAATAATCCAGAGTGTAATTCTTGCCATGGTAAAAACACAAAAATTTTAGGCCTTCTGGGGGTTGAACTGGAGTGGGATAATGTAAAAAAAGCAACTGCTGATACCTTAAACAGGGTATTGTTGATTGCATTGATTAGTATTTTTTTAATCAGTATTTTAGTTATTATTTTGCTTAGAAAACTAGTTATTAAACCAATTAATATTTTAGTAAAAGCGAGTGAGCCGGCAGTAAGAGGTGATTTAACCATAACAGTAGATAATAATTCTGAGGATGAAATAGGTAAGCTCACAGTAGCTTATAACGCGATTATTAAAAATCTTCATAATATGGTAAGCCGGATTAAAGAATTAGCGGGAAAAGTTTCTAGTTTTGCCCAAGAGATTTCTACTTCTTCTAAAGAGATGAATGCTTCAACTCAGGAAATTTCTTCAACAATTCAGAAAATTGCTAAGGGGGTTACCACTCAGGCAAAACGAGTTGAAGATACCTCTCAGCTAATGGAAGGTTTGTCTGATTCAGTTCGTCGGGTTGCTGATAACGCGACTTCCGCGACAAAGTCTTCAGAGAAGTCGCTTGAACAGGCGCAAAGCGGTGGATACGCTACTGCTGAAGCTGTAGAAAAAATGAATAAAATAACAACAACAGTTTCCAATGCCGCGGCAGTAATCTCCTCATTAGGTGAAAAGTCTCAGCAAATCGGTCAGATTACTGAAACAATTACAAATATTGCTGATCAGACAAATCTGCTTGCTTTAAATGCCGCTATTGAAGCAGCTAGAGCTGGAGATGCGGGTAGAGGGTTTGCCGTAGTTGCTGAGGAAGTTAGAAAGCTAGCTGAAGGATCTGCTGAGGCAGCACGCCGAATTGGAAGTCTTATAAAGGGAATTCAGGTTGAAACTCCTAAAGCCGTAAGCTCGATAGAAGCTGGAACAAAAGAAGTTGCTGAGGGCGCTTTGATTGTTTCCCGGGTTTCAGATGCTCTTGCGGAAATTATTAACGCGGTCAGGACATCAGCGACTATGGTAGATGAAATTACTGAAGCTACTCAACATCAATTGGCTGCTTCAGAAAAAATAGTTAAAGCTGTTGATGAAGTAGCAGTTGTCGCAGAGGAATCAGCTTCCGCGACTGAAGAAGCTTCAAGTTCTGCCGAAGAACAAACTGCTTCAATGGAAGAGTTGACTGCTTCTGCTGAAGAATTAGCTCGTCTAGCTTTGGATCTCCAAGAACTTGTTGATAAATTTCAACTAAATAAGAAATAAAAATTGACTATTAATTTGTGTATTCAGTCAGGAGGCATAAAAAATGTCTGAAACAAAAAAGGGCAGTGGGGAAATTCAGCTTGTTGTTTTTAAAATCGGAGAAGAAGAATTTGGAGTGGAAATTAACCAGGTCCGGGAAATTGTTAAGCTGGTTTCAATTACTCGCATGCCAAAGTCCCCTGCATTTATTGAAGGTGTTGTCAATTTAAGAGGTCAAATTATTACGGTTATTGACTTATCAAAAAGATTGGATTTGCCTTCCGCGGGGCGCAGTGAATCCACAAGGATTATGGTTGTAGAAATCGGGGAAAGCATAGTGGGAATGATCGTTGATTCTGTTTCAGAAGTTTTAAGATTATCAGAAAGTAATATAGAAGACACTCCTTCGCTTATAGAAACTGAGGTACATGAAAGATATTTGCGCGGTGTAGGTAAAAGCGAAGACAGATTGCTGATATTGTTGGATTTAAACGAGGTGTTAAGTATTGACGAAGTAAAACATGTAGCTAAACAGGATATTTTAAAAGATGCTATAGAAAAAAAATAGAGTAACTGAAAAGGAAGGAGCGTTTTAAGATGGGAGTTAAAGTTTTGGTTGTTGATGATGCTGTTTTCATGCGTAAGATGATTGGAGATATTCTTAAGAAAGAAGGATATGAGGTTGTGGGCGAAGCAGAAAACGGGAAAGAGGCAGTTGCTAAATATTTAGAGCTTAAGCCTGATCTGGTTACCATGGATATTGTTATGCCGAAGGTTGGAGATATCGATGGAATCGGAGCTGTTAAAGAAATAATGGAAAAAGATGAAAAGGCAAAGATTCTGATGGTAAGTGCTATGGGGCAGCATGCTTTAGTGGTAGAGGCTATTCAGTCAGGAGCTAAAGATTTTGTTACTAAACCTTTTCAGCCTTCGCGAGTACTTGAAGCGGCAAAACGTGTGCTTGAAAGTTAAGTACTTAAAACACCACTAATTTTTCTTAAATAATTAAATTAAGTAAGGTGTTTATAATTTGTTAAATAAAAAAATTACTTTAAATGCCCAGGAGAAAGATCTTCTCAAGGAAATAGCTAATATCTGCGCGGGAAATGCAGCGACTTCTCTTTCTCAGTTATTGAGCAAAAAAATAGAAATGAATGTGCCGAATGTTCATTTTATTCCGATAGCTGAAGTGCCAAAAGCTGTGGGCGGCGCTGATACATTGGTGGTAAGTGTTGTGTTTCAGGTCTTTGGAGCTGCTCCGGGAATTGTTTTATTATTGTTTTCGCAGTCTGATGCCAAAACCTTAGCAGGAATTCTTAATGGGGAAACAGCTAGAAATGGACTTTTAACTGAGATGGATCAGTCTGCCATAAAGGAGGCTGGAAGTATTCTGGCTGCTGCTTATCTAAATACTCTTTCCGCGGTGACTAAAATAGGGCTTATCCCATCTACCCCCGGCATTTTTATTGATATGGCTGGGGCGCTGGTTGATTACATATTAATAGAACTCAGTGCTGTTACAGAATACGCATTATTGCTTGATTCAGTATTTGTTGATGCTGAAAAAAGTGTCCAAGGTCATTTCTTTTTATTGCCAAATTCAGGAAGTTTTGAATTAATTTTAAAAGCGATTGGAGAATCAGTTAATGGATCTTAATGAATATAACCCACCTAAAGAAATCCATGTTGGTATGGCAGATATGAAAGTTGCCCAAGCTCCGATTGTGCTTACTTCTCTGGGTTTAGGTTCTTGTGTTGGAATAGTTTTATATTACGCGAAAACCCAAATTGGCGGACTTGCTCATATCATGCTTCCAGATGTTGATTTAGTTAAGAATAGAACTAATCGCGCGAAATTCGCGAATACAGCGATTCCTGATTTGCTGGAGAAATTAGAGAAAATGGGAGCGGAAAGAAGGTTTATAAAAGCAAAAATTATGGGTGGAGCCCATATGTTTGGTTTTGCTAAAACTAATAAAGTTTTTAATGTGGGCATCCGAAATATTGAAAAAGTGAAAGATATTCTTAAAGATTTGCGAATTAGATTGGTTGCTGAAGATGTGGGCGGTTCCTACGGACGGTCTTTATATTTTTATCTTTCTACTGGTGAAGTTCGTGTTAGAACTATAAATCATGGAGAAAGAATAATATGATTAGGGTTCTAGTTGTTGATGATTCAGCCTTGATGCGCAGGAAGATAACAGAGATATTAGCATCAGATAAGGAAATTGATGTTATTGATTTTGCCAAAACAGGTGCTGACGCGATTAAAAAAGTAGTTCAATTAAAACCGGATGTTATTACCATGGATATTGCCATGCCTGATATTGATGGATTAACCGCGCTTACATATATAATGAACGAAGTTCCCACGCCAGTTGTAATTATTAGCGCGAATGTCGCGCCAGGAAGCGCTAACGCGTTAAGAGCCGCTGAATTGGGAGCCGTGGATACTATTCTTAAACCTAGTGGTGAGATTTCAGTAGATATTGATATTCTTAGTAAAGAAATTATTAGTAAAGTTAAAACAGCAAGCCGGGTAGATGTAAATAGAGTGCAAGCTTTTTTAAATAGAATAATACAGCCTTCGGGAGTCTCGGGGGGGGGAAGTTCAAATTTAAAGCATATTGTTGCTATTGGCGCTTCAACCGGAGGGCCGAAAGCGATAAAAGAAATACTTCCTTACTTATCCCCTGATTCAGAGGCGGCCTTTTTAATTGTTCAGCATATGCCAGCGGCTTTTATTAAGTCAATGGCTCAACGAATGGATTGGATTTCCAAAATTAAAGTAAAGGAAGCTCATCATGGAGATATTATAAAGCAGGGAGTGGCTTATCTTGCTCCCGGAGATTTCCATATGATTGTTTCGATGGATAACAATATTCCTACTATTAGACTTAATACTGATCCTAAGGTGCATAGTGTTAGACCATCAGTAAGTGTTATGATGAACTCTGCAGCTGAGTGCTTTGGCAATAAAACGATTGGAGTTTTACTTACGGGAATGGGGCAAGATGGGGTGGAAGGAATGAGAAATATTAAAAGAGTTGGCGGAATCACTTTAGCTGAAGATGAGTCTACTTGTGTTGTTTTTGGAATGCCGCGCGTTGCTATACAAGAAGGTGTTGTAGATAAAGTTATTCCTCTTGGATATATGGGTATTGAAATAATGAAGCAGATTAGCATATAAGAAGGATTTTACTTTATGGGAGTAGAGCAATATAAGGATTTATTTGTCGCTGAATCTGAAGAACATCTGCAGATTATTAATAATTCTGTGCTTAGCCTTGAAAAAGACCCGGCAAATATAACTATTTTAAATGAAATTTTCCGCAGCGCGCATACCTTAAAAGGTATGTCCGCGACAATGGGATTTGAATCGTTAACTCGGCTTACCCATAAAATGGAAGATGTTCTTGATATATTCCGTAGTCAAAAAATTCCAGTTACAACAGAAATAGTAGATAAGCTTTTTAGTTGTCTGGATATTCTTCAAATGCTGCTTGAGGAAATTAAAACAGGAGAAGATCTTAATTTAGATATAGAGTCTATTATTCTGCAGCTTCAAAGTGTCACGCCTAATATTTCGGCAGCTGGTTTAGATAGAGCAGCAGCTGAAAAAAAAGAGCTGTTGATAACAGCTCTGGAAAAAGAGCACCTTCTTAATGCTCTTAAAAATAAAGATATTAGGATTTATAAAATTAATATTTTTCTTAGTCAAGATTGTCAATTAAAATCTGTTCGTGCTTTTATGGTTTTTAATAAATTGAATTCAATCGGAGAAATAATCAAAGCAGTACCTTCAATAGAAGATTTAGAGTCAAATCATTTTGGCTTATCTTTCTGTTTGTTGCTTATGACAAATAGCCTGGCTAAAAAGTTAGAACAAATATTATATAATGTTATGGAAGTTGAAAAGGTGTCGCTGACTCAAATAAAAGATATTAACGATTTACCGCTGGAAAAAACAGAAGAACTGAAAGTTAAAGATAATGCTCAGAAAGTTCCTTCTGATGTTGACTTATCTCAGCAAAAAGATTTAGCTAAGCAATTTGGTTTTAAAAAAATTCAAAGCATTAGAGTTAGTACTCAACGTTTGGATAAAATGATGAATTTTGTGGGGGAATTAGTAATTTCTAAAATTCGTTTAATGCAGATAGCCAAGACTCATCAATTAAAGCCTTTAAGTGAAATATTAACCAATATTGATCGTTTGACCAGTGACTTGCAGGATGAAGTTATGCAGGCTAGACTTATTCCCATGGCTCAGGTCTTTGACCGTTTTCCGCGAATGGTGAGGGATTTAGCCCGAAGTGAAAAAAAACAAATAAATTTTGATGTTTCGGGAGGAGAAATAGAACTCGATAGAACAGTGCTTGATGAGATAGCAGATCCCTTGGTTCATCTTCTGCGCAATAGCGTTGATCATGGGATAGAATTGCCTAATGTTCGTAAGGAAAATAATAAAAACCCGGTTGGGACTATAAAGTTGAGCGCGTATAGAGAAAGAACCTTTGTTTTAATTGAAGTATCTGATGATGGAAAAGGCATCGATCCTGAAACTATTCGTGTAGTTGCTTTAAATAAAGGATTTATGACTGACGATGAACTCGCGAAACTTAATGATAGAGATATTCTTAACCTTATAACAATGCCTGGTTTTAGTTCAACTTCAGAAATAACTGATACTTCTGGTCGGGGTGTGGGCATGGATGTTGTAAAGATGAAGATTGAGGCTCTTGGCGGAAGCTTAGTGTTTGACTCTGAATTGGGAAAAGGAAGTAATTTTAAACTAAAGCTGCCGCTTACAGTAGCGATAATTCGGGCAATGTTGGTGGAAATAAACAAGGAAATATACGCGACTCCAATTGGCAGTATTGTAGAAGCAGTAAAGGTTTCTAAAAAAAGAATCAAGCATATAGAAAAATTCGAAGTAATTAATTTGCGGGATGAAGTACTTCCGCTTGTAAGATTGGAAAAGATTTTAGGTGTGCCTGCTCGAGCGGAAGAAATCCCTAGGGAAGAGATTTCTATAGTAGTTGTTGATAATGCCGGGAAAAAGGCAGGATTAGTTGTTGATCGGGTGGTGGGGCAGCAAGAAGTTGTAATCAAGACGGTGGGTTCTTTATTAAAAGGAATAAAAGGATTCTCTGGGGCAACAATTTTAGGTGATGGAAGCGTGGCTTTGATTCTGGATGTTGCTTCATTAGTTGGCTAGATTAAATGGGGTTTATGTTTTATTAGGAGGATTAAAAATGGCTGAGTTAACAAGTGTTCAACTCGATGCTTTAAAAGAGATGGGTAACATTGGGGCGGGGAACGCGGCAACTTCGCTTGCTCAGTTAATTGGGGAAATGGTTAGTAGTAGCGTTCCTGAAGTAAATGTAATGCCTATTGCATCTGTTGCTCAAGCTCTGGGGGGAGAGGAAAAACAGGTTTATATTATTTATTTGGAAGTTGAAAAAGATATGCAAGGAACAATGCTGACTATTTTCTCAGAGGAGACAGCCATCTTCTTTGTTAAAAAACTATTAGGTTCGATTGAAATCGATATGACATCAGATATTGCTCAATCAGCATTAAAGGAAGCAGGATCTATTCTTTGCGGATCTTATTTAAGCGCGCTTAGTCAGCTTGTTAACATGAGTTCTGTGGCTACGGTTCCAGCGATGGCTTTTGACATGCTGGGGGCTATGCTTGATTTTGTTTTAGTGGAGATTGGACAAATAGCGGATGAAGTTTTTTTAGTGAATACAGAGCTGTATGTATCTCAAAAAAAACTGGAATGTTCTCAACTTTTTTTACCAAAACCAGATACTTTAGAAAAAATACTTACTTCACTCGGAATGATGTGAGAGAAAATATGGATAATGTCGGAGATGATTTAATTTTCGCGCTGGATATCGGAACGCGCAAGGTAGTGGGTATTATTGCCAAGAAACGAGATGATGTGATCCATATTTTAGATGTGGAAAAAGTCGAACATCAAACTAGAAATATGCTTGATGGGCAGATTCATAATATTAATGAAGTGGCAAAAATAGTAAAAAATATAAAAGAGACATTGGAAAAAAGAGCGGGACAGTCTTTATCTAAGGTAGGAGTTGCTGTAGCCGGGAGAGCGCTTAAGACCGTAAAGGCAAAAGTTTCAAAAGAGCTTTCTTTGAATAATGAAATTACTGAAGGTGATGTGCTAAATTTAGACTTAGAAGCGGTTAGCAGTATTTTAAAGAACGCGGATAGTGATGGTCATGAGGATTTTTATTGTGTAGGTTACAGCGTTGTTTGTTATCAGCTTGATTCTGAGGTAATCGGCGACTTAGTAGGGCATTTTGGTAAGAGTATGGGCGTTGAGGTTATAGCTACATTCTTACCGCGAGTAGTTTTGGATAGTATGTTAAGTGTGTTGCGCAGGGCAGGCCTTGAAGTAAGTAATCTTACTCTTGAGCCGATCGCGGCTTTAAACGCGATTATTCCTAAAGATATAAGACGCTTAAATTTAGTCCTTTTAGATATAGGGGCAGGGACTTCTGATGTAGCTCTTACTAAAGACGGTAGTGTGTTTGCCTATGGCATGGTTCCTGAAGCGGGTGATGAAATCACGGAGTTAATCTGCGAGAAATTCATTCTTGATTTTAATACTGCTGAAAATGTGAAAAGACAGATATCTATAAAAGAAAAAGTTTCATTTAAAGATATATTAGGCAAAGAACATAATCTAGCATCAGTAGATATTATTAATATGATTAAGCCTAGAGTCGCAAAGCTGGCTGAGTCCATAGCCAATCGAGTGCTTGAGCTTAATAAAAAAGTTCCGAATGCTGCTATTTTAGTTGGAGGGGGAAGCTTGACTCCTCTTTTTGATCAACAACTTTCTCTTGCTTTTCCTCTTGATTTATCAAATATAGGTGTACGTTTGCCGGAAATGGTTTCAAATATTATAGATAAATCGGGTAAACTAAATAGTCCGGAAATGGTTACTCCCCTAGGGATTTGTATAATGACGGCTAATTCTACGGGTTTGAAATTTCTGGAAATATATGTTAATGAAAAAAGAGTTAATGTATTAGATATGCAGCAAAGTCTGGATGTTTTGAGCGCGCTTGTGGTTGCCGGTGTTAATAAAATGAAGTTATATGGCAGAATAGGAAGGGCTATTTGTGTTGAAGTTAATGGTAAATTAACAGTAATAAAAGGTGAAATGGGCAAGCCTGCTGAAATAAAGCTGAACGACCAATATGCTGACCTTACAACAAAAATAAAAAGTGGAGATAAAATATCTTTTAAAGACGCGGTTGACGGTTTAGACGCGCAGGCAATTATCGGCGATATTGTTGGGATTAAGCCTTTAAATATTAAGTTGAATGATCAATCTATTAAAATTATGCCCAAGGTTACGATTAATGGAGATCCGGCGGATCTTTCTGCTAATTTACCGGATAGAGCAGTTATTCAGATTATGCCGACAGTTACAGCCAGGGATGTTTTAGAGTTAATGAATCTTAATCTCGAAGAATTGCAGGTAAGAGAGATAGTGGTTAGAGTCAATAAAGAACCTAAGGTTATATCGCAAAGTAGTTTTTCGCTGCTTATTAATGGACTGAAAGCGGGATTATCTTCTAATTTATCAGAAGGCAGTGTTATTGAATTTGAGAAAGATAAACATATATTTTATAAGATTAAGGATATTGTTGAAATGCCTGCTAGCGCAGAAGATGTAGAGATTATTTTGAATGGACAGAAGCATGTTTTAAAAGGAGCTCCAGGCAAAATTTATATGAACGGTCAGCTTGTAGGCCCAGAGGAGTTTATTATTGATCGAGCAGAGATTATTACAAGCGCAGGAGGAACTTTGCCGCCAACAGTTGTGCAGATCTTAGAGTGCCTGCCTATAAGTATTGAAGATCAAAGAGGTAAACAATTGAAAATTATGGTTAACGGCAATCCTGGAGGATTTACAACCCCACTTTATAATGGTGCGAATATTAGCATAGATTTTTTAGACAGGTATTAATGTTTTTAATTTCTGCAGTTGATTCCTTCTGATCAGAGCTTTTAAGTAGATCGATATATTTTTATAAGTACTTATTTCGCAACGTATTAAATAAAAAAAAGCATATTCTTAGAGTAATATTTATTAAGCTTAGCTATTGACGCGGCTTTTTAAATGCGTTATTATAGCTAAAAATAAAAAAGGGTAAAATTGATGAAAAATTTAGTTATAGTCGAATCTCCGACCAAAGCAAGGACAATCGGCAAAATTCTGGGAAAGAATTACGCGGTTTATTCTTCTATGGGGCATATTATTGATTTACCGCGCCGTAAAATAGGTGTTGATGTTGAGCAAGATTTTGCTCCGACTTATGTTGTTATTCCTGGCAAGAAAAAGACTTTGGCTCAATTAAAAAAAGAGGTAAAAACCTCTGAAGTTATTTATTTGGCTACTGATCAAGACCGTGAAGGCGAAGCAATCAGCTGGCATTTACAGGAACGTTTACAGGATAAGAAAAAAACCCGTAAGTTTCTTCGGGTGGTGTTTCATGAAATAACTCCGGACGCGATTAAGCAGGCATTTAAAAATCCCAGCCAGTTAGATCTGAACATGGTTAACGCGCAGCAGGCAAGACGCGTTTTAGACAGGGTTGTTGGTTATTTTTTAAGTCCATTATTATGGAAAAAAGTAGCTAAAGGATTAAGTGCCGGCAGGGTGCAATCAGTATCTTTAAAGCTTATCGTTATCAGAGAGCGTCAAATTCAGGACTTTGTTCCCGAGGAATATTGGAAGGTAGAAGCAAATTTAAAGCGCCAGAAAGATGGTTTTGAAGAGTTTACAGCAGAACTGGTTAAATGCGATGGCCAGAAGATTGAACTGGCAAAGCAGGAGCAGGTATCGGGGATTGTGCAGGATTTAGAAAAAGCGGAATATACTGTTTCTTCAGTTAAAAATAAAGAAAAGAAACGTAATCCTTATTCCCCGTTTATAACCAGTACGTTACAGCAGGATGCTTTTAATAAACTTAAGTATACCGCGCGTAAGACAATGCTCATTGCCCAGCAGCTGTATGAAGGCATTGACCTTGGGCAGCAGGATCCGATCGGGCTTATTAGTTATATGCGTACTGATTCTGTGAAAATTGCTGATGTGGCTTTAGTCCAGATCAGACAATATATCAAGGATAACTTTGGCCAGGCCTATTTACCAGCAAAGCCTAATGTTTATAAATCAAAAAAATCCGCGCAGGAAGCGCATGAAGCAATAAGACCGACATCTATTGAGCGGACTCCTTCCCAGATGCAGTCTTTTTTAAGTCAGGAACAATATAAGCTTTATGAACTTATCTGGAAAAGGACGGTTGCTTCTCAAATGCAATCAGCTGTTTATATGGTTAATACAATCGAAATCGCGGCCGGAAAGTATTTGTTTAGTGCCAGCGGATCAGTGATTACCTTCGAAGGTTTTTTAAAGGCTTATCAGGAAGACTTAAAAGAAAAAGAGAATTTAATCCCGGAAATATTCAAGGGCGAAATTTTAACATTACTTAAATTAATGCCCAGTCAGCATTTTACCAGACCTCCGGCTAGATATTCCGAATCATCTCTGGTTAAGGCTTTGGAAGAAGAAGGTATTGGCCGTCCAAGTACATATGCTCCGATTGTTCATACCTTAATTTTTCGTAATTATATCCGCAGGGAAAAAGGTTATCTTACTTGTACGGAATTGGGGATGAAGGTAACTGATATCTTAGTCGAATATTTCCCGAATATTATTGATGTAGCTTTTACCGCGGCAATGGAGGAAGAGCTGGATAAAGTAGAGGAAGGAAAACTTGATTGGGTAAAAGCGTTGAAAGATTTTTACACTCCGTTTAAGGAAAAACTTACCTTTGCTCAGACAAATTTAAAAAAAGAAGTTGTGGAAACTGATGAAAATTGCGAAAAGTGCGGTAAGCCGATGGTTATCAAATGGTCACGTTCTGGAAAATTTTTAAGCTGTTCGGGTTTTCCGGATTGTCGTAACGCGAAATCAATATCTTTAGGCGTGAAATGTCCTCAGCCAGAATGTAATGGAGATCTTATTCTGCGCAGATCAAAAAGAGGCATGCAATTTTATGGCTGCAGTAATTATCCTAAATGCACATATATTGCGAAAACATTGCCGACAACAGACCGTCAAGTAACGGATGATTTGCAGGATGGATAAATGGAACGTTATATTGATAAATTTCTTAATTATCTTAAGGTAGAAAAAGATTCCTCGGTACATACTCTGATTAATTACAGTGTTGATCTAAAAGAGCTTTCCTTGTTTATCGATTCTAAAGAATTAAAAGATATTGATGTTTTGGATGTGCGTAAATTTCTTGTAAGTTTGCGCCAAAAAGGATTTAAAAAAGTAACTATTGCCAGAAAAATGGCCTGCCTCAGATCTTTTTTTAAATTTTTGTGCCGGGAAGGCCATCTAAAACTCAATCCGATGGTTGGATTAGTTGGTCCCAAACTGGATAAAAAACTACCGATTTTCTTAAGTGAAGAAGATATGTCTAAGCTGCTGGATAGTCCTGACATTAAAGATATTTTCGGATTGCGCGATAAGGCGATTTTGGAAACATTATATAGTACGGGAGTGCGGGTCAGCGAATTAGTCGGCTTAAATATAGAGCATATTGATTTTATATCAGGGGTGATTCGGGTATATGGCAAGGGAAAAAAAGAAAGATTAGCGCCGATCGGAGACGGAGCGTTAAGAGTTATTAAAAGCTATTTGCAGAAAAGAGGAAAAGATTCATCGGATAGAATTTTGTTTTTAAATAAAGACGGCCGGCGTTTAACTGACCGCAGTGTGCGTAATATTATTGATAAATACATTAAAGTCGCCAGTGTGCGCAGTGATATCTCTCCCCATAGCTTGCGGCATTCTTTCGCGACACATCTCTTGAATAGAGGCGCTGATTTGCGATCAGTTCAGGAACTTTTAGGCCACGCGAATTTGTCGACAACTACGATTTACACTCATCTTTCTACGGAAAAGCTTAAGAGCGTTTATGATCAGACCCATCCGCGGGCCTGATAAAGGGTTTAGAGGATTATATGTCACTAGTATTTAACTGTATTTATTTAATATTAGCTGTTTTTTATTTACCGGCGCTTATTTTAAAAGGCAAACATCGTTCGGGGTTTTTGCAAAGATTCGGAATCTATTCTTCTGATCTAAAACAAAGAATGGCAAAAGAAAAATTTTCGATTTGGCTGCATGCGGTTAGTGTGGGAGAAATAAAAGCCGCTGTTCCGTTAATCAAGCAATTGCGCGAAAAAAATCCTGGTTTAAAATTAATAATTTCGACAATAACTCCGACGGGTAATAAAATTGCTCAGGATACCGCGGCTAAAGAAGATCTGGTGATATATTTCCCTTTTGATTTAAGTTGGATTGTTAATCAGGTATTTTCTTTATTGGCTCCCCAGCTTTTACTTATTATGGAAACCGAGCTTTGGCCAAACGCGATAAATCTAGCAATAAGAAAGAATATAAAAACCGTAATCATAAACGGAAGAATTTCCGATAAAGCTTTTCCGCGCTATAAAATCGCGGCTTTTATATTTCAACCAATAATTAAAAAAATTAATTTACTCTGTATGCAGACAGAGCTTGACGCGCAAAGAATTATTGAGCTTGGGGCTGATAAACAACGCGTGCATGTAGTTGGGAATATTAAATTTGATCAGACCGCTAAAATTGATAAGCATGCTTTGTCTGATATTGGTTTAAATAAATCAGGGCGGCTTATTTTAGCTGGGAGTACTCATGATAATGAAGAATATCAGATAGCGAAAGTTTTTAAAAAGTTAAAACAACAATTTCCGGATATTCAACTTATGTTTGCTCCACGACATCTCCAGCGGGTTAATCATGTCCGGGAAATGCTGGAAGCGGAGGGGCTGTCAGCAGTGCTAATCAGTCAGCTGAAAAATAAAGATCAGACCGCAATAAAAGATCAGGTTTTCATTTTGGATATTATGGGTGTATTAACTGATTATTATCAATTGGCAGATATTGTTTTTATCGGGGGAAGCTTGATTAAGCATGGGGGCCAAAATCCGATTGAACCTGCCCTGCTTGGCAAACCAATTGTTTTTGGTCAATATATGTTTAATTTTAGTGAAGTGGTAAAGTTGTTTTTGGATAATCATGCCGCATTGCTTGTCAATGATTCAGAGGAGCTATTTACTTGCCTGAGAGATTTGTTGTCAAATAAAGCGAAAAGTGACAGCTTGGCTAAAAATGCGAACGAAGTGATTTCACGAAATAAAGGCAGTGTGGGCAGGATAGTTTCTCTGCTGAGTAATATTTAAGGCATTAAGCTGTTTATTTTTTTTGTAACTATTGTCAACCAAATAATTTTTATTAGTTGACGTAAAATGAAAGAGGTAATTATTCTATGTGTTCTAGTTGGAGGACGAGTTTTTTTGTAGTTGGTGTTATTTTTTTGATTAAGATTAATCTTTGTTTTGGAGAAAATAAGCAAAATCAGGATTATTATCTTGAGCCGGTAGTGGTCTATCCGTCCATACTTAATGAATATTACTCAAATTCATTGCGCCATATGGAATATCGGGAAGAGATTGATCTTCTTGTTGACCAAGATTTGAAAAAAGTTCCCTTTGCTGATATTCAGACCCGAGGCCCTTTTTCTGTTCAGGCGGACTTGCAGATGCGCGGAGCAAGTTTTGAACAAACCGATGTTTTAATTGACGGAATTAAAGTTAATGATCCTCAGACTGGCCACTTTAATCTGGATATTCCTTTTTCCAGTGAAGATATTGATAAAATAATTCTAATCCCCGGGCCTGCGGCAGTAATCAATGGCGCTGGCCGTCCTGGCGGTTCAGTGCATATTATCACTAAACAGCCGCAAGGGGAGTTGATTAAGGCAAAAGCGGTTTTTGGCGAAAATAGTTTTTTATCGCGGCAGCTTTCGGTTGAGCAGCCATTTGCTAATGTTAATACGCGCACCACTATTAGCCAAAGTTCCTCATCTGGGTATAGAGAAAATACTGATTTTGATATTATGAATTTTTCGCATATTAGTTGTTTGGAAAGCGGATATGGTGATGTGCAATTTAATTTTGGTATTTTGGATAAGGAATTCGGGGCTAATGGTTTTTATTCAGAGTTTTACCCCAATCAGCGGGAACATACAAAAACGGCTTTTGGCAGTATCGGGATTAAATCAGAGTATGCTGATTTTTATATTAATCCGCAGATTTATATCCGCAGACAAAGAGATCGGTTTTTATTGGATAAGACTAATCCCGCGTTTTATGAAAATATTCATTTGAATTATGTCAAAGGAGTAAAAGTCGATACTGTGGGAGTCTGGGCCCAAGGCAAAGTCTTTGCCGGGGTTGATACAGCGTTAGAAAGCATTGATAGCAGTAATTTAAAGCAGCATGATCGTCAGCGAAACATGGTTTATACTGCTTACAGCGCGAGACTTGATCAATGGCTTTTTTCTTTGGGGCTTAACGGTTATTTTTATCAGGGGTTTGAAAATCAGGTAAATCCAGACGTTAGTATTGGTTATTATCTTAATGATTTTATGAAATTAAGGTCAGCTTTCAGCCAATCATTTAGAGTTCCGACTTTTACCGAACTTTATTATCAGAGCCCGTCAAATATTGGTAATGAGCATTTAGCAGCAGAGCGTTTCAATAATTATGAAATTGGCATGGATTATACACAGCCTAATTATTTAGTTTCTTTAACTTATTTTAAACAGGAAGGTAAAGATCTTATTGATTGGGTGCGTACTCCCGCGGCAACAGTGTATAATATTATGAATATAAACAGAGTGGACACAAATGGATTCCAAGCGGATTTAAGGATTTATCCCAAAGACATGCAGATGAGTTTAAAACGCTGGCAGGAAATATATTTGGGGTACGCGTTTGTCGGTCGAGAGCAAAAAGAAAATGGATTGATTTCCAAATATATTTTTGATTATTTAGAACATAAATTTGTCGGAGGAGTGATTAATTCGCTTCCTTATGGAATCAGCGCGGATAGTAGTATTCTTTATCTGCAGCGTTCAGATAAAGGCGGAGATTTTATTGTTAACAGTAAATTTGATAAAATAATAAGTAATTATAAGGTTTTTGTCAAAGTCGACAATGTTTTCAATCATGCTTACGCGGAAAAAGGCAATATTCCGATGCCTGGGCGCTGGTTTTTTGCCGGAGTAGAAGCCCAATGGTAATTTCTTCGGAAATAATTATAAAAAGAGATAGCTTTATCCGAGTAGTGTTTTATTATATAATTTTAATAAGCGGCTTGAAATACTTAGTAAGTATTTATAATGCCAGCTAAAATAGGGCAGGATTTAAAATTATTGATAATAGAAAGTGAGCAATTATGAAAAACATAATAACCGGGTTTTTGCCGGATGAATTTAAGGGATTACTTGTAAAATTTAAGCAGCCGTTATATCGGGCTACTCAGATATTAGAATGGATTTATAAAAAAAAGGTAATTTCATTTAGCGAAATGACTAATCTCTCCAAAGATTTAAAACAGATTTTAGACGATAAGCTGGAAATTCTGGCTTTAAAACAGCTGCTTAAACTTAAATCCAAGAAGGATAATACTGTAAAATATGCTTTTAATACCAATGATCGGCAAATAATCGAAAGCGTCTTTATTCCCACTCAAAAAAGAGCAACGATTTGCATTTCGACTCAGGCAGGGTGTGCTTATGGCTGTATTTTTTGCGCCAGCGGTAAAAAGGGATTTAAACGGAATTTAACTGTTGCGGAAATAGTCGGGCAAGTTCTCTTGGTAAAAAACGATAATCCGGAAAGGCAAATAACCAATATTGTTATTATGGGTATGGGCGAGCCATTGGCTAATTACGCGAATACAATAAAATCCTTAAAAATATTTAATAGCCCGGATTGTTTTGGTATTGGCGCAAGAAAGATTACGCTTTCAACTTGCGGGCTGTGTCCGCAAATTATCGATCTGGCTAAAGAGGGAATACAAATTGAACGTTCAATTTCTTTACATGCCGCGGAAGATAAATTGCGCAGTAAACTCATGCCGATTAATCGGAAATATCCGCTTAATGAGCTGATTAAAACCGTAAAAAAATATACGCAGGAAGCGAATCGGATTGTTACCTTTGAATATATTATTATTAACGCGATTAATGATTCCAAGGAAGACGCGCTAAAATTAAGCAAATTGCTTAAAGGTTTTCAAGCTAAAGTTAATATAATTCCCTTTAATCCGGTTCAGGCTGTGGATTATCTGCCGGTTACAAAAGAAGCTTTGGAAGCTTTTTGTGAGGTGCTGGAAAAAAACAAAACAAATTATACGATTCGCCGTTCAAGAGGCAGTGATATTCAAGGCGCCTGCGGACAGCTTAGAGCCAGCTTAGAAAAGAACTAATACTATGTCAATTCACTATATAATCGATGGTTATAATGTTATAAAACAAGTTTCTTTTTTAACCGGGAAAAAACTGCGTTCCGGCAGAGAAGGATTGGTTAAATTTATTGAACGTTATCGGCCGCAGGGCAGCAGTCGTAATGCAGTTACTCTTGTGTTTGATGGTCAGGCTGATGTTTCTAGTCCGCAGCTTATTTCATTGATTAAGGTGATTTTCAGTAAAGGGGAATCTGCGGATGCGAAGATTAAAAGAATGGTTGAGCGGTCAAAAAATCCGAAGCAGATAGTTGTCGTTACGGACGATAAGGAAATAATGTTTTATTGCCGGTCAATTGGGGCAACTGTTAGTTCGGTAAGAGCTTTTATAAATAATTCATATAGGGCGAAGAAATCGGAATGTGTAGAGGAGCAAGAGGATAAGCCGGAATTAGACAGCGCTATTGCTATGCGGATCACGGAAGATTTGAAAAAGCTTTGGGTAAAAGACGTCGAAAAGGAAAGTTTGTACTGAAAAACAGTCACAAAGACACAGGACACAAAGTAACAAGCATATTGCGTGAGAGATCGTAGGGGGGCTTGCCTCCTCCCGTAATTTGTCAATAATCAATATCCCATTTTTAATAAATTTATATTATCACGGGCCGACGCAAGGCCGGCCCCTACGTCAATGATATTTTTGGATTAACGCGATACGGAAATAATATGAATAAGTATGATGTTATTGTTATTGGCGGAGGCCCGGCAGGAATGATTGCCGCCGGAACCGCTGGTAAATTTAAAAAGTCAGTTATCCTTTTAGAACGGAATAATGTTTTGGGAGTAAAATTGCGGATTACCGGCAATGGCCGCTGCAATTTTACAAATAAAATGCCTTTGAATAGATTTCAAGATTATTATGTGGATAATCCGAAATTTTTGCATAATGCGTTTAATAAATTTTTTAATCATGATTTGATTAAATTTTTTGAACTATTGGGAGTTAGAACCAAAGTTGAAAATAATGGCAGAGTATTTCCGCTAAGTGATCAGTCTGCTGATATTATTCAAGCTTTGGAGCTATATTTGCAAAATAATAAAGTTCAGGTCGCCTGTCGAAGTTTAGTAACTGATATTATTGTGGAAAATAATCAGGTTGCTGGGGTTAAACTATCCGGAGAGGAAACGGTTAAAGCCGGAAAAGTTATTATTGCTACTGGCGGTAAAAGCTATCCTAATTTGGGTTCTAATGGTTCAGCGTATTCATGGGCTTTGAAAACAGGGCATAATATTATTCTACCCCGGCCCGGTCTTTCCGGCATTCAAATTAAAGAATTATGGGTGAAAGGACTTCAGGGGATTAGTCTGAATCAAATCGGCATCAGCCTGTATGTGAACGCAAAGAAAAAAAAACAGATAAGCGCGGATTTGGTATTTGCCCATTATGGGATTTCCGGCCCAGGCGCGTTTGATTTAAGCGCTGATGTGGGAGATTGCTTGGTAAAGGGAAGCGTGGTTTTATGTTTGGACCTGTTTCCGGAAATTAATGAATCGCAGGTTATGGAAAAATTGGATGATATAATTGCTAAAAGCCCGGGATGTATGTGCAAAAATCTGGCATTTAATGAAGTTCCGAAGAAGCTAATTGCTGTATGTCATGATTTAGCAGGTATTAACGCGAGTAAACCTCTAAGTCAGTTGAGTAAAAAGGAAAAAAGAAGCTTGATAAATATCTTTAAACAGGTACAATTAACAGTACAAAGCCTAAGGCCATTAAAAGAAGCCATGGTTACCAGAGGCGGAATCTCGGTTAAGCAGATAAACCCGGCAACCATGGAATCAAGAATTGTAAGCGGTCTGTATTTTTGTGGTGAGTTAATTGATATTAGTGGACTAAGCGGAGGGTTTAATCTGCAAGCAGCGTTTTCTACTGGTTATTTGGCTGGGCTGGGAGCCGCGGTTGAGCCGAAAATAGAAGATAGAAAACCGATGGATGAGGGACGATCGCTGCGCTAGGACGATGGATGAGAAAGCAAAAAAAGAGGGTTTAGCGATTAGAGATTATGCAAAGCAGAACTCGTAAACGCGTTAACACGCAAACGCGAAATAATATGGAGAATAATTTTTAGCAATGAGCAGAACCGGTCATCCTTTATTTCTTTTAGGTAAAGTTGCCTATTATATCGGCATTCTTTTGCTGTTTAATTTCTTTTTTGGTCTTATTTTTTTAAGATTTTTTGTCTGGCTGATTGCCGGCGGCATTCTTATTTTTTTATTGTTGGGAGCAATGATGCTGGGAAAAAATATGTTATTTGGCACAAAAGTTAACGCAGCCAGCAATCAGGAAAATACATATAAACCTGATCAGCAATCAAGCAAAGCGAATAATGATGTGATCGATGTCGAAGCCGAGATATTTGACGATAATAAGCAAAATTAAATCAGTGCTTTTTACTAAATTGACAAATAGGATGATTAAAGATAATATAATTACAAGAATTTATATCAGATAAGATTTATTTTAGTAAAGGATAGGGGATTTTTCCATGGAAAGGATAGGGGTTTTATTTCTAGCGATTTTGCTTTTGTTTGCTCCGAATTCCAGCGCGATCCCATCAGAAGGTAATTTCTTTCCGGAATTAAATGAAACGCTTTGGGCAATTCAGTCGAATAATATCTTTTTGCGCGATTTTAATAAGGTAGAAGGTAAAGCCAGTACTGCGCAGTGTTTTGTTCAGGCAAGCTACGGGATAAGTGAACGATTTTTTTTAGACGGTAAGGTTGGTATCGGGAATGTATCCTTTAATGTTCAGGATGGGGTTAATCTGGATTTTCACAATGGTTTTGCCGGTGGATACGGGGTTCGTTATATTGCGCATGAAAACAAAAAGAAAAATATTAAATCGATTTTTGGGTTTCAACACATAAGTTGTCATCCGTTTAAAGATAAGGTTAATGATGTTCAGTATCGAGTGATCTGGGATGAATGGCAGGGAACATGGCTGTTTATAAAGGAATATGAAAAAGCGTCGGTATATATCGGACCGCAATACAGTGCCGCGCAGCTTAAATATAAAGTTGATTCTTTCCGCAGACGTTTGAAATCTGAAGATAATTGGGGTATGTTGGTTGGCGGTAATTACAATGTTAATAAAAATCTGATGATTCAGGCTGAAGTTAGATTATTTGATGAATGGGCTTTGAATTTTGGAATAAGCCATAAATTTTAGAAGGGTTTGGTATGATTAAAAATTTGCGATTCAAAAAAATGCGTTTATGGGCGAGTTATCCTTTTGCCGCGGTATATCTGATATTTGTCTATAAATACGGTATTGTGGTTAATCCCGGACTGGGAGTTATTATCGCGGGTCTTTTAATTCGGTTTTGGGCTGCCGGCTATATTAAAAAAATCCGAAAATTAACCACTTCCGGGCCTTATGCTTTTGTGCGTAATCCTTTGTATGTGGGAAATTTTTTAATGGGATTAGGGTTTTGTCTGTTTGTGAATAATATTTATTTATCAATAATTTATACGCTTTTATTTACCTTCTTTTATTTAGGAACAATGAAAAAAGAGGAGATACTGCTTACGCAATTATTTGGAAATGATTATATCGAGTATAAACAGGCGGTTCCGGCTTTTTTTCCCAGACTTAAACCCTATAAATCCAAAGATCCAATCAGATTTAGTTTAGCGCAAGCTCATTTTAACGGAGAGCTGATTCGGGTGCTGGTAACCGGAGCTTTACTATGCCTGCTGTACTTTTTTTATTATTTTTTCAAAGAAAATAGTTTGGATTCAAAAGATATGAAGTATGTTGGTTCGCTTTTAATTGTCCAGGTTTTATTGCTCCTGTTCACAATCGCGCACAGAAGAAAATTTGTGAAGCAGGAATCAGAAAAATTAGCATAATTTACTTGAATAAAAAAACAACGAAACTGTGACAATTATGCGAAAAATCTGGAAAACCAAACCCAAAATTAATGAAGAATGTAAATTGCTTGCCGAGAAATCAGGTATTTCGCTGATCCTTGCCCAGATTTTAATCAATCGCGGTATTCATAGTCCGGCTGATGCTAAAAAATATTTAAATTGTGATTTAAATGATACGCATGATCCTTTTTTATTAAAAGATATGCCTCTGGCAGTAAAACATATTAAGAACGCGATTAAGCTTAAAAAAAACATTTTTGTTTATGGTGACTATGATGTCGATGGTTTAACCAGCTGCGCGGTTTTGTCTAATGTTCTTAAGCAGTTAGGCGCTAATGTATCATGTTATATTCCGCACAGAGTTGATGAGGGTTATGGTTTAAATAAACAGGCTTGCGCGCGAATAAAACAGCAGGGAGCTGATCTGCTGATTACAGTTGATTGCGGTATCAGTGCTTTTGAACAAGTTGCTTATTCGCATTCTATAGATTTAGAAGTGATCATTACCGACCATCATCAGCCGGTGGGTAAAAAAGTGCCGCGGGCATTGGCAGTGATTAATCCTTTTCAGGCTGGCTGTGATTATCCGTATAAGCATTTGGCTGGAGTGGGAATTGCCTATAAGCTGGCTTGTGCCTTGGTTGGCCCAGAACAGGATATATCAGAAAATTTAGACTTAGTGGCTTTGGGTACAATTTGTGATGTTGCTTTGCTTACTGGAGAAAATAGGATTCTGGTTAAACATGGGCTGGAAAAGCTTTCCCAAACAAAGCGGATTGGCCTGCAGGCGCTGAAAGATGTAGCCGGGATTAATAATAAAAAAGTAGAAGCGTATCATGTTGGTTTTATCCTCGGACCAAGAATAAACGCGACTGGCCGGATGGGCTCAGCGGAAAAAGCCTTGGAGCTGTTATTATCCGCTGATTATAGCCAGGCGATTGTTTTAGCTCAGGGGCTGGATAATGAGAATAAACAAAGGCAGAAAGAAGAAGCCAAAACTTTACGTCAAGCTTTGGCAATGATCGATAAAGAAATAAATTTTAAAACTGATAAGGCTGTTGTTTTGCACAATGATGCCTGGCATCCGGGAGTGATCGGGATTGTCGCTTCCCGGATTACGGAACGCTTTTATCGGCCGACAATATTAATTTCCACAAAAGATGAAATCGCTAAAGGGTCAGGACGTTCCATCCGCAATTTTCATCTTTTTGAAACAATCGCTCAATGTGATCATTTGCTGGAAGGCTTTGGCGGTCATGAAAAAGCCGCTGGGCTGAGTATTCTAAAACATAATATTGAAAGCTTTAAACAGTCTTTTAATCAGATGGCCAGTTCGAGTTTATTGCCTGAAGATATGATGCCGATGATTGCTATTGATATGCAAATACCATTAAGCGCTTTAACTGAAACCTTGATCAATGAAATAGAAAAATGCGCGCCTTTTGGTATGGGTAATACCCGGCCTTTGTTTTCTTCAGTTGATCTGAAATTAAAGGGCAGTCCCAAAGTCCTCCGAGCCAATGGATTTAAAATGTGGATAACTGATGGCCAGGTTACCTGCGAAGCCTTGGCTAGTAATTTCATGGATATTGATATTAACCATATTCAGGATGGTTTTTCGATTGTTTACTCTCCTTCAATAAATGATTGGCAAGGAATTCATACTATTCAATTAAAGCTTAAAGATATGCAGTTTTCTTAAAGCAGTTAATAACCGCGCTGTCTTTGTTTTAAAAAGTATCTTATTTTTAACTAAATTATTTATCCGCGTTTTTCGCTTAAAAAGTCCGCGCTAATCCTCTGGCAGTAAAAACAATAATTTGTTTAAATGAATAATATGTTGAAATTAAAAGCATTATGATCGAAAAAATCTAAGTGTATATAGCAAAAATAGATATTTTATGGTATACTTTAGAATCTTTTTTAAAGACCTTTTTAATGGTCTGAAAAAGATTTTGGCTTAAACACAAATCCTGCGCAAGTATATCCGGGACTTTGGGTTGGAAGCACTAAAGACGCTCTTTACGCGCAAAGATATGTCTTTGATAGTATTCTCAATGTTGCTCAGGAGTTTGATCTTAAAATTTCTGAAGAGGACATTCTTGAAAGCGTGAAGTGGATTAAAAAACAACTTAATTTGGATAAAAAATTGCTTGTTCATTGCTGTGTAGGTATTGCCAGAGTAGTTTCAATTGTAATCGCGTAATATATGCGCAAAATTTTTAGGCAAGTGTAGCTCAAATAAAAAGTGAAATAGTTCGAAATCTTAAGAAATATACTATTATACCGCAGAGAGCTCTGGAGCAAAGTCTTTTGAATTTGTTTCATGTTCCGGAGTTTATACATGATACAGGAGCTCATATAGAGATGAAAACTAATAGGCTAATAAATCGAATGAGAAATAGTGTTGTTAGCGGGTATTTAGTATAAAAAACGGATAGGGTATCAAAAATCTAATGAATTATCAAAAATCAAAATTCAGTTTAATATTCAAAATAATCTCTTTAGTGCTTATGCAGGCTTTTTTTATGATCGATATTGCTTGGGCAGGAGGAGAATTTATTATTACTAATACCCTCTCTAAAGCTTCTACTCTTGCGCCAAAAGTCACGTTAAACAGTATTGAAGTTTTTAATACTTATCTTTATTTTCTTAAGGATTCAGGGACGGGTAGTGAAACCGAATTTCAGGAAACGGATTTAATAGAACCAGAAAAATATACTCCTCAAGGAGGCATATTAGGGCCTGAATTTATAGCGGATCAGCTGATTAGAGCCGTTAATTTAAAATATTCTATAAATGATGATATTGCTACTGCTGTAAATTTTGTCAGAAGGGATATCCTTGCAGGAGCCAATTACACAATAGAGGATTTTATTCAGGTTTTAAGAAAACAGACAGAATTAAAGGCTGCAGCGGATAGCCGGCTCAGCTATATGATTGAGGTGATCAATAAATATTTTATTTTTGATGAGATATTTGAGCCTAAAAATGATTTTGAAAAAAGGATAGCTGGTTATATAAATACAATTATTAGTGAACATAATTCAACTCTGGGGAGTGAAGAAAAAAGTGATCGGATGCTTAGATTGCTTGATATTGTTGAAGCAAGAGATAAATTTCCAGGGGATTCTTTTAATAGGCCTTGGGCTTTGTTGACTATAGAATTTGAAGACGGTACGATAAGAACATATATTTTTAAAAAAGAAGTGTTGGGAGCGATGGAAAACTGGGGCTATTATATGCTCAAAACTCTTGGCATAGATGCTTCTAAAACAAGGAAATATGGAGAGAACTTATATTTGATTGTTCCTATAGGTAAGTTCAATCTGGGCAGAGTTAATGCGGAACAGTATTTAAATCATGAATTTGCCGAACGTTTAAGCTATTTGACAGGCAGAGCCGCGGTAAGAGCATTTATTTTGGGGTTGGCTGATAGAAAAACGAGTAATATGAGGGTTATCCTCGATGACTCAGGCCTGCCGCAGCAAATTATAAACGCTGATTTAGCTTCTTCTTTTACTTTCAGTAAAAAGGGCATGGAACGCGTTGCAGTTAGTGAAGGTGTATGGTTACTAGGTGATATTTTAGCAGAGGCAAGAAAAGCTGGAGTGAGTAACAGAGGTTTAATTGAAATGATAGAAAAGTTTATGAACGGATTCAGATTGCAGCTAAGTGAGTTTCAGGATGGCTATTTATTTTTTAAGAATAGATTTGATAAATATGACCCCACGAACCAAGAGAAGCTTAGTTGGCAATGGGAACTTGCTTATCAGATGCAATCAAGGAAGTCGGTTGTGTTAGATAGAATAAATCCTTTAAATATTAATAATTATGAGATCAATATATTCCTGTTAATGGAAATACTTTTAAGCCTCAAAAGCAGAAAATTCTTTAATGACGATGATTTCTTGAATATCGTTTTTAAAAAGAATGAGTTTGTTTTTGAAAAAACAGAGGATCTATTTAAAATGTTTAGACGTCAGGGAGTAGAGTTTTATAAAGACAATATTAAATTAATAGCAGATCTTTTGGAAGTGTTTAGTGATTTAGCGCATGAATTGGAAAAAAAAGAAAAGTATAATTCTGCGGTTATTTGCTATAGTTACGCGGTATATATAAGTAGTTTATTAGTTGAAAATGTGGAAGAAGATGCGCGTGATGGTTGGAGGCAACAAGAACAACTATTAAAGCAAGAGCTGAAAAAAATACGCGCGATTATAGCAGTTTCTGAAATAAAAGATGTTATGAGCAGAAATCCTTATTCAGGAGATATTGACTTTCAAGTTGAAACTATTAAACAGTCAATATGAAAACAGTGTGTAGCGTGTATTGTGGTAAATATGAATAAATCCTTTGAGATTGATAAGCGCAAGTCTTTTGAATTAAATAAGTTCTAACTTATCCTTCTGTTTTCAAAAAAATCTCCCGTTGATTTATCTGAGTTTTTGCCAAGCAAAGTAATTGTGACCTCTTGCTAAAATTATTACTTATGATGAGTTTTTGGCTAAAAACGGATCTTTAAAACCTTGGAGTATCTCTGCTATAAAAAAAGAATAACATTACTTCTTTTGCGGTAGCTTTTATGGCTCATTCTTGAATAATGAGCCATAAATTACATAACTCAAGCAAAAAAAGATGATAGATAAATTTTACGCTCAGTTATAAATTTTCTTGCGGTAAACCAGCAAGACCGGCAAACATAAACTGTGTTTTTGGCGCTGTGGAACTCACCCAGCTATGGCTGGGTTCAGACAGTCCTCGCGCCCAAAAGGGTTTCCAAAAACCCAATTTATATTTGCCTAAATTTATAAACGAGCTTAAAAATTCAATCATCATCTTTAGAAAAAGTCCACTTTATTTACGAAAGAACCGCTTTTATTAATAGTTCTATTTAATCTAGAGTGTTATTTCTCTTTGTTGTAACTGATTCCAATAAAAAAGTTTATAAAAATTAAACGCTTTACTCTAAGTATAAAATCATTGATTTTTACTCTAATTATAGTTATACTGAAAATAATATTTTATTCTTTTTTCAGAGTATAGAGCAGATATTAATTATTTAAAACACAAAGAGGATAACTATGTTTATTATTGCGTACATTCTTGAAGGCATAGCCACGGTTTTAGGTCTGGCTTTGAGCATATACTATTATTTGCTTTTAGCCAGAGTATTGATCAGCTGGGTTAATCCTGATCCATACAATCAAATTGTGGTTTTTTTGCGTCAGATGACTGATCCGATTCTGGAGCCTTTACGCCGTGTGTTTTTGCCTTTAACAATGCAGATCAGAGTTGATTTGTCACCGATTCTTGCTTTTTTTATCATTGTTTTTCTGCAGAAATCTTTGGTGGGAATGCTATTTCATATTGCCTATATGCTTAAATAAGGGGAAAAATGAAGAGCCCGAATAATATAATCAATAGACTGCTGGATTCAGTTATCGGAGTTGTCGGAGCCGCTTCTTTAGTTCTTTTGCTTATTGAGTGGGGAATGATGCCGATTATCAAAGGTATGGGGATTACCATGCTGGATAGAATTGATAATATTGTTCTAGTAATATTTCTGCTCTCAGTTATCAGCCGTTTTATCAAATCTGAGTCAAAAAAAGAATATTTTAAGAATTACTGGATCGATCTTTTAGTATTTGTTCCTTGTTTTTGTTTTTTTAAAGGAATTCATAACGCGAAGTTATTTCTTGTGATAAGAGAAGCGATTGTATTGTTTGGGTTTTGGCATAAGAACAAGTTTTCCCAAAAGTTAATTAGTTTATTAGGCTTAAAACCAGCACATTTGCTGATAGCTAGTTTTATGATGACGATTCTGATCGGAACCTTTCTCCTTACTTTGCCGATATCGACTCAGACCGGACAGGGTTTGAATTTTGTTGATGCTTTGTTTACTGCCACCTCCGCGACTTGTGTTACCGGGCTTATTGTGCGCGATACAGGAACGTTTTTTTCTGGTTTTGGCCAGTTTGTGATTTTGGCTTTGATTCAGATTGGAGCTTTAGGAATAATGACATTTTCCGTAACTTTATTTTTGTTCGCGGGCAAACAAATGTCGAATAAGGAAGCAATGACTATGCAGGATGTTCTCGATCAGGACAGCCTTTCGGGAATAAGGGAACTGATTCATTTTATTGCTAAGATGACAATATTTGTCGAGTTGCTGGGAGCAATATTTTTGTATGTGGGATTTGAGCCTTATATCGCGGATCCCTGGCAAAGATTATACACCTCATTATTTCACTCTGTTTCCGCTTTTTGTAATGCCGGATTTTCTTTGTTTAGCGATAATTTAATGCAGTATGTTAAGGATGATATTATTAATCTTACGATTGCTTTTTTAATTATTTTCGGCGGATTAGGGTTTATCGTAGTCAAGGATGTCTGGGGAAAATTTGTTAAAAAGGACCGGCCAAAAAGTTTAGGGCTTAAAGTCCATACGAAAATTGTTCTTTCAATCACATTTTTTTTAATTCTCGCGGGAACAATCTGTATATTCTTCGCGGAAAATAACAGCGCTATTTTAAGCGGCATGACTTTGAAGGATAAGATCTTAATTAGTTTTTTTCAGTCTGTTTCTACTCGAACTGCTGGTTTTAATACCATTGACATTGGGAAAATGGCCAATGCGAGTATTTTTAGTATGATTATTCTGATGTTTATCGGAGCCTCAGCTGGTTCAACCGGAGGGGGGATTAAGACAACCACATTTTGGATGCTGCTTAAATCATTTACCAGCAGCATGCACAGCAAAGATGATATTGATTCATTTAAACGCGAGATACCAAGAAGTATTGTGCAAAAATCCATGGCTATTTTCGTGTTGGCCTTGAGCTTTGTGATTATATTTATGTATTTAGTTTCTTTGTTTGAAAATTTAGCTTTTCGGGATCTGATATTTGAAGTGGTTTCTGCTTTTGGCACAGTTGGTTTATCTACTGGAATTACGGCATCACTGCATTTGCCGGGTAAAATTCTAATAACCCTGCTTATGTTCTTAGGCCGGCTTGGCCCTTTGACAGTTGTTTTGGCTTTTTCCGGATATAAACAAAAAATAAATTACACCTTTGCCCAAGAAAAAATCATGGTAGGGTAAAATAGCGTATAGCGATTAGCATTTAGGAAAAACATAAAGAGCTTAGCGGCTAATAGGTGATAGTCAATAGTTTGGCAAAAATTCTCTTTGAGCGGCGCTTTCGAACGTAATTTTGACAGGGATGTCAAAATAGTGAGAACGCGCGGCTGAGACTGCACGATGCAGACTCAGGCTTAGCGAAAAGATGTGTTTTTGCCTGTAAAACAACTCTTTTTTTATCTTTGCTCGATATATCAGAGTTTAGCGGTTAGGAAAAGCGAATATAAAATGTCATAAGGATATAATTTATAATTGATGAGAATCTGAGGAGGAATAATAATGTATTATCCGATTAAAAGATTAAGAAGATTGCGGAAAAATCATTTTTTGCGCGAGATGTTTAAGGAAACTGAGTTAAATGCGCGTTCTTTTGTTTATCCGGTTTTTGTGGTGGAAGGCCAGTCGATTAAGGATCCGATAGAATCCATGCCGGGCATGTTTAGAATGTCAGTGGATAATCTGCTTAAGGAAGTAAAAGAAGTAGAAGGACTGCATATTCCGGCAATAATGCTTTTTGGAATTCCGGAAAAGAAAGATGAAAGAGCAACCAGCGCTTATGCTAAAAACAGTATAGTTCAGGCCGCGATTAAAGCAATAAAGGAAAAATTCCCTAATCTTTTAATTATTACTGATGTTTGTTTATGCGCTTATACAACTTCCGGGCATTGTGGGATTGTGAAGAATATTATGGCCTCAACAAATAATGAAACAGAAAAGGAAGAAGCTAATCCGGAAACAGGTAAGTCTAAGGAAATTGTTGTGTATAATGACGCGACATGTGAGCTTCTTGCTAAAATGGCGCTTTCCCACGCGGAAGCCGGCGTAGATATGGTTGCTCCCAGCAGTATGATGGATGGCCAGGTTTTGGCAATTAGAAAAGCTCTAGACGCGAATAATTTTAAACATCTGCCGATTATGTCATATAGCGCTAAATTTGATTCCAGTTTTTATGGTCCATTTCGCGACGCGGCTAAATCATCGCCGGAATTCGGAGATAGAAAAACCTATCAATTAAATCCGGCAAACGCGAATGAAGCAATGAAAGAAATTGAGCTGGATATTCAAGAAGGCGCTGATATTGTTATGGTTAAACCAGCCTTGGCTTATTTGGATATTGTAAGCAAAGCAAAACAGAATTTTGACTTACCCATAGCGGTGTATAATGTAAGTGGTGAATATTCCATGGTAAAAGCAGCGGCAGCTGCTGGACTGGTTGATGAAAAAGCAATTATCATGGAAATGCTGGTTTGCATGAAAAGAGCCGGAGCTGATTTGATTGTTACTTATCATGCTAAAGACGCGGCCAGATGGTTGAGTGGGAAATTTTTACTATAAATATAGATCAAAAAGAAAGATTTGATAATGTTGATTTCATGGAATATAACCAAAGCTTGTAATTTAGTGTGTGAACACTGCTATCGTGATGCTGGCGCTGCCCAAAAAGATGAGCTTACGTTAGAAGAAGGCAAAAAATTGCTTTTTGATCTAAAAGAACTTGGGTTTAAAATTGTTATTTTTTCCGGAGGCGAGCCGCTTTTAAGATCGGAATTATTTGATTGGATTAAGTACGCAAAGAGTTTAGGCTTGATCAGTGTTTTAGGCACAAATGGAACATTACTTGATCTTGCTTGCGCCCAAAAACTAAAACAGGCTGGTCTTAAACGCGCGGGGATAAGTCTTGATTCTGTGGATCCGACCAGGCATGATGCCTTTCGCTGTGTGCAAGGCTGCTGGCAAAAATCGATTGAAGGCATGAAACACTGCAAAGACGCGGGGCTGGAGTTTCAGGTGCATACTACAGTCACAACGAAAAATATAAATGAAGTTTTGGCAATAACTGACTTAGCCCAGGAGCTGGGGGCTGAAGCGCATCACATTTTTTTTCTAGTGCCTACCGGGCGAGGCAAAGATATTGATAATGTTATTCCTTCAGCCGCGGAATACGAACGTTTGCTCGGTGAGATTTTAGAAAAACAAAAATCAGTAAAACTGGAATTAAAGCCGGTTTGCGCGCCGCAGTTTATGCGGATTGCCGCGGAGAAAAAAATAAAAACTCGGTTTAATAAAGGCTGTTTATCCGGAGTGAGCTATGCTTGTGTCCTGCCCAATGGGGATGTTCATCCCTGTCCTTATATGCCGATTCATTTAGGTAATGTTCGGGAGCTGGGATTTAAGAAAATATGGCAAGAAAATAAAGTGCTTAATGATTTAAGAAAAATGGCGTGGCAGGGTAAATGCGGTATCTGCGAGTATAAAAAAATGTGTTCTGGCTGCCGGGCCACAGCTTATTTTCAAACAGGGGGCAATTATTTAGGGGAAGATACTAATTGTAATTATGAGCCAAAAAGAAAAAGAGATTCTCAAAGTATTGCAATCTGATTTTCCAATCATTGAAAATCCCTATCAAGTGTTGGCCAAGCGTTTGGGGATTAGTCCTAAACAATTATTATTAAAAATAGAAAAATTTAAACAAAATAAAACTATCCGGAGAATCGGGGCGGTTGCCTCCGCCGCGCATTTGGGTTACAAAAGCATGCTGATCGCCGCGCGGGTTAAGCCTGAATCAGTGGAAAAAACCGCGGCTTTTATTAATTCCTTTGAAAATGTTACGCATAATTATCTGCGCAAAGCAGAATATAATTTATGGTTTACTTATAGCGCTAAGACAAGCAAGCAGATAAACAGTTTTATTGCTAAGATAAAAAAACTAAAGGGAGTAGAAGAAGTGCTGGTTTTACCAGCTACCCAGACTTTTAAAATAAAAGCGGAGTTTAAGTTTTGAATAAACTTACTGAATTGCAAAAGAATATATTAAACTTCTTACAGCAGGATATACCCGCTAAAGAACATCCTTATTCGGAAATAGCATTAGAGAATAATGTCGATGAAAAAACAATAGTCAGCCAGATTAAGCTACTAAAAAATATAGGATATATCCGAAGATTCGGCGCGATATTAGCGCATCATAAAGTGGGCTTAAAAGCCAATTGCATGTGTGTTTGGATTGTTCCTGAAAATAAAGTAAAAAAAATAGCTGATCGCGTGAAAAAAATAGCACAGATAAGTCATTGTTATTCGCGGAAAACCACAAAAAAATGGCCTTATAACTTTTATACAATGATTCATGGTCAGACAAAAAAACAATGCTTTGAAGTAATTGAATTTTTAGCTAAAACAGCTAAACTTAATGATTATCGCGTGCTTTTTACGGAAAAACAGTTTAAAAAAACCAGTCCGAAATACAGGGTTTAGCATTTAGGGTGTAGGGTTTAGAATTTGGGGCAAAAATTCTCTGCGAGCGGCGCTTTCGAACGTAATTTTGATAAGGATATCAAAATAGTGAGAACGCGCGGCTGAGCCTGCACGATGTAGGTTCAGCCTTAGCGAGAAGACGTGTTTTTACCTTTGTAAAACCTTTGACAGGCTTAAGGCGAATAGGAAAAATAAAAAATGGAAAAAAGAGAAAAATCACAACAACTCTATAAGCAAGCGCAGGAAATAATGCCGGCAGGGGTTAATTCTCCGGTGCGCGCTTTTGGCGCGGTGGGCGGAGATCCAATTTTTATTAAAAAGGGCAAAGGTTCCAGGATTTACGATGTTGATGGTAATTCGTATATTGATTATGTGTTAAGCTGGGGGCCTTTAATTTTAGGCCACGCGGAAAAACAGGTTATTGCCTATATAAAACAGGCTCTGAGCAAGGGGACAAGTTTTGGCGCGCCTACAGAGGCTGAGACAAACATAGCTCAGATGATTAAGCGGGCTTTTCCTAGTATGGAAAAAATGCGCTTGGTTAATTCCGGCACTGAAGCAACAATGAGCGCGATTCGTTTAGCGCGCGGATTTACTAAAAAAGATAAAATTATTAAGTTTGAAGGCTGCTATCATGGGCATACAGACAGTTTGTTGGTAAAAGCCGGCAGTGGAGCTGCTACTTTTGGTATTCCGACCAGCACAGGCATTCCTTATGAATTGACTAAAAATACAATTGTTTTGCCCTATAATGATATTGATCAGGTTCGGGCAATTATCCGGTCTAGCCACAAACAGATCGCCGCGGTTATCTTAGAGCCGGTTTGCGGTAATATGGGTGTCGTGGTGCCCAAAGACAATTTTCTCGCGGATTTAAGGCAACTGACCAGAGAATATGACATACTGCTGATCTTTGATGAGGTTATGACTGGTTTTCGCTTTTGTTTTGGCGGAGCGCAGACAATATTTAAGATAAATCCCGATATTACTTGTTTGGGTAAGATTATTGGCGGCGGCTTACCGATTGGCGCTTATGGAGCCAGCCAGGAGATAATGGATTGTGTTAGTCCTTTGGGTGGTATGTACCAGGCTGGAACATTGTCGGGAAATCCGATCGCTGTTGCTTGCGGATTAAAAACCCTGCAGATTTTACAAATAGTGGATTATAAAAAAATTATAACAATGACCGAAGCCTTATGTACAGCAATAGAAGCTATCGCGCGGGAAAATAAACTGGATTTAACAGTCAATTATCTTGGCTCGATGTTTACTCTGTTTTTTACAAATAAAAAGGTGTTTAATTATCAGGATGCTTGTTCGTGTAATACAAAAAACTACGCGGCTTATTTTACTCGTATGCTGGAATCAGGGGTATACTGTGCTCCCTCACAATTTGAGGCAAATTTTTTATCTTTCGCCCATGGTAAAAAGGATATAGAAGATACTATTCAAGCAGCCAAAAACGCCTTAACTAGTAAAGATGATTGATTAATAGGTTCACAATGAGGTTTAATTTATGTTTAGCATAGGAATGCCGGAATTAATTTTAGTTTTTGTGGTTGCCTTGCTGGTATTTGGGCCTAAAAAACTGCCAGAGATTGGTAGAATGTTGGGTAAAGCAATGCGTGAATTTAAAAAAGCCTCAGATGATTTTAAAGAAGCTTTAAATCAAGAACCTCCGGAAGAAATAGTTAAAGAAGTGGAAGCTGCGTTAAAAGCGAATAAAGAAAAAGAAGGGGAGATCTATAAGTGAAGAAAATTACTGATATGGATACTCCTCTTTCGCTTATGGACCATTTGGAGGAATTGCGCAATCGGATCCTTTTTTCTCTGGTTTTAATAATCAGCTGCACGGCATTGGTTTATAACTTTACTACAGAGATTATGAATATTTTAGTTCGTTCTGTGGGTAAATTGTATTTTATGGGTCCGGCCGAGGCTTTTTGGGTTAAAGTAAAATTAGCTTTTTTTATTGGATTATATTGCTCTTTGCCTTTTTTGTTCTATCAAATATGGAAATTCGTTGAGCTTGGCTTAAGGCGGGATGAGAAGAAACAAGTTTTACCTTTAACAATTTTCAGTTTTTTATTATTTACAATCGGCGCTTGCTTCTGTTATTTTTTCGTTATTCCTGTGGCAATAAAGTTTTTACTTTCTTATGGCACAGAGACATTGATTCCCTTGATATCAGTGAGTAAGTATCTTTCATTTATTGGTTGTCTGGTGTTCGCGTTTGGCAGTACTTTTCAACTACCTTTGGTTTTAATGTTTATGGCCAGAATCGGGATCGTTAACGCGCGATCATTATGTAAGTTCAGGCGTTTTGCTGTCTTGGGCAGTTTTATTGTCGGCGCGGCGCTTACACCGACTCCTGATATGGTTAATCAGACATTGCTGGCTTTGCCGATAATTGTGTTATATGAATTGAGTATATTGTTGATCAGAATTTTTGAAAGGAAGGGATAAAATGGGAAGATTTGGCATGCCGGAATTAGTATTGATATTATTTATTCTATTACTTTTGTTTGGGGCAAGTAAACTGCCGGAAATAGCCCGTTCAATGGGGCAGAGCATTAATGAATTTAAGAAAACAATGAATGCTAAGGAAGATAAAGGCAAGGCTGATAAATCAGAAGAACAAAAGTAGTTTTTACCAAGGTATTGAGTGTGAATAAAGCGTAATTCTTTTTGGCTGGGAAATTAATGAGTCGCGAAGACACTGGCTTTAACTTAAAATAGAGCAGCTATAATTAATAAAAAAGAGACATTAAATCAATAATGTCTCTTTTTATATGCTCAAAATGATTAAATTACCAGGCAAAGTTGCTGTTTTTTTCAGTTGCTTGTTTTTTCTGATCCTTAGAATTTTTCTTTGCTTCTGGTTCTGGTTTCTTTTTTATTGTATTTTGTTTAAGCTGTTCAAGTTCTTGGTTTAAGCTAAGCTCTTTTTCTTTTAGTCGAACTAACTCTTCACCGAGTATTGTATTAGTATCTTTTAATTCCTCTAATGTTTTACTGCTTTGATTATGGCCTTCTTTGGTGATTTGCAGCTTAGAGCGTAATTCTTCTTTTGCTTTTTCTTCTTCTTTTAGATTATTTTTTAATTCGTATTCTTTTTGCTGTAAGCTTGCGATTTTATTCTGAATGCTTTTAAGATTATTAGTGATAACCGTGTTCGCTAAAGTTAGTTTTTCCAGTTTCGCATTAAGCTCTTTACTTTTTTCTAATTCAACTCGTTTTCTGGAATTAGCTCCTGCTGCCCATAAAACACAGATAATTGTACTTAAAAGAAGCAGAAGAACAAGCTTCCGGAGCATTGATTCTTTCATTTTTTATTTCATAGCTCCGCTCTGTTGCCCAGATTTCTTTTTAATGATTTTCTCTGGTAAAATAGTAATTTCTACGCGTCTGTTTTGTTCCCGGTCTACTTTGCTGTCATTGGATGCTACTGGCCGAAATTCCCCATAGCCAACAGCGGATAAACGTCTGGGATCAATATCTCTATTGTCTACAAGATAGTGCAGTACGCTTGTTGCCCGGGCAGTGGAAAGTTCCCAGTTTGATTTCCAATTAGATTGTTTGATCGGCTGATTATCAGTGTGTCCTTCAATCGCGATATCCCGATTACTGACTTGATTATTTAATACCGTGGAAACTCTGTCCAATACAGAATAGGCTGATTTTCTTAATTCAGCTTTACCCGAATCAAATAATACTTCATCAACAAATGTGATTACCAGGCCTTTATTGAGCATTTCTACCCGGATTTGTTTTTCTTCGATTTCTTTTTTAAGCTGTTCGGCAAGTTCATTTCTGGCACGCTCTAATTGCTCTCGAGCTAATCTTTCCTGGGAAAGCTCTGAACTTAAATTATCAATTTTATCTAAGTCATTAGGATTTCTTTTTTGCAGAATGATTGAACAGCCGCAGAGACTAATTAATAATGGTACTGCAATTAAATATTTCCATTTAGCAAACATATATACCTCCTTAATTTTAATGATTAATTAGAATTATTATTCTTAGTTTGATCAAGATATATTTTTAAAGCAGCCCAGGTTTTATTACCGACAATCCCATCAACTGTTAAATTATTTTCTTTTTGAAATTCCTGAATTGCTTTTTTTGTTTTTGGTCCGAGTTTCCCGTCAATATCTCCAATATCAAATCCCGCATTATGCAAGGCGTTTTGGACATCAATAATTCGATATCCTTTGGCCGCGAGATTAGCATCTTTACCTACAGCCGGTAATACCTCTGTGGGAGATACGCTAACTCTTGCCGCGGGTTCCGATTGATCTCCCATTAGCAGCTGCCTGTTAGCTTCAGGTTGACTTATTATTTCAATTTCCGGCAGAACATATCTTTCAGATTCTCTTTTTTTCGCGGCTTTTGGGCGTTTACTCATTGCTAGGGAATAAGGCGTAAAGCTGATTAATATAATTACCGCGAAAAAAAATATTAAAATATTAAAAAATAATTTTTTTTTCAATTAAAGTCCCCTAGACTGTATGAATCAGAAAGTAATTAAATTCTATCATTTTTAAAATTTAAAGTCAAGCATCGCGCTGTCCTTATTGCTAAGGATAGCGCTGCTTAACTACGCGCCACGAGTAGGCTTACGTCCGTGGTTCGCTTTCTTTGATTTCCACTTAAGCTTACCTTTTCTTGTTCTTTTTGCCATTGCTTTTCACCTGCCTTTAATCTGTCCAAAGAGAGTTCCTTGGAATTTCTATTAACATTTAAACATGTTTTGGCTTAAAATTGGCGCTAAACTTTATTTATTTTTACATATTCTTTACTATATTGAGACAAAAAAGCCAATTTGTCAATCTCGATTTTGAAAAACATCTAATGTTTTATGTCGAAGCAGAAGCACTAAGCGAGTATTTAGAACGTTTGCCTTTTTTAAATAAATGATATCCCAGCACTCCGATCATCGCGGCATTATCCAGACAAAGATGAATGTTCGGGAATAATACTTGAATATTTGCTTGTTTTCCTGCCGCTTGAAGCTGTTTTCGGAGAAAACTATTGCAGGCAACTCCGCCGCCTACTGATAAGCAATTAATATTATGTTTTTTACAGGCAGCGATGCTCTTGGTTACCAATATTTCCACTACTTGTTTTTGGAATGCGTGGGCAATTTGCGTTTTTGCTTTTTTATTTTTAATCTTTAATTTATTCCAAGTGTACAGAACATCAGTTTTTATGCCGCTAAAACTAAAATCAAAACTATTTTCCAGTTTAGCGCATTTTAGCTGAAAAGGAGAAAGACTGATGCTTGAGGCAAGTTTATCAATCTGCGGTCCGCCGGGATAAGGTAACTCCAATAATTTCGCGACTTTATCATAAGCTTCTCCAGCCGCGTCATCGCGGGTATTTCCAATTATTTTAATATTATCAAAATCTTTTACCAGGGCTAAACTAGTATGTCCGCCGGAAACAGTTAATCCGATAAACGGAAATTGAAATTTTTTTTCCTGGATAAACGGCGCGAACATATGCGCGTGAATGTGATTGACCCCGAGAAACGGTTTATTGATTGCTAAGCTAATAGCTTTAGCAAAAGATAGTCCGACTAAAAGCGAACCAACCAGCCCAGGAGCATAAGTCGCGGCAATCAAATCAATATCCGATAGGTTTAGATCAGCTTTTTTTAGCGCGTCTTCGACAACCAAAGTTATATATTCTAAATGAAAGCGAGAGGCTATTTCCGGTACAATGCCGCCGAATTTACGATGCATGTGGATGCTTGAACTTACACAGGAAGCTAAAACTGTATTGCTGTTTTTGATCACAGCGCAGGCAGTTTCATCGCAGGAAGTTTCAATGCCGAGCGTTAACATTTATTCATACTCCTGCTGAGAGTTTAGTTCTGAAAGATAAACGAATTTAATGCCCAGGTCTTCAAATAAAGGAATCATTTCTTTAAGTGTTTCAAGGGTCAAGGTTTTGGCATGCCCAATCGCAATCGCTGTTCCGGTTTTCAAGGCAATATCTTTGGCATTGAGCATTTGCCGCTTAATGTTTTCTTGGTCATTTGTATTATCCAGAAAAATGTCCCGCTTAAAGAAAATAATATTTTTTTGTTTTGCTACAGTAGAAAGCGTGGATTGTCGGCTGGTATAGCTATCCAGAAAATACAGGTTTTTTTCTTTGATAATATCAAAAATTATTCCCATCACATTAGCATCTTCAGTTGCTTTTGAGCCCATATGATTATTTACGCCTTTTAGATTAGGCAGGCTGTTGAGATCCTTTAAAGCAATATCAATGATCTCCTGTTTGTCCATCGAGGTAAGAATCGTATTTTTTTCTAAAGGCAACACAGCCGCATTATGCGGTTCTAATGGCAAATGGAGAATCAGCTCATCGCCATTCGCGTTTAAGGCTTTAGCGATCTTTAATGAATGCGCGAGATCAGGCAATATGGCATAAGTGATTGGTGTTTTAAGCGCGATAGCGGGATTAAGCACGGATTCACTGTAGCCCCAGTCATCTAAAATTAGGGCGATTTTACCCTGAATATATTTTTGCTTAAGGATTAAACAATAAATTTTTAATTGCTGATATTCCAATTCAAGAGTGATTATATTTTCTTTGCTTGTCTTAGTTTTTTTAATCGACTTTATTTTCGCTGGTAAAAAATCAATATCATTGGTTAAGGTTTTTTTTAGATCATCAATTGAAAGGGAGTAGGGAATATTGAATGTTTTTTCCAAAGCAAGAGCTTGTTTTCTGAAGCCTCGGATCAGCTGTTTTTTTTCAGTTACCGGAATGCTTGGGTCAATGCCTTTTGCTTGCAGGGCTTGTGATATTTTTTGATCGCAAACAGCAGTTATCGCTGAATAATCAGCTTTTTTTAACACAGACATGCCCATGGCAATGATCGCGATCAGGCTGATAGTTATAATAAAATTAATTTTTGTTTTTGTCATGATATTATTTTGATGTGAAACTATTCGCGGTTCAAGCGGTTAATCTGACTTTTTTAAATTGGTATATATTTTTATACCATGCATCAGATTTATCGCGGCTCTTAACTGGTTGTCGTCTTTAATGAAATCCGGTTGTTCTTTAGTTTTGTTTTTTGGAGCTTGTTTCGGTTCAACGGCTTCATTTGTGTCAATTTTATCAATATCTTTTTCTGATTTAGCTTTTTTCTCATCATTTTCTATTTTGTCGAATACTTCTTTATCTTTTTTAACTTGTTCAATTTTTTTTTCTTTCACTGGTTCGAATTCTACAGTTACATCCGGAACAATTCCTTTTTCATTGATTGTTCTGCCTAAAGGAGTGTAATATTTAGCAGTAGTTAAGCGCAGGGCTGAACCATCACGCAATGGGATGACTGTTTGAACTGAACCTTTGCCAAAAGAAGTTGTACCGAGGATTATCCCGCGTTTATGATCCTGGATCGCTCCGGCAACGATTTCCGAAGCAGAGGCTGAACCGCTGTTAACCATGATAATCAGGGGAATATCTTTATAATTTGATTTTCCGGTTGCCCGGAATTCAGAATTTTGATTTTTTTCGCGGCCTTTGGTATAAACAACCATTTCTCCGGTTGGTAAAAACTCACTGGCGGTTTCTACCGAAGAGATCAATAATCCTCCGGGATTGTTTCGTAAATCAAAGATAAGGCTGTCCATGCCTTCTTTTTCCAGCTGTTTTAATGCTGCATCAAGGTCGCTTTTTGTTTTCTCGGAAAAATCAGTTAATTTTATATATCCGATATTATCTTCTAAAATCTGTGATTTGCGCACAGCCTTGATTTCAATAATATCGCGGGTGATTGTAAAATCCAGTAATTTATCTTCGTTATCGCGCATGATTGTAAGGGTAACATCTGTGCCGGGTTTGCCGCGCATAAGTTTAACTGCTTCAGTTAAGGTAATGTCTCTAGTGATCGTGTCGTCGATTTTCACGATTCGATCCATGGCTTCTAATCCCGCTAAATCAGCCGGCGTTCCGTCAAGCGGGGTAATGATTGTTAATAGATTATCGCGCAAGGTGATTTCAATGCCTAGCCCTCCGAATTCACCTTCGGTTTCAACCTGGAGTTCTTTAAAAGTCTCAGGATCCATAAATTGGCTGTAGGGATCCAGAGAAGAGAGCATGCCTTTTAAAGCGCCGTAGATAATTTCTTTAGGCGCGACGCTGTCAACATAATCATTCTGAATCGCGCTGATCGCGTCAGAAAAGACTTCAATCTGATTATATAATTCATCCTTATCGGCTTTGGGTTTTGCTATAGCGCAAGTATTGCTGAATAAGATTATGCTAAAACATACAACCACGAACAGGGAAATTTTTTTTACAGACATTATACCCTCCAGAGTATTACAACTTTAATAGATTAACTGCTGCTAATCTGTTCTTTTATTATCGCGTTAACCATTTGCGGATTTGCTTTTCCGCGGGTTTTCCGCATTACTTGTCCGACTAAAAACATCAGCGCTTTATCTTTACCGCTTTTAAATTCTTCGACTACTGTATCGTTTTCCGCGATTACCTGCCGGATAATTGACTCAAGCTCCGAGGTATCTGATATCTGGCTTAAATTCTGCTCCTTAATAATCGCGGAGGCTTCTTTGCCAGTAGCAATAATCTCCGGGAAAATTTTCTTAGCAATCTTTCCGGAGATAATGTCCTGATCAATCAATTCTAGCATAGCAGTTAATTTTTTAGCAGGCAATAAATCTTTTAATTTTATAGCCGGGATATTATTGGTATTTAAATAGTTCATAATATCGCCCATCAGCCAATTGCAGATATGCTTGGGGTTATTATATTGTTTAGCTGCCTGCTCAAAGTATAAACCCAGATGTTTATCGGCGCTGATAACCGCGGCATCGTAATTACTTAAAGCATATTCCGCGGTTAAGCGGACTTTTTTTGCCTGCGGCAGTTCCGGCAGATCTTTTCGAATGTTTTCAATGGTTAAACTATCAACTGTAAACGGGACAAGATCAGGATCAGGGAAGTAGCGGTAATCATGCGCTTCTTCTTTGGTGCGCATGGAAAATGTTTTTTGTTTAGCTTCATCCCACAGCCGGGTTTCTTGAATTATCGGATTGCCGGAGTCTAATTGCTTTTCCTGTCGTTTGATTTCATAATTAAGCGCGTCGCGTACACCTTTAAATGAGTTCATGTTTTTTAATTCTGTTTTTGTGCCCAGTTCTTTTTGTCCAACAGGACGGATGGAGACATTGGCATCACAGCGCAGGCTGCCTTTTTCCATATCACAGTCAGATACTTCTAAATATTCTAAAATGCTTTTCAATTGAGTCAGATAGGCATAAGTTTCATCAGCTGAGCTGAGATCAGGTTCAGTAACAATTTCCAGTAAAGGCGTTCCGGTGCGGTTATAATCCACTAAACTGGCTGTTGGGGTATGAATCAGCTTGCCGGCATCTTCTTCCATATGGGCACGCAGAATCCGGATTCTTTTTGTTTGGCCGTCAAGATTAATATCTAGATAGCCATTGCTGGCCAAGGGTTTATCATATTGCGAGATCTGATAATCCTTGGGTAAATCCGGATAAAAATAATGTTTTCGGTCAAATTTAATAAAATTAGCCACTGTGCAGTCAATTGCCAAAGCAACTCTAATCGAATGTTTGAGAAATTTCTCATTTAAAACCGGCAAGCTTCCCGGCATACCCAGGCAAACCGGGCAGGTATGGGTATTGGCTGGCGCGCCAAACTCAGTGCTGCAGCCGCAGAAGGCTTTGCTATTGGTATCTAATTGTACATGGACTTCCAGTCCAATAACTGTTTCGTATTTCATGATGATTCCGTATTGAGTTATTATGCGTTAGCCAGTTGGCCAGTTAGCCTGTTGACCTGTTGACCTGCTTTTACTTGTTACTTTTTACTTGTGACTTTTTATTTACATCCCTCAGGCACGCGTGTATGCCAATCAGTTAATTGCTGATAAGCATGCCCGACTTTAAACAACATTTGTTCATCAAACGCTTTGCCTAATATCTGCAAACCAACCGGCAGATTATCTTGCGTAAATCCGCAGGGAATAGATATTGCCGGGATGCCGCTAAGATTCGCGGAAATCGTAAATATATCAGATAAATACATGGCCAGCGGATCATTGGTCTTTTCGTTTAATTTAAATGCTTTTGTTGGTGAAGTCGGAGTAATAATACAATCGTATTTTTTAAATGCCTGATTAAAATCATCAGTGATTTTTGTTCTTACTTTTAAAGCTTTTAAATAATAAGCATCATAATAGCCGCTGGATAATGCATAAGTTCCCAGTAATATTCGGCGTTTAGCTTCAGCTCCGAAACCTTTGCCGCGGGTTTTCATATACATATCAATCAAAGCGCTGTCATTAACTTTTTCTCCGTCTTTAACTCTTAATCCATATTGGACACCGTCAAATCTGGCAAGATTAGAACTAGCTTCACTAGGAGCAACAATATAATATGTAGCTACCGCGTATTCAGTATGCGGCAGGCTGATTGGTTCGACAATTGCTCCGGCTTTTTTAAAAATTTCAATTGCTTGTTCAACTTTATCGCGTACATCTGAATCAATGCCTTCTATAAAATATTCCTTGGGAATGCCGATTTTTAAACCTTTAATATCCGCGTTTAAACCAGCAAGGTAATCTAGAGTTTTTGTATTTACACTTGTCGAATCTTTAGGGTCATGACCGCTAATAATATTCATTAATAAAGCTGAATCAGTAATATCCTGGGTAAAGGGTCCAATTTGATCAAGACTTGAGGCAAAAGCAATCAAGCCGTACCGGGAAACTAGGCCGTAAGTTGGTTTTAAGCCAACAATTCCGCATAAAGATGCTGGCTGGCGAATCGAACCGCCAGTATCAGAACCCAAAGCCCATGGGGCAAGACGCGCGGCAACACTGGCTGCTGATCCGCCGCTTGAACCGCCAGGAGCACAATCTAAATTCCAGGGATTATGCGTTGGCCCATAACAGGATGTTTCGCAAGAAGAGCCAAAAGCAAATTCATCCATATTTACTTTACCCATTATCAAGGCGCCATCATTTTCCAGTTTTTCAATAACAGTCGCGCTGTAGGGCGGTTTAAATCCAGCTAAAATATTAGAAGCGCAGGTGGTAAGCTGGCCTTTAACGCAAAAATTGTCTTTTATGGCAATCGGCAGACCTTTTAGTTTTGAATCACTGTCTTTTAATTTTTCTGCTTTTTTAAGTACATCCTCAGGATCAAGATGAATAAAAGCTTTGATCTTATCATCAAGGCTTTCAATTCTGTTTAAATAAGCTGAGGCAATATCAACAGAGCTGATTTGTTTTTTATTGAGTAAGTCTAATAGTTTAGCAGCGCTAAGATTTGTTATATCCATGATTTGTGATTTCTTTTTTATTTTTATTTAAATTATTTTCGGTACTTTAAAATGATTATTTTCTTTTTCCGGAGCATTGCTCAGAGCAATATCGTTTTCCAAAGAAGGGATATTCTCATCTTTGCGGAATACATTTTCCATTGCCAGAGCATGACTGGTCGGTTCAACGTTTTCAGTGTCTAGTTGGTTTAATTTTTCAATATAAGTTAAGATCTTATCCAACTGACCGGTAAAATCATCAATTTTATCTTCATCGAGCTTCATTCTTGCTAATTTGGCTACGTATTTAACTGTGTCTTTATTTATCGACATAATTTTTTTCCAGTAATTGGTTTTAAAATTTTGAAATCATAGTATAGCATGAAATAAAGCAAAAAGTCAAAACAAGACTTAATGGGCATCGTAACCTTTTATGGAAAAAATTAAATTCATATGCTATTATAGCTGAATTAAAATATAATATATTGGTTAAACTAAATACAGATAAGATTAATAACTTAAGGAGTAATATGCTCACAGCTAATGAATTAAAACGCAAGGATATGATTATTATTGATGCCGATCCATACCAGGTAATTGAGGTAAATATTTCCGTGCCTTCCGCCCGAGGCGCATCGACCATGGTTAAGCTTAAAGTAAAGCATCTTTTAAACCGATCAGTGCAGGATAAGAATTTTAAAGCAGGAGAAAAATTCAAGGAAGCGGATGTTTCTCAGGTTGAGGCGAATTATTTGTATAAGGATGCCAATGGTTATTGCTTTATGGATCAGCAGACATTTGAGATGCTGGAACTTCCGGCATCTTTAGTTGAGGATTATGCCTGGTGTTTGTATGAGCAGCTGGAAGTAAAGATCATGCTGTACAACGGCGCTCCGGTGTCGATCGAACTGCCGCAATATGTTAATCTGAAAGTAGCCGAAGCTGAACACAGCGCTCAATTAGCCGGGGCAGCGGGAGGAGGTACTAAGAACGCAGTGCTGGAAACTGGTAAAACCGTTAAAGTCCCGCAGTATATTTCCGCCGGAGAAACCGTACGGGTAAATACTGAGACCGGAGAAGTCGCGGGAAGAGCGTAATAGCTTATCTAAATGCTGTTCGCTGATTCTACTGCTTGGGGGGGGTGGGGGTAAAGCGCGAAATAATTGTTGCATTACTTGCTTTGATAAATGTTGACACCGAAAAACTAATAGTTTATAATTTATATAGCTTTAAATTTGTATTTAAATTCTTTTTTTGAATAGATTGTTAAACTTACGATTAATTAGCGAAAAGGGATTTTTGCATAAATCAGGTATGCGTAGATCCAATGCAAACTAAGATTAAATTAAAATTAATGGAAAATTAATCAGAAGCAGTCGAAAGACTGCTTTTTTTTGTCTAAATTTAATTAAATTAACCGGAGGAATAAACATGAAAAAAATTATTATTTTAGTCATGCTTAGCATTCTGTCATGCGTAA
>Ga0180007_10000333_pt1 | contig 83635 bp, 81 predicted proteins | sample MM_PC_MetaG_FD_121122 | JGI IMG/M metagenome (GOLD analysis project Ga0180007, IMG submission 121122) | Groundwater microbial communities from the Aspo Hard Rock Laboratory (HRL) deep subsurface site, Sweden - MM_PC_MetaG | ecosystem: Environmental > Aquatic > Deep subsurface > Groundwater...
CTTCGTGATCTTTGTGACCCTGAAATATTTGGACACAACGAACACAAAGAAGACACAACGAACACAACGAGGGTAATTGAAGGTTATCTGGGTTATTTCTTTGAGCACTTTGTGCAAGCTTCGTGATCTTTGTGACCCTGAAAATATTTGGACACAACGGACACTAAGAAGGCACAACGAACACAACGAGATCAATCGTGTGATGTTTTGTCAATGCGTTGTATGGTGATTACCAGATGGTGTCAACGAGCACTTATTGCCCCCTTAATCTTCATAAACAGGAGTAAAAGTTTCACCTTAATAATTACATGATTAACCTGCGAATACCATCTTTTAACTGTTTAACATTGAAATTCAGAATCAGGGCGAGTCTCAGATTACTGAATTTTAAATATGTCAATGCCTGTGCAATATGAATATCTGCAATGGCCTCCACACATTTCAATTCGATAATTACCTTATTCTCCACAATGATATCAGCCCTATACCCATGTTCAAGCAACAGTTCCTTATAAATTACGGGAAGCGGTTTCTGTCTTTCAACAAGCAGTCCGGCATGTGTAAGTTCATAGGATAAGCATTCTTCATATGCGGATTCAAGCAATCCCGGACCAAGGACTTTATGAACCTCGAACGCTTTATCAAGGATGATCTTTGAAATAGAATTTTGTTCTTCCATATTGTTTCAATGCTACGAATCCATAAAATTAGCATTATTTACAAAAATCATGATTTCGAAACAGGGCAAACCAAATCCACGATTTTCCTTAACCATATGGTGGCATTACAACGATCAATATGGTGCCAACGAACCAATTCTACTCCCTGGCCTCTTTGCTGCTCCGGATAAGTAGATTTAGTCATCAGCTTCGTTTTTTGGTTGCCTTCATAGCCCTTCATCAAAATGATTACCAGAATTTAACGCCTGCAAGGCCAATTTTTTTTAGCTTTGCACCCAATTTTTAATTACAGGGGCTTGCCCCTTTGCAGCGTATGAAGCCAAAGTACACCGAATACAAACAACTTAACCTCACCAGGATTGGAGACGATATGCGGGCTTTCTGGGAGGAGAAGGATATTTTCAAAAAGAGCCTTGACACCCGCCGCGATGGCGCGCATTACGTGTTTTACGAAGGTCCCCCTTCGGCCAATGGTGTGCCCGGCATCCACCATGTGATGGCACGTGCCATCAAGGATATTTTCTGTCGCTACCAGACCCTGAAAGGCAAATATGTGCAGCGCAAAGCCGGCTGGGACACCCATGGACTGCCCGTTGAAATCAGCGTGGAGAAAACCCTGGGCATCACCAAGGAAGATATCGGACGCAAGATCAGCGTGGAAGAATACAACCAGGCCTGCCGCAAGGAGGTCATGAAATACAAGGACCTTTGGGACGAACTTACCCGTAAGATGGGCTACTGGGTCGACCTGGATCATCCCTATATCACCTTCGACAACAAATACATTGAGTCGGTGTGGAACCTGCTGGCAAAGCTCTACGACAAAGGCCTGCTCTACAAGGGCTATACCATTCAGCCCTATTCACCCGCCGCCGGCACCGGCCTCAGCACCCACGAGCTGAACCAGCCCGGCTGTTACAAAGACGTGAAAGACACTTCGGCCACGGCCCAGTTTGAGCTCATCCGCGATGAGAGGACCGGCTTCCTGAATGCCGATCCCGGCCTGCCATTGTATATCCTGGCCTGGACAACAACGCCCTGGACACTGCCATCGAACACCGCGCTGGCGGTGGGATCGGGCATCGAATATGTGCTTGTGAGCACCTTCAACCCTTACACCGGCATTCCCATGCAGGCCATTTTGGCGAAAGACCTGGTGGCGGCCTATTTTGATCCGAAGATGGAAGATGCCGGTTTCGGCGAATACAAGGCCGGCGACAAGAAAATCCCTTACCGCATCGTGAACAGCTTCAAAGGCCGCGACCTTGCAGGGATGGAATATAAGCAGCTGATTCCCTGGGTGCGCCCGATGGGCGACGCCTTCAGGGTGATCGAAGGCGATTTTGTGACAACAAGCGATGGAACAGGCATCGTGCACATTGCCCCGACCTTTGGTGCCGACGACGACCGCGTTGCCAAACAAACGGGCATCGTTCCCCTCCTGCTCATCGATGCCGAAGGCAGCCGCCGGCCAATGGTCGACCTGCGTGGACGCTTCTATCCCATCGAAGCCCTTGATGCTGATTTCGTGACAAGCAGCGTTGACTCGGCAACCTATGCTGAGTTCGCCGGACGCTTTGTGAAAAACGATTACGACGAAAGCCTGGCTGCCGACGCCCCTACGCTGGATGTCGACATCTCGGTGATGCTGAAAAAAGAAAACAAGGCTTTCCGCATCGAGAAATACGTGCACAACTACCCGCACTGCTGGCGCACCGACAAGCCGGTGTTGTATTATCCGATGGACAGCTGGTTCATCAGGACAACGGCTTTCAAGGAAAGGATGCTCGAGTTGAACAGGACCATCAACTGGAAGCCCCGTGCCACCGGCGAAGGCCGTTTCGGCAACTGGCTCGAGAACCTTGTCGACTGGAACCTTTCGCGCTCACGTTTCTGGGGCGTTCCGCTGCCCATCTGGACCAGCGAGGACAAGGGCGAACAGCGGTGTTTCGGCTCGGTGGCACAGCTCAGCAAGGCCATCGATGAAGCCGTGGCCGCCGGACTGATGGATAACAACCCGTATGCAGCTTATCGCGAAGGGGACAACAGCACAGAAAACTACCTCAGCTTCGACCTTCACCGGCCCTATGCCGACAGAATCGTATTGCTTTCGCCTTCGGGCAAGCCGATGTACCGTGAGCCGGACCTTATCGATGTGTGGTTCGACTCAGGCGCCATGCCCTATGCACAGATGCACTATCCCTTCGAAAACGAAGAAGCCTTCAGGGGCAATTTCCCGGCCGACTTCATCGCTGAGGGCGTCGACCAGACACGTGGCTGGTTCTTCACCCTGCACGCCATTGCCGTCATGCTCTTCGACTCGGTAGCCTTTAAAACGGTGGTCTCGAACGGTCTGGTGTTAGACAAGAACGGAAATAAGATGTCGAAAAGGCTGGGCAATGCCGTCGATCCTTTCGAAACCATCGAAAAGCACGGTCCCGATGCCACCCGCTGGTATATGATCACCAACGCCCAGCCATGGGACAACCTGAAATTTGACCTTAACGGACTTGATGAGGTGCGCCGCAAATTTTTCGGCACCTTATATAACAGCTATGCATTTTTTGCCCTCTATGCCAATATCGATGGATTCAGTTATGCCGAAGCCGATGTGCCGGTGGAGGAACGTCCGGAGATAGACCGCTGGATCTTGTCGGAACTGAATTCACTGATACTGCTTGTCGATGACGCTTACGGCACCTATGAACCCACACGTGCCGGCAGGGCGATACAGGATTTCGTCGACCAGCACCTGAGCAACTGGTATGTGCGCCTGTCGCGCCGCCGGTTCTGGAAAGGGCAGTACAGCACCGATAAAATATCGGCGTATCAGACCCTTTACACCTGCCTTGAGACCATCGCCAGGCTCGCATCGCCCATCGCACCATTTTTCAGCGAACAGCTCTTCCTCGACCTGAACAGGGTGAGCAAGCGTGAGCACTGCGAGTCGGTGCACCTCACACAGTTTCCTGTGGCACAGACAAAGCTGATCGACAAGGCACTGGAGGAACGCATGGAGCTGGCGCAGCTGTTTTCGTCGATGGTGCTGTCGTTGCGCAAAAAGACAAACATCCGCGTGCGGCAACCACTGAACAAGATCATGATTCCGGTGAGCGGTGAACATATGATGGCGCAGCTGCGTGGCATCGAGCACCTCATCCTTTCGGAAGTCAATGTGAAGTCGGCCGAATACATCACCGACGAAGCCGGCATACTGGTGAAGAAGATCAGGCCGAACTTTAAAACCCTCGGTCCGCGCTATGGCCGGCTGATGAAACAGATCGCCAGTCTGTTTGCCGGTTTCAGCCAGAGCGACATCCGCAATTTCGAACGCGAGGGCGCTTTAAGCCTGACGATAGAAGGTGAGCCGGTGGAGCTCGCACTTGCTGATGCTGAGATCACCACAGAAGATATTCCGGGGTGGACGGTAGCCACACAGGACAAGCTCACTGTGGCCCTCGACATGACCATCAGCCCTGAGCTCAGGGAGGAAGGCCTTGCCCGTGAGCTCGTGAACAGGGTACAGAATATGCGCAAAGACAGCGGACTGGAAGTCACCGACAGGATCAGGCTCGAGGTGAAGGCCGTGGATGAGCTTACCGAAGCCTTGCATCATTTTGAGCAATATGTGTGTGACGAGACCCTGGCCGAACTGCTATTGGTCGACGATTTTAATGATGCAGATGTGGCTGATTATGAGCTGACAGAAACAATTAGTGCCAAAATAAGGGTAAGTAAACTGTAAGCGGCACAGGAATTTTTTGCAATAAGCCCGACATATTGGGAAATTGTATTATATTTATTGCGGATTCCATCGGAATCCGGAATGGTCATTTTAAATACCACAGATATGAAAGAGGAAGAAAAACCGCAGGATGCCGAGGTAAAGAAGACCAGGTATTCGGACGAGGAGCTGGCAGAGTTCAGGGCCATCATCATGTCGAAACTCGAAAAAGCGCGCGCTGACCTGAAGATACTGTCAGAAGCATTGTCCAACGTCGACGAGCATGGCACCGACGACACTTCGCCCACCTTCAAGGTGCTCGAAGAAGGCTACCAGGTGCTTTCGAAAGAAGAAAACGGACGTCTGGCTGCCCGTCAGCAGAAGTTCATCAACAACCTCGAAAATGCGCTGATCAGGATCGAGAATAAAAGCTATGGAGTTTGCCGGGTCACCGGAAAGCTCATTGGCAAGGAAAGGCTGAGGATTGTTCCGCATGCCACCCTGAGCATGGAAGCCAAATTACTGCAAAACAACAAACAATAATTGCTTGTTTTGCTGCAACAATATGATATCATGCTTGATGCCTGGTTGCGATAAGTGGATGGCAAACACCTGTGTATTGCCATTCGCCTGCTGCTGCTGAGCCATAAACAACCACCCATCACCAATAACTACTAAACCTGCACCAGCCGTGAAACGCGCACTCATCATCGTCTTTTTTGTATTGTTGATCGACCAGGCCCTGAAGATCTGGATTAAGTTGCACATGACCATCGGGCAGGAAATTGCGATGGCCGGCAATTGGTTTATCATTCATTTCACCGAAAATAACGGCATGGCCTTCGGTTTCGAGTTTGCCGGCGAATGGGGTAAGATGGCACTGAGTATATTCAGGATTCTGGCGGTGTTGGCCCTGGGGATCTATCTTTTCGTGATCACCCGCAAGAATGTGAAATTCGGACCTGTGTTCGGCCTGGCCATGATCCTTGCCGGTGCGCTGGGCAACATCATCGACAGTGCGGTCTACGGGATGATCTTCAGCGGAAGCAGCTACCACAGCCTGGCAACCCTCTTTCCGGAGGGAGGAGGCTATGCCTCATTTTTACACGGAAAGGTTGTCGACATGCTGTATTTTCCGCTACTGACCATCAGCCAGGCCAACGCCCCCACATGGATTCCGGGATTTATCTTCGGCAGCGATGGTTACTTTGTGTTTTTCAGGCCGGTATTCAATGTAGCCGATGCCGCCATCACCACAGGGGTACTGTGGCTGTTGCTCTTTCAGCGTAGTTTCCTGAAGAAGCTCTGAGGCTATAGCTGCCTGATGCAATATGAAAGGAAACCTGGTTTGGCGGCTTGCCGGCAGTTAACAGATCGTCATGACAATCTGTAATTTACCAAAAAAACTCCCTGATTCAGGTCAAAGGAATCAGACTAAATCATATATTTGCACCCAAATTCATTTACTAAAACCAACTTGCTCATCAAATGAATAAGACCATCACAGGACATATTGCACAGATCATCGGCCCGGTAATCGATATCGTATTTGATCAGGAAACAGACCTGCCCAACTTGCTTGATGCGCTGGAAATCACCAGGGAAAACGGCGAGAAGCTCATTCTGGAAGCACAGCAGGCCATTGGCGAAAACACCATCCGTGCCATAGCCATGGATTCGACCGACGGTCTGAGACGCGGCATGCCGGTGGTTTGTCTGGGAAAACCCATTTCGATGCCCACAGGCGACAAGGTAAAAGGCCGTTTGTTTAATGTAATCGGCGAGGCCATCGACGGACTGAAGACCGTTGAAGCCACCGGATCGTACAGCATCCACCGTGATCCGCCCTTATTCGAAAACCTCACCACGCAAAAAGAAGTGTTGTATACCGGCATCAAGGTCATCGACCTCATTGAGCCCTATGCAAAGGGAGGAAAGATTGGCTTGTTTGGTGGCGCCGGTGTTGGCAAGACCGTGATCATCATGGAACTGATCAACAACATCGCCAAGTCGTATGCGGGTATGTCGGTGTTTGCAGGCGTTGGAGAGCGCACCAGGGAAGGAAACGACCTCTTGCGCGAAATGATCGAATCAGGTGTTATCCGTTATGGCAAGGACTTTGTCGAAAGCCTCGAAAAAGGCGGCTGGGACCTTTCGAAAGTCGATTATGAATCGCTTGAGCAGAGCCAGGCCACACTGGTGTTCGGACAGATGAACGAGCCTCCCGGGGCACGTGCACGCGTTGCCCTGAGTGGTTTGACGATGGCCGAATATTTCCGTGATGGCGACGAACAGAGCGGCGGACGCGACATCCTGTTCTTTATCGACAATATTTTCCGTTTCACCCAGGCCGGTTCCGAAGTGTCGGCACTTCTTGGCCGTATGCCTTCAGCCGTAGGATATCAGCCCACGCTGGCCACCGAGATGGGGATTATGCAGGAACGCATTACCTCAACAAAACGCGGTTCGATCACCTCCGTGCAGGCGGTGTATGTGCCTGCCGATGACCTTACCGACCCGGCTCCCGCAACAACCTTTGCCCACCTCGATGCCACCACGGTATTGAACAGGAAGATTTCGGAGCTTGGGATTTACCCGGCTGTTGACCCCCTCGACTCCACATCGCGCATCCTTTCGCCCGATGTTGTTGGCGAAGCACACTATAAGACCGCTCAGCGCGTAAAGAATATCCTGCAGCGCTACAAAGAATTGCAGGACATCATCGCCATCCTTGGGATGGATGAGCTTTCGGAAGAAGACAAGCTGATCGTGAACCGTGCCCGCAGGGTACAGCGATTCCTGTCGCAACCTTTCCATGTGGCTGAGCAGTTCACCGGCATTCCCGGAACCATCGTTTCCATCGAAGATACCATCAAGGGATTCAATATGATCATGGATGGCGAGGTGGATGAATATCCCGAAGCCGCTTTCAACCTCGTTGGCACCATTGAAGAAGCCATCGAAAAAGGAAAGAAAATGCTCGCAGAGTCAAAGGCCTAACAACGAAAACCGGCAACGATGAACCTTGAGATCATAACCCCCGACAAAGCCATATATAGCGGAGAAGTTGTGTTGGTGCAACTCCCCGGACTGGATGGTTTATTTGAAATACTGAATAACCACGCACCCATGATTGCCGCGTTGGGAAAAGGCAAGGTAAAGGTGCACGACAGCGAGAAAAACGAGCTGTTTTTCGACATCAATGGCGGTGTGCTGGAGGTGCTCAAAAACAAGGTTTTGGTATTGGCCGAGTAAAAGCCACAAAGAGTACAGTGAATAACGGTTTGTCGGTGATAAGCCGTTTTTTTTTGGCTGTGCAGCGGTGTTGCCGTGATGCTGTTTTGCTGTGTAGCTGTGTTGCGGTAAGGGGCCCGTTTCCAGGAAATTCAAAATTCCGAATTCAATCCCGTCTCGTCCTCAGACGAGACGTTCCTCCTCTCGTGACCAAAGGGATTCAACTTCCGCTCGAAGTACCTTCTCGCGGATATTCAAGGATTCAACGCTGCTACCGCGACTCCTGTAGCGTGTTGCTTGTAATTCCCTTTGAATCCCTGAACCGACCGAAGGGAGCTCAGCGTAGCTAATCTTCGAATCCTGCCGGACGGGGCGGGGTTGAATGATCAAATCCATCGCTGCCGCGTGGACTTCTCTCATCGCTGCCGCGCGGACTTCTCTCAACGCTGCCGCATGGACTTCTCTCATTGCTGCAGCGTCATTTGCAATGCTCCCTGAGGGCATCGTTGGCCACTGTCACCCCCATGGAAGCGGCTTTTTGCCAGTCTTTGCAGGCCAGATCGGTTTCGCCCTTGTAGAAATAAGCCAGTCCGCGGTTCATGTATGAGTTGCCATGGCTTGGGTTGATCGTCAGGGCAGCTGTGAAATCGTGTATGGCCTCATCGTATTTTTCGAGGCGGCCATAAGAGGTGCCGCGATTATACCAGGCCATATAGAGCTGATCATTAATTTCGATTGCCTTGGTATAAGAAACGATTGACTCCCCGATGCGTCCCTGGGCATAATGAATCATGCCGGTATAGATCATCGATGAGGTGTCGGAAGGGTTAAACCTGACCGCATCGCCAAAATACGACAGGGCCAGCGAATACTCTTTGAGGCTGTAATAGCATGAGCCGAGGTTATAGAAGATCTTCGGATTTTCAGGATCGCTCTCGAGGGCAAGCAGAAAGGTGCTCACGGCAGCTTCGTACTTTTTTTCCTTCATCTCACCTACGCCCTGTTGGAAAAGCTTGTAGGCCTTACCCACATCCCTGCCATCAGTGGCGGGTTTTGCCTGTTTTTCGACGGACAGCAACTTTTCGGTCGACTTGACGGTGTCGGCCGGTTCTGAAGTTTGTTGTTGTGCGGGCGGTGTGGGGTCGCAGGAAGTCAGCAACAACACAGCCAGGGCTGAAAAAAGCAAGCTGAAGTAGCGCATAGCGGATATTTTTTACAAAGTTAAGTCCAATTTTCAGTATAAACCAGCATTTATCCCATAAACTCAAATTAATCAGCAGGAGGTTCGAAAAGCCGAACTGTCTGATTTAGCAGGGGTAATCCCGACTTAAGGTTTGTTTGAATTTGGCCCTGGCGAACTGAATTACAAGCTTTTAGGCGATTAGGCATTCCCCATGCGTAATGTGGGATAAAACCAGGGGCACAGTAAGTGAAAAGGACAGCCAAATATGGGGGAAACGCATGTTGAGGGGCAGCAACGACAGGCCGGGGACCTGTGTCCAGGGCAAAACCCTGAAGGGGTTCAATACGCATACAGGAAAATGCCCGTCTATTTGCTGATGTTGAGGTTGGCGGGAACCGAAAGGTGGGCCTGGACAATTTTCCAGCCGTCCGCTTTCTTTGTGACGACACCCGTAAACCGCAGTCCTTCGAAACTTTGTGCGGCCCCTTCGAAGATGAAATTGTATTTCATCACCTGCGAAAACCAGGCGGTGTTGCAGTCAGCATTCATGCGGATATACTGGTCGCTCACAGAGATATAGGTATCAGTGACCAGGCTGAACTGGTTGAGGTAGGCCCGTTTAATCACTTTCCAACCAACGAGCCTGTCCTTGCTGTCGGTACCGATGAGCATGATGTCCTCCTCAGGCGACCAGATGCTTTCCATCATGGCGCAATCCTGGTTTTCGCTGGCAATCACATACTTTTCGAGCAGGTTTTCAACCTTTACCGTTTCGGCAGCGGTATCAGGCGGTGCCACGGCAGTGGGTCGGTTACAACCCACAATCAGCAGAAATGGCAGAATAAACAGAACGATTTTTGTTTTCATAACCAGGTTTATTTATGGTTATTTTATTTCAGGATCACGGCCAAAACAGCAAGCCGATTCAAGGCATGAAAATACATCATTTTACAGCGTTTTCAAAAAATTCAGACTAATTTAGAATTGTTTTAAACAGTATTTCAGGCACTTTTTTCGGCCTTGTCAAAAGTGAAGCGAAGCAAAAAGAAATTTTTTAAGGCCGGAGAATGGCAAAAATATCCGTGCCAGACCGGACAAAATCCACTCCAAAAAGGCCTTAGCCTAAAAAAAGGCTTTCATAATTTCGGAAGATTTTGTATCATTGCAGCCAATTTCTAACGTAGAATCAACCACATAAATGGCTTACCACAAGGGCATAAGTTTCCGGACACCAATCACAATACTGTTCATTTGGATGCTGCTGACGGCTTTTTTGCCGCTCAACGCATTGTCCGGCGAAGAACAGGCACATCATGAAGCGGCATCACACGAGGCCGAAAAGGGCGGTTTTAATGCCGGCGAAGTCATCATTGAACATATTGTCGACGCTTACGAATGGCACATCCTTAGCCTGGGAGAATTTCACCTGTCAGTTCCTTTCCCGGTCATCCTTTATGATGAAGGGCAGTGGCATGTGTTTATGGCATCGCATTTCCATCACGGACACGAAGCCTACAAAGGCTTTGAGATTGCCCATGAGGGGAAATACAAGGGTAAAATCATCCGCAAGGCGGAAGATGGTACCGAAATCAGGCCCATCGACCTTTCGATCACCAAGAACGTATTTTCGATCTTTGTAGCCTCTGCGCTCATCATCATCATCTTCATGGGTGTGGCAAAAGCATACCGCCGCACCCGCAAACACGCCCCCAAGGGATTACAGTCGATACTTGAACCGCTCATCGTGTTTATACGCGATGAGATTGCCCGCACTTCCATAGGGGAGAAAAACTATGAGCGATTTTTGCCCTATCTGCTCACCGTTTTCTTTTTCATCTTTTTCAACAACCTGTTGGGCATCATTCCGATATTTCCCGGCGGGGCCAACGTCACCGGTAACATCGGAGTGACTGCTGTGCTGGCCTTGTTCACCTTTTTCATCACCGCTTTGCGTGGCAACAAAAACTACTGGATGCACATCTTCAACACCCCGGGCGTGCCCTGGTGGCTGAAGTTTCCGCTTCCGCTGATGCCGATCATCGAACTGGTGGGTGTGTTTACCAAGCCTTTCGTACTGATGGTGCGTCTTTTTGCCAACATCACGGCAGGCCACATCATCATCCTGGGATTCATCAGCCTGATCTTTGTGTTCGGACAGTCGAGCCTTTATGCCGGCTATGGCATTTCGGTGATCTCGATCAGCTTGTCGATCTTTATCTTCTTTCTCGAACTGCTGGTGGCCTTTATTCAGGCCTATGTTTTCACCCTGCTTTCGGCCATTTACTTCGGTATGGCTACAGAGGAGCATCACCACGAAGAACAACATTAACGAACTAAAATAACCCGATTATTAACTCTAATACAATTTAACCATGAATTTATTAACCATTTTGTTGCAGGCTGCAAGCGACCTGACTCCTATTGCTAAGATGGCTGCCGGACTCGGAGCAAGTATTGCCACTATCGGTGCCAGTATGGGCATTGGTCAGATCGGCCGCAGCGCACTGGAATCGATTGCCCGTCAGCCCGAAGCTGCAGGCGACATCCGTTCCAACATGATCGTATCGGCAGCGCTTATCGAAGGTGTTGCTTTCTTTGCGATCGTAGTGTGTCTGCTGATTGTATTCCTTTAACAGTCAAGTGAAAAACCCCTGCAAGGTAACGGTTGGTTGCCTTGCAGGGATTATTTGATTTTAACAGTAAATACCAAAACATATGGAATTAGTTAACCCGGGTATTGGATTGATCTTTTGGATGACCCTGGCCTTTGGAACCGTATTTTTCGTGCTGGCTAAATTTGCCTGGCCTTCGATCATGCGCGCGCTGAAAGAGCGTGAGCAGCACATCGAAGAAGCCTTGCAGGCTGCCGACCTCACCAGGGAAGAGATGAAAAAGCTGAAGATCGACAACGAAAAACTGCTGAAAGAAGCCAAGGAAGAACGCGATGCCATCATGAATGATGCACGGAAAATCAGGGATAAAATGCTCGAGGACGCCCGTGAGAAAGCCAATGAAGAGGCAAACCGCATTGTGGAAAGCGCCAGGGAACGCATCGAAAACGAGAAAATGGCAGCCGTGGTTGAAATGAAAAACCAGCTGGCAAAAATCTCCATTGATATTGCCGAAATGATCCTGCGTGAAAAGATGAAATCGTCGCAGGCACAGACGGAATACATTGATAAACTGATAGACGAAGCCAGGCTTAACTAAGCCGGCCGTAATAAACAGCAACACCAAGGCATGAAGAACATTCTCCTAGCAAAGCGTTACGCAAAGGCCCTTTTCGATCTGGCCATTGAAGACAAGGTACTCGACGCGGTGAAAGCCGATATGGAACTTGTTACGGTGGTGATGAGCGAAAACCGCGAGTTGCGCAAGCTGATGACAAACCCTGTGGTGCCTCCCGCCCGCAAGAAACTGGTTATGCGGCGCATCTTTGAGCAGCACCTGAGCACCCTTTCGCTGGCTTTCATGGATATCCTTATCCGCAAAGGCCGTGAGATGGAGATTCAGCTGATTGCCAGGTATTTTGGCGAGTTCTATCTGGACTACAGGCACATTGCTGTGGTAACACTTACAACGGCAACACCCGTTGATGCAGGCCTGCAGGAAAAGATCACCGGCATCATGCATCAGCGCACCGGCAAGGAAATACAAATCGATGCACACATTGATGAAAGCCTGATTGGCGGATTTGTACTGAAACTCGACGATTATCAGTACAATGCCAGCATCAGCAAGGTTATCAAGCGCTTGCACAGCGATTTTGACAAAAACTTATTTATTAAAGGATTTTAATTACTAGAAATAACGGATTATGGCAGCTATTAAACCCGCTGAAGTTTCAGCCATTCTGCGAAAAGAACTGGCAGGTTTCAAAACCGATGCAGTGTTGGAAGAAGTGGGCTCGGTATTACAGATCGGCGATGGTATTGCCCGTGTTTACGGCATGGGGAATGCCGAATCGGGCGAACTTGTTGAGTTTGAAAAAACCGGCCTGATGGGCATCGTACTCAACCTCGAAGAAGACAATGTCGGGGTGGTATTGCTTGGCGAGATCGCCGGCATCAACGAAGGTGACACGGTGAAACGCACCGGACGCATTGCTTCACTCAAGGTAGGTGAAGGCATGCTCGGACGCGTCATCAACACCCTTGGACAACCCATCGACGGCAAAGGTGAAATCAAAGGCGATACTTACGAGATGCCTCTCGAGCGCAAAGCGCCGGGCGTAATCTTCCGTCAGCCGGTAAACGAACCTCTGCAGACCGGTGTTAAGGCCATCGATGCGATGATTCCCATCGGACGCGGACAGCGCGAGCTGATCATCGGCGACCGTCAGACCGGAAAAACAGCCATTGCCATCGACACCATCATCAACCAGAAAGAGTTTTACGAAAGGGGTGAAACGGTATATTGCATCTATGTTGCTGTTGGCCAGAAAGGCTCAACGGTAGCCAATATTGTGAAAACCCTCGAAGATAACGGCGCCCTGCCTTATACCGTTGTGATCACAGCAACGGCTTCGGACCCGGCAGCCATGCAGTTTTATGCACCTTTTGCCGGAGCAGCCATCGGTGAGTTTTTCCGTGACACAGGACGTCCGGCCCTGGTGATCTACGACGACTTATCGAAACAGGCGGTCGCCTACCGCGAGGTATCGCTGCTGTTGCGCAGGCCTCCCGGACGCGAAGCCTATCCGGGCGACGTGTTCTACCTGCACTCACGCCTCCTCGAACGTGCTGCCAAGGTCATCAACTCCGATGAAATTGCCGGAAACATGAACGACCTGCCCGAAAGTATCCGCCACATGGTAAAAGGCGGTGGCTCGTTGACGGCGCTGCCCATCATCGAAACCCAGGCCGGCGACGTTTCTGCTTACATCCCGACCAATGTGATTTCGATCACCGACGGACAGATCTTCCTCGAAACAAACCTGTTCAACTCGGGTATCCGCCCGGCCATCAACGTAGGTATCTCGGTATCACGCGTTGGGGGTAATGCACAGATCAAATCGATGAAGAAAGTGGCCGGTACACTCAAGCTCGACCAGGCACAATACCGCGAGCTGGAAGCCTTCTCGAAATTCGGATCCGACCTCGATGCTGCCACCATGGCCGTGCTCGACAAAGGCAAGCGCAATGTGGAAATCCTGAAACAACCCCAATATTCGCCCCTGAAAGTTGAACAACAGATCGCCATCATTTTCTGTGGCACCAACAACCTGTTGCGCAAGGTGCCGGTGAACAAGATCATCGATTTCCAGACCGAGTTTCTGCATCAGCTCGATGAGAAGCACCCAGATTTGCTTAAATCGCTGAAAGCCGGAAAATACAGCGACGAAATCATTGCTCAGCTGACCACCGTTGCCAGGGCAGTGGCGGTAAGGTATGAGTAGCAGCCTCAGATAGGAATAAATTTGTAAAAGGATGCCAAACTTAAAAGAAGTACGAACCAGGATTGAATCGGTAAACTCAACAAAGCAGATTACCAGTGCCATGAAGATGGTGGCCGCCTCCAAGTTGCGCCGCGCGCAGAACGCCATCATCACCATGCGCCCCTATGCTGCCAAGTTGCACGACCTGATGAAAAACCTCAGTGCCCAGGCCGGCGATGGTAGCGGAGGACAGTTTTCGGTGGTACGCCAGGCCGAAAAGGTGCTCATCATTCCGGTAACCTCCAACAGGGGACTGTGTGGTGCGTTTAATGCCAATGTAACCAGGGCCACCGTCAGGCTGATCAACGACGAATACAAAACCCAGCTCGGCAATGGCACTTTGCAGTTGTTTTGCATCGGGAAAAAGGGCGATGAATTTTTCCGTAACCGCAAATACAATATGCTGGGGTCGGATAACCACCTGTTCGACAACCTCACCTTCAGCAATGTGGTTGTGCTGGCAAACCGACTGATGGAAGATTATACAGCCGAAAAGTTTGACCGTATCGTGTTTGTATACAATAAGTTTAAGAATGCAGGCACCCAGGAACTTACTACCGAACAGTTTTTGCCCGTGGATCTTCCGGCAAGGGACGAAAATGCGGTGACTTCCGACATTGACTATATCTATGAGCCGGGCAAAGAACAGATCCTCAACGAACTGATTCCTAAAACACTGAAGATTCAGTTTTATAAGGTGCTGCTGGATAGCTTTGCTTCGGAGCACGGTGCGCGTATGATTGCCATGAACAAGGCAACCGACAATGCATCGGACCTGATCAAAGAGCTGAAACTGTCGTACAACAAGGCCCGTCAGGCGGCCATTACCAAGGAAATCCTTGAAATCGTGGGTGGTGCCAACGCACTGAACGGCTAACGGATTTTGGGCGCGGCCTTCCGGCATGGGCAAATTGATGCCATAAGGTGATTACTGACCATTAGATAAACCAATAAACACATACCCGATCATGATGAACAAAAACGTTGAAGCCGCCATTAACGAGCAAATCCGCAGGGAAGAATTTTCATCGCGCCTGTACCTTTCGATGGCCATCTGGTGCGAAGCCAATGGATTTCCGGGAGCAGCTGCTTTTCTTTACCGTCAGACCGATGAAGAACGCATGCACCAGCTGAAGTTTGTGCACTATGTAAACGACCGTGGCGGAAAAGCCGCCCTCATGGCCCTCGACAAGCCCGTGGCCGACTTTACCTCTTTGCTCGATGTGTTTCAGCAGGTCATGAAACACGAAGAATACATCACCGCTTCCATCAATGAGCTGTATGGTGTAACCCTTGAGCAGAAAGATTATACCACCGGAAATTTCCTCCAATGGTATATCAATGAGCAGATTGAGGAAGAAAAAACAATGAGCACAATACTCGATAAGATCAGGCTTGTTGGCGAAGACAAGGCCGGCATGTTCCATATCGACAAAGACCTCAGTGCGATGGCAGCCGCTGCAGCACCTGTTCCACAGCTGTAGGATTTGCAGTTGAAGAAAAATCAGGGGATCAGTACCGAAGCGATGCGCTTAGGGCAAACCGGACCCCTGAACCAATGAACCCGTCAATGCCGTCTCGTTTGAGACCGAGACGTGCATCCTCGTCTCGTCTTAGGACGAGACGGGACCCGTTAATGCCGTCTCGTTTGAGACCGAGACGTGCATCCTCGTCTCGTCTTAGGACGAGACGGGACCCGTCAACCCGTCAACCCGTCAACCCGTTAACCCGTTAACCCTTCAACCTTTCCTCGCTTCTTTATCGAGGCGATCGTACCATTCGGCACCGAAGCGGCGGCTAAGGGCGTCTTTCAGAAACACATACAGGGGCAGCCTGGCCTGGTTGCCTTTTCTCACCGCCGGCACACAGATGCTCCACTGGTGGTAAAGGATATGGATAAAGCCGTCTTTTTCGGCAAGCCTCACCGGATACAGGTGGCAGCTGACGGGCTTGCGGAAGCTTGAATTTCCGTCGGAAAAAGCCTTTTCGATGGCGCAATAGCTCACACCGTTTTGGTGAAAGTTGGTAAAGGCGCATTCGCGGTCGTTCACCAGGGGCGTAACAAACTGCCCGCCGGCATCATAGTCAAACACACCCTGCTCGTCCACCACACGGAGGCCTGCTTCGGTCATATAGGGCCTGATTCCATCGAGCTGGTCTTCGAGCAGGCCAATCTCCTTTTCGTCGAGTGGGGCCCCGGCATCGCCTAGAACACAGCAATTGCCTTTGCAGCGCGAAAGGTCGCAGATGAAGTGTGCCTGCAGAAAAGCAGTGCTGACGATGGTATTGTCGATGATGATCATGGCGCAAAATTAGCGCTTTTTCGCATCAGCGGTTTGTTAATGATTTCACAAAAATCCCTATTTTTGCGGGCAGAAACCGTGTAAGAGAAGTTGAATCAATATTTTATCACCATAACAAATAGCAAACACCATGGCTTTCAATCTCAGAAACAGAAATTTTCTCAAACTGCTTGATTTCACCCCGAAGGAAATCCAGTTCCTCCTTGAATTATCCGCTGACCTGAAAAAGGCAAAATATGCCGGCACCGAGCAGCAGCGCCTGAAGGGCAAAAATATTGCCCTGATCTTCGAAAAAGACTCAACACGCACCCGTTGTGCGTTCGAAGTGGCTGCTTTCGATCAGGGAGCCCGTGTTACTTATCTCGGCCCCAGTGGTTCACAGATTGGCAAGAAAGAGTCGATGAAAGACACCGCCAGGGTACTGGGCCGCATGTATGATGGTATTGAATATCGTGGCTATGGCCAGGATATTGTTGAAGAATTGGGAAAATATGCCGGCGTACCTGTATGGAACGGACTCACCAACGAGTTTCACCCAACGCAGATCCTTGCTGACTTCCTCACCATGATGGAACACAGCGACAAGCCCCTGCATCAGCTTAGCTTTGCCTACCTGGGCGATGCCCGTAACAATATGGGCAACTCACTGATGGTGGGCGCTGCCAAGATGGGAATGGACTTCAGGGCTGTTGCTCCGAAACAGATGTGGCCGGAGGAAGCGCTTGTGGCTACCTGCCGCGAAATTGCAACAGAAACAGGTGCAAAAATCACCCTCACAGACAGTGTTGATGAAGGCGTGAAAGGCGTCGATTTCCTGTATACCGATGTTTGGGTATCGATGGGCGAAGCCGACAGCGTGTGGGAAGAGCGCATCAGGATGATGCTTCCTTACCAGGTGAACAAGTCAATGCTCGAAAAGACAGGAAACCCCAAGGTGAAATTCCTGCACTGCCTGCCTGCTTTCCACAACCGCCAAACCACCATTGGCGAACAGATTTTCCAGAAATTCGGTGTTGAGGCCATGGAAGTTAACGACGAGGTGTTTGAGTCGCCGGCATCCCTGGTCTTCGACGAAGCCGAAAACCGCCTGCATACCATCAAGGCTGTGATGGTGGCTACTTTAGGAAGCTAGAAAAAAACACTTAGCGCATATGACGGGCGTGGTTTGCGCAGAGCAGACCACGCCCGTTTGCTGTTGTCGCAAATGATAAACACGAATCAATTGCGCATAGAAAACACCTAATCCGCGGGTTTGACGAAACAAAGTGTCAAACAGGAAACAAGAACAATTATTCCTTGTCACGATGAGGCGCTGCCGACACCTTCAGCTGCTGTAGCTGCGGTTTTTCCAGGTAAATGGAAGCACAAATCCTGCCACGGCAATGAGGCTGACATACACCGGATAAACACAGGCAAGCGGAAGAACCAGAAGCAGGAGCGATTTCCGTTGCATCAGCCTTGCTGTTGCCAGAAGCAAAGGGTAATCGACAAAAAACTTAAAACCGATCAGCAGCGCATAAACCAGCCATAATGGTGGAAGAAAAAAGGCCATGATCATGGTGCCAAAGAGGGCCAGATTGAACAGCAACACGATCAGTGCCGGAAAGATAATCAAGGGATGGGTGTATCCTTTGCTTTTTGAAACCCATCGCAGGCGTTGCTGTATAAATCCGCCGAGGTCGGGTTTGGGCCGGCTGCGCACGATGGCTTCGGCCGATCGGGCGAAACCGATGGCCTTGCGGCCGAATTTTTTCACAAAGGCGAACATCAGAAACACATCATCGCCTGAGGCGTAAGCGCTGTTCATCGCTGAGGTACTGACTTCTTCGAGTGCCTTACGCGTAACGGCCAGGCTGGCGCCGTTTCCCATGAGTGGCGAGCCTGTGGCACAGGCACCGGCCGTTGAACCGATCAGGCTCATGAACTCAAGCGACTGCAGCTTTTCGAACAAGGACCGCGCGGGATCGAGCATTACTGGTCCAAGGATCATTTTCTGTTCGCCTGTTGACAATCGGGCAGTCATTTCAGCAATCCACCCTGGTGCTGGCAGGCAGTCGGCATCGGTAAAGAGGAGGATGTCGCCTTTGGCCAACAGCAATGCAGCCCCGAGTGCTGCTTTTTTCCCCTTAGCTGTTGCGCTTATGACCCTGAGCGATGGTGATGGGTTTTCTGCAGCAAAGGCATTGATCAGTGCAATGGTGTTATCCGACGAATGGTCATCGGCAATGATCACTTCCACCAGCGAAAGGGGATAGCGCTGTTTGCGCAGGGCATCGAGCAGGGCGGTAATATGATCCGCTTCGTTACGGGCAGCCACCAACACACTAACCATGGTCTGTTGATGCCTTTGTTCGTGGTTTTCAGGCTCCTGAATAAAATACCAGCCATAGGTGTAAATGGCAATCAGGATCAGGTAGAGCAGGCCACTGATTGCCGTAAAAAAGATGAACCAGTGCAGGAACTCAGTCGCCATAATCTCTCCTCCTGATGAACTTGAGCCGGTAAACGAAGAAGGTCCCCAGCAGGGCCGGAAAAGCGAGGTTAATCAGCCAGAGCGAGGTGGATGCTGCCAGCACCGAAATGTTGTAGCCCTCAACCCACAGGCCGTTGGCCGAAAGGTAAAGGCTGAACAGGTAATAACTCACCGAGCCCCTCACGCCAAGCTCAATCAGGGCCATAGTAGGTATCATGGTCAGAATCAGATAGGTTAATGCAATCAGCATCATCGAAGGCAGGTATCCGAGGTCCACACCAAACAGGCGCAACAAGAGGTAATACTGAAAGGAAAACACCAGGTAACGGGCCATACCCAGGAGCAGCACATGCAGCAGTTCGTATTTGGTGTAGAGGGAAAACACAGCAGCATAACCGGTCACTTTTTCGCGGTGTTTCGGGAATAAAAGTCCGGCAACAGCCTTCAGTACCGGGACATGGAAATAGAGGAGCAGTGCAACCAACATGGTTCCGGAGGCAATCACTACGGTGCCGGTGTAAATCCACGAATAGTCGGTGAGCAGGGCATCGTGGTACGACGGCAGGAAGAACATCAGGGCGATACCGCCTGCTATCAGTGTCGACAACAGCTGGGCAAAACTCCCGATGATGGTCACCAGTATGCCTTTGATGTGGCTCGAGTCTTGCAGAACAAACACGCGCCCCAGGTAATCGCCGACCCTGTTGGGAGTAAACATACTTACCGAAATTCCGGTGAGCACTGCGGTGAAGGCACGGTTAAACTTCACTGTTTCGAGCTTGTCGATCAGCTTTTTCCATTTAAGCGTTTCTATCGAAAGGTTCACCACCATCAGAAACAGCAGCATCGCCATTACCGGATAAAAGGCCTTTCCGTCAATGGCATCGCGCACAGCATATTGCAAGGGAGTGAGGTCGCGCCGGTGCAGAATCTGGTCAAAGACAAACCAAACGGTGACCACCACAATCAGTCCCCTTAGCAACAGATTAATCCTTTTACGTACCTTTGTTTTCATTCATGCGAATATCCGACAATAAATTGAAAACTGACCGCATCATACTTGGCATCGACCCCGGCACAGCCATCATGGGTTACGGATTGATTCATCAAAAAGGTAAAACCATGGAGATGATGGTCATGGGGGTGTTGAAGCTGGGAAAGTATCCGAATCATGCGATAAAGTTAAAAAAGATTTTCGACCGGACACTCGAGCTGATACGCGAATACCATCCCGATGAGCTGGCCGTGGAGGCACCATTTTTTGGAAAAAACGTGCAGTCGATGCTCAAGCTGGGGCGTGCACAGGGTGTGGCTATGGCCGCGGCATTATACAGCGATATGCCCATTTTTGAGTACAGTCCACGCAAGATCAAACAGTCGATCACCGGAAACGGCAATGCTTCGAAAGAGCAGGTGGGTGCGATGTTACAGACTCTCCTCAAGTTCGAAAATCAACCTGAATTTCTTGATGCGACGGATGGTCTGGCTGCAGCCGTCTGTCATTTTTTTCAGTCGGGAAAAACCAGTGGTGAAGCAGGTTTTACTGGGTGGAAAGCCTTTGTGAGCCAACATCCCGACAGGGTAAAATAAGCCCGCGCGGATTACATTAATTTCTGGTAAAACTGCCACCAGCGATCAGGAATATCGTCCTGAAGTGCGCTTTCGTAGTCTTTTTGCGAGCAGGGCACAAAGTAATGGCGTTCATATTTTTTACGGTCCTTGCGGCCCGAGGAAAGGTCGATCCACCAGCGGTCGGTCTTTTTGCTGCGCAGGAACACCACGTCGTCTTCATTGCCTTCGATACGCACATTGTAGCGGGCAAAATCGCGGCTCCCTTCTGTTGGCAGGTCATTCAGGCGGTGGGCAAAGCCATCGATGAAGTACCAGATCATTTGTCCGATGAGTCCGGCAGTAATTTCCTGTCTGTCGAAGGAAGGATTGAATTCATAAAACCCGATGGCAGAAAGCTTATCGCTCATTCCGGCATAGCGGCAGATGCGGCAGGCTTCTTCGCCTGTAAACCCATTGGGAACAGGGCGGGCATTGCCCGGTGCATCGGCAGCCCTTACGGCAGTGATGTCGAAGCTCAGCATATCGGCATTGCGCACATAAGGCTCGGTTTCTTCGGGCTGTGATTTGACCAGGCCAAGGCGGTATACATCGAAAAACATATTGTTCATCAGCCCGACTGCATCGGCATCAATATAGTACGATTGATAACCGAGATTAGTGTAATTGAACAGGTAGTTGGGCTGGTGCATGATGATTTTGCTGAGGTACGAATAGGCACTCAGCGTTTCTTCATCCTGTCCAAGGTCGAAGGCTGGATCCACGGCCACAATATTGATCAGTTGTCCGGTGTTTTCGTAGGCCTGGTAATTGGCAAACGTCAGGTCCTGACTTCCTCCCAGAATGATGGTGGTGATATTGTTTCTGACGAGCTGGCCCACAACAGTTTTAATTGCAAAATAGGTGTCTTCGATGCTATGGCCAGCCTTGATATTTCCCAGATCGACAATCTTGATATCGGGCCAATGGCAATAGAGCTCATAGAATGCTTTACGGATGGCATCGGGTGCTTTGGCACATCCGGCGTTATCGGCGTTGCCGCGACCTTCTTCCACGCCAATGATGGCCAGCCCTGCGTGATCGAGATCAGGAAATGGACCATTTGCCCGGTACACCTCAATGGTATTCACCAATTTGCGCCTGACCGACTGCGCATCGGCAGGAAACAGGTCAGCAGAAACGGGCTGTAGGTACAATTGCAGTTCCATTGCGGGTTTTGTCAGTTAAATATGGGCGAAATTACGAAAAAGACAATATGTTGTTGCAGCAGACAATAAACTTCGATGAAGAAGTTATTTGGATTCAGTCCATGCGGTAGGAATGCATAATCGACTAAAGCGTGTTGTACTGTTCGTCAGGGCAGACATAAAACTACCGATAAGTCGTTGATTATCCAAACAAAACCAGATAGTTCGGCTTTTCAGGCCTCCTACAGATAAATTTGGGTTGAATAAAATGAACAAGGCTGTTATTGCCTGAGAAGCACACAAAAACGGCTCCTGTTGAGGGAGCCGTTTCCGGTGAAAACCATTAAACCAGGTGGTTATTTCTTTTTTCTGACAAACTTTTTCTTGGGTGCGTTGGCCGGATCATCCACGATGGCCATGCAGGCTTCCAGTGTAAGGCCGGCAGGATCGGTGCCTTTCGGAATCTTGAAGTTCTTTTTGTTGAAGCTGATGTAGGGTCCGTAGCGGCCGTTGAGCACCTTCAGCTCAGGCTGGGCATCAAACTCTTTAATCAGGCTTTGCTCGTCTTTGTTACGTTTGTTTTCGATGAGTTCAATGGCCCTTTCGATGCTGATTTCAACCGGATCATCGGTTTTCAGCAGGCTGAAAAACAAGTTGTTGTGTTTCACATACGGGCCGAAACGTCCCAAAGCAACGCTCACTTCACTGCCTTCAAATTCGCCAAGGAGCCGCGGGAAGCTGAACAGGTCGAGGGCTTCAGCCAGGCTGATGGTATCGAGCGACTGGGTTTTTTTGAGGCTGGCAAAACGGGGTTTCTCCTCCGATTCGGTATCACCAAGCTGCACGATGGGACCGAAACGGCCTACTTTCACGAACACATTTTTCCCGGTGACAGGATCAACACCCAGGAGTTTTTCTCCACTGAACTTACCTGCGTTTTCAAGGGTGTTTTCAATTTTGAGGTGGAAGGGACCGTAAAATTCCTTGATCATCAGGTTCCACTCCTTGCGGCCATCGGCAATTTCATCGAATTCCTTCTCAACGTTGGCCGTGAAGTTATAGTCGATGATGCTGTCGAAATACTGGCAAAGGAAGCGGTTCACCAGGGTGCCAATATCGGTTGGAAAGAGCTTTGATTTCTCGAAACCTGTATTTTCATTGGCGGTCTTTTCTTTGATCTGATCGTTGACCAGGGTGAGAACCTGGTATTGACGCACCACGCCAGGACGGTCTTCCTTGACCACATATTCGCGTTTCTGTATAGTCGAAATGGTCGGGGCATAGGTTGAGGGGCGGCCGATGCCGAGTTCTTCCATCTTTTTCACAAGGCTGGCTTCGGTGTAGCGTGCCGGATGACGGGTAAATCGTTCCTGTGCGGTCATTTCCCTGAGCATAAGCGCCATGCCTGCGTTCAGTGGGGGCAGTATTGTCTGGCTTTCGTCACCGTTTTCATCGTCGGTTCCTTCGAAATAAACCTTCAGAAAACCATCAAAGAGGATGACTTCGCCACTGGCAATCAGCTGTTTATTATTTGTCGAAACAAGGATACTCACGGTGGTTTTCTCCAGTTCGGCATCGGCCATCTGTGAAGCCAGGGTGCGTTTCCAGATGAGGTCGTAAAGTTTTTTCTCCTCAGCGCTACCGGTGATGGATTGTTTTTCCATATAGGTAGGCCTGATGGCTTCGTGGGCTTCCTGGGCACCTTTGGTCTTGGTGGCAAAGCGCCTGGTTTTCACGTATTGAGCACCGTATTGCCGGGTAACAACCTCTTTGGCCATATGCAGGGCCAGGTCGGAAAGGTTCACCGAGTCGGTACGCATATAGGTGATTTTCCCCGACTCGTAAAGCTGCTGGGCGATGCGCATGGTATTGGCCACCGAGTAGCCAAGCTTGCGGCTGGCTTCCTGCTGCAGGGTGGAGGTAGTGAATGGCGGTGCCGGTGATTTTTTTGCCGGTTTTTTCTCGACCGATTGAATGGTGTAGGCGGCTCCTTTGCATGATTCGAGGAATGCCAGGGCTTTGTCGCGGTCGTCGAAACGTTCGGGAAGTTCGGCATTTACCTGATACTGCGTACCATCGATGGAGATGTTGAGCACGGCAGTGATCCGAAAGGCCGAACTGACTTCGAACTGTTTGATTTCTTCTTCGCGCTCGACGATGAGGCGAACGGCAACTGACTGCACGCGTCCAGCCGAAAGTGATGGTTTCACCTTTTTCCACAGCAGCGGTGAAAGCTCATAGCCAACAAGGCGGTCGAGCACACGGCGTGCCTGTTGGGCCCATACCAGGTGGTAATCAATGTCACGTGGGTTTTCGATGGCCCTTGTGATGGCAGTTTTGGTAATTTCGTGAAACACAATGCGTTTTGTGTGTGCTTCTTTGAGTCCAAGCGCCTTGAACAGGTGAAACGAGATCGCTTCTCCTTCGCGGTCCTCGTCCGATGCCAGCCAAACCATTTCAGCATCTTTGGCCAATTTCTTCAGCTCGGCGATCAGTTTTTTCTTGTCGGGCGACACCTCATACTGCGGTTCAAACCCGTTTTCGATGTCAACACCAAGTTGTGTCTTGTTCAGATCCATCACATGGCCATAGCTCGATTTTACCAGAAAATCGTTTCCTAAAAATCCTTCGATGGTTTTGGCTTTGGCCGGAGATTCAACAATTACAAGATTTTTCGTCATCAGTTTCCCTTTCTTTTGGCGTTCATAATCAATGCTTCGAAAAACGGTGCAAAAGTAACACAATAACGACAGCCCACGAAAAATGTTGGATGATGCCAGCAGAATTCGCTCAGGACACCTTCGGAAACCAGCAACACACCTTATGGTAAACACCCGGAAAATGAATCATTTACAGCTATGACGGGCGTTGTCGAATAAAAATGCTGGCCATGGGGAGGTGTGTGCACCTTAATAATAGGAGGCTGTGGCTCCGGAACAATCGTGGGTGAGCCAGTGTATAAACGTGCTTGCAGGGGTGAAACAAACCACTTTGTGTCGTTGTCGGAACCCTCGTGAACAAAAAATGGTGTGGGTTTTAAAAATGGATTAATTTTGCACAGCTTGGCGCCTGTTGCCTGAAGGGGATCATGATGGTAAAATATTGGCCCTGCCAATGTTATACTGACTGTTAATCAATTTTTTAAGAATTGTTTGTTTTTTTTTCATTTAATAGCGTACTTTGCAGCCTGTTTAACTAAAAAATTAAAGTTATGTCAGAAATTAAAGACAAAATTGTTTCTATTATCGTTGATAAGCTAGGCGTTGAGCCGGGCGAAGTTACTAACGAAGCCAGCTTCACCAACGACCTGGGCGCCGACTCATTGGATACTGTTGAGCTGATCATGGAATTTGAAAAAGAGTTCAACCTGGCCATTCCTGATGATCAGGCAGAAAAAATCGGAACTGTTGGTGATGCCATCAGGTACATCGAGGAAAACAAAAGCTAAGAAAACCACCTTTATTTATGGAGCTAAAACGAGTAGTAGTAACCGGCTTGGGAGCCATTACCCCAATAGGCGATAATGTTTCCGATTATTGGGATTCGCTTGTTAACGGAGTGAGTGGCGCAGCTGATATTACCCGCTTTGACACCTCCAAGTTCAAGACCCATTTTGCCTGCGAGGTCAAAAACTACGATTGGACAAAATATTTTGACCGCAAGGAAGTACGCAAATACGACCTCTTTGCACAGTTCGGTATGATCTCGGCCGATCAGGCCATTGCAGATTCCGGGCTGAGCAAAGAGCATGCGGACTTTGATCAGGTAGGGGTTATCTGGTCTTCAGGAATTGGGGGACTTTCGACCTTGTATGAAGAAGTGGTCAGTTTTGTGTCGGGCGACGGCACCCCACGTTTTAACCCGTTCTTTATCCCCAAGATGATTGCCGACATCACGGCAGGTCATATTTCGATAAAGTACGGTTTCAGGGGTCCCAACTTTGCCACTGTGTCGGCCTGTGCTTCATCGGCCAATGCATTGATTGATGCGCTGATGTATATCCGGCTTGGCAAAGCAGTTGCCTTTGTTGCCGGAGGTTCAGAAGCGGCTATCAGCGAATCTGGCGTTGGGGGCTTCAACGGCATGCATGCCATTTCGACACGCAACGATGATCCCAAAACAGCTTCAAGGCCTTTTGATAAGGACCGTGATGGCTTTGTGATGGGTGAAGGCGGTGGCGGTATGGTCTTCGAAGAAATGGAACACGCCCTTGCCAGGGGTGCAAAAATCTATGCTGAAGTCATTGGCGGTGGTCTTTCGGCCGATGCCAACCACATGACTTCGCCTCATCCCGAAGGCTATGGCGCATACCTGAGCATGAAACGTGCGCTTGAAGATGCCGGATTGAAACCAGAAGAGATTCAGCACATCAACACCCACGGCACTTCGACCCCACTTGGCGACATCTCTGAGCCCCAGGCAATTGTTAAGCTGTTTGGCGAACACGCCTACAACATCAGCATCAATTCAACAAAATCGATGACAGGTCACCTGCTCGGCGGTGCCGGTGTGGTTGAAGCCATTGCTACAGTATTGGCCATCAACAACAACCTGGTGCCACCAACCATCAATCACTTCACCGATGATCCGGAGATTGACCCGAAACTCGACTTTACCTTTAACAAAGCCCGGCACCGTGAGGTTACCACAGCCCTGAGCAACACCTTTGGATTTGGCGGGCATAATGCCTCAATCATATTCAGGAAATTTATCCCGTAAACAAAGAACACCTTGGTTCTTAGGAGTAAGGTTAAGGCACTATTTTCTGCCGATAAAGCATTGGCAAAAACACTGAAAAACATTTTCGGGTTTTATCCCGGAAATATTTTTCTATATCAATTGGCATTCCGTCACAAATCGGCGGCCAATGAAACCATCAATGGATACAAAATCAGCAACGAACGCCTGGAGTTTCTGGGCGACGCCATCCTGAGCGCAACGGTTGCTGATTTTCTGTTTAAGAAATTTCCCTACAAAAACGAAGGCTTCCTTACCGAGATGCGCGCCCGCATCGTGAGCCGGAACTCACTGAATAAGCTATCGCAGAAGCTCGGTCTCGACGACCTTGTGCTGACGGCCAAGGACACCAAAAGCCAGTTTCGCTCGGCCAGCGGCGATGCCTTTGAAGCCTTCATCGGCGCACTTTACCTCGACAAAGGCTATAACTTCACCCATAAGGTGCTCATCGACCGCATTGTGGCTACCCACATCGACCTCGATGCACTCGAAAAAAGCGAAAGCAATCCCAAAAGCAGGCTGATCGAGTGGGCTCAAAAAGAAAAAATTCCGATCGAATTCAGGGTCATCAGCGAACTCGGTGAAGGCTATAAAAAACAATACCTGGTCGAGATTCACCTTGACGGTGTCCCCCATGCCAAGGGACAGGACTTTTCGATCAAGGGAGCCGAACAGATGGCTGCCGAAAAAACACTGCAGGTCATCCGCACCGATCAATCCTGAAAATTGACTTGCCTGGCATTCTAAAAGAAATCCACACGCTTTTTCGTATCTTAGCAAAAACTTTAACGTGGCAGCAAAGAAAAACGTCATCAAGGTAGATCCCTTTGACGATCTGATTGTTATCTGCATCAGCTCGACAGGGAAAGACTATGCCCTTGCCTGGCACATCAATGATAAACTGGGCCTCGAGCTGAGCCGGCGCGACGACCTGTTAAAGGCCGACACCTTTGGCGACCTCAGTTTTTCGTTTTACTATTTTGATGAGGGCGAAAACCAAAACATCTTCAACCTGATTGCCAACAACAGCGAAGGCAATTTATTGCTCAGCCTTCCCTTGCGCACCGATTATTTTCTGATCATTCGCAACCGCATCAATGAGGCACGCCTCACGCAGATTCTCAATACATTGCGAAGCATTCCGCAGGTGCAGCTTGCCTATCAGCTTGATTTGAGCAAGCACAAACAGGTTGATGTGATGCTCGAAGAAGTGGAATTTCATGAGCTGAGCACCCTGAAGAAGCAACAGAAACGCCAACACAAAAACTAAGCCTTCAGATGAAGACAAAAATCATTGCCACCATCGGACCTGCATCGTCCGATAAGGCGACCCTGCAGCGCATGATTGCTGCCGGCCTCGATGTTTGCCGGCTCAACTTCTCACACGGAAGCCATGAAGACCACCTGAAGGTGATCACTATCATACACGAAATCAACCGCGAAACCGGCGGTTCTGTTGCTATCATGGCTGATTTGCAGGGACCAAAGATCAGGCTGGGCGAAATTACCCATGCACCGGTAACACTTGCCCCGGGCGACAGGATTATTTTCAGCACAAAAATGATCACCGGCGATGCGCACAAAGTCTACATCAGCTACGACGCCTTTGCAACCGATGTGAAGGTGGGTGAACAGATTCTCGTCGACGACGGGAAGCTGGCGTTCAAGGTGCTGTCGTCGAACCATCAGGATGAGGTCATGCTCGAAAGTGTCAATGGCGGCTTATTGTATCCGCGCAAAGGGGTCAACCTGCCCGAAACGCGGGTGTCGTTGCCCTCGCTTACAGAGAAAGACCACCAGGACCTTGCATTTATCCTGCAGCACGAAATTCACTGGCTGGCCTTGTCGTTTGTGCGCTCGGCGGCCGACATCAGATACCTGCGCCAACGCATCGAGGCACATCAGGGTGGCTTCAAACCACGCATTATCGCCAAAATTGAGAAGCCACAGGCGGTGCAGCATATGGAGGAAATCATCCGCGAAACGGATGCCGTGATGATCGCCCGGGGCGACCTGGGTGTTGAAATGCCATTACAAACCGTGCCGATGATTCAGAAACGCATCATCAGGTCATGCCTGAAAGCCGGCCGGCCCGTAATCGTGGCCACACAGATGATGGAAGGCATGATTGACAACATCAGGCCCACCCGTGCCGAGGTAAACGATGTGGCCAACTCGGTGCTCGATGGCGCCGACGCCCTGATGCTTAGCGGAGAGACCTCGGTGGGGAAATATCCTGTGGAAACAGTGGCCACCATGGAAACCATACTCTCCGAAATAGAAGATTACGAAGCCATTTATTACCAGCAAAGTCCGCCAACCGATGCAGGCGACATCAGGTTCATCAGCGATTCGGTATTGTACAACGCCTGTGAGATGGCACGCCAGACGCAGGCTGAAGCCATACTGGTCATTTCACATTCAGGATATTCGGCCCTGCGCTTATCGGGACACCGGCCCAGGGCGGCTGTGTTCGTGTTCACCTCGAGCCGGTATGTGCTTTGTCAGCTTAGCCTATTGTGGGGTGTAACTGCATTTTACGACGACTCGGTAAACGACCCGGGACATTATTTCGAAATGATGCGGACACGGCTGCTGAACGAAAACCTGATCAAACCAGGCATGTTGCTGATTAATGTGCTGAGTTCACCGGTGTGGGAAAAAGGCTATTCGAACACCATCAAGCTGCTCACCTGTTGATGTTTTGTTTGTGAAAAGCTAAACTGACCCTTTCGGTCAGATGGCTGACTCGAACTGTTTCAGGAAGCGGATGTCGTTCTCGAAAAACAGGCGCAGGTCGTTGATCTGGTATTTCATCATGGTGATGCGCTCGATGCCCATGCCAAAGGCAAAACCCGTATACATATTGCTGTCGATGTTACAGGCTTCCAACACATTGGGATCGACCATTCCGCAGCCGAGGATTTCGACCCATCCGCTGTATTTGCAAATGTTGCATCCTTTTCCGCCACAGATATTGCACGAAACATCCATTTCGGCCGAGGTTTCGGTAAACGGGAAATAGGAGGGCCTGAACCTGATTTTCGTTTCCGGACCAAAGAGTTCCTGGGCGAAATAGTAGAGGGTCTGTTTCAGGTCGGCAAACGAAACATCCTTGTCGATGTATAATCCTTCGACCTGGTGGAAGATGCAGTGGGCACGGGCCGAGATGGCTTCGTTGCGGAAAACCCTTCCCGGGGCAATGATGCGGATGGGCAGTTTTCCGGCTTCCATCACGCGCACCTGCACGCTGGAAGTGTGTGTACGCAGGGCTACATCGGGATTTTTGTGCAGAAAAAAGGTATCCTGCATATCACGTGCCGGGTGCTCTTCAGGAAAATTCAGTGCGGTAAAATTATGGAAATCATCTTCAATTTCAGGGCCTTCGCTGATGATAAAACCAAGCCGTTTAAAAATGCCGTTGATCTGGTTTCTGACAAGCGAAATGGGGTGACGTGCACCGCCTGCCTCGCCTGATGGAAGGCTAAGATCGAGCCGTTGTGTGCTGGTTTCATCGGTAGTATTCAGTTCCCTGAATGCATCAAGACGCTCCTGTGCCTTGTCTTTCAGCTCATTCAACAACACCCCCATGGCTTTGCGCTCTTCGGGCAACACGTGTTTAAATTCGGCAAACAAACCGGGGATCAGTCCTTTTTTACTCAGGTATTTGATGCGGAACGCCTCGAGTTGGTCCGTGTTTTCAGCCTGAAAGGCCTGCACCTCGGCAAGCATAGCGGCAATGGTTTCCTTCAGTGTCATGTGTTTGGGTCTGATTATTCGAGAATCTCGATGGTCATCTTAACATCATTGATGGGTTTGTCGCCGGGACCAGTTTTCACCGCTGCAATTTTATCGATGACATCGAGGCCATCGACAACTTCGCCAAAGATGGTATATTCACCATCAAGATGAGGGGTTCCGCCAATTTCGGCATAGGCCCGCATTTGCTGGGGGGTGTATTTGAAACCGGTACGTGCCGACATCATTTGCAGGTTTTTTTCGTTGTACTTCTGTCCCTGCACGATATAGAACTGTGAGCCGGATGATTTTTTTGCAGGATTCACCTGGTCAGGCATGCGGGCGGCTGCGAGGGCGCCTTTTTTATGGATGTATTTGGGCAGGAATTCAGCATCGATCTGGTAGCCCGGATCGCTGGTTCCTTTTGCATTTCCACCACCCTGAATCATGAAATTGTTGATCACACGGTGAAAAGGCGAGCCATTGTACCACGCCTGCTGGATGAGTTTGATGAAGTTATCGCGGTGCTTGGGCGTGTCGTTGTAAAGCTTGGCAGTGATATTTCCGTATTCGGTTTTGATCAGGACAAGGGTTTCAGATTTGTTTTGTGCGCTAAGCCCAAGGCTGATCATCAGCAACAGGGCAACAATAATTGGTTTCATAAGCAGTGATGAATTATTTTTTTTACGGCCACAAAAATACATAAAAAAGGGAATAGGGAGAGCCGGGCTTATTTGCGAATTCGCCGGGCTTCGTGGAAACAGCTGCGGCAAAGGGGCTCGTAGCTTTCCGTTTCGCCGAGCATAACCAGTTTTTCGCCTTTGGCAGTGCGGTGGGAGTATTGGGCAAGGTTTCCGCAACGCATGCAGATGGCGTGTACCTTGGTCACATATTCGGCCATTGCCATCAATGCAGGCAGCGGCCCGAAGGGTTTGCCCAGGAAATCCATGTCGAGTCCGGCAACAACCACCCTGATGCCAGCAGTGGCGAGTTCATCGCACACATTGGGCAGCTCATCGTCGAAAAACTGCGCCTCGTCGATGCCAATCACATCGTACTCATTGGCATAGAACAGGATCTGGGAAGCGCTTTGCAGGGGAATCGATGGCACTGTGCTGTCATCGTGCGATACCACATTGGTTTCGCTGTACCGGGTGTCGATCTGAGGCTTAAAAATCTGCACCCTTTGGCGGGCGATGCGGGCACGTTTCAGGCGGCGGATGAGTTCCTCAGTTTTGCCTGAAAACATTGACCCACAAACGACCTCAATCCAGCCTGTGCGCGATTTGCTGTTGGTATCTTTTTCGAGAAACATGGCCCTGAATCGTGACTAATGTGTAATTTTATCGACCCCTTATTGCTGCAAAAATAGGTATAAACGCGGATATTTATCCCTAAGAAAATCAAAACATGGAACAAAACAGTGTATTAAAAAGCATTGCATTGGAGACCGAAAACCTGAATGCCCATATCAGGAGGCTGAGCAAGCCTGGTCATCAGCTGCATGCCCTCGATCTGGATTTGATGCTCGAAAAAGTACGCCATATTTATGACGAAATATTCCAGCTTTATGCTTTCGCTCCTAAACCGGTTGTTGACCATTATGCTCAAAAAGACCCTGAAGTATCGATCCTTTTCTCTCGTGAGACAGAGGTTGTTGTGAAGTCACAGGAAACAGAAGAACCAAAACAGGCTCAGGCTCCGATAGATAAACCGGTAGTGGTTGCCCAACAGCTTGAAACACCTAAACCCCCGGTAACAACTACACCAAAGCCTGTTGCGATAAATGAGCCTGCGCCAGCGGCTGAAGCGGAGAGCAACGAGATTGCTGAAGTCGCCGAAACAAATGCTGATGTGCACAAAACACAGCTCGAGTTATCGCGCCAACAAGGCAAAACAACCCTCGATTTGTTTGCCGAGACTGCTGCAGACAGTTTGGGTGACAAGCTGGGGAACGATGAGGACAGCAGCGTAGCCGCCAGGATGTCGAAAGCCAAAATCAGCGACCTGCGTTCGGCCATTGGTATTAACGATAAATTCTTGTTTATCAACGACCTGTTTAAGGGAAACATGCAGCAGTACAACAGGATTCTTGATGAACTGAATGCCTTTAAAAGTCTCAATGGCGCAAACACCTACCTGATCGAGCTCAAGGTTGAACACCAGTGGGACGTTGATTCAGCTGCATTTCAGAAACTTAAGGGATTCATCGAGCGTCGCTTTGGCGCATAATAACGCATTTATGATCAAGAGAAACCTAGCCTTAAGCTGTTTGCTGGTTTTGTTTGCTTTCCGGGCCCAAACGCAGGACCGCCCCTACGTCAGGCAGTTGGTGAGCAAGCTGAGCGCTCCTGAAATGCACGGACGCGGCTATGTGAAAAACGGGGACCTCAAGGCCGCCACTTTGCTTGAGCACGAAATGAAAAGTGCCGGATTGCTCGCCTTTGATAGGCAATACGTGCAACAATATGCCTTCCCGATCAACACCTTTCCTGGCAAACTTGAAGTACGGGTTAACGGAAAGAAACTGCGGCCAGGCTATGATTATGTGCTCAGTCTCAAAGCGGTAAGCATGGATGAAGCATTTAATTTGCTTTGGCTGCCTGACACGGTTACCACAATTACTTCCGCAAAGGCGGCCATCGACACAAGCTTGCTGGCAAGCCACCTGGTGGTGGCACCGGCCTGTCTGAAAAATGTGTACAGGTCAGGATTTCCCGGTGCCCGTGGAATTATACAGCTTACACCTGACAATGTATGGTGGCATGTGTCGGGAGCGCAAAGCCCTGACGGAAGCATCGCCCTGATGGTACAGGAAAACAGCCTGCCCAGGGGAACACGCACCATCAGGCTGAAGGTTGAAAATGAGTTCATTAAAAAGCATGAGGCACGCAACCTCATCGGTTATGTTAAGGGCAGCGCCGAACCTGATTCGTTTTTTGTTTTCGTGGCACACTATGATCATCTGGGGAGGATGGGTGCCAAAACCTATTTTCCGGGAGCCAGCGACAACGCAAGCGGCACTGCTGCGGTGATGGATTTGGCAAGGTACTATGCTGCTCATCCCGATCAGGCCTATTATTCCATGGTGTTCATCCTGGTATCGGGCGAAGAAGCCGGCTTGCTCGGATCGACCTACAATGCAGAAAACCCATTGTTTCCGCTCGAAAAGGTGAAGTTCCTCATCAATATGGATATGGTTGGCACAGGCAGCGAAGGGCTGTCGGTGGTCAACGGACTACAGTTCCCGCAGGCACTGGCACTGCTCGAAGACCTGAATACCAGCGGACATTATTTTGCCAATATCAGGGCTGGGGGCGAATCATGCAACAGCGATCATTGTCCTTACTATAAAAAGGGAGTCCCTTCGTTTTTTGTATTTACACGTGGCGACGAAAACCGCGAGTACCACAATGTGTACGACACCGATTACAGGCTGCCCTTTACGGCCTATGAGCAGTTTTTCAAGCTGATGGTTGATTTCTCAAAAGCCATTGCACCGGTTAATAAAGCCATGTGATGGAAATTCTGATCATCGTGTTGAGCCTTGTTGCGGTAGGGGTGTTTACGGTGATATCCTTTTATACTTCGGTAAACAGCGGGGCAGGAAAGCTTGAGGAATGGTTCCGGAAACAACAGAAAAAACCACGCAAACACTGAATCTATGTCAAAATTGGTGCTTGTACCTACACCCATCGGCAACCTCGAGGACATCACCTTAAGGGCCATCAGGATATTGAAGGATGAGGTAGACCTTATCCTGGCCGAAGACACGCGAAAGACTTCGATACTGCTCAGGCATTATCAGATCGCAAAGCCGGTAACGGCTTTTCACCAGCACAACGAGCATCAGCAGTTGAACCGGATCGTTCAGCGTATAAAAGCAGGTGAGCGGATGGCCCTGGTAACCGATGCGGGCACTCCGGGCATTTCCGATCCCGGCTTTCTGCTGGTGAGGGCTTGTATCAGCGAAGACATTGAGGTGGAAACGCTTCCCGGCCCAACAGCTTTTGTGCCTGCCCTGGTAAACTCCGGGCTCCCCTGCGACAAGTTTTTTTTCGAAGGATTTTTACCTCCCAAGAAAGGCAGGCAAACACGCCTTTCACAGCTTGCCGCCATGCCGGTGACCATTATTCTGTACGAATCGCCCCACCGCTTGCTGAAAACCCTCGGGCAGCTGGCCGAACATATGGGCCCTGAGCGGAAAGCAGCCGTGGCAAGGGAACTCACCAAGATACATGAAGAGACTCGCCGTGGTACCCTTACAGCCCTTATCGATCATTACAGCAATACTGACATCAAGGGAGAGATCGTTATCATCATCGACGGAAACCGGCAATAAACGTCCAAACCTACCCCTGTTTGATTGTTCGGAGCCGAACAAAACTGTTCGGAATTACCGCGCATTTCAATGCATTTATTATTGTATAATGTGTGTTATGATATTGTATAACAAACAAATACAATCTTTGGCACGGCATTGGTTATCTGTATATCAAAGCAACAAAAAAATCAGTAACGATGAAAACACAGATACTTTTAATAGCCGCCCTCCTTAGCCTGACAGTCAGCACCTCAAGCCATGCTGACGAATTTAAGCAGAAAGAGGAAGCCTACATTGACGACATCCCATTCAACACCGACAGCATTGCCGCTGACTATTTGCTCGGTGAATTGTTGAACGACACCATTAAGCTTTCAGAGGAAGCTTATGTAGACGACATTCCCTTCGACACCCACGAAGTGGTACTGACATATCACAGCGATTCGGCCATGCAGGTGAATTTTGTCATGGAAAGTGAAGCCCCGATCGACGATATCCCTTTCAACACCAGTGAGGTGCTCAACGCATACATGAAATGGGCCGGAACCATGGCCCTGACAAAGAAAAACAGCTAGCCCTTATCCAGGCACCAATTCTCCCACTATATATATCCCCAACCCGGAGCGAATTAATTTCGGTCCGGGTTTTTTGTCATCACTATGCCCACTTCGCGCACTCCCGGTGTATCGAGTCGGGTAAGTTTGTTCTCGATGCGGATGCGGCAATTGCCTGCTTCTGTAAAGCGGATTCCGTGAATGACCGGCAGTTCAATTGTGTACCGGTCACCATCCTGATTCGAAAGCCAGTTGCCTTGTTTGTCCTTCAGGTCAAACATATAATCACGTGAACGCATGGTGCCATCCGGCATATAAAGCGTGATGTTCATGTCGATATAGGCATTCGGATAGTCAGCTGAATGAACAAACAGCACATCGAGGTTGTTTTCTGATGCAGCTTGTTCAATGGGCACATTGAATTCGATGAAATCAAACCGGTTCCAATTGGCATTATTCAGTGTGTGTGATATCCTGAAAGCCTTATCACCCGTGCAGGAGATAAGAACCAGTAAAAAAAACAACAAAGCCGGATGTGTTAGCGCAAAGGCTTTGCGTCGATTTGTGTTTGCGCCGGACGCTGTAGCTGTTGATACCATATTTTCAACCATATTAATGAAGTTCACCCGGGTTTAAACCCTGGATTTGAAGAGGCAAAATTAAGCAATATGACCAATAATAAGGGGCGTGATTTTGCAGGCACAGGAAAGAAACACGCTGTTTTTGGGGTGTTTCACCAAAAAATGTATATTGAATCAAATAAATAATTCCTATTTTTGCAGCAATCACACTTCCCATTTTTTTTGAAAGAAAACAACCCACTTTACATGAAACAGTTTTTTAATCGCATACATAAACCGATTATTTTGCTTTTGGCAGTTGCCGGCCTGGTGCTTGCCTCCTGCGTTCCAATGCGCAAAATGCAGTACCTGCAGCAGGCCGACTCAAGGGACACCACCAGGGCATACCTGAACGAAAGAACCTTGTCATACAAAATTCAGCCCGGCGACAACCTCTATATCAAGGTAGTAAGCCTTGATGAAAAAACCGCCAATATGTTCAACCCGGTTGGATCAGGAGTAACATCCCAATACACAAATGATGCTTCTGTATACCTCAACAGTTATACAGTGAGTGCCGAGGGCACCATTGAATTTCCGCTTGCCGGGCAGATCTATGTGCAGAACAAGAATGTAGAGGAGGTGAAGGAACGCATTCAGCTTATTTTGGATGAATACCTCAAGGAAACGGTGCTGATTGTAAAGCTGGTAAACTTTAACCTGACCGTTTTGGGTGAGGTGAAAAATCCCGGACAGTATCAGGTTTACCAATCAGAAATCAACATCTTCCAGGCCATTTCGATGGCTGGAGATATGGGCGATTATGCCGACCGTCGCCAGGTAACCATAGTCAGGCAGACAAAAACCGGGTCCGAAACCTTCAATGTTGACCTTGAAAAAGCCTCTATTCTCAGCTCAAATTATTTTTACCTGAAGCCAAACGACATTATCTATGTCAGGCCATTGAAAATCAAGCAATATGGCTTTGCGTCCTTCCCTTATACCCTGATATTCTCCTCCATTTCGACAGCTTTGCTATTAATCAACTTCTTTAAATAAACGATCATCCGTGGAAAATTTTCAACCCTACCAACAGGAAGAAACCATTGACCTGAAGGCACTTTTTTTCAAATTTACCCGGTTTTGGTATCTGTTTGCCATTTCCATATTCATCGCTCTGCTGGTGGCCTTTCTGTTCAACAAATACACCAAACCGGTGTATGAAGTCAAGACAATGGTCATGGTTAAAGATGACAAATCAAAGCTTGATCCTTCGGCCCTGCTGGGTTTGGGATTTACCGGACAGCAGCAAAACCTCCAGAATGAAATCGGGGTATTGATGTCCTACTCATTGAGTCAACGGACGATGAAACAAATGGGTTTTGAAGTTTCATACTATGTGGAGGACGGCTTGATTTCAAAGGAAGTTTACCGAAGCTCACCGTATGAAGTGGAAATTGATTTTACCAGGCTACAGGCCGTAAGCCTCCCATACAACCTCACTTTTGTTGATCATACCACGTTTAAGATTGAATCGGAAGGTGAATTGATCAGCACCTATGACTATAATACATCCGAAATGGTCGGTGAACCCATCGAAAAGGTCAGGTGGAGCGGCACGTTTAAGTTCGGCGAATGGGTCGACAATGGTTTCAACCGTTTCAGGATTTTGCTGAATGACCGCTTTGATCCTGATGCTGAAATCACCGGACAAAACAAATTCATTTTCAATGACTACAAATCCTTGCTGAATGTGTTCAGGGGATTCAAAATTGAACCGATCAACCGTGAGGCTTCCATCATCGAAATTTCGCTCAGGGGCAACATCAAGGAAAAATCGGCCGACTTCCTGAACAAACTTACTCAGGTATACCTGCAACGCAGCCTCGACAAGAAAAATCAGATTGCCGAGAACACCATTGAATTTATCGACCGCCAGCTGGTCGACATCCAGGATTCGCTGTCGAAAGCAGAAATTGACCTGCAGGATTTCCAGACCAGAAACGAGTTTATGAACCTCGATTTTCAGTCGGAACAGGTGTTTGAGTATGTGAAAGACCTCGAAAAACAGAAGGCAGAACTGATGGTGAAAAACAAGTATTACCGCAGTTTGCAGGCCTATATCCAAAGCAACCTCGATGAACTCACCAAGCTGGTTGCGCCCAGCGCCATGGGCATCGAAGATCCCTTGCTGAACAGGCTCGTTCAGGAACTGGTGAACCTTTCGGCCAACAGGGCAGAACAGTTGTTTTCGTCGACCGAAAAACACCCCTTGATTGTCAGCATCGACAGCCAGATCCTCAACACCAAAAAAACGCTGCTCGAAAATATCAGCAACATTATTCACAATTCGGATATTACAATTAGTGATTTAAACAGACAAATTGGCGACCTCGACAAGCAGCTGAACAAACTGCCGGTTACACAACGCTTGCTCGTCGGATACACCCGTAAATTCCACCTGAGCGATGCCATCTACACCTTCCTGATGCAGAAACGTGCCGAAGCCCAGATTACCAAGGCAAGCAACCTGCCGGATAACGAAGTGATCGACACGGCAATCAGCAACCTGGGCACACTGGTTTTCCCCAAAAAGAGCCTGAACTACACCATCGCCCTCCTGCTGGGATTGCTGATTCCGGTAGCCTATGTGCTGGGACGCGATTACCTGAACGACAAGGTGGTTGACCGCAAAGACATTGAAAAGGCGACCAAATTTGCCATTGTTGGGCAAATCATGCACTCGAGCAAAGACTCACAACTTGTTGTGGCCGATTCACCAAAATCATCCATTTCAGAATCATTCAGGTCGGTACGTACGAACGTAGAGTACCTGATGAAGGGAAAGGAAAAGAGCACTATATTGATTACTGCCGATATGGTTAGTGCCGGTAAAACCTTTGTTTCCATCAATATGGCCAGCATTTATGCCATGTACGGAAAGAAGACCGTTCTGCTGGGATTTGACCTTAGGAAACCTAAGATTTACCAGGACTTCGGCGTTTCGAACACCGCCGGATTAAGCACCTACCTGATCAACAAACACACCCTCGACGAAATCATTCAGCCTTCAGGTAAGGTGGATAATTTCGACCTGATTATGGCTGGTCCTGTACCGCCAAACCCAGCTGAGCTCATCGCCAGTGATAAATGTGCCGAATTATTCCGCGAACTGCGCGAACGCTACGACTACATCATTGTGGATACTCCGCCGGTTGGGCTGGTGACAGATGCCTTCCTGCTGATGCGCCACACCGATGTCAACCTGTTCATTGTAAGGCAGAACTACACCCACAAGAAAATTTTCGAATCGATCATCAAGGACATTGAGGACCGCGACATTTCGATGGGAATCCTGGTGAACGACGTTCGCCTTGGTGGTGGCTACGGTTACGGCTATGGCTACGGCTATGGCTACGGCTATGGCTACGGCTATGGTTACGGCTATGGCTACGGTTATGGTTACGGCTATTATACCGATGAACAAAAGGACGATAACCCGAGTTTCTTTAAACGCTTATTGAACAAGATTTAACCTTGTCCGGAGATTTTGATGGCTGAACCGACTGAGTCAGATGCATTGTTTTGGTATGCATTATATACCCGCTCAAAGGCCGAAAAGAAAGTTTTTGCAGAGCTGAACTTTGCGGGCATCGAGGCGTACCTGCCAATGATTACGCGGCTCAGACAATGGAGCGACCGCAAAAAGCTTGTCGAAGAGCCGTTGTTTCGCAGCTATATCTTTGTCCACATCTCCGAAAGTGATTATTTCAGGGTGCTGAACACACCCGGAGCCATCAGGTTTGTTTCGTTTGAGCGGAAAGCAGTAAAGATACCACCGCAGCAAATTGAGGCCATCCGCTTCTTTGTGGACGACAAGGAGTCGGAGGACCTCAACATCCCTGACCTGAAAGAGGGACAGCTTGTGAAGGTAAAACACGGGCCGATGGAAGGGCTGGTTGGCCGGTTGTTGCATATCAAGGGAAAATTCAGGTTAATCGTACAGATTGAAGCCATCGGGAAAAACCTTACCCTGAATATCCCCCGGACAAAAGTAGAGGCTGTTGACAAATCCGGACTTTAGCAGATCATGAACAAAGCGAATGCAAACGAAAGCAAGGCGCTTATAAATGACAAAGAAAAATTGAACAATGAAAACCCTTGAAAACAAACCCGTATTGGTAACCGGCGGCGCCGGATTTATCGGTTCAAACCTTGTTGAAGCCTTGCTCGGTCAGGGCGCGATGGTTACCTGTCTCGACAATTTTGCCACCGGCCACCATAAAAACCTGGCTTCATTCATGCCGAACAGGCACTTCAGGCTGATCGATGGCGATATCAGGGATGCTGACACCTGTGCCATTGCCTGTAAGGATCAGCACTATGTTTTTCACCAGGCCGCACTGGGTTCAGTGCCAAGGTCGATAAAAGACCCTGCCACAACCAATGCCGTAAACATTGCCGGAACCCTGAATGTGTTTCTTGCGGCCCGCGACGCCGGCGTGAAGCGGATTGTTTATGCCGCCAGCTCCAGCACCTATGGCGACTCGGTGAACCTGCCCAAGGTAGAGGACGTGATTGGTAAGCCATTATCGCCCTATGCCATCACCAAATATGTGAACGAGCTGTATGCTGATGTGATTGCACGCACTTACGGCCTTGAAAGTATCGGACTACGTTATTTCAATGTGTTTGGCAGGCGACAGGATCCGAATGGGGCCTATGCTGCCGTGATTCCGAAATGGGTGATGCAGTTTATCAGGCACGAAAGCCCCCTGATCAATGGCGGAGGTGAGTTCAGCCGCGATTTTACCTATGTCGACAATGTGATTCAGGCCAATTTGCTGGCGGCTACCACCACCAATGCGGCTGCAGTGAACCAGGTATACAACGTAGCCTTCGGCGATCGCACCACCCTGAATCAGCTGGCCGGTTACCTGAAAGAGATACTTTCATCGTATGATGAACAGATTGCCGGTGTTGAAATCCTTCATGGACCATACCGCCAGGGCGATATTCCTCACTCCTTGGCTTCAGTGGAAAAAGCACGTACACATCTGGGCTACAACCCGGAATTTGACCTCAGGAGCGGACTTGTTGAAGCCTGCAAATGGTATTGGGACAACCTCAGGGATTGACGTCTATAAAAATTTCAACATCAGACTTCTGAGAAAAAGGTGTCGAGGTTGTCGAACTTGTGATGGTAATCGCTCATCGACCGCCTGATGACCTCATGCGCTTCTTCAATGCCATACACATGGGTGATTTCAACATTGCTTTCGCGACCCGGAAGGTCTTTGTAGGTTAAAAAATAGTGTTTCAGCCTGTCGAGCACAAGGGCGGGACAATCGGAGATATCTTTGTAGTCGCCATACACGGCATCGTTATCGAGCACGGCCACCAGCTTATCATCAGCTTCATCGCCGTCAAGCATACGGAAACCGCCTATGGGCCTGGCCTTAACGAGGATATCGCCGTGGGTGATGTCTTTTTCCGTCAGCACGCAGATATCCAGCGGGTCGCGGTCGCCTTTGATGTTGCTGCGGCCAGTTTTTTCCTGACAGAATTCAGCCACACGCTGCGCACAGAAAGTTTGTGGAATAAAGCCATACAGGGCAGGCACAACATTTGAATACTTCTGGGGACGGTCGAGACGCAGGTATCCGGAGTCTTTATCAACCTCGTATTTCACCGTGTCAGTTGGCACCATTTCGATAAAACAGGTGATTACTTCCGGGGCTTTTGGGCCAATTTCAACGCCATGCCAGGGGTGCGACTTATACCTTAAACCCATCAGCCGGCCGATGGGGTCCATTATTTTTGACATATACTATCAGGATGTTTGGTTGTTATCAGTGACAAAGTTAGTTTATTTTAAGCAAGCTTATTTTTCAGGGATAATGTTGTTGTCATTGGCGCAGCCTGATGGTTTCTATTTCTTCCAATGTGTCGGGATTGGTCACCTTCAGTTCGACTTCAGAGCCGTTGACGTAAAACATGGCCAGTGCTGATTGTTGTGAAAACACCTTCAGGTGATCAGACCAGGGGAGTGTTTCAGGGCCATAGTAAGGAGCTCCGGCCGATCCGTTCGTGATTTGCCAGAGCGGGCGTTTAAGCACCAGTTTTTCATGTGACCAGCTTTCAGGATACAGGGCCATATCACTGTCGATGAGCAGCCTGCTGTAATTGTGTTCATCGCCTGTCAACACAGCCACCACCTTCTTGCTTTGATTTACCATAATGTTGAGCAGTTCATCGCGTCGTTCGATAATGCCTTTTTCTACCGGATTTCCGGCGACATAAGGCCGGATATCATTATTTCCGAGGTACCACATTGCATCGCCTGCATGCCCGCCATTCGGGAAAAGAGGCGTATGTATACTAACAAATACATGGTCAATTTGTTTATCTGCCTCAAGGTGTTCGATGGTTTTGGCAAACCATGCCAGCTGGTTGTCCATGACATACCCATGCGGATTGCCTCCTGTTAATGGGATCATTTCTTCGTTTTTAGCATACCAGTAATCGCTGTTCAGCACCACCATGGCTACATTGTCGTAGGTATAGGAATACACACTTTCATGGTATGGCGGAAAATCCGAGCTGTTCGGATCAGGATCGAAATAGGAGCCATCCTCGCTCACCGGTCCGTTGGCAGGGTTGCAGAATTCATTGGCGAAAACGGTTTCGGCTGATGATGAAGCGAATGGAAACCTGTCGACGGACACAGCGTTTGCATCATCACCAAAGAGGAGGCAAACGGATTCGTGGTTTCCCATTCCTGTATAAACGGGGATAGTATGCCAGAACGGCTCAACCGCCCGTTTCCAGCTGGCATATTCAAGCCTTGTTTCTTCAATGGCAGAAATTTGCCCGTTGATCAGGTCACCGGTAAACTGCAGAAAAGCAGCGCCCTGGCTCACTGACAAGGCCGCCAGTCGCTTGACCATATAGGCATTGACGCCTTTCATACTCCGTTCGCCGCCGCCCATGGCTTTTCGCGAGTCGCTTGCATAGCCAAAGGCGAAAGGCTTGCGGCTTCCCGCGAGCGGGGCTGTAGTGAAACGATTGGAAATGGATTGCTCAGCCGTATGTACACTATAGGTGTAGGTGGTGGCGGGCTTAAGTTTATTGATCAGGATTTCGTGCCGGGTATTTCCGGCAGGATTCATCATGCGTTGTTTTTCAGCATACACAATGCCATCAATACTTACCGTTGGGCTGCATAACTGGCTGGTGCTAAAGGTGAGGGTGACACTTTCTGAAGTAACCCTGTTCACAAAGGGTCCTTCGGTGATGGTAAGCGTGGGTTCAAAAGGTCCTTTCCCTACGAAACCAACCCTCCCTTCATAGATCAGCTCTCCCCTTGAATTGCTTACGCGATAGGCCAACAGCCCGCGTCCGCTGGTTTCCCAGCCAATAATGTCGTATTTCCCTCGCATAGCTGTGATGTTGACCGAGGCTTTGCCGTCAGTGATTTTTTCGGCATGTTTGAACCAGGCGGGCAGCGGAAACCGCACATTTTCAGCCGGAACAAAACCGTAGTATAGCAAGCCCTGAAGCCCGGCATCAGCAAAGTCGAAATCGAGTCCTTGGGAAGCGCCGCGGGCAGCACGAACGAATGCATCGGGCGAAATATCCGATTCTGTGCTGATGAACTCCAGCTTATCGCCCGATTCGGGATGCAGGATATACAAACCGTTTTCATCGGCATGGATATTGGCATAAGCGGCTGGAATGCCCTGGGCACGGGCAAGCTGAGCCATTGAAATCAGAAAAATGCAGGACAAAATGAATGTTCTCATTGAATCAGTTTGCTTTGTTTACTACAAATGTAATGAATCGGGATGCGTTTTACCAGGTCTTGGTAAAATCAAACACAGCATTGACCTTTATTTGCGCCCGAAATCAGCAGGAATTTCGCCCCAGTTTTTGGTATCCCATTTCAGTAGTTGTACATCCACCTTATTGTTTTGCAACCAGTCTTCGGCACGCGACAGGTGTTCAAACAGGATTTGGTTCTGGCTGTTTTCGACGAGTTTCGTATTTGCTTTGCCTGACTTAACCCATTTGATGGCATTCACCGAATCGCTGTAAATGGGAATGTTCAGCTTGTGTTTTTGCTGCCAGGCCAGTCCATGGACGATGGCCAGAAACTCACCGATGTTATTGGTGCCATGCTGGTAGACCATCGAATGAAAAACCTCCTCACCGGTAACCGACGAAACGCCGCGGTATTCCATCAGACCTGGATTTCCGGCGCAGGCGGCATCAACAGCAAGGTAGTGATACGCCGGTCGTGGACTTGCCAAAGTGCCTGAATGGGTGTGTTTACGGGCTGGCGAAGCAGCGGCCCAGTAATTGCTTTTAAAGGCCTTTTCTGCGGCAGCTTTATCGGCAAAGCCCTTGTATTTTGCCCCGGCAAAACCTTCAACCTGTTTCCTGCATTCGGACCAGCTGGAAAATATACCCGTTGTCCGGCCCTCCCAAACCACATAAAATTTATTCACTGCCATGGTGCAAAATTACCAATAATGCGGGTTTTCGGCACATCTTTGTTTTGTAGTTCAGTCAAGGTGTTTTTTATCTTTGCGCAAATCCTTTTACACATGAGCCTTCCGCTGATCTTACTTGCCTTGTTCTATGTGTTTGCTCCCATGGGCGTGCTGCATCTGTGCCATAAATATCCATTCGTAAACAAACTGGGCGCTGTGCTGATTGCCTACGCTGCCGGCCTGTTGCTCGGAGCCTTGCCTATCATGCCCGATGGCCATGGCAAGTTGCAGGAAATGATCATGACCATCAGCATTCCGCTGGCCATTCCGCTCTTGTTGTTTTCATCCAATTTCAGGCAATGGTCGGCACTGGCAGGGAAAAGCCTGTTGTCGATGGTTCTGGCGGTGATCAGTGTGGTTGTCACGGTTACGATTGGGTATTATCTGTTCAGGGATACAAATCCACAGCTGTGGAAAGTCAGTGGAATGCTAGTCGGGGTGTACACTGGCGGGACGCCCAACCTGGCCTCACTGAAGCTGATGCTCGACGTGGACGAAAACACCTACATCCTGACCCACACCTATGATATGGTCATCAGCGCAGCGTATTTCTTCCTGCTGATTTTCGGCGGGCGGCAGGTGTTCAGGCTGATACTGCCGGCTTTCCGTTTAAGCGGCCAGGGCAGCAACCACCTGATGGAGGAAGCCGCTGAAGATCCTTATTGGGGCATATTGCAGCCCGGCATGCGGCGTCCTTTACTTACAGGCCTGGCAATTTCGCTGCTCATTTTTGGTATTGCGGGAGGTGTTTCGCTGCTGGTGCCACAAAGCCTGACGATGGTAACGGTGATTCTGTTGATTACCAGCCTTGGCATTGCTGCTTCGTTTGTAAAACGCATCAGGCAGATTGAGAAAAGCTTTGAACTCGGCATGTACCTGATCCTGATCTTTTCGCTGACCGTTTCTTCCATGGTGAATGTGAACGAAATGCTCAAAGCTTCACCACAGCTTATTTATTACATCACCCTGGTGATTTTTGGCTCCCTGCTGCTGCATGTGTTGCTGGCAGCGATATTCCGGATTGATACCGACACTGTCATGATCACTTCCACGGCCCTCATTTGCAGTCCGCCTTTTGTTCCGGTCATCGCCGGTGCGCTGAAAAACCGTGAGATTCTTGTTCCGGGTCTTACCGTAGGGATCATCGGATATGCTATCGGAAATTATCTTGGCTATATTGTTGCCAATCTCCTGCATGCATATGGCGGATAAGTTGCTTCATGAGGTCTGCCCAGGGCAGGCAAATGTTCCGGCAAAGTGTTCGTAATCGAATAATATTGCACGCAGGCGCACACCTGCCTGACGAACCATTTTTTCCAGGAAAGATTTTAACGCCCACAATGATAGATCATTATGAATGATGGCATAGTGTATGTAAGTTTGTTTTTGTACGCTTAGTGCATTGTACCAAACAACAACAACAGATGATTAAACTCAGGGACATCCACAAGAGCTATGTCATGGGGAGCAACAGCCTTCATGTGCTCAAGGGCATCGATCTCGACGTGGAACAAGGCGAAATGGTTTCCATCATGGGTTCATCCGGATCCGGAAAATCGACGCTGCTCAACATCATTGGACTGCTTGACGAATATGACCAGGGCGAGTTTTACCTCGACGGAACCCTGATTCGCGACATGAATGAAACCAAGGCTGCCCGGCTGCGCAACCAGTTTATAGGCTTTGTGTTTCAGTCGTTTAACCTGATCAGCTTTAAAAACGCAGTTGAAAATGTGGCCTTGCCCCTTTATTATCAGGGTGTTCCCAGACGCAAACGCAACGCCCTGGCAATGGAATACCTCGAAAGGGTTGGACTGACCGACTGGGCCATGCACTTGCCCAATGAATTGTCGGGCGGACAAAAACAGCGCCTGGCTATTGCCCGCGCCCTCATCGGGAAGCCAAAAATCATCCTGGCCGACGAACCTACGGGAGCCCTCGACAGCGTGACCTCCATGGAAGTGATAGCGCTGTTTAAAGAGATCAACCTCAGCGGCATCACCATTGTCATTGTGACCCATGAAAACGACATTGCAAACAACACACAGCGCATCATCAGGCTGCACGACGGACTGATCGGAAGCGATCAGAAAAACGGACACCACCAGCATGAGTCCCGTAAAATTGCAGTTTAACCTAATACAACCACGCTATGTTTGATCTGGATAAATGGCAGGAAATTTTCAATACGATTGAAAAGAATAAGCTGCGCACCTTCCTCACAGGCTTTTCGGTAGCCTGGGGGATTTTTATGCTGATCATTTTGCAAGGATCGGGCATTGGCCTGCAAAAGGGTGTTGAGAACGAATTTCGCTCCTCGGCCACCAACACCATCTGGATATGGAGTGGACAAACCAGCAAACCTTATGCCGGGATGCAACCGGGGCGCTATATCCAGATGACCAACGAAGATTATGACAATATTTCAAACACCGTCAAAGGAATCGACAAGATTTCGTCGCGTTACCAGATTTGGGGAGCGTCAACCATATCTTATAACAACGAATTCGGGTCGTTCAGCATACGTACGGTGCATCCTGATTATGCCTTTATCGAAAAGATGGACATCCTTGAAGGCCGGTTTATTAACAAAACCGATATGGATGAATTCCGTAAATCGGTTGTCATCAGCACCAAGGTGAAAGAAGCCTTGTTCAAGGAGGAGGCGCCCATGGGTAAATACATCCAGGTGAACGGAGTGCCGTTTAAGGTGGTGGGCATTTTTACCGACGACGATGGACGCGACGAAAACATGCAACTGATCTACCTTCCGCTGAGTACAGCCCAACGTGTTTTTGGTGCCGGCAACAGAATCAATACCCTGGCCGTGACTGTGGGCGATGCAGGCGTTGAAGAAGCAAAGCTGATACAGGAAGACATTAAATCGAAACTGGCGGCAAAGCACAAATACGATCCCACCGACGAAAGGGCCATGTTTCTATGGAACAGCGTCGAAGAGTTCCAGAAGTTTAAAAGTCTGTTTGCCAGCATCAGGCTGTTTATATGGATCATTGGCATTGGCACAATCATCGCCGGTGTGGTTGGCGTAAGCAACATCATGATGATCGTGGTGAAGGAACGTACCAAGGAAATTGGCATTCGCAAAGCCCTTGGCGCCACACCGCAAAGCATCATCGGACTGATTCTTCAGGAAGCCATCTTAATAACGGGTTTTGCAGGGTATATCGGATTGGTGCTGGGTGTGGGACTGCTCGAATTGATTTCGAAGCAGATTGAAACGCCGTTCTTCAGGCAACCCGAAGTGGACATCAATATTGCAGTTGGGGCCACCATACTGTTGGTTGTGGCCGGATCGCTGGCCGGATTTTTCCCTGCCCGCAAAGCAGCAGCCATTAAACCCATCGAAGCACTGAGGGATGAATAAGCCAGTGTTGGCCAGCCGGAGTGGAAGTAATAATGAACAAAAGAAAGTAACAGAATAAAATCAATAAGCATGTTTGATCGCGATCGGTGGCAGGAAATATGGAGTAGCCTTTCGAAAAATAAACTTCGCACAACACTTACGGCTTTTGGTGTGTTTTGGGGCATCTTCATGCTGATGATCATGTTGGGCTCGGGAAGCGGGCTCGAACATGGTGTTATGTACGGCATGGGTGATTTTGCCACCAACAGCGTGTTCATGTGGACGAGGCCCACAACCATTCCCTACAAGGGCCTGCCGCGTAACCGGAGGTTTTACTACCGGAATGACGACATCAAGGCGCTCAAGGACAATATCGCCGAATTGGCAGTGTTGTCACCACGGCTCGAAGGCGGCGGACGCAACAGCGGCAACAATGTGGTCAGAAACGACAAGGCCGGAGCTTTCAGCGTGTATGGCGACTATCCTGAATGGAACCTGATTGATCCGGTGAACCTGCCCATGGGACGGTTTATCAACCAGATCGACATTGAACAAAAGCGCAAAGTAGCCGTGATCGGGAAAAGGGTTTACGAGGTACTCTTCGAAAAAGGAGAGGATCCAATCGGCAAATACATTCGGATCAATGGCATTTATTTTCAGGTGATTGGGTTGTTTACCCCTAAAAACCAGAACATGAATTTTGGCGGCGACAAGGAGCAAAGCATCCACCTGCCTTTCACCACCTTGCAACAGGCCTTTAATTATGGCGACATCGTCGGGTGGTTTGCCATGACTTCAAAACCGGGTATTCCGGTTACCATCATCGAGGAAAAGGCCAAAACTTTGCTCAAGGAAAGACACAAGGTGGCCCCTGAAGACGACAGGGCCATTGGCTATTTTAACCTCGACAAACAGTTCAGGCAGATGTCAGGGTTGTTTGCCGGCATCAGTGGCCTGATCTGGGTTGTGGGCATTGGGACACTCATGGCGGGTGTTATTGGCATCAGCAACATCATGCTGGTGATTGTCAAGGAGCGCACAAAGGAAATTGGGATCATGCGGGCACTTGGTGCCTCACCGGCGAAGGTGATCACGCAGATTGTGACCGAATCGGTGTTTTTAACCACCATTGCAGGCTATTTCGGCCTTGTGCTTGGTGTGGTGATCATCGAGCTCATCAACAAAAACCTGCCAGTTCCTTCCGATGGCCAAACCATGTTTTTGAACCCCACCATCGACTTTAAGGTGGCCATCACTGCCTTGTTGATCCTGGTTGTATCTGGTCTGCTTGCCGGATTGATACCTGCAAAAAGGGCCGTGAGCATAAAACCGATCGATGCCCTGCGTTACGAATAATGAATATAAATCAGTATAAATCAGTGAAATTGACACAATCATGAAAACCACCCTTAAAATAGTTGCAGCTGTTGTTGTAGTTGCCATTTTTGTAGGAACCATTTTTTACCTGTATGAAAAATCACAGGCAAAGCCTGTTGTTTACAGCACTGTTGGCCCGCAAAAGACCGATATCATTAAGAAAACCGTCGCCACAGGATCTGTTGTTCCCCGCAAGGAAATCGAAATTAAACCCAAGGTTTCGGGCATCATTGAAGAAATCTTTGTTGAACCGGGCGACATGATCAAAAAAGACGCCTTGATCGCAAGGGTCAAGATCATTCCTGACATGATCAACCTCAACAATGCGGAGTCGCGTGTAAAGCGCTCCGAAATTCAGCTGGAAGAAGCGCGGAAGAACTATTTGCGCTACAAGGAATTGTTTGAAAAGAGCGTGGTTCCTGAAGCGGAATACCTGGGTTACGAGATTGCCTTCCGCACGGCAAAAGAAGAAGTTGATGCCGCTGAGGATAATTTGCAGCTCATCCGCGAAGGCGCCACCAAAAAAGCCGGCCAGGTCACAAACACCCTGATTCGGTCGACCATCAGCGGAATGGTGCTGGCGGTTCCGGTTGAAGAAGGCAACTCGGTCATTGAAAGCAACACCTTCAATGACGGCACAACCATTGCCACGGTGGCCGATATGAGTGAAATGATCTTCGAAGGAAAAGTGGATGAGTCGGAAGTAGGCAAAATCCGCGAAGGGATGGAACTCATCCTTTCCATCGGCGCCATCGATGCCGACAAGTTCACCGCGACACTCGAACGGATTGCCCCCAAAGGTGTTTCTGAAAACGGGGCCATTCAGTTCGAAATCAGGGCTGACGTGGTGCTTAAAGAGAACCAGTTTATCCGCGCAGGCTACAGCGCCAATGCCGACATCGTGCTCGAACGCCGCGACAGTGTGTTGGCCATTAGCGAAAACCTGCTGCATTTCGATGGAGATACCACCTTTGTGGAAATAGAAACAGCACCGCAGACCTATGAAAAACGGGTGATCAAAACCGGACTTTCCGACGGCCTGATGATTGAGGTGCTCGAGGGATTAAGCATGTCAGACAAAATTAAGGCTGCTGCCCAATAGTAGTTTTGTTGTGTTGGTTTGGTGCCCGTGGACAGGCGAATGGCGGTCCACGGGTTTTTTTCAGAAAAAAATACAAGGCATGAAAAATAATTTGACAACAGCAAACAATTGTAGTATCATTGCACAATAATTAACTAAATAATTAGTTAATGAACTATACACCTAGTTAACCCATGAAAGAACTCACGAAGGCGGAAGAACAGATCATGCAGGTGCTTTGGAAGCTTAAAAAGGGCTTTGTGAACGATTTGCTTGACCAGCTGCCAGCGCCCAAACCGGCGTACAACACAGTATCGACAATCATCAGGATACTGGAGCGGAAGGGGTTTGTGGGGCATACGGCCTTTGGCAAAACACATGAATATTATCCACTTATCGACAAGAAAGAGTACACCAGGTTTGTATCGAAAAGCTTACTCAATAACTATTTCAGTAATTCAATGGGCCAGATGGTGTCGTTTTTTTCGCGTGAAAAGGGCCTGAGCATTGCTGAGCTGGAAGCCCTAAAGGAAATCATTGATACTGAAATCAAACAAAAGGAACGCAAATAAACCGGCAGCCATGGAAGCCATAATCGCCTTTATGATCCGTGCTTCATTGTACCTGATGCTGTTTGCGGCAGGTTATTTGCTGTTGCTGCGTAAGTCGCCTCAAGCCATGTATAACCGCTTTTTTATCCTTGGTGCAGGAGCGCTTTCGCTGGTTTTAGGTTTTATTCCGGCTGATTTTTTTGCTGCCAGTACCAGCACCCAACAGCCCGGCATGCTGCTGCCCGAAATTGTGGTCAGGGCAGCCAAGCGGGTAAACAGCACATCGGATCAGTTTGGTGAAGTGGTGGTTCACCATGCGGTAATCTGGGAACTGTTTCTGTTCATCAGCAGCATCATGGCCCTGTTGTTTGTGATGCGCCTGCTACGAATCGGATTGCTCATCAGGCGCAGCCGGCCTGTAGCCGATGGAGACATAAAACTCATCGCAAGCAACGAAAACACCAGCCCGTTTTCATTTTTTTCGTGGGTGTTTGTTCCCGGCGGACTGGAAAAGCTGCCCCATTATGAAGCGATACTGGCCCATGAACGGGCGCATTACCATAGGTTGCATTCTGCTGACGTCCTGTTTTACGAATTCCTGAAGGTACTATTCTGGTTCCATCCGGCCGTTTATTTTTTACGCAGCGAACTGAAGGCCATGCATGAATTTGAAGCCGATGCCATTGCCATCCGTCAGATTGAAAAGATTGATTATCAGAAAACACTTGTTGAGCTGAGCTTTACGGGTGGGCTGATACCAATAACGAATCCGTTTAATTTATCACTCATTAAAAAACGTATGCTTATGATGAACAGAAAATCTCCGCATCGGCCTGTGAGAAGCTGGTTGATGATGGCTGCCATTGCCGCTGTGGTACTGATGGCCGCCGCAGTGCAATCGTGCCAGCAAAAAAACCCAGGCAGCGAAAGCAACACTGCCCAGCAGCCTGCAGTTACAGAGGCAGTGGAACAGACAATGGACACACAAACAGAAGAAGCAACTGATGAGGTGTTCACCGTGGTTGAGCAAATGCCGGAATACAATGGCGGAATGGAAGCCATGATGAAGTTTATTGCTTCAAACATTACCTATCCTGAAACTGCAAAACGCGATACCATTCAAGGCAAGGTGTTTGTTCAGTTTGTGATTGAAACCGATGGCTCGGTTAGTAATGTAAAGGTGCTTAGGGGTATCGGTGGTGGATGCGACGAAGAAGCCATTCGTGTGGTTGAATCAATGCCCAAATGGACGCCGGGCCGTCAGCGCGGCAAGGCCGTGAGGGTTTCCTTTAACCTCCCGATCAGGTTTGCCCTTCAATAGGTCATTTTTTTTATCCCGTTCAACTAAAAAATTAGTTGACCAAGCGGGATGTATGTACGGAAAAATCAGGCCGTCACTTAATGACAGCCTGATTTTTTGTTGCCTGTGAAGCGCTATTTTTTCAATAAATCGCGGATTTCGGCCAGTAATTTTTCTTCGTTTGATGGGCCGGGAGGGGGAGGTGCAGGTTTTGCATCTTCTTTTTTCTTCATATTGTTCATGGCCTTGATCATCATGAAAATGGCGAAAGCGATGATCAGAAAGTCGATGACGGTATTGACGAAATTCCCGATGTTGAGCGTAACGGCGGGATTCACAATTTCAGCCCCGTTCATCACTGCTGCTTTCAGGGTAAGCCTGATGTCGCTGAAATCGACCCCTCCCACCAATATCCCGATGGGCGGCATTATGACATCGTTGACAAATGACGAGATTATTTTCCCAAAAGCTCCGCCAATGATAATACCCACAGCCATGTCCATGACATTGCCGCGCATGGCAAATGTTTTAAATTCAGCAACAAGTCCCATTGTTTTTTGTGTTGGTTAATAATGCTGCAAGGTAAACATGAAATCCGAAGCTGTCAACCAAACCGGCACAATTATTTTCTGCTGAAACAAGGTCAACAGATCATTTGTAATAGTGCTACAATCGGGGAGCTATGCGCATAATCACCGGATTGTGGTCGCTGAATTCAAATCCCAGGTCACGTGTCTCAACGCTGATCAACTCAATGTTGGGTGAAAGGATAAAAAAGTCGAGGGTTGTTGTGCCTGTTTCTCCTTTGGTATAGGGCTCATCGAGGTGCCTGTTTGAAGGAACGGAAGCATCAAAGGCATATTGCCAGTCAGGGGCAAGCATCGAGGCAGGTATTGAAACCTCTGCGGGCACATAGCGGTTGCCACGGTAATCGTTTAAAGGTTCAAAATCGGGAGGATTCATATTCCAGTCGCCCCCGGCCACCACATAATTTCCTTTTTCATATTCGGCAGTCATCATACCGGCAATCACATCAAGTTCCTGCTGCATCAGCGACTGATCATCGACAAAGGCTGAGTTGTGGGTGTTGATCAGTACAAGCTCTTTGCCATTCTGCATGGCAAAGCGGGTTTCAATAAAACAACGGTCAAGCAGAAACAGCCGCTCAGGCCAGCCGGCAATCGACGGATAGGCATGCCTGATGGCCACTGTTGGCTCAAACCGGGCAAAGGTCATCATACCGGCCTTTACCTGCCCCATGGGCCTGAAAAGCGGCACCGGAACAAAGGGAATCTGGTAATTGACAGCGCTTACCACATCGTCATGGTATAAAACATCTGTCAGTATTTGCCGTTGATTTACCCTGTATGACCGCTTGGCCTTTATGTCAACTTCCTGTAACAGGATAAAATTGGTAGCGTGCTCATCGGCAAGGAATGCCTTGACAGATCCAAGATAGGCCGCCGATTGCTCTTTTGTTGCCCTGACTTTTTTCCCCCCATCATAAAAGAAGTCCATCTCATGTCCCAATCCTGCATAACCTATGTTCCAGGTCATGATGGTGAAATCAGTTTTGGCAATGGTGGTGGGATTATCGCGCCTTTTTATCCGTAGTTGTTCCATATCATCGGGAGTAAAATCGGTAATGCTGACATAGACCAGAAACAAACCAAAGAACATGATAAGGCCAAGCAGCAGGAGGCCAATGGGCAGAATTACTTTTTTCATCTGGCACTTTGTTGAATTTCACATGAATAAATGGTTGATTCGTCGTTAAAATTACGCATTTTGTAAAGTCATCGGTGCTTTTTCCGTCACTGGGCTAAAATTCACGCCCGATTAACATTTTTTATCAACCGCATACAAGCCCGAAAAGCAAGTTCATGGTATCTTAGCCAAATATTCAACATCCTTGCACATCAGGTTAATTTTATGTTGTTTGCTGCTGCTGCCTTTTCTGGGTAGGTCACAGGAAAAATGCATTGTGAAAGGCACAGTGCGTTCGGCCGACAGCCTCCTGGCCCTTCCCAATGTTCACATAATCAGCAAACAAGCCCGCAGGGGAACCATATCTGACAACGACGGTAAATTTGCCATCAGTTGTTTCACCGACGATTCCTTATGGTTTAGTTCCTTGGGTTTCAGGCACCGGATTTTGCACCTCGATCAGGATCTGCCCAAAGAGGACAACGAAATGCTCGTATTGCTTGTCAAGGATACGGTGAAAATGGAGGAGGTGGTGATCCACTCTTTTTATGACTGGCCCACCTTCAAGTACTTGTTTGTCAATATGACGACCATAAAACCTGTTGAACTGGAAAGAATCAACGAAGAACTCGAAAATTCAATCCTTTACCTGAAGCCGGTGCCCCTTACCATCAAGGGACCTGTTCAGGCCCTGTACGACTATTTCAACGAAATGGCAAGGTTGCAGCGAAGGCTTGAGCGCAACCGCTACAACTACAACCAGCAGCTGATCAAAGAGGGAAGGGAAAAGGATACCATTCCACTGAAGCCTGAGCATTATTTTCTGAGGCAATGACCCAAGCGGGTAATTAGTACGGCGTTTTATGCCGGAATCCGGTGCACCTAACCCGGGGCACAGGCCGCAGCGGCAACACTGATTTTGATTCCGGGTGCCGCCGAAAGGGCGATCGCACAGGCTTCAATTGTCGAACCGGTAGTGATTACGTCATCGACAAGCAGCACATGCTTTCCGGCTAAATCGCCTGGTCTTTGCAAAAGGAATATATCCTTCACGTTCTCCCATCGGGCCGTCCTTGATTTTTTTGTCTGTGTGGCTGTGGCTACCGACCGGATGAGGTTGTCGGTGCTGACGGGCCAACTGGTGATTTCCTGAATGCCGTGTGCAATGATTTCACTTTGGTTAAACCCTCTTTTATGGATTTTTTTTGGATGCAAGGGCACAGGAACGACAACATCAACGGATTGATACAGGGCAGAGGCTGCCATTTTCTTACCCATTTCTGTTCCCAGGAAAAGGCCAGCCTCGCGGTTTCCTTTGTACTTTAACTCATGGATGAGGTGTTGAACCTTGCCTTTTTTACTGAAAAAATATATGCCGCAGGCCGCCTCAAACCTGCATCTTCCCCAATACATGCGCGCTACGGGATTATCCTGCACGCCTTCGTATCCGGTGTCGGCCAGCAGGTGTCGGCACGACAGGCAAACGGTTTTTTCATGTGCAAAGAGCAGGTGTCCGCAGGCGGCACAAACCTCAGGATAAAACAAAGAGACCAGGTCGGTAATGAATCGCAAACGCATGGTGGAAAAATTCGATCCTAATTTACGAAGAAATGACCAAAATCCGATAAGGCAGTTGATTTTTGTGCTGCCCTGCTTTTGCTTACCTTTGTTCAGCTGATACCGCAAGAACCCAGTTATGGCAACAAGCACATTGCTTCAGGTGGATGATTTACAGGTGAGCTTCCTGGGCGAAACAGGTTGGAATCCGGCTGTGCAGCAGGTGAGTTTCACGCTTGAGCCGGGAAAAACCCTGGGTTTTGTTGGTGAATCGGGCTCAGGAAAGTCGGTCACTTCGCTCGCGCTGATGAACCTGCTTCCGCAGCGGCAGGCGCGGATTCAGGCTGCCCAGCTCCTGTTTGATGGCCGCTCACTGCAGCAGCTTTCGGGCAGCGCATGGTCACAGCTGCGTGGTGCGGACATGGCCATGATTTTCCAGGAACCCATGACTTCCTTAAATCCGGTTTACAGCTGTGGCTATCAGGTTGCTGAAGCCATCAGGGCCCACGGGCACATTGGCCGCAAAGCCGCCCGCGAAAGGGTTCTTCAGTTGTTCAGCAAGGTGCAGTTGCCAAGGGTTAAGGAAATGTATAATGCCTATCCGCATCAACTTTCGGGCGGACAAAAACAGCGGGTGATGATTGCAATGGCCATCTCATGCAATCCTTCACTGCTCATTGCCGATGAGCCCACAACAGCTCTTGATGTGACAGTCCAGCGCGGTATCCTGGATTTGCTCAAAGACCTACAGTCGGAAACCGGAATGGGCATGCTGTTTATTTCGCACGATCTGGCTGTGGTAGCGGCCATGGCCGACCATATTGCCGTGATGCAGAAAGGATGGGTGGTTGAACAGGGTACGGCTGAAGCAATCATGCGCAACCCACAGCACCCCTACACCCAAAGCCTGCTGGCTTGCAGGCCTCCTCACGATGTGAGGCTTAAACGCTTGCCGGTTGTCAGTGAGTTTCTGGCCGGCAAATGGCCCGGGGGCGAAGCCCAGGTCAGGAAGGAGCTGTCGTTAAGTGCTGCCGAAAGAGAAGCCGGGCATCAGGAGATGTATGCCCAGGCACCCTTGCTTAGCGTTAACAACCTGAAGGTTTGGTTTCCGATAAAAAAAACCTTGTTTTCGCGCTCAGCACCAATGGTAAAAGCCGTTGATGGCGTAAGTTTTCAGGTTTACCCAGGCGAAACCGTCGGTCTTGTTGGCGAATCCGGCTGTGGTAAAACCAGCCTCGGACGCGCCTTGCTCAGGCTCAATGAGCCTGAAGACGGAGAAATTGATTTTGAAGGAAACAAGCTGATATTGCTACCCGACCGACAAATGCGCGCATTCAGAAAACACATCCAAATCGTGTTTCAGGACCCTTACTCCTCCCTTAATCCAAGGATGTCGGTGGGCGAAGCCATCAAAGAGCCCATGACAGTTCACCGCCTGCATGGCAACGAATCCGGGCGCAGACAAAAGGTATTGGAGCTGTTGCAGCAGGTTGGCCTTGATGCCGCACATTACCACCGTTACCCGCATGAGTTTTCTGGCGGACAGCGGCAGCGCATCTGCATTGCCCGCGCCCTCGCTGTTGAACCCCGCCTGATCGTCTGCGACGAATCAGTGTCGGCCCTCGATGTTTCGGTTCAGGCGCAGGTGCTCAACCTCTTAAACAGCCTGAAGAAAGCCCTTGGGCTGACCTTCATTTTTATCTCACACGACCTTGCTGTTGTCCGTTTCATGTCGGACCGCATCCTGGTGATGAAGGATGGTAAGATTGAAGAAACGGGTGAGGCCGATAGCTTGTATCACCTCCCGCAAAAACCCTATACAAAGAAATTAATTGCCGCCATACCAGGTGGTTACAACGTATAAATGCATTCGACCATGGCAAAAAAAGCAAAAAAAGGCGAAGGAAAAAAAGACACCTTCACAAACACCATCCTCAGCATCTTTGGGGCAAATCCATTCAAACCCTATAACTATAAGCAGGTTTCGAAAATGCTTGGCATTAAGGACAAGGCCGGAAAAGACCTGGTGCTGACCATCCTGGAAGAGCTGAAAAAAGAAGGTCGGCTCATCGAGGAACGCCCATTCCGCTATATCCTCAGCAAAAAAATGCTCAGCGAGTTTGCCACACGCAAGGATTTCATCACCGGAAGGGTTGACATGAAAAACACCGGCAAAGCCTATATCACGCCTGACAAAGGCGGAGAGGATGTGTTTATCGCATCAAACAACACCTTCCAGGCACTGCACGACGACCATGTTAAGGTGCTGTTGTTTCCGAAGCGGAAGAACCACAAAACTGAAGGACAGATTGTTGAGATTTTAAAGCGCAACAAAACCGATTATGTTGGCATTATTGAGGTTGGCAAGGAGTTCGGGTTTCTGATCCCCGATAGCGGCACCATGCCGGTGGATATCTTTGTGCCAAAATCGGCGCTTAACCAGGCTAAAAACGGCGAAAAAGTCATTGTCAGAATCACCGAATGGCCCGAACACGCAAAGAATCCTTTTGGCGAGGTTATCCATGTGCTGGGCAAACCGGGCGAAAACAATGTGGAGATGCAGTCGATCCTTGCGGAATACAATTTCCCGCTCGCATTTCCACGCGAGGTAGAACAGGAAGTGGCAAAGATTCCTGACCGCATCAGCCCCCAGGAGATCGCACGCCGGCGCGACTTCCGTGGTATAACCACACTCACCATCGACCCTGCCGACGCCAAGGACTTTGACGACGCCATTTCATTGAAAAAGCTCGAAAACGGACACTGGGAGGTCGGCGTACACATTGCCGATGTGGCACATTATGTTGCCGAAGGATCATTGACAGATGTGGAAGCCCAGGAGCGCGGAACTTCTGTTTATCTTGTCGACAGGGTTATTCCGATGCTTCCTGAAAAATTATCAAATATGGTATGCTCGCTGCGGCCCGATGAAGATAAGCTCTGTTTCTCGGCTGTATTCGAAATGAATGATGCAGGTGAAATCCACGATGAGTGGATTGGTAAAACAGTGATCAGGTCCATCAGGAGGTTCAATTACGATGAGGTACAGGCAATTATCGAAGGTGGCGGTGGCGACCTGAAGGATGAGTTGCTGGTGTTGCATCAGCTGGCAGTGAGGTTGCGCGAACAACGCATGGGCAATGGCTCCATCAATTTCCACTCAGAAGAGGTCAAGTTCATTCTTGATGAAAAGGGGAAACCCATCGATACCTATGTGAAGGTGCAAAAGGAGAGCAATATGCTGATTGAAGATTTCATGCTGCTGGCCAATCGCAGGGTAGCCGAAAAAATCGGCAAGCCTGAAGGGCGTCGCAAGCCAAAGACCTTTATCTACAGGATTCATGATGAACCCAATCCTGAAAAACTGAATACGTTTGTTCAGTTTTTGTCGAAACTGGGATACTCAATGAACATCAGTTCGCGGCAGAAACTCGTGAAATCATACAATAACCTTTTCGAGGCCGTTGAAGGAAAAGGTGAGAAGGGGCTGATTGAAACCATTGCCATCCGAACCATGGCCAAAGCCGAATACAGCACCCAGAACATCGGACATTACGGACTTGCATTTCAGTATTACACTCATTTCACCTCACCCATCCGCCGTTATCCCGACCTGTTGGTTCACCGGCTGTTGCTTCAATACCTCGACGGGAAACCCAGTGTGAAGGAAGATGATTACGAGCCCATTTGTCAGCACGCCTCTGAAATGGAACGCAGGGCAGCCGAGATGGAGCGCGAATCGGTGAAATACAAACAGGCTGAATACCTGATGGATAAGATTGGTAAAATCTTCGACGGGCAAATTTCGGGCGTGAGCAAATGGGGCATTTTTGTTGAACTCATGGGGAGTAAATGTGAAGGCATGGTGCGCTACAATGAAATGCCGGGCGATTACTACTACCTTGATGAAGACAATTACCGGGTGATTGGTCAGAGCCATGGAAAAATATTCAGGTTGGGCGACCAGGTAAAGATCAGGGTGAAAAAGGTGGACCTTGCCCGCAAAAAACTCGACTTTGGGATCGTGTCAACAGATCAGGCCCGCGATTGGTAGGGTTGGATGCCTGCTGAAGCGCTTGCTTTTTTGGTTAAAGCAACCATCATGTCTAGATTATTGAACGAAAATGCTGTTCGGCTTCGAACAAAACTGTACGGAATTAACGTGCAACAGGCATGTTTATTTAGGAAATATTTTCATAAATAACACAAAAACAAGTAATTAAAAAGTTTGGCACGGTTGTTTTATTCATGTATACAAAGCATGAAAAAATTAAATGCCATGAAAAAGTCAAGCATCATCACCGCCATCGCAGCCTTCAACCTCTTCTTCAATATGCATGTACAGGCAGAAGGATTGCAAAACAGGGACGAACAATATATCAACGACATCCCGTTTAACACACACCTCATCGCCGAGGCTTTTTTGTCGGGTCTCGCCATGGAACAAACCTTTGTGATGGAAGAAGATGAATTTATAAACGACATACCGTTCAACACAGCGAAAATTGCCAGGCAGGAATTGAGCAGGAGGGCCATGGAACAGGTATTTGCCTGCGCCGGAGAAGAACAGATCGACGACATTCCGTTCAACACTTCTATCATTGCAAGCTGTGCCTTAACGTGCAATGGCATGTTTTCACACCAGCAAAATGAGTTGGTTCAAAATATTCAGTAAGCTCTTTTCATAGTAGGTTAATGTTGGATTCAGTTTTGAAAAGGCTCCGTTTGCGGGGCCTTTTCTGTTTTTTAGTAAAGCAGCAAACGGCAAACTTCATCGTTGTCACCATGACGGATGCAAAGGATGGATTTTGTGGCCAGTCATGCACCGAACAGTTTTTTGCTATGCCTGAAAAAAAACTGTTCATCTCCGAACAAAACTGTGTGAACACGTACACTTTATCGGTTTATTGAAATGTTCAAATGCATCATAAAGCACACATATACAGATTAATATGAACTTTGGCACGCCATATGTAATATGATATACAACAATGAATAACACGACCATGAGAACAATGATAACCATATTGATGATCGCAACAGTTTGCATCTCAAGCCAGCTTAAAGCCGATGGATATGAACCCAGGATAAATGAAGAAGCTGCTATTTACGATATACCCTTCAACACCCAGCATATTTATGGCGAGGTAATGCTTGAGCGGGCACTTGCCGTAAATTTTGAAACAGCTGAAGAAGCTTACATCAATGATATTCCGTTCGACACACAGGGTGTGGCTAAAAAGGCCATGGCTGCTGCAAGTGCCGAACAGCGTTTCACTGCCAGTGAGGAAGCCTATATCGATGACATTCCGTTCAACACGGAAATCATCGCAAGAGAAAATATTTAACTTAATGGGAGCGCCCGCTCCCCGTCGTTCTTTTACTCATACTATGTAATTTTGTGTTGGTTGAACCTTGGTTAAAGCTCCGGAGAAATCCGGGGCTTTTACTTTTTAATCCGCTGCGCATTACTGTAACCCACATTACGAATTGAGAAGACGTAATCGACGAAAAGTTGGTATTAAAAGCGCAAACTTGCTACCTTCGCAACAAATCCATCACATGGCATTTACCTACCCATATCCAAGGCCGGCACTCACCGTTGATGCGGTGATTGTTGCATGGCATGCTGGCCGGGTGCTGTTGTTGCTGGTCAGGCGCAAACATCCGCCATTTGAAGGACATTGGGCCATTCCGGGTGGATTTGTTCAAATGGATGAACCGCTCGAACAGGCTGCTGCCCGTGAACTCGCCGAAGAAACTGGACTCAGCGGCATTGCCCTCAAACAGTTTTATACGTACGGAGATCCCATGCGTGATCCGCGCCACCGGACGGTGACAGTGGTGTACGTCGGACGCATCAATGAGGAACCTCCCTTGCCGGATGCCGGCGACGATGCTGCCGAAGCCGCCTGGTTCGACATGCACCAACTCCCGGAACTTGCTTTTGACCACAGAGGCATCATCGGTGATGTGATCAACAGCCTCAACCTTAACATACAGAAGTGATGTGCGGCAGGTTTCAGCTATCGGTCAAAGGAAAAGAAATCAGCGAGCGCTTCAACACCGAAGTGTTCGACGCCTTCTACAAGCCAAACTTTAACTGTGCGCCAACACAGCGTTTGCCGGTAATCATAAACAGTGAAGCCCGCAAACTGAACTTTTTCCAGTGGGGTCTGGTGCCTTCATGGGCCAAAGACTCACGGATCGGCAGTAAAATGATCAACAGCCGGGCGGAAACAGTAGCTGAAAAACCTGCGTTCCGCAAGGCGTTTGCTGCAAGGCGCTGCCTTGTTCCGGCCAATGGATTTTATGAGTGGAAGCAAGGAAAGGTGAAGGTTCCCTATCGGTTTTATTTGCCCGATGAACCCTTGTTTGCCATGGCTGGTATCTGGGAAAACTGGTATGATGGCGGAGGCAATGTGCTGCAGAGTTTTTCCATTCTGACAACTTCGGCAAATGCCCTCATGCAGCCCGTTCATCACAGGATGCCGGTAATTATTTCACGCAGGGATGAAGCCCTTTGGCTGAATGCAACGGATCAGGAAGTGCTGTTGCAATTGCTCAAACCATTTCCGGAACAGCTGATGCGTTGCCACCAGGTCAGCAACAGGGTGAACAATGCCGGCATCAATGAGGAGTCACTGGTGGTTCCGGTGCCTGAATTTCCGAACGATTTGTTTGAGGCTAGCCCACCATAAGGTTGCATCCCCTGACTTCGCTGTGATCGAAGCGGCCAATGACTTCGAAACTGTCGCCTGCATGCAGACGGCCAACGTCCTGTGTGGCGATGAATGCACAGCTATGTCGGTTGGCGAGGTCGATGACATTGATGCCGCCACTTTGTCCGGGTACAGCCATCGAAAGCGGATCATTCATGTCGCGGATGAAAATTTTCATCCAGGGAGGCGTTCTAAACAGCCCTCCGCCGGTGGAGTAGGCCTGCGAAAGCAGTTCAGTCATGCCATACTCCGAATGAACCTGGCTGAGACCAAACCGGTTGCACAACACTTCATGTACTTCATCGCGTACCATTTCCCTTCGCCTGCCTTTCATACCCCCCGTTTCCATCACGATAAGATCGGGGAATTGCATGGGAAAATCTTCAGCAAGGTCGAGCAAGGCATAGGTGACCCCGATAAGCATTGTTTTCTGGCGCAGCTCACACAATTCAATCAGCCTGGCCGAAAGGGCATCCTTATCGTGCAGGTAAAAGCCATTCAGCGGGTGGCCGCTTTGTTTCATCAGCCCGTCAACCATGTGTACGAGCGACGAGCCTTTGCGTTCGAGGTACGATGGCAGGAGCGCCAGCAGACAGTAATCGTGCGGGTTGCTGTAGAAAAGACGAAATCCCTCACTAAAACTTTTGTTGTAAAGCACCTCATCAGCCACAAAATGATGGCTTTTTTGGCTTCCGGTGGTGCCTGAACTTTCAAAAACGAGCTGTGGCTGCGTCGTTTCAGCAATGACCTTGTGCGAGGAAAAAAACGAAACCGGAAGAAAGGGAATCTGGTCAAGCCTGTTTACCCTGGACGCGTCGACCCCAATCAGCTCACAATACCTGCGGTAAATTACCGTTTGCTGATATTGTTCATGGAACACCTCAATGGCCAGAGACGCAAACGAAGCCTGGTCGCTGATGGAAAATAATTTGGAAACAAAGGTTTCCTGGTTCATGTCAAATTTTTTCAAAGCACTAAAAGTAGTATTTTTACGGCAACAACAAGCTCATGGCACCGAAAGTTTACCTTACTGTTTTAGTCACCATTATCGTCATGATAGCCTGTACTTCGTGCAAGAAATTCGAAACATACCCTTTGGAACCATTCATCGAATTCAGGGAGTTTGAGCTGCTCATGAACCCCGTTAGCGGGATCACCGATCAGGGTGTTTTAAGGGTTTTTTACCGCGATGGCGACGGCAATATCGGTTTGGAACAGGGCGACACAACCTATCCTTTTGAACCGGGCGGCGACTATTATTACAACCTGATCATCACCTATTACGAGCAACAACATGGTGTGTTCACCGAAGTACCCCTGCTTTCGTGGAACAGCAATACCCAGCAATACGACACCCTCACCTTTAATGCACGCCTGCCGCTGCTGTTGCCTAAAAACCAGAAAAAGTCGATAAAGGGAATCATCGAAAACCAGCTGTTTATTTACAACCCCCTTTCAGCCTTCGACACCATTCAGTTTAAAGTGAAAATTATTGACCGTGATTTAAACATCAGCAACGAAATTACCACCCCACCCATCGTCCTGATTAAGCCATAGCTAACAATTTGGTAAATTAACATGCAGAAAAACAATAGAATAGAGGGTTTGTTAACAATTAGGTAATATAATACTAAAACAAACTTAAAGGCATTTTCTTGATTCAAAAGAATTGACTAGCTTACCTTTGCGTCAAAATAAATCAGGAAAAATGAAAAATCTCATCGCATTAATGATCCTTGTTGCTCTAACGATTAGCATGAATAGTTTTGCAACAAACGACAGCGCCCCCGATAAACCGGTTCCAACCAAAGTAAGTTTAAGTGGCATGATCATCGACAAAATCACTGGTGAAGCCCTTGCAGGCGCTACGGTAGCCATTGAAGGAACCGATACAAAAACCTTTACCGATCTCGAAGGAAAATTCATTCTGAAGGATTGCACACAGGGAACCTACACCCTCAAAGTGGATTATATTTCATACAAAGAAACGATACTCAGCAACATCAGCATTGGTGTTCAACAGGAGAGCCTTGAGATCGAGCTCGTATCGAATGAGAATTAAACCATATATGTCGTGTTGAAACGAAGGCTTAAAGGCAGGCAATTCAGGCTTGTCTTTTTTTTTGAGGAGTAGTTTCGACATATTTCCCATAGGTTAATGTTGTATTTTTGAGCAATATTTGGTGCTGACCGATGAATAATGGTGGCCTCAAACGGAATAGTTGCTAGCTTTGGAATTTAAAATAAAGAAAATGAAGCGTTTATTGGTTGTAATATGTGTGCTTCTGGCAGGGCTTCAAGGAATGAGCCAGGACCTTGAGAAACGTGCAGATGGCTATTATCAGCATGGTGAGCTGTTTACTGGAACACAGCAGATCACTTATGAAAACGGACAGCTGAAGTCGCTGCGCACCTTTGTTCTTGGGCGTGAAGACGGAATTTCGGTGTACTATTTCGCAAATGGCAGCCAGAAGGAACAGCGTGCCTGGATGAAGGGCCTGAAACATGGCACCTGGATTACCTGGAACGAAGCCGGGCTGAAGACAGCCGAAGCCAACTACGAAAACGATAAAAAGCATGGAAAGTGGTTCATCTGGGACGAAAACAAGGTGCTTCGCTATGAAATGAACTATGTGGAAGGAGAAAAAACAGGCACCTGGTTTATGTGGGACGAAACCGGTAAACTCATCGACGAAAAGAAATACTAAAGCTGCAAACAACTGTGAAACCGGTTGTTAAACTGTTTTTAGCACAGGTGATCCGCTTTTTTACTGCATAGCCTTCCTGCTGCCCTTTTCATTCCTCCCGAATGATTATTTTTGTTGACGATTACAGCCAACGATCACCCCATGATTATCAGGAACTATTCATCCCGCAAACACGTCATCATCCTGATATTTATGGCCATTGGTGCCATCTACATCATTAAGCTTTTTTACCTGCAGGTGATCAATCACTCCTATAAGCTGTCGTCGCAAAACAACGTATTGCGCTATGTGACCCAATACCCTGCGAGGGGCGATATCTACGACAGGCATGGCGAACTGATGGTATATAACGAGGCCGCTTACGACCTGATGACTATACCCGGACAGGTGAAATCACTCGATACGAACGAATTTTGCCAACTCCTGAAGATTGATAAAGCCTCTTTCAAAGAGCGGTTTACGAAAGCCAAACGCTTTTCCAGGTTCAGGCCATCCGTGTTTGTTGAGCAGGTCAGCAAAGAGGACTACAGTTTCATCGTGGAGAAGATGTACCGGTTCGAGGGTTTTTACTTTCAACCCCGTACACTGAGGCGTTATCCGCGGCCCATTTCAGCACACATCCTTGGCGATATTGGCGAAGTAAACCAGTCCGACATCGATAAGAGTCCCTATTACCGTTCGGGCGACTACATTGGGAAATCGGGCATTGAGCGGTTTTATGAAACAGACCTGCGTGGGAAGAAGGGTCTGAAGGTGGTGATGGTGGATGTGTATAACCGCGAAAAGGGAAGTTTTCAGGATGGCAAGTTCGACACCTTGCCCGAAAACGGGACTGACCTCATCCTGGGCATTGATGCCATATTGCAGGAGTATGGCGAAAAGCTGATGCGCGACAAAACCGGCAGCATCGTGGCCATTGAGCCTTCCACTGGCGAAATCCTGGCCCTGGTTACGAGTCCGGGCTACGACCCAAACCTGTTGGTAGGCAGGGTGAGGGGTGAGAACTTCAACAAGCTGATGAAAGACACGGTGAAACCTCTGATCAACAGGGCTATTGCAGGCACCTATCCGCCGGGTTCGACCTTTAAGATGTTTAATGCCCTCGTTGCCCTGCAGGAAGGTGCCATAACGGAGCAAACCTATTTTTCGTGCCAGGGGCAAGGCAGCCAGCCCATCAAATGCACTCATGCGCACAACAGCCCGCTTGCACTGCAGGAGGCCATCGAAAACTCCTGTAATCCCTATTTCTGGAATACATACAGGAGCATTTTAACAAATCCGAAATACCACAACCTGAAAAAAGCCTATGAAAACTGGTATGCAGCCATGTACCGGTTTGGGCTTGGGCACCGCTTCAATACCGACATTCCGTTTGAGGTTTCCGGAAACATTCCTTCGAGGGAGTATTATGACAGGGTTTACCGCAACAGCTGGAATGCACTCACCGTGAGGTCGCTGAGTATTGGTCAGGGTGAAATCCTGCTTACGCCGCTGCAGATGGCCAACCTTGCGGCTATGGTCGGAAACAAGGGTTTTTATTATCCGCCACACCTGTTAAAGAAGGCTGAGGGTCGGGATACCCTGCCCGAAAACTTTACGACGAAAGTTGAGTCAGGCATTGATGCAACATATTTTGGCGTAATCAGGCAGGCCATGCTCGATGTGTTTGAAGGCTCGCACGGAACAGCACGCCGCTATTTTCTTGAAAGCATCAGGGCAGCAGGTAAAACGGGTACCGTTCAGAACCCGCATGGCAAGGACCACTCCCTGTTCATGGCATTTGCACCATTCGATCAGCCACGCATTGCCATAGCCGTGGTGGTTGAGAACGCGGGTTTCGGCGCAACCTGGGCAGCACCCATTGCCAGCCTGATGATGGAACAGTACCTCACAGATTCGATCAGCCGGCCAGAGCTTGAACAACGAATTATAAACGGATTTTTCGGCGAATAGCACAATGAGAAACGATACAAGGATCATAGCGAACCTCGATTGGCCCCTGGTGCTGATTTACCTGGCCCTGGTGCTGATGGGCTGGTTCAATATCTATTCAGCCGTTTACGATGAATCTTACAGCAGCATTTTCGACATATCGCAACGTTATGGAAAACAAATGCTCTGGATTGTGCTGGCCATCGTGCTGGCGATGATGGTGTTGCTCACCGATGCTAAGTTCTTTGTCGCCTTTTCCTATCCCATCTATGGCCTGATAATAACGGTTCTGCTGTTTGTACTGGTGTTCGGCGTTACCATTGCTGGCTCAAAATCATGGTTCCAGATTGGCGGATTTGCCTTGCAACCGGCAGAGTTTGCCAAGTTTGGTGTGGCCCTGGCCCTGGCGGCTTATCTCCATAACCGAAACGTAGACATCAGTAAAAAACGACATCAGCTGATTGCTGCAGTCATCATCGGGCTGCCTGCTTTGCTGATTCTGATGCAGAACGATACCGGTTCTTCCCTGGTTTTCCTGGTGTTTTATTTTGTGCTGTATCGCGAAGGCCTTTCGGGAAGAATCATGGTGTTCGGACTGATCCTGGTTGTGCTGTTTTTAGCCACATTGTTTACCAGTCAGACTGTCGTACTCATCGGCCTTGGTGTTGTTTTTCTGCTAAGCTTGCTACTTATCAGGCGAAACCTGCCAAACATCCTTACCTTATTCGGAGCACTGCTGATTGCAGGCATGTTTGTGTTCAGCGTTGATTATGTGTTCCATGAAGTGCTCGAACCGCATCAAAAGAGCCGGATCAATGTATTGCTTGGCAAGGATGTTGACCTGATGGGTGCCGGCTATAATGTAAATCAATCGAAAATTGCCATTGGTTCTGGCGGATTCATTGGAAAGGGCTATCTCAACGGGACCCAGACGAAGTACAATTTTGTTCCTGAACAAAGTACCGATTTTATTTTTTGCACTGTTGGCGAGGAATGGGGATTTCTGGGATCACTGGTGGTTGTGGGCCTTTACCTGTTTTTATTTTACCGCATCATCATCGTAGCCGAGCGGCAACGCTCATCTTTTTCGCGCATCTTTGGTTATGGCGTAGCTTCAGTGATGTTTTTCCATTTTGCCGTGAATGTGGGCATGACCATTGGACTTGCTCCCGTTATTGGCATCCCGCTGCCGTATTTCAGTTATGGCGGTTCAAGCCTTTGGGCCTTTACACTCATGCTGTTTGTGTTTATCCGCATGGATGCCAACAGACTGAATGTACTATAACTGTTAGCCTGGTCTTTATTACAGATTGAAATAGCAATCGACGTATATTATCTAATTCGGTTCGCAGGGCAGCTTCAAACTAACCTTAAGTCGGGATTAATCCAAAAAAAGGCCGGTTCGGCTTTTCAATCCTTCTGCTGATTAGTTCAGGTTAAACAAACCACCAGGCACCTGACCAAGTCTGGCAAACAAAAAGGCCGTCTCCTGAAGTGCGGAGACGGCCTCTATTAAAATTATTGTACCTACTGTTTAGAAGTAGATAATGCGGTTGTCTTCGATGTCGCTTACTTTTTCGATGGCCTTAAACGGTGAGTTGTTGCGCACCTGCTGCTCGAAGGTTGCTTTCAGCTCATTGCGGATCGGATCGTAGTTGCCACGTTCACCAGCTTTGGTCAGCTCATTCATTTTAATAACAAAGGCTGAGGTGTTACCGGCAATAGGTTTGGTCATGCCGGCAGGCCTGAGTGCAAACAATTCGCCAATGGCTTTCTGTTCCTGGCCGAAGCCCGGCAAAGAGCGTGTGTCGAAGGTAATTGAAGGAACATCGGATACTTCAACACCAAAAGCAGTAGCCAGTTGATTCAGGTCATTGGCATAGGCTTTCATTTTTTCGGTCAGGTATTCGCCCTTTTTCATATTAACTACCTGAGGGTGAATAATCTCTTTTACCAAACCAATCTCGGGGATGCCCTTTTCGATGATGCGTGTCAGTGAAGCAATGACATACATATTGTCGAGATCGAAGATGGTTGAAACATCATTTACCTTGGTGTTTTCGTCGAAAGCCCAGCGCACGATCTGCCGTGGATTTTCGATACCGGCAACACTGAAGGTGTTTGGCCTGAGCGAATTGGCAATTTTTTTGTTTAGTCCCTGGCTTTCGATGGAAGCAATAAACCTGTCGTGGGTTTTGTTCTCGGTAGCAAACTTACTTGCTTTAGCAAATGTTTCCTGGAAAGTTTGTGTTGAAGCGGTTACTGTATGGGTAATCTGGGCAATCCTGATTTTTTTGGCAGGCTCTTTCTTGCCGGTTACTTCCACCACATGATAGCCAAACATTGTTTCAACGAATCCGATGGTGCCAATTTTGTTTTCATAAACGAAATTGTTAAAAGGACCAACCATTTGTCCATCCTTGAACCAACCCAGGTCGCCCTGATTTTTGGATGCACTGGGATCAGTTGAGAAAGCGGCTGCCAGAGCACCCATTTGTGACGGGTTCTTTTTGATGATTGTAAACAGGCTGTCGGCCAATTTGGCTGCTTCTTCCTTTGTACGCGACTCCTGGCTGCGTGCTGCGCCTTTGTAAGAAATCAGCACATGACTGGCTTTCATCGAGTCGGGCCTCATGGTAATGTCTACCAGGCGGGCAAGGTGATAAGCACCGTTTTCAAAATATGGACCATAAACGGTTCCTTTTTCAGCGTCGAACATCACTGATTCGAGGGCAACAGGTACATCGCTTTTGCTGAACCAGGTGCTGTCATACTTGGTGTCGGAGTTGGCGTTCACAAATCCGACAACATTCTCGGTCAGTTTGAATTCATCCACCAGTGTTTTCACATAGGCTTCAGCCGACTGCATATCTTTTTCCGAAGGCACAATGTCGAATACAATGTATTCAATGTCACGGCTTTCAGGCTGATCATAGATGATCTTATTGTCTTCAAAATACCTGTCGTAGTCCTTATCGGTGAGTTTCATCAACGAATCAGGCACTGAGCTGTAGCGAACACCAACGAGTTGGGCAGAAGCTTTGTCGTTCTTTTCCTCGTATGTTTTCTTGGCGAAAGCCATTGGAATATAATAGCTCTTTGTGACCAGGTTGCTGTATTTTGTTTTCAGGCGGTCTTCTTTCACATAGCGTTCGAAAGTAAGCCATTGGTCTTTGTTCTCCTGAGGCATATTGTCGAGGTTCTGCAAATACCTGATAACCATATCACGGTCATACTGACCTGTTTCAGGATTTACAAAATTCTGGATAACGGCAAAATGGGGTTTAGGACCCTGAATCTGGTCAAACAGTTCTTCGGGGGTAACCACGATGCCCAGCTTGTCATATTCTTTTCCCATGACCACTTCCTGTACCAGTTGATTCCAGGTATTTTCACGAATGCGGTAAAGTTCTTCCTGAGGAATGCGGTCAGATTGAGCCTGACGCTTCGAAGCTTCAACGTTTTCTTCATACTTTCTGTTGAAGTCAGTGATGGTGATATCCTCTCCGGCAATCTTACCGACATAATTCGAAGGACGCGATTTTTTGGTAAAGTCGCCCAGCACAAATGCTGCAAGTGCAACGCCGATCACGATAACCAACAGTGCTGAGTGTTTTCTGATTTTTCCTATAACTGCCATAACTTATCTAAGGTTTTTAAAAACAGGGTGCAAATGTACGATAGAAACTTAAAGTATAAAAATAAATTGACTCAAAAGCTGACCATTACCCGCATTTCGTCCGCAAAACGGCGCTGTGGCTGCATTATTATTTCATACTTCACAGAAATTAAACCACTTAACAAAAATCATTATCCGCTGCACAATGGTTAATAAAAATGGATAACTTGTTTAAATTGAATAAATAAGCGGTGGTTTTGCGGATGTCCGTCAGTGATCGATGGTAATTTCCACTTCATCGAGCCGGTTTTCGATGGCCTTTAACACCTTTATGGTGAAAGGTGGGATGTTGATTTCTTCGTGGAGTTCGGGTATGCTCTCATGGTAATGCAGGATAAAACCGGCAAGCGTTTCGTAGTCATCCGACTCAGGGATGTTCAGCCTATAGGCTTCATTGAGGTAGTCGATTTCAAGGCGGGTCGAAAACTGGTAGGTGAATTCATTGATTTTCTTTTCGATGGTGATTTCCTCATCAAACTCGTCGTCGATCTCACCAAAGATCTCTTCAATGATGTCTTCCATGGAGACGATTCCGGCGGTGCCGCCAAACTCATCAACCACCACAGCCACACCCTGACGTGTTTGAATGAATTTCGACAAAAGGGTGTTTGCCGGATAGGTTTCGGGATAAACGTTCACCGTGCGGATCACCTCGTCGATGGAGGCCGGCTTTTTAAACAGATCGAACGAATGCACATAACCGATGATGTTGTCGATACTGTCCTGGTAAATCAGGATTTTCGAATGTTTGGTATCAGCAAACTTCTGGAGCAGTTCATCGAGGCTGGCACCGATTTTCAGGGCTTCGATTTCGGTGCGGGGAACCATGCAGTCGCGCAGCCGTACATGCCTGAAGTCGATGGCGTTTTGAAACAACTGAATTTCTGTGTTCATCTCATCGCTCTTGTCCTCGTCGGTGGTGTATTCCTGTATGTATTCGTTCAGGTCGATGGAGCTGAATTTGTAGTCGGTCTGTTCGAGCTTCAGGCGGAGAATCCGCTTGAGGATCACCTCGCTGATGCCCATATAAAACAATATCACCGGATACAGCAGGTAGTAGAAAAACCAGGCTGGCAGCGCCAGCATATTCAGCATGGCATTGGGGTTGATGCGGAAAAATATCTTTGGCAGGAACTCGGCTACTATGAGGATGATGAGCGTTGACAACAGCGTTTGAATGATCAGGATATAAAAATCAGACGCAATGGCCGCCGGAAGAATTGAAACCAGCAAAGGTTCAAGCGCATTGGCCATGGCGATACCGTAGATGACCAGCGCAATGTTGTTTCCGAGCAGCAGGGCGCTGATGAAGCGCGATGGCTGCTGGTAGAAGGTATTCAGCAACCTTGCCGAAAACCTGTTCTTTTTCAGGTCGAGCTCTATGCGCAGTCGGTTTGAGGTAACAAAGGCGATTTCCATGCCCGAGAAAAACCCCGACAGGATAAGCGATACGATGATGGTGTAAAGGTTGCTCAAGGGTTAAAGCCTGGTATTTGGTGCTGCAAAGATACATGCAATTTCCTCAACGGCAAATGGCTGGGTTTCCATCGCTGCTGAGCGGGCTGTGATCATGGTCTTTAACGAAAAATCAAGGCGCTTCTTCTTCATCAACTTCGATGGTTGCGCGCACATTATATATCACCCTGCGGTCGAATCCTTCGGAGGCAACCAGGCTGTCGCCAAAAATGACCTTATCCGGCGAGGTTATTTTCACCGGAGCACGCGTGTAAATGATATGTTTCATCTGATCCCAGAAGAGGGTTTCAGAATTAAGTTTTTCGAGGGTCTGGAAATTTTCGACCTCCACCGTGTTTTTTGCCATCAGCAACTTTGTTTTCTCATAGCTGATGCCATAATTTGCCTTGATGCTTGAGGTGACCACATGCAGCGAATCGTAAAAAAACGCTTCAAATCCTTCCGGAAATTCAATAGCCGCGTCAGTCAGGGTGTAGCGGTTCATCTTTGGCGCACTCAGGGTCATCTGGATGATGCCCGAATCGCTTCTTGTGTAAACCATATCACGTGCTGTGACATCGGCCAGGGTGTCTTCGCGCGAAAATTCGCGCACCGTGGCAATGGGATTTTCACAAGAAAAAAGCACCATGGCAGGCAATAATGCCATGATGCTTCTAACCGATATCTTTAACAGGGTGTTGATATTCAATGACTCCTCATTATTTCGGCGCCCTGATGGTGGTTGTTTCATTAATCCAGCAGCCAACAGTGTAGGTGTCGCCTTCTTTGTAATCGTGGAAGAAGAATGTTTCAGTTGTCGGGAAATAGGCCGAATAGGTCGAGATGCGCTTGTTGGCAGCTTCTTCAACGGTCGGGTCTACATTGCGTGCCCTGATGTATTTGTCAACAGCTGCCCAGTAGGCCACCTTGCTGGTGAAGTCGTCGGTGCCACAATCCTTGGCACTGCTGGCGTACAAATCACCAATAATCAGGTATGCATTGCCATCGTTGGGATTAATTTCGAGGGCTTTTAATGCCATCTGGCGCGCGCGCGGATAATTTTTCAGGGCGCTCAAATCGCTTGCCAGCAGTTTGTAAGCAATGGCCAGCTTATCGGAAACAGGCATTTTTACGGCTTCTTCGAAATAAGGCAATGCGTCGGCATATTTTTCTTCTTTCAGCAACAGGCGTCCGATCAGGTATGCTGACTCAGGATTGGGCTGCAGCTTGTATAGATTTTTACTTGCCGAGAGGTAAAGGGGATCTTCCTGGCAATTGCTCTTATCGAGCATATTCGTTACCTTAGTTAACAGGTCAATGTCATCAGGGGTCTTTTTAAGTTTGCTCGAAAAAATACGGACAAGGTCTTCGCATGTAGCAAATGGTTCAAAGGTGGCTTCAATATTTCCCTTGAAATTCTTGTAATTTTCGACCCATTTGGTATCGCCCTGCTGTGTAAGCGCAGCGATATTGTCATCGAGGATGTCGATCACCTGGTCATACACATCAACGATCATGGTGCTGTCGACAACGCCTTTGCGGGCCAGTTTGATCACCGAGCGGAAATAATAGATCAGCACAGTGCCGTCAGAGTTGTTGCCTTCCATATCGATGGATTTCTTGAGGATATTGTAGGTTTCCTCAAAGCGTTCCTGGTCGTAGGTATACAGGTCAACCCCTTTGCGCCCCAGCACATAACCAACCTGTGAATTTCCGGTTTTATAATGGTTCGGGAAATATTCAATACGCTGGTCGTAAACCATCATCAGGGTGTCGATGAGTTTCTGTTTGGTGGCTTCATTTTTTTCGTTCTCAATGCGGTACTGCAAAATTTTCACACCATCCACATAGGTGTTTTCACTTCCCATCGGGCAGTTTTTGAACACCCATCTCCAGGGTTTTACAATTTCGTTAAACGTAGTTGTGTTGGTGTAATCAGAAGCCCTCCATTGTTTAAAAAATTCCCGGTAAAGTGAAATATTGACCACACAGGTTACGCTGTCTTCACCGTATTTGCGCGGGTTATCCTGCATTTTCCGATTGGGAAGTCCATCGGGTACCATAGCTGCAAGCTGAATCACTGTTGTAAAAAGAATGCCTGATAGCAGTAATTTAAGTTTGATGCCAGTTGTCATAATCATTTATGGATTATTTTGATTACCAATTAATTGTATCTTCTTTTTTCGAACCATCGTTCATAAATGGACGCGCCAAGTGTAAAGTTCACAAAGGTTTCCTGAATCAGGTTCTTGTTTGTCGTGCCGCGACGCCCAATTTCTGCACTAACATCAATTGTCGTGTTTGTACGTGGCAATGGTAAGCCTACACCAAAACTGATGCCAAATTCATTGATGGGTTCGCCAAGCAACTGAATATAGGTGTGTTCATACCTGGTTCCCATACGGTAACTTACTCTTTTCCAATATCCTGATATCGAAGTGTTGTTGGGTGTAAACTGACCGCCAAGGGCAACATTCCAGCTGTTGTTGAGCGAATCGTTTGAACCAAAAACCTTATATTTTTCCCAGTTTTTCCAATTTAAGTCCATACCAACGAGCCAGCGGTTTTGCTTCACAAGCGAAAAGCCGAAGCCAAGTCCATCGGGCAAAATGATGGTTCCTTTTTCTTTTGGCCTGTAGTCGATGGTGTCGAGAATGTATTCCACACCGTCATCAACGCCGCCAAACATTGATCTGACGAGGTATTCGCGTTTCACTGACAGATTCACTTTCTGGCTATAGGTGAGTCCGATGTTTAAATCGAGCTTATTCCCCAATCCGTGTTTAAACAAAATTCCGTAGTCCAGCATAAAGTCGCTTGCCTGCAGCCTGCTTTCGGTTTTGGTGTTGGCATAATAAGCCGAATCGGGGGAGTACAACAAGATGCTGTTGGTGTTGCGGCCAAAGATATAGTTGGCATTAACACCTGCTGAAAAGTGGTCTGATATTTTAAAGCCGTTGCCCCAGTATACTTCATTAAGCCCGCCGGTGCCTTTGAACACCTTGTTGTAGCGGCCAATCTGCTCGTCGTAGAACGACAATTTGATGTTGTATCCAACCTGGCTGTATGGAAGCAAGCCCAGGCTCGATCGCCACCAGCGTGTAACCGGAAATCCCATAGTCACATAGCTCAGGGTGGCATTGGTGCCCTGTTCTGTCTGTGTTGTGGTGCGGTAAGTTACCGATGAACCGTTGAAGCCGGCATTGAAGATGAATGAAAGCGAATCAAAGCTGGTATAGGTGGCCGGATTTGATGGATTCACCACCCTGATGCTTGTCATGGCATTTGAAACTCCACCCATGGCCTGAAAACGGGCATTGGTGTTTTTATTTTGCGTCATCCCTACCCCGAAGCGGGAATAAGGTGAGTCAATTCCTGTTTGTGCGAAGGCTGCGATACTGCCGGTCAGCAATGTCAACAACAATTGTATTTTTCTCAACCTATTGAAATTCATTAAAATCTAAAATTACTTTCAAGCCTTCAACCACAAGATTTGAGCCTGCAAAGATGTTATATTTTAACTGTTTATCAAAATATTTATTGTCACCTCCTCCGACATAAACCGTTAAATCTTCATAAATTTTCTCATAGGAAGCGATTGTCTGGTCAATTTCGGCCTGTATGCCGTGCATCACACCCGAGCGGATTGATTCGGTCGTGGATTTGCCAACAAATGGCGTTGGCGATTCAGGATCGATGAGCGGAAGTTTTTCGGTGAAGCTGTGCAGGGCCTTAAAACGCATATGCAAGCCCGGACTGATGGCCCCGCCCTCATAAACACCTTTGGCTGTAAGCAGGTCGTAGGTAATGCAGGTGCCCATATCAATCACCAGCACATTGCGGTCCGGAAAGCGTTTCCAGGCAGCTGCCACAGCGGCTATCCTGTCGCGGCCCAGGGTTTCGGGTGTGCTGTAGCTGATAGCAAAAGGAAGTGGTGTTGAGTGGTCGAGGATGATCAGCCTGGTGCGTCCTTCGAAATGACGGAGCAGCCATTCGGGAATATGCCTTACGGCAGAAACAATGCAACTTTCAGGGAAACCAAAGCTGTCCTGAAACGCCAGCAGACGGGGGCTATCGGTCAGGTCCATTCGCGCCTCGGCGACCAACAATTCTCCCTCGAAAACGGCTGTTTTCAGAAGTGTATTTCCGATGTCGATAACCTGATTCATGGTAAATTAGCTGTTCAAAACCGGCGCAAAGTTACTGATTATGAGCATGGGGGATGAATTTTGTGAAAAAGTTTTTCGAATTGTAGAAAATTGTTTTAATTTTGCCGCTCCTTAACAACGAGGTACCATAGCTCAGCTGGTAGAGCAACGGACTGAAAATCCGTGTGTCCTTGGTTCGATCCCGAGTGGTACCACCTCAAAAACCCTTCTTTACGGAGGGTTTTTTTGTTTGCGTAAACAGCATGTACACTTCTCCTGGCCGGGATTCATTTCAACCGTTTGCACAGGCACTTCTTTTCTCCGACCCCATGCTGTGCCCACATTGACAATCTTAAAGATTATCTTTGTCTTATAATTCAGTTTAGGAACATATGAAAAGAGCATTAATAGTCACAGGCGGAGGCGATTGCCCGGGCCTGAATGCAGTGATCAGGGCGGTTGTAAAAAGGGCCTCGCAGGAAAAGGACTGGGAAGTGTTGGGAAGCATACAGGCATTCAACGGGGTGCTTTGGGAGCCCACCGAAGTGAAGATACTCACGCCTGATCTGGTCAGGGGCATCCATTTTCAGGGAGGCACCATCATTGAAACAACCAACAAAGGCGGCCCTTTTGCCTGGCCGGTTAAAAACAATGATGGCACTTACAGTGCGGTGGACCGTTCGGACGAGATGATCCGAAAAATCAAGTATATGGGCATCGATGCCGTGATCAATATCGGTGGCGACGGCTCGCAACGCATTTCACAGGCTTTGTACGAAAAGGGCCTCAATGTGATCGGTGTGCCCAAAACCATCGACAATGACCTATCCTCAACAGATTCAACCTTCGGTTTTCAGACAGCCGTAGAAATTGCGACAGAAGCTGTGGATAAGCTGGTGACAACAGCCGCAAGCCATAACCGCGTGCTCGTGGTAGAGGTGATGGGGCGCTATGCCGGATGGATTGCACTGAATGCGGCAGTAGCCGGGGGCGCTGAGGTTTGCCTGATTCCTGAGTTTCCATACGACATCAATATTGTTAAAGAAAAGCTCGAAGCACGCTTTAGCCGTGGAAGGGGCTTTGCTGTAGTGGTTGTTTCGGAAGGCGCCAAACCCATTGGCGGTGAAATGGTGTTCGAGAAAAGCAACGAAGTCGGGTACGAAAACCTGCGGCTGGGCGGCATCAGCCATCAGCTCATCCGTCAGCTCAAATCCATTGGATTTGAACCTGATATGCGCGAAACCGTGCTCGGTCACCTGCAACGCGGAGGCATTCCCATTGCCTACGACAGGGTGCTTTCGGCGCAGTTTGGCGTAAAGGCTTTCGAAATGGCCCTTGCCGGCGACTATGGCAAAATGGTGGCTTACCGCCATCCTTACTTTGTATCGGTGCCACTGAGCGAAGCCATTGCTCAGCCCAACCTGGTTACCCTCGACAATGCCCTGGTGAAAACGGCCAAAGGCCTTGGTATCTCACTGGGATTTTGATCTGAATAATTATGATGCACATCAGCACCATCGCAACGGCAGCACTGGCCGGAAATGAAGATTTTTCGGGCAAAACTGCCGTTGTGATCGATGTGTTAAGGGCGAGTAGTGTGATTGTCACTGCCCTGTCAAATGGTGCAAAAAGCGTTGTTCCGACCGTTGATATTGACGAAGCGTTCAGCCTCTACAATCGGCATCCCCAAAACAGCCTGCTTTGTGGTGAACGGGATACCCTAAAGATTAATGGCTTCCACCTGGGCAACTCCCCCCTGGAATATACGGCCGGTGTGATTTCGGGCAAAGACCTGATCCTGTGTACATCAAATGGCACAATAGCCCTTCGGGCCTGCCAGGGCGCTACCCGTATTTACATCGCTTCTTTTTTAAACCTTGATACCGTAGCCAGGCAGCTGGCCGTTGAAAATGCTGCTGTGATGATTGTATGTTCAGGCACCAATGGAAAATTCTCACTCGATGACGGGCTGTGTGCCGGGATGCTGATCGATGCCATCAGCAAACACAACAATGTCGCTTTGTGCGACCTGAGCCAGGCGCTGTTTGGCCTTGCCCGTGTCAACCAACAGCCGCTTGAACGGGCACTGCAGGATTGCTATCATATTGGATACCTGCGCACAAAGGGCTTCAGTGGTGATATCGATTATTGCCTGAGGGTAAATATAAGCGAATGCTTGCCTTTCTGGCAGCATGACCGCCTGCGTTCCTAAGGCGAAAAAACAGCCCGAAATAGCTTTCCTTACTGTTTGATCCTGCGAATTGTGTAATTTTGACACATTAACCCAGTGTGTCATTACTCATTTCATTAGCTGTAACCATGAACAGAACGCGATTGATGTTGTTGCTTATTTCGGTGGTCATACTCACCGGTGCCGGATCGGCTTTGTACCTGTTGAACCGCCCACAGCAAGATGCCCGCGTGGCCTTTGAAGACTTTCTGCACCGCGAGCTGAGCAAATTGCCCACCCCTGAGGTAAACCTGAAAGACATCCCGAAGGCCGACAGGCCTGATATGGCTGCTTTGCAGAACTATTACCAGACGCTGGATCCGCAGCTGGGATATGTGCCTTTTAAGCGTCAGTATGCAGCTTACCAGCAAACCCAGGCCATTGCCAGACAGCAGGCAGGAAACAGGGAGCTGACCATAAACTGGCAGGGCACACAGGCCGAGATGGGCGGCAGGACACGTGCGCTGATGTTTGATCCGAACGACATCCAGCACAAAAAAGTGTGGGCGGCAGGCATCACCGGCGGATTGTGGTTCACTCAGGACATCACCAACCTCAGCAGCCAATGGTATCCGCTGAATGATTTCTGGCCAAACCTGGCTGTTAGCTGCATAACCTATGATCCTGCTGACCCGCTGGTGTTTTATGCCGGTACGGGTGAAGCCCAGACAGCACGCATCATCTACCGTGAATCGACAGGCCTCGGCATTGGCATCATGAAATCCGTCGATGGTGGCGAAACCTGGGAACAGATTCCATCGACAGCAGACTTTGCCTATATCACCGACCTGAAAGTAAGGGTTGAAAACGGCCTTGGCGTGCTTTATGCCGGTGTGGCATCAGGCACCTATCAGGGCGAGGACCACATCAGCGAGCCTTCTGATGGCTTGTACCGCTCAACCGATGGTGGCGAAAGCTGGACACAGGTGCTCCCGGCTATTCCTTCGGGCAACGGGGCTTATTATGCTCCGGCAAGCATCGAAATCTCCGCCAGCAACAGGATCTTTGTGGGCACCATGGAAAACCTGAATCAAAAGGGTGGTGCAACAGTGCTTTGGTCCGATCAGGGAACAGCGGGAAGCTGGACATCATTTACCGATTACAACACACTGATTTCGGGTGAAAGTTATTATAATATTCCTGCCCGCACCCTGGTGGCTTCGGCTCCTTCGAATCCCAACATCGTCTACGCACAGTTTGCGGGTGGCTATACCTCGGGTTTCAGCTATTACCGTGGCCGATATATGGCCCGGTCAACGGATGGCGGACAAAGCTGGTCGCCTATGACCATACCCGATGTGGACTGGTCGACACTGGCCTGGCATGCCTTTGTACTAAAGGTTGATCCGACAAATCCTGACGCGGTCTTCACCGGCGGACTCGACCTCTGGAAGACCATGAATGCCGGTCTGACCTGGTCGAAGATATCAGATTGGGTGCTGATGTATTATGGTGGCGGTGATGAATATGTGCATGCCGATCAGCACAACATCGCCTTCAGGCCAAACAACCCGTCGCAGGCGATTTTTTCGAGCGACGGCGGGGTTTTTCTCTCGGAAACGGCCAACCTCGATATCCCAATCTTCATGGAACGCAACCAGCAGTACAACACCCTGCAGTTTTACTCCTGTGCCATCCACCCGACAGCAGGCACTGCACAGTACCTGGGCGGGTTGCAGGACAATGGCACCTTGAAGTATTCGGGCAGCCCGCTGTCGATCAACAGCATGATCAGCGGAGGCGACGGAGCTTACTGTTTCTGGGACCAGAACCAGCCCAACATCTATGTGAGCTCGGTTTATTACAACAGCTACTATTCGTGGCAAAACAATGTGAATGTGAATAACTTTGGCGGCAACAGCGGCACCTTTGTGTGTCCGGCCGATTACGACTACAAGTTGAACAACCTGTACGCCAATGCTGTGTCCTTTGCCGGCGAAAATCCTGGCAGGCTTTACAGGGCCACCAACCTCCCCATAGCAGTGAGCGAAAGTTTCGTGAACCTGGGCACCATGAACACCATTCCATTTTCAGCGGTAACCTGCTCACCTCACTCACCTACGGGCAAAACAACCCTTTTCGTAGGCACACAGTCGGGGCGGCTTTACAAGGTGAACAACGCCCAGGACCTGCCGCAAACGGTTGATATTGGCAGCACCTCATTACCTGCGGCCAATATTTCGAGTATCGCTGTAGGCGGATCCGAGGATACCTTGCTGGTCACCTTTTCCAACTATGGGGTTGCATCGGTGTGGCAGACCTACGATGGTGGCAACAGCTGGCAGAACCGCGAAGGCAACCTGCCCGACATGCCCATCCGCTGGGCCATTTATCACCCCCAAAATTCAGGACAAGCCATGCTGGCCACCGAAACCGGCATCTGGGTGACCAACAAACTGAGAACGGGTGAAAACGAATGGATGCTTGCCAACGATGGCATGGCCAATGTGAGGGTGGATATGCTGCGTATACGCGAAAGCGATATGACGGTGATTGCTGCCACGCATGGGAGGGGATTGTTTACCTGCACCTGGGACCTTGATGTGTATGTTGGAATCGATCCATTGACAGAAAATGCATTCAGCCTGTCGCCCAACCCGGCAACTAACAGCCTGCTGCTCACACCTCAGGCCGAAAGCAAGGATGTGAGCGTAAACATCCTTGATATGGGTGGCCATAAAGTGATGAGTGCTTACCTCGGAAGTTTTTCCACACCTCAGCGCATCGACATCAGCCGGCTTCCGGCAGCCACCTATGTGCTTGTGGTGAAATCGGACGGCAGGAAGACAGCCAGCCGTAAATTCGTTAAAAGCCCCGGTTCGCAGCAATGAACTGGCTGCTCATATGGATCATCGTTTACCTGTTGCTGGTGATTTACTTCACACTCAGGCACATCAGGCATAACGATCCCGAGCATTACCTGGTCAATAACCGCGACACGCCCACCGTTCCGCTTGTGTTTACCACACTGGCCACCTTTGTGGGCGGAGGTACGTCAATCGGACTTATTGCCATGGGCTACGAATCTGGTTTTGCAGCCGTTGGAATAGGCATTGCCTATGTGCTGGGTTTTATGATCCTCGTGCGCTATGCCGGTCAGATCAGGGAATTTGGCTTTGTTCACCGTATCTATACCTTTCCCCAGTACCTGTTGCTGCGATTTGGCAGCAGGCAGCCCAAGGGGTTTGTGCGTGTTTTTTCGACGACGGTGAATGGCGTAAACATCTTTATTTTCTTCTTTTTGCTTGCAGCCCAATTTGTGGGAATGGCTTCACTACTTAAGCATGGCTTCAGCATTGGTTATCAGCCGGCAGCAATCATATCGGCCCTGATCGTAATTTTGTATACCGCCCTTGCGGGTCTCACGGGGGTAATTTACACCGACATGATCCAGTTTGTGTTTATCGTGCTGATGATTGTGGTGGTGTTTATTCCGGGCATTTGGGCCGACACCGGACATTTGCAGCGTTTGGGAGAGCTCCCGGAGGAGATGCTCAACGGCACGTTTTATGGGTTTCCTTTTCTGATCGGGCTTTTGGTGTTTCTTTCGCCTTCGGTCCTTGTGAGAATGGATATCTGGCAGCGGATGCTTGCGGCACGCGATGCACGCACGGCCCGCCGCGCCAGCATCTGGTCAGGATTGGGCATGCTGCCTTTTTACATTGTATTTCCCCTGGTGGGGATGGCTGTCCGGATACGCATGTCACCGGAATTAAACCCGAACGACATAGCCTATTATTTCATTGATGCACACGGAGGAAGCATCATCTCAGCCCTGGCCATCACCGGCCTTTTGGCTGCCCTTATGTCGTCGGGCGATAGCTTTCTGAACATCATTGCCATATCGGCTGTACGCGATTTCTCAGGTTGGCGCCAACAGGCCCCACCGAGCCAGCAGCAAAGCCAGCGCATGATCCGCAGGGCCACCATGCTGTTTGGGATTGTTGCCCTGTTCATTGCCCTGGCTTTTCCCGATATCGTCGATCTGATGGTGGTAGGCATAGGCACCATTGTTATTTTTGTGCCGGTAACCCTGCTCGCCCTGGGTGGCAAAGATCCGTCGCGTTATGCAAAACCGGCTTTGTACAGCATCCTGAGCGGCTTTGTGGTCAATACGGCTTTCTTCGTTTATGGGCTGATTTCGCCCCAGGCATTCGAAGCAAAGTCATCGTTCATACCGGCTTTCATTGTGAGCAGCCTGGTGTTGCTGGTGTTCGTGCAAACCGAAAAACGAAAAACCAACTGATATGCTACATATTTTCACTGATGCCTATTTCATGCAGGAAGCGCTCAAGGAGGCCCGCCTGGCTGCTGCCCTGGGCGAAGTGCCCGTGGGCGCAGTGGTGGTGAGCAATGGCAGGATCATCGCGCGGGCGCATAACCTCACCGAAACGCTGAATGATGTCACAGCCCATGCCGAGATGATGGCCATCACTGCTGCTGCCAACTTTCTGGGAGGCAAATACCTCGAAGGCTGCAGCCTGTATGTCACCCTCGAGCCTTGTGCCATGTGTGCCGGGGCCCTGCATCATGCCCACATCGAAAAGCTGGTGTGGGGCGCCGATGATGAAAAGCGCGGTTTCAGCAAATATGGTGCAGGCCTGCTTCATCCGAAAACCACCGTTGAGAGAGGCATTCTGGCCGAAGAAAGTCGCAGTTTGCTCACCGGATTTTTCCGCCAAAGGCGCTGAACCCGCCCTTGGCTTATCAACAATTGTTCATAAGTGCTGTTCATACAAGGTTAAGAACCTGAATGGCTTAGTACTTGACAAAGGCAGTCGTTTTGCTTATTTTTGTTGAGCAGGTGACGATAGACGGCAGGCTGGATGAAGAAACGCCGAAGGAGCACTTGCAAGAGCGTTCAATGAGGTGTTTTCCGAATCGACCGAAGGACCACCGAGAGGGAAGCCCCGGTTTGAGGAGCATCAACAACAGCCTGGAGCTTCGAAGGCCAAACATCCCGCAAGGGAGGGGACGATGTGAAGTACCGGATGAGTAGGGAGCCTTCCACGGAAAGCAACTGAAAATCAGCCTGAACTTAACCTGTCGCAGGCTGCAGGGCTACGGCACAGCAGCATGTGAACCGGGAATCCATTCAACAGAATAGATTCCCGGTTTGTTTTTTATGGTGGAGTCATCCAAATTCCGCACAGAGAAGGCGTAATCACCCCCCTGGCGCGGATTTGCAATCCGTGCCTAGTTGAGGAAGGTTTGGTTTTCAAACCTGTGGACAATGTATACAGCAGCGCTGTTAATTATGCTGGTGGTAGGGGTTTTCTAGAAGTTACATTGTTAAGTTGAGATGGAAAATGAAGGTGGATTATTAGCAAGATATTTAACAATGGCACGGATTATAAATCCGCCCCAGCGGGGGGGTTATGCAGGCATGTATTTAGGTTATCGAAATGGTAACAGAGTAAGCCGATTTGGTATAGACGCAGCATGGGTTCAAGACCTTTTTCAAAATGGTATTCACCGATGGATTGTGCCAACACCCTATTATAATACTAATTACGGTTCGCCTTCTGCACCATTCCTGCAAGGGGGGTACGTAAATCCATTTTCA
>Ga0180007_10000334_pt1 | contig 83519 bp, 99 predicted proteins | sample MM_PC_MetaG_FD_121122 | JGI IMG/M metagenome (GOLD analysis project Ga0180007, IMG submission 121122) | Groundwater microbial communities from the Aspo Hard Rock Laboratory (HRL) deep subsurface site, Sweden - MM_PC_MetaG | ecosystem: Environmental > Aquatic > Deep subsurface > Groundwater...
GGAAAGGCTTCCTGAAGATCATCACTATCCAACACAAAAAGCCCTCCTCGTCACCTTGCATGCCCTCGAACGGCAGGCAGAAAGCGACGAGATGAACGCGAGCTTCAGCGAATCTGATTAGTATCCCGACGCCCACTCCTGCGGCCGCCGCCAGTGGAACTGATTCACCAGAACAAGAACCACAATCAACACACTTACCCCGACCGCTGACCCAACCAGGATCTTGTCAATAGTTGTTTCCGGAAGCAGGCACGGACCGCAGCTCTCGCCGCAATCAACACCCTCTTCATCAGCGTCCATGATCCCGTTCGAACAGTGGTCTTCGGTGCACGACTCATCGATCTCGCCGTCACAGTCGTTGTCGACCCCGTCATCACAGGTGTCCGTGGCAGTCGGCCCCACACCGCCCGTGCAGGCTCCCCAGTTCCCGCCTTCGTCACAGGGACTGATGCCTGCCTCACACGCGCCGACATTGGAGCCGCACGGCTTGGTGTCCCCGAGGTTGCAGAGGCAGGTGAGGTCGTCAATCTCGCCGTCACAGTCGTTGTCGATCCCGTCGCAGATTTCCGTGTTGGGAATGATCTGCCCCACACAGGAGCCCCAGCTTCCTGCGGAACAGGTCTGCGTTCCCTCCTGGCAGGCGCCGATCGAGGAGCCGCAGACCCGCGTCTGCCCGGTCTGGCATCCTCCAGACGGACCACCATTGTTGTTATCCGTGTCATCATCAGTATCCGTGTTATTGTCTGTTGGCGGCGGGCAAACCGCGTCTGTCCCGTCGCAGTTTTCATCAATCCCGTTCCCGCATACGTCTGTTGCTCCTGGATTGATCGCGTTGTTGTTATCATTGCAGTCGTTTCCTGCAGGACAGGTAAAGGGATCGGCCTCGTCGTAGCCGTCCTGGTCGTTGTCTTCGCACGTTGCCGGACACGCGAGATCCTCGCCGTTACAGTCCTGGTCAATCCCGTCGCCGCAGATTTCCGTTGTTGGTCCGACCGCGTCACAGTCGGTCCACGCGTCATTCACACAGGTCTGCGTTCCCATGCTGCACAGGCCGATATCCGTGCCGCAAGGTTCTGTTTGCCCTTCGGTGCAGAAGCAGGACAGATCCTCGCCGTTACAGTCTTGGTCAATCCCGTCGCCGCAGATCTCGGTCGCCCCAGGGTGGACGGTCGCGTCCGTGTCGTCGCAGTCGTGGCCGGTCGAGCAGTCCGCAGTCGCTGCATAGTAGGTGTCGCCATCACTGTCCACGCAACTCGGGGCAAGGAGGACCAAGGATTTCGAATTCGACATCATCAAATCCGGGTTCAGGACCGCAAACGGATAGGTCCCGGCAGGGACGCTCGCGCCGACAAAGAGATTGATCAACGTCTGATCAATGTATGTATACAAATCGAACGGGACAAGGAACCATTGACCTTGTGTATTGGGGTACACGACGTAGGAGCCGGCGGCAAAGTCGCTTCCTTGGATCGCGATCGTGTATGCCTGCCCGCTGGGAACGTTGTTGGGAACAAAGGCATTGATGACCGGATTGGACAAGGTCGTGAAGGTTCGGTCGCTGCTTTCAGTAGGATTCCCGTCACCATCCGCAGACCGGACCTTGAAGTGGTAAAGGGTGTTTGGTTGCAGGCCGGTTAGGCTGACACTGTGACTGGTAACCAGCGTCGGGGCATACGGCGACTGGCTCCCATATGCTGTGGTGAGTCCATAGAAGACCTGCGTGTCCGCTGGTTCATTGGTTGTCCAGGTAATCGTTGCCTTGCTCCCGCTTGTTGGGGTTGCCTTGACGTTGCTAATAATCGGTGGATTCGCGTCCCCGGTGATGGTCACGGTTAACGAGTTCGTTGTTGCGCCTCCGGGAATCTGGAGGTAAATAGAATGAGCACCAATACCCAATGTCGTTGTCGTTGTCGTTGTGTACGTCGCGGTAACGGTGTTTTCGTTTTGATATGTTGTTGGCAGGACGATGCCGCCAAGCACCGCCTGGACACCCGGCTGAAACTGCGCACCGAGCAGGGTGAAGGTCCCGGATGAACCAAGGGCAATGTTCGATGGGATAACACCAGAGATCGAAAATGATGTGGATGCCGCGCAGGTGCAGGCGTCCGCACCTGCGATAAAGTTGAGGCCGTGGAAAAACGGCGTGATGCACGTGAAGTCAGTACAACCGTTAATTCCTGTGGTTCCGGAGAAAGGATTGACATCGCATTCTTCAGAGACGCCGTAGGCGTTCGGATCATTGATCTGGATATTCCCGCACACCCCTCCTGCGAGATTCTGGCAGACCGACTGGTCGAAGCAGGTCGGCTCATAACAATCGGTCAGCCCGTTTGCGTTGTTGTCGATGAGGTCATTGCATATTTCCGGGACATTCTGCCGGATAGCTGGGTTTGTATCATCGGTTTCCACACAACTTGAAAACCCGTCGTTGTCGTTATCGGTGCAGGTATTCGGTTCCAGATCATTGGGAATATTCATGGCATACCCAAGACCACAAATGAGAGAGTCAGTGACATAGGGTAAAGACACCCCCCACTGGGAATAGGAACCAACGCGTGTTTTGTAGACATACACACCTTTGAAAATACGAGTGAACTCTACCAATTGGGCCGGGGCATTGGGAAGCCCGGTCTGAATAGCGATTTTGAGTGCGTTGCACACGCCTTGATACGTCTGGGACGAAGGATCGAAATCATAACTGTTATAATACACAAGCTTGTCAGCGTCTTCTGGATATGCTGTCCCTATAGGGTTGCCAAAGGGTGTTGTAATCCCACCAGGACCCTCTTGCACAACGATATTGTTTCCACCGACGTAGCCGTTCTTCACTTCGTTGTAATCCTTGAACACGAATTCCATGGAAAAGAACAAGCCGTCAGTGAGTATGGTTTTAATTAGTTGGAGCTTGGTAGGATCAGTAATGACGTCATAATAGGCGACCGCAAGCCCATGAAGCACCTGGTTGTGTTGGAAGTGCTGCACGACACAGTATCGGGTACCAGCTGCATCAATTCGTTGGCAATCAACATCAGCAACGTACGGCTCATGGTTCAAGTATTTCACTGGGTAAGGATCTCCGGTCACGGGGTGGGTCCCGACATCAGCAATATCCATCTTGTTTCGCTGACCATCGATATAATAGAGCCCTTCCGTGACAACAGTCCGGTACCGTTCTTCCCCGGTGATGGAAAACATCTTCGCCAGATTGAGGAGCATCCTCCCACGTTCCCGTGTCTGGGTGCCCCGGTTGGTTACATATACATTGTGCATGACCATGGACTGGACATCAATCTCTGATTTGGCAAGCGCAAAGGCAACATAATCTCCCATGAACATCCAGCGATAGTACTCCCGTCCGAGCGACATGTGCGCTCCGTCCCGAATTGTCCAGCTGTGCCAGAGTCCGTGGTAAACGGCTGACTCATAATCATAAAACATATTTCCGGCAGCATCTGTCCGGTGCTCATCGCCGGTGTTCTTGTCAGTTCCAAAACCCAAGCAGTCCGGTGCGTCGTGGTTGCAGGTCGGCTTCAATATCCCACTATCATACCATTCAAACGTCGGGCCCCGATACGCTCCCGGACTTGCGTCATGGTGTTCATCCGGTTCTACATTGGCCATGTGATTCACGATGCTCATGGTCCCATACAAATGGTATCGGATCCCGTCCAGGTATTCCTTCCGGCAGCGGTCATGGCAGGACATGAGGTAGTGCACGATCTCGTCCGGTTCCTGGATGTATTCAGGCGCAACACCAGTTGATCCCATGTCCTTGCTGTTATAGGTATAGAGGCCGAATCGATGCCCATACAACGGATTGGCTACTATGTTTTTGAAACCAGCAAAAAAATTCTGGGCATCAGCAATCCAATCATAATTCGGATTAATTGCATCCGGATTCACTACATCTTCAAAGAAATACCCGGTAATCTGGTTGAAGCGTGCAAGTGACTGTCCGCTGTAAATTTTGTTGTCTTCAAACGGATCAAGAAACGTTGGTGCTGCTGTTGTGCCAAGGTGGATAACGATCCGTGAACCGATCATTTGTCCGGCACCAATATAATTGCTCTGCTGGGGAATCACACTCAACGGCGGCCCATCAAAGTAGGGCGCGTTACTTAGGAGCTGTTGCCCGTTCACCTGCATTTCCACGACACGTTTGTAGTCGTCTGCAACGTCAACCGTGAGCGTAGGCTTCAGGTACGATCCATCGATCAGATGGAGGTAGAGCGGCACGCCGTTCCCCCTGATATCGGCCCAGGCCCGGTCATAGAACACAAACCCGTTCTGGCCCTCGTCGTAGTCATAGCGGTCATAGTAGCCTCCATTGTCCGGGATCCAGGTGTCTTCGTCCAGGTTCCCAAAGTTCACAGTCATATGGTTGATGTTCACATACGGTTTGCCGCTGACAATCATAATGAAGAAGCGGGCAGTGAAAAGATAGGGAAGACACGGCTGCCCCTCATAGGATTCACAATCACCCTGCGGCCGCTGCTTTCGGGTAAACTCGTACACCTTCGTGACCGGGCCGGCTTCATGGAGAATGGCGGTGTCGAAATCAACGTTTGTCCGGTACGCCCCCCCGAGGATGCTGATCGCGGCGGAACTGATCTGGCCGCTGTCGATAAGATGTTGCACATCAGGATGCATAACAAAGACAGGTGGTGCAGTGGTTGACGTCACGATGTTGTAGATCCTTTCTTCACCAGGAGCAAGGGAGACAAGCACTCGGGCAACCGCGGTTCGGACGTAGAAGTTACCACCCTGACCGGTTTTATAATATGACGTGGCGACAAGCTGCGTCGGTAGGAGCGTCCCGGACGGATCCCGGAGCCGGACTTTCCACAAATCAGCCTCGAGGTACTCCCCTTCCTGGAAGGAGATCGCAACTGTTGCAAGGTCATTATTTAATGCAAAAGAATTTTCGTTCCGGATAAAGACTTCGTCGAGTTGGAGCGGTGTGGAACCGGCGCTGAATTGACCGGTAATGGGGGTCGGAGGCGATTCGGGGGTAGTAAAGATGACAAGCAACAAAACGAGCAGCACCGCAAGAGAAAGTATCTTTGCTGTCGGAGAGATGTTCTCTCCTTTAAAGGCCTGAATAGTCCACCCCACAATCCCTGTTCGGTTTGGTGACTAAAAAGGTGATAAGTCCTCTCTGGCTGAGCATATAAACCCCAAATTGTCATTGCAAGCATGCGTTTCCTCTCACTCACAAGTCCGGCGATCCTGAGTCCCATGGCTGGGGTGACCGACGTGGCGTTCCGGGCGCTCGCCAAACGCTATGGCGCAGGATTGACGTATACAGAATTCGTCAGCAGTACGGCGATCGTGCAGCAGAACAAGAAGACCTTGACAATGCTCGTGACCGATCCAGCTGAAATACCGGTTGCTGTGCAACTCTTCGGGAAAAGCATTGCAGATGTTCTCCGGGCAGCCCAAAATGTTGAAGATCGGTTTGATATTATTGACGTCAACTGCGGCTGCCCGGTCCACAAAGTCATTAAAACCGGGGCAGGAAGCGCGCTGCTGAAGGATCCTGACAAGATCGCGACCTTTGTCAACAAGCTTGTGTCTGCGGTTGCCACACCAGTCACAGTCAAGATGCGCATCGGGATTGACAAAAATCACATCAATGCGGTCGCAGTTGCGAAAAAGATCGAAGACGCAGGAGCGTCCGCAGTCGCGGTCCATGGTCGGACACAACAACAGGGGTATGCAGGCGAAGCGAATTGGGATGTGATCAAACAGGTAAAGGAAGCGGTTTCCATTCCGGTAATCGGCAACGGTGATGTGTTCACGCCGGAAACCTTTAAGGAGCGGATGAAAACAGGCGTTGACGCGATCATGATCGCACGCGGTGCTGTGGGAAACCCGTTCATCTTCAAACAAATCACGGACTTCCTGAAGACCGGCTCCTATGAAAAAGAAGACAAACTCGCATTATTCTCAGAGTACCTTGTTCTTGCAAAGAAGTACAACATCCCCTTTGGCCAGATCAAGGGTCACGCCATGACGTTTACGAAAGCACTGCATGGCAGCAAAACCCTTCGGGCGAAGATCGCCCGGACCAAAACGATCCACGACCTTGCGTCGCACCTTTTTAATCAGGAAACCAAAAGAAAATCGTGATCAAGCGAAAGACCGCGATTCCCGGTCCGAAGTCAGCGAAGGTCATCACCACCTTCCGGAAGGTGTGTGGCGTCTGGAACATTCCCTATCCCTTTGTTCATGCTGGTAAAGGCAGCGGCGCATACTATGAAGACCTTGACGGGAACGTGTTTCTCGACTTTGCATCACAAATTACCTCAAACCCGCTCGGTTATAACCATCCTGAACTGACAGCGGTTGTTCGTTCTTACCAGGATTTCCCCATCAAGTACGCAGGACAGGATTTCCTTGTTCCTGAACACACAGAATTGTTAACCTCCCTATTGTCAACAACACCACTCAACGCCGGATTCCTGATCAATTCCGGCGCCGAGGCTGTGGAAAACGCCATGAAGATCTGCACGCGCAGCAAGCCAGGCAGCACCTTCGGTATTGCGTTCAACAACGCATTCCACGGGCGAACCCTCGGTGCGCTGTCAGCAACACATTCGAAACCAGTGCAGAAGAAAGGCTACCTGAAGATCCCGATGGTTCATCTCCCGTTTGATGAAAGCGCGCTTGACCGGCTCAAGGAGCTTCTCAAGACACGGGATTCCGGAAAGGTTGGATTCATTATCATCGAGTGCGTGCAGGGAGAAGGTGGATATCATGTTGCGCCAAAGAAACTTATTACTGGCTTACGGGCCATGACGAAAACCTACAACATTCCCTTCATCTGCGATGAGGTGCAGGCAGGGATGGGGCGCACGGGCGAGTGGTGGGCACACAATCATTTCAGGATCACGCCGGACGTCTTCTCCGCAGGAAAGGCGCTGCAAGTTGCAGCCACGGTTGCCAAGAAGGAACGCTTTCCCAAGGAAGCGGGCGCGATTTCGAGTACGTGGGGCGGCGGACACCGGTTGGATCTCGCCCTTGGTATCAAGACCATCGAGATCATCAAGAAGCAGAAGCTGCTTGCGCGAAATAAGAGAACAGGGGCCTATCTGCAAACCCGCCTCACAAAGATTTCTGGAACCCAGAACGTGCGGGGCCTTGGCCTGATGCTCGCGTTTGATTTGACAACACCAAAATTTCGGGATGACGTGATCATCGAGTGTGTCAAGAACGGATTGCTGTTGTTGGCCTGCGGGGACCGCGGCATCCGCGTCATCCCGCCGTTCATCATCGAGAAGCATGACATCGACGAAGGACTCGGCGTCCTTGAGCATGCGATCAGCACGTGCAGTCGAAAACAATTCAAGCATACAGGAAAGATCTGCCACTTCATGGATTGCGGGTCGCACACATCGTAAGAAGGAGGGCGTGCCCGGCATAGCCCGCGTTCTGTCTTCCCGTTGCCGAAGCAAACCGGGGAGCGCGCATTTGTCTGAGCGCCTTTTCGGCTTGCATCCCGCGTTGCAGGACCGTTTCAGACCACCAGTGCGTCAGGGCTCGACAGGACGCCTCCGGCAAAGGAGTTGTCCTGATGTCCTCGCTCAGCACTGCGGTTCCGGTTTCTGCTCCCTGCACGACCATCTCTGATCCCGCCTCTCGACGGCACGTTCGTGGATGCGCGGAGCTTCCTCAGATCACAAGGATCCGGAGCGCGCTACCGGGCTCGCCCAGTGAAGGTTCGGCCCGGGCTTTATAAGCATGTCCCCAAAGGGTGGCTATGAACAAGCGGCAGTACCAGGGCGCGCTCATTGGCCTGCTCGTCATCGTGCTCGTTTCGATTGCCATGCAGATCCTGTACTTTGGGTCTGAGGTGGCGTGGGTATTCTTTTTCGTGCTTATTGTTGCGTACGTTGCCAGCAGGGTCCTGCAGAAGAAGGCAAAATCACTTCGTTGAATACTTGCTCTTCGGTGTATACTCGCTCTTCACCACGTAGGTGCTGGACGCGCCGAAGCTGTCCGCCACACCTTGGTTCTCCATCCGGTAGCGATTCTCTTCTTCTGCTGTGGTTTCATATGCAACGGTCTCTGTGGTCTGGAGACCCCTTCGTGGGGGTTCGACGTCGATTGGTGATGGTGTGCTGATGGCAGCTCGAAAATTCCAAAAGGAGTTTCCTTTGAGGGTGAGGGCATGCACCTTGCACTCGTTCGATGCAAAGATGATCGTTTTCTTGTAGAAAACAGCTTTCGTATTAATCGGTCCCCTGACAGCATGTTTCCACTGTAATTCCCCGGTCTTTGCATCGAGTGCATAGAAATTGAAGTCGTCTCCTCCGAAATAAAGGATTCCGTTCTCAATGATCGGTGTCGTAAAGAGAATATCATTTGTAGGGAATTTCCAAATAAGTTGGCCATTCGTGTTCACAGCATAGAGGACACCTTGGCGTGTCACGAAATAAATTGTGTCATTCCAAACAGCCGGTCGTGTTGTCTGAACCTGCACATCGGTAGGGAATTTCCACTTCAGTTTCCCATCAAGTCCAAGCGCATAAAGGTTGCCATCAAAACATGGGACGTAAATGATGTTGTTCTTGACAACTGGCGAACCGATGATCCCATTCCCAGAGAACCGCCAGAGAACCGCACCGGTTTTTGCATCGAGTGCGTAGAGATTCTTGTCAAACGAACCGATGAAAATGCGGCCTTGTTCATACCACGGATCCGAGCAGATTGCTCCTTCCGCCTTAGCGGACCACATCTTTGTTCCGTTTTGATCCACTGCAATGATCTCTCCATCTTGATTTCCAAAGACAATGAGATTATCAGCGATTGCTGGCATGGAGTAAATTTTCGAGTTGGTCGAGAACTTCCACACCAGTTTTCCATCCAGTCCTACGGCATAGAGGTTCCCGTCATACGACCCGAAATACAAGACATCCTCCCAAAGGCTCGGGGAACCGCAGATTGCATTCTTTGTCGGGAACCGCCAGCGCTCACGGCCTGTGGCCGCATCGAGTGCATAGAAATTCTTGTCGCAACAACCAATATAGATCGCGTTGCCATGGAGTAACGGGTGTGAATAGAAAGATCCACCAATACCTACATTGAAGACCTGGCTACGGTCAGTCTGTGCAATAGCTGCAAGAATACCAACCCATTCCACATCACTGAATGATGAGGTATCGAAGCTTACGTTTCCCACATCCAACTGGGAATCGTTTATATAGGTTGCCATAATGCTGCTCTTACAAGCAAACTTATATTATTGCTTCCTGCTCCTCGGGAAGAATCTTGAGTGTTCCAAGAATATCCTGTTTTTGCTGAATAACTCGCAGGTACGGAAGCACATCCCGGAGTACCCGGCGCTTGGAACAATGGAGACGTGCCCCGATCTTTGCTGCTGCAGCATCGCGGAGTGCGCGCTGCATTCGTGTCCGCCCCAACTGCATTATCCGGTTCGGCGGCTGGTACGCAACGTAATGGTGGCTCTCACCCTTGAATGCAGAAATCCCTGCCAGCAAATCAGTCATGTACGCCTTGAAGCGGTAGTTCTGCTGGCGGATCACTAGGCTGCGAAGCTGATCAGCTTTTGCCAAGATCGTGTACGCATGTGCAAGCTGGGTTCCTGAAAATTCTGCAGGAACGTTGTGCGCCACCCACAAAAACACTTCATCTGCGTCCTTGTCACCATCGTAGATGAGTTTCCGCGCAGCAGACAGGTGCGACCGGAAGATTGCAGGCAGGACCGTGTAGATCTGCGCCTGGCGTTCGCGAAAGCCGAGCGCCTCAAGGTCATGGTCGGTCAACGTTGTCTTGCCGGCTGCTGCGAGCTGTAAGTCCGTAATGGCGGACCGGAGATCGCCGTTTGAAAAGCGTGCTAGATTTTTCAGTGTCGTTTCATCCGCAGTGATCCCCTCTTGTTTGCAGATCTCACGCAATCGTTTCTGGATTGAGGGGGTTGGAACACGATTCACCTTCACGATTTTGCACGCCGCGCGGAGCGGTTGGAGTTTCTGCAGGTACGCGTCGTTTGCAATGACAATAGCAGGATGTTGTGATTGTTTGATAAGTTTGGCAAGTGCACTCGCTGCGCCACGATCAGACCGACCGGATAAGCCGTCGACCTCGTCAATCAGCAGCACCTTTCCTTTGTCGAAGAGGGACTTCGTTGTTGAAGTTACGAAGAAAGTTTCAATCGCTGCGGTGTTTCGTTCATCGCTGGCGTTCATGTGAAGCAAGGTCAACCCAAGATCAGCAGCAACTGCTTCAACCACAGCGGTTTTCCCGATACCTGGCGGGCCGTGCAACCATAAGCCCTTTCCCTTCGCAGGCTGTGATAAAAAAGAAGTCACCTGCTCAACGAGTTTTCCTTGGCCAACAATCGCTGCTCCTGATCGGGGCCGGTATGTGTCAATCCACAATGCAGTTACCATACGAATATCCGGAAGTGGAGTTCACTTTCGTCTTCCTCTAGTGCCCCACGCCGTTCAGTGACGTAGACGTTGCTGAGGGGTGGCGGTTCTGGACCAAACGCCGTGATCGTTCCGCTGAGATTGAACTCGACTTTGAAGTTGCGATTTATATTATGCTCGGTCCGGAAGGCACCCAAGCTCATGTTCGTCATGGTGTTGATCTGGGCAATCGAGAACATGGTCTTGGTTTCTGCGGCGCCGACATCGACCTGGGTCGTGTTCCCGAAGATTAGGACCTGAGCATTACAGTGTTGTGGGACGCTTTTGTCCGCAAACCGGAGCGTGTAGTGGGTCGTCCCGTAGTAGAGGTAGTCGTTCCACTGGACCGTGTCTCCGAAGAACTGGCACGGAACTGAGGTCCCGCCAACGAGGATTTTGGTACTGTTCCGGGCATTCTGGCTCGGGAAGAAGTAGGACAGCCGGAGGATCTTGATCTCTTCGAGCGTGGTGGTCGCGGCAACAGGAAGGTCGGTCACCTCAATCGAGATGTTCTCGATCACGGTGTTCGCGACCCCTTCCATGGCGGTTCGGAGGTCCTCGCTGGGCGGTTCGAATAAGCTGGCGTAGAAGACCAGTCCCCAGATGATGAAGACAAGGAAGGTAATGAAGGAGATGGGCCAGTCGATGTCCATGACGTTTACTAGGCCGGACGATACAAAAAGGGAGTATGAAGCAGGTGATCGTGCTCCGGGCGGACCTGAAGCTGGGAAAGGGAAAACTGGTTGCTCAGGGTTCCCATGCGTCGCTGGAAGCGTACAAGAAAGCAAGCCCTTCGCAGCGGCAGGAATGGGAGCGCGACGGCTGCAAGAAGATCGTGGCCAAGGTGGAAAGCCTTGCTGACCTCAAGGCGCTGCACCGGCAGGCGCTCGCAGCAAAGTTGCCGGTTGCCCTGATTACGGACGCTGGGCACACGCAGGTGTCGCCGGGAACCGTGACCGCGCTGGGCATCGGGCCGGCAGCGGACGGGAAGCTGGATCCGTTTACCCGGAAATTGAAATTACTGTAATCATAACATTGTTATAACTCTTCTTATAAATCCCACGACCAATCACCTCCTCTATGAAAAATGAAGACATCCAGCAAGCCATTGTCTTGTACCAAGTGCTCCAACAGCATGCACAGGGACTGGAACAGCAAATCACGGCGTACAGCCAGCGCCAGTTCGAAATGCAGTCCAGCAAGGAAGCGATCACTGATCTGGAAAAGGCCAAGGCCAACAACGAGATCCTCGTCACCTTGGGAAGCGGCTTCTACGTAACAGGATCAGTCAAAGACAAGACATCCTTACACACCACCATCGGTGCCGGGTATGTTACCAAGAAACCTGTGAAAGACGCGATTGCCTTGATCGAAACCCAGCTGAAAACCGTGGACGAGTTTCTGGAAAAAGCGAACGCTGAATTCGAGCAGACAACCACCAAAATCCAGGAAATGACACCGGTCATCCAGATGGCGTTGCAGACAATGCAGAAGGAATAACCCAAAAGAAACCTTCTGTGTGTGACATCAACCCTGCCTATTTCTGGCCTCATGAAAAGGGATCGTAATTAGGCCGGATGCCCGGACCTGAATCTTATAAGTCTTAAAAATAAGAAGAGGGGATGACCTTGAAAGAAGTGAAAACCGTCACTATCACAGAACGCGGTCAAATCGCGCTTCCCAAGAACATCCGGGCACAGAGCGGGTTTCAGGAGGGATCGAAAATCGCCATCCTCGCGTTTGACGACCACATCGAGCTCAGACCCTTGCAGGAACTCAGTCACCGCATGATTCCCGCCCTGCTGAGCGAACGGTCGCTTGCCAAGCAGTGGCTCCGCGTGGAGGAAGACAATGCATGGAATGATCTCTAAGGGCGATGTCGTGGTCATTCCTTTCCCGTTTTCAGACCTGAGCACCACAAAACGGCGGCCAGCGCTTGTTGCCGCAACTACCAAGACAGACATCGTTCTCTGCCAGATCACCAGTGATGCGCGGAAGGACAGCTCTGCGATACCACTATCTCCAAAAGAATTCAGGACAGGCGGCCTGCGAGTCCCGAGCCTGATCCGGCCAACCAAATTATTCACTGCTGACCGCTCATTGATCTTGTACAAAGCAGGGTCGCTCACACACAAGAAAGTACAGGAAGTGGAAAACGTGTTTGTTCAGCTGTTCAAGAAATAGCTTACTTGTGCTCGTACTTTTCCTTCATCTCAATGTCGATCTTCACACCTTCAGGAATCGGAATGCGCACGATCTGCCGCAATGCACGCTCATTGGAACCAATGTCAACCAGCCGCCGGTGAATCCGCATCTCGAATCGATCCCAGGTTGCGTTCCCGTGTCCGGTCCCGTCGCCGCACGGCGTTCGAAGCGCAACGACCTTGAGCTTCTTGGTTGGCAAGGGGATTGGCCCGCGGACAGACACGCCGTACTTCTTGGCAATGTCCCTGATCTCATTCGTAATGTTCTGAAGTTCCTCGATTTTCCGTCCTGCGAGTTTGATTCGTGCGATTTCCATACCAATCACCGTTTCGAGCGCTGCTTGTAGCGGCGCGGCCCTTGTGACGAGCGAGGCGGCTTGTGCGGCTCGGTCCGTCGAGCATCATACACTAACAAGTTCCGGTCATAGGACAGGAACACTTTCTTTGCTTCATCACCAAGTTGTGCAACCAGACTACGGGCAATCGCTTGTCGTGCAGCGTCTGCCTGACCGAGCTGGCCACCACCAGTCGCATTGACCGTGATGTTGAACTTCTTGTACGCATCACCAACGAGCAACAATGGCTCCAACACCCGGAGCCGGATCAGCTCGTTCTGGATCAGGTCAACAGGAACAGCATTGATCTTGACAATCCCTGTGCCAGGTTCAATCCGCGCCCGTGCCACTGCACGGCGCCGCTTTCCAGTATACATAGGAGGTGTGTCGGGTTTCTTCTTTTTCTTTGCCATATTACCATCTCTTGTGTGCGCCTAGGCGCACGGTCACCTTGTCAATGGTCAGGAACTTGGTTTCAAGCCTGTTCTCTGCTTTTCCAAAACGTTTCAATTTTTTATCAGCAAGATCTTCAGGAACTCCCGTGTATACACGAAGTCGCTGGTAGGCGCGCTTCCCGCGATCTTTGTGGTGGGGAAGCATCCCGCGGATGATGCGGCGCAACATGCGTTCTGGTGTCCGGGGATAGAACGGCCCCTTTCGCGGATGGCCGCGGTCAACCTTTTCTTTGAAGAGCTTGTGTGTGTACGATGGGTTGCCACTAATTACGGCTTTCTCTGCGTTGACAATACAAACCGCTTCACCAGTGAGCAATTCCTGAGCAACATAACTGGCAAGACGGCCAGCAATCGCATTGGACGCATCAATATATTTCATAGCCTACCCAAGGATCCGGACGCCTTTCCCGTCCGGGTGATTCTTGAAGACGTCCTCAATGGACATGCACGTGCCACCTGCTTTCGTAATTTTTTCCTGGGCACGTTTCGAGAACTTGATTGCGGCAACAGGGATAGCCTTCGTGACCTCGCCGGTGCCGAGCACAGTACCAGGGACAATAATAATCTCCTTGTCCTTGGCGAACTTGGAAAGATGATAGAGCGTGACTTCGTGGCGAACCCGCCGCGGCTTGTTAAGCAACTTGGCGACTGCCGTGTAAATAGGGGCAACCTCTTCGCATCTTGTGGTCACCAGCTCCGTGATGAGGCCCTTCAGGAGCGGGTTCTTGTCCCGGATGTTCATGGTAATCGGTAAGCGATGTCTTCCATAGAAGGGACAGGTATTTAAAGGTTCGAAAAGGGGGGATGCGGGAGGCCGGATTCGAACCGACGAAAGCACTAAGCTACAGGATGGCTCAGATCACTGCCCGAAGGCTCATCACTCAATCCCTTGAGTCCTGCCCCGTTAACCGCTTGGGTACTCCCGCAGGTAACGAACTTTATACAGGAGCGTTTAAATCAGCGTTTCTTCATTGGCTTGAGCTGCTGGTCGACCTTCTCGACCTGGTCATAGACCTGCTTTACATAGTGTTCGATATCGTCGTCGTGTGCAGGCGGCAAGTCGTCCGGGGAGTGAGACTCATCGACCCGGGCAAGACTCGCATCCAGCCCGGTCAGGATCTCAGAAAAATTATCAATCACTTTCCCAATCGCATCCATGCCAGATCCCAGTTGTCGCTGGAGCTCGTGCATTGCATCCACGACATCCCTGAGGTGCACACTTTGTGCCTTCAAGCCGTCAATTGTATCCAGTACATCCTGGTACCGGTCGACCTTGATGAACAACGGTGCTGTCTTGTGTGGAATACGTTGTGGTCGTTTTCGTGGGAGTGGTGTCAGTGTTGGCATTGTTCGCGTCGGAGCACGCGGTTCTTCACCAGGAAGCGGAATATCAAGATCATCCAAAACAGGCAGTTTCGTGAGCAACGATGTTGGCGATCGCGGTGGCGCTTGCTCAGGAACCGGTGGTTGTGGCACCACAGTCAGTGGAGAAGGAGACACTGGCTGATCCTTCTTCTTTCGGCCGAACATTATCCTTACCTTGGTGAAGATTTTTTATAAGGTTTCTAGCAGGCGCAGGAAATGTCCCCGGGCCCAAAACACGGCTCATACGTCCCAGTAGGGAGTGCAGGAAGGGGAATACATTCGTCAGTGCACGTAGATCCAGAACAACTCTTATAACAGCCGTACACCGGTTCCCCACAGGACCCGCCGGTGCATCCAGCTGACCCACCAGGGACAGGATCCCCGCTTGTTGTGCTAGGAAGATTCCCCTGTGAGAACACCTGCCGGTCCTCAATTCCCTGATCTGCGGCAAACATTCCGGCAACAGCGTTCTTGCCCTCGAACCCAAGCTCAATCCCGACCGAGAACGCTCCAAGCAGAACAAGCAACCCTATCAAAGGATAGAGAATCTCCCGTTCCCGGCGGTCCATGCTCCTCTTCTAGAAAAGGGACATAAAAACGTGCTGGTTTCACCACTCCGAGAAGATTTATATACGTCTGCTCCCAATAGCTAGTCACGAGGCATCTCTATGGTCCTGTCTATGCTTTTTCAGGGGAGCATCTTCCCGAATATTATTTCAAACATGAGCAACTGGGGATTCTTCCTCTACCTCTTCCCCTTCCTCCTCGCGCTCGCCATCTTCTACGGCGTCCTGTCCTTTGCAGCAAAGGACCAGCTCCCGAAGTCGGCACGAGGACTCATCTCCGTCATCTTTGCCTTCTTTGTCATGTTGTATGCGAGTGCGAACCCCGGGATCGTGCAATTCTTTGCAAGTCTGACGGGGACAGGATTAATCGTTGCAACCGGCCTCCTGTTCATTATTATCCTGCTCGGGGTTGCGGGTGTTCCTATTACCCATCTCGTCTGGGGAGACAAGAGCAACGCCTTCGTGAAGTGGGGCATCATCCTGATATTGATCCTAATCGGCATCATCCTCTTCACTGGCGCGAACGTGGGCGGATTCATCCAGTTGCCTACCTGGATCAGCTCCAGTGAGTTCTTCACGGTGCTGTTCTTCATCTTCATCATCGCCATCGCGGTGTGGTGGCTTGGCAACGAGGGTGAAGCAGCACCAAAGGTCAAAGAAGAGAAAAAGTAATTTACTCCCACTTGACTCATTTCTTGTCTTTCATTGACTTGATTGCTTCAGAAAGCGATCGCATGGTCTGCATCATGGGTGTCAAGCTGTCCTTGACCGCGCGTTCCATGCCTTCGAGACGGGTATTCACTTCAGTGATCGATTCCCGGTAAGCGTCCAAGCGGGTAGTAATATCCGCTGACTCGCCACCCCGTCCTGATTTGACGTTTTCGATTGCTCGTTCCAGGTTGGCGACCTTTTCCTGCAACCGGGTAAAATCATCACGAAGGTTCTTGACCTCATCTTCGAAATCATCCCATTTTTCTTCAACAACACCTTCTGCCATCTCTGCGAGCTCGCTCTCTTTTTTCAAGTTCGCGTGGCGAGATCGATGCTGGAGAGGAACTGGTTCAATATCATCAAGGTTGTCCTCGGTAATCGGAGGACGGGAAGATTGCCGCTGTTCAATATGTTGTGGTGATTGTTGTAGGGTTCCTGGAAGAGCAGGGAAATCAAGCTCTCCGGGAAGTGGTGCCTCAACATCATCCATATCTTCAAGCGCCGGCAGCTGGTTTCGCGGTGCTTGTTGTTGAGGTGGTTGGTACGGACCTCCTGGTTGCATGACCGCAGGCGTCTCAGGACCCGGTTGCTGTGACATCCCTCCTGTTGCGAACTGTTCTTTTGGTGGCAAGCGCAGAGGGGTTCCGCCTGCTGCGCCTTTCAGCGCAGTTCGCATGGCCATATCCACCTCTTTGGGTGAATAGCCTTCCCTCCGGAGCGTATTGATGATTTCAGGATCAGAAAGACCTTGTCCTGAAAGCTGGCTCACCCGTTGCGTCGGCGGGGTGAGATTCTTTGGTTTGCTCTTGCCCAGAAACGAAAACATACCCCTTCCTCCTTGTATTGGGGTTGGGCGCTTTAAAAGCTAGCGTCCAGTCCGGTCATCGATGGCCCGCTCTACCTCTTCGCGTGTCATAAACTCGGATTTGAGCGGGTTGTACATGTCCATCAGGGCCTCGAGTTCCTTAATCTGACTCATGGTGGCGAGCTTCTTCATTTGCGCAATCACTTCTTTCAGGACGTGTTCTGTTTCCTGCAGCTGTTTTTCATATCGGTTCAGCCGCTTTTCGAGATCAGCAACCGCTGTGCGCGCGAGCTTGCTCTGGTTGAATGATTCTGTCTCGACCGAGTCCAGCCGGGAACGGAGAACATTGTTGTCTTGTTCCAGGACGCGGATTCGCCGCATCAAACTATTGACTCGTTCAATCAGCTTGTTGAGGACCACACCAACAGAGCGTCTCTGAGGAGGCATACTATTCCATTGGTGAGGCCGGGTTATTAGGCTTTAATGGTCTTTCTGCTAATAGGAACATACATGGCACTCGACTACACCTACGACGACGCAAACGCCAAAGTCCGTATCAACTGTCTCGGCTACTTGTATGGAGCCTCGCTTGAGGACTTTGAAGAGGCCATGCAGCGGACCATTGACGTGCTGCTCGAAGCAAAGAAGGTGGAGAGCATCGTGCTCGTGAAGGAGCGGGAATACGAGTACGACTATGAACAAACCAAGCTCCTGACAGAGATCGCCTCGGTGATCGACCAGGTACTCCGGGAACGCATCATTGCCGACACCTCGATCGGTGAGGGACCGTGCAAGAAATTCTTCCCGGAGTGGAACAGGAAGCTCCAGTACATTGTCCTCGAACTCCTGCGCAAAGACCCTATCGGCGCCTATGTCGAACTCATCCGGGAGATGCGCGATGTCCGCCACAAACTTCGCCATGCAGTTACCCCAAAATATGATGCCTGTTACCGGAACTACTACACTAAGGCACTTGCACCTGTCTATCGGCATCTCAGCAACACCAAACTGATCATGATGGTGAAAGACAAACTGGACAGCTATCATGTAGGCAACCGCGACCTGTACCGGCAGATCTTCATGCCATCTGTCCGACCGAACTTCATGCTCACCAAATACCGCATCATTCCTCCAAAAGGAACATCCGTCGACCGCTACACCGTTGGCGATATCCAAATTGAGATATTCAAACTTGCTGACAGTACAGAATACTTCTACTATGTCCTGCCGCCAGAATTCCGGTTGTCTGATAAGTTGTACACCGTTCTTGATGCAGCACGACACTACATGGCAACACACAAACCAACCACCCCCGAGTTCGTCCGTTCCAAGAACATGCGCGACCTATTCATGAATATTGGGCGGGATGTCATCCGGTCCACAACGCAACGACTGCGCATCCATCTCACGGGCGAGCAGGTCGATCAATTGGCGACCATCCTTACCCGGTACACAGCAGGATTGGGAATCTTGGAAGTGCTTCTCCAAGATCAACGGATCCAGGACATCTATGTGAATTCGCCCATTGAACGGCAGCCTGTGTTGATCTTCCACAGTGAATATGAAGAATGTAAAACAAACCTCATTCCGACCATCGAAGATGCAGAAGGTTGGGCAACCCGGCTCCGCATCGAGTCAGGACGACCGCTTGATGAAGCCAACCCAGTGTTGGACGTGAACATCGGTGTTCCGGGAGGTAGAGCCCGTTTCGCGGTCATCACTCGCACGCTTTCTCCGAGCGGGCTCGGTTTTGCTATCAGACGGCACCGTGACAAACCATGGACCCTTCCCCTCTTCATTAAGAACAAGATGCTCAATCCGCTTGCAGCTGGACTACTCTCCTTCCTGATCGACGGATCTGTGTCTATACTTGTTGCCGGCGGCCGGGGATCAGGGAAAACATCAATCCTCGGTGCGCTTATGCTGGAATTGTTACCAAAGGTGCGTATCATCACCTTGGAGGACACGCTCGAGCTTCCTGTTGAAACCCTCCGTGAACTCAATTACAACATCGAGCGGCTGAAAAGCCGTTCGGTGATCACGCATGTGGAAACAGAAATGCCTGCTGACGAAGCGCTCCGCACGGCGTTGCGTCTCGGTGATTCTGCCCTGATTGTTGGCGAGGTCCGTTCCGTAGAAGCCAAGGCACTGTACGAAGCCATGCGGGTCGGCGCACTCTCGAATATTGTGGCAGGAACGATTCATGGTGAATCAGCCTACGGTGTGTTTGATCGTGTGGTAAACGATCTCGGTGTCCCGGCAACCAGTTTCAAAGCAACGGATATCCTGCCCATTGCCAAGATGCTGCGTTCTGCAGACGGGCTCCACCGATACCGGCGACTCACCGAAATCACCGAGATAAGGAAGGAATGGAATGTGGATCCCATGAAAGAGGGCGGGTTCATTAACCTCATGGAGTACTCCGGAAAAGAAGACACCCTCAAACCAACCGATACCCTCGTGAACGGCGAATCAGAAGTCCTGAACCGAATCTCGAGTTATGTCAAAGAGTGGTCTGGCAACTGGGAAGCGGTCTGGGAGAACATCAAGCTCCGTGGCCGAATGAAGCAGAAGATGATCGATTTGGCAGATGAGACAAAACGACCGGAACTCCTGGAAGCAGACTGGATTGTTGCCAGCAACAACAAGTTCCACCTCCTCTCAGAACAAATTCGCAAGGAGGTCGGTGTAGCAGAACCGCATCGAATCTATAATGAATGGCTGGCTTGGTTCAAACTTGCCGCGAAGCTGCAGAGCAAAGCTCCGGTGACATATGTTCCTGTTTCTATTGTGAAGCCAGCAGAATAGGGTATATATGGTTCCCCAGCCAACCAAGGACTATGTCCCCCTTGTTTGTGATCCTGAACTACACTGCATGGTTCATCTTTGTATATATCGCGGTCGTCTGGCTGCTCGTGCTGCTGCAGCGGCGGCCTGAGCTCTATGACCGGCCAGACGAACCAACTCCCCTTCCAGGAGTCACGGTCCTGATCCCTGCGTATAATGAGGAGCACCACCTTGCAGACACCATCCGTTCGGTCCTCTCACTTGACTACCCAAAGAAATCACTGAGCGTGATCGTCATCAACGACTGTTCAACGGACACGACAGGAAAGATTGCAGAGGAATTTGTGAAGACCGGCCGTGTTACCGTTCTCCATAACAAGACGAACAAAGGAAAGGCAGCCTCCCTGAATTATGGAATTGAGCAGGTGACGACGGAATTACTCGTCTGCATTGATGCTGATTCAACCGTTGATTCCAAGGCCTTGCGAGTCATGGTTGGTCACTTTCGAGATTCCACGGTCGGATCAGTGACCCCGGCACTCAATGTAATGAACAAAAAAAATCTTCTAGAAAAAATCCAACATGCAGAATACATCTTAAACGCATTCATGAGGAAAATGCTCGCCTTCTTGGATGCGGTTCATGTCACCCCTGGTGTCTTTTCTGTGTACCGAACTGATGCGATCAGGAAGATCGGCGGGTTTGCGGAACACAATCTCACCGAAGACATGGAGATTGCACTCCGATTGCATGATAACGGCTACAAGATCACCAATGAGTTTTCCGCCTGTTCGTATACCGTGTGCCCATCGCGGTGGAGCGAACTCTTCCGGCAACGTATCCGCTGGTACCGCGGTGCGATCCGCAACTCGATCCAGTATCGCCGGATGTTCTTCAATCCCCGGTACGGGAACTTAGGAATGTTTATGATGCCGCTCAATTTCCTCTCAATCTTGGCGGTTTTTGGGCTTCTCGGAACACTCCTCTGGAACATTACTACTGACAGCATTCAGGCCATCTGGCACCTTTCCCTGGTGAACTGGGATATCTGGAATATGCTCTTTAATCCCAACCTCGAACTCATGTTGTTCTCCCTGTACTCAACGCCGCTCCTCTTCGGTGCGCTTGGTGTCGGCCTTGCTGCCTACCTTCTTCGGACAAGCTTTCATATCACTAACAAGCGGCAGCTGGTCTCCCGGCCGATCTACCTCATCTACCTTGTTCTCTTCCCCCTTATCCTGATGGTCTTCTGGGCTGTTGCACTCATGCTCGAGCTTCTTCGAGCACCAGCCCGATGGTAGGTTTAAAACCTCTCGAGGCAGGATGTGTGTATGCAGCGAGAGAAACAACTGAATGCACGGTTACTCGTGACGGCGCTCATTATTGCCGCCCTCCTCTTTGGCGCCGGCCTTGTTGCTGGTTTCACCATCAGCAGGGAACGCGTTTCTGACCTGGAGGAAGACGTCCGGGACGTAATCCGCGATGTGCAAAACTTCCAGCTGCAATTCCTGTTCTTCGATGTACTTGGTGATAATGCGACATGCCCGCTGCTCGCTGACACGATCCTGAGCATTAACCAGAAATCCTTCCAAATCAGCGAGAAACTTGCGGTCTTTGAAAGCGGCAGCGAAATCAAGGACGAAGCAACGTACACTACCTTGAAACAGGATTACTCGAGGCTTCTCATTGGCTACTGGCTCTTGGCGAACAAACTGCAGCAGGCCTGCCATTCCGACGTCAAAACAGTGATTTACTTCTACGAGAATACGTGTGACTTATGTGCTGACCAGGCGTTTGTGCTGAACTACCTCAAGCAGGAGTACCCTGATACGGTCCTCATCTTTACCCTCGATGGACGGCTTGAGGAAGCCTCAGTGAAGACCATCAAGGAATACTATCATGTTGACTCCTTCCCGACATTGATTATCGACGGCGTTCCCTATCCCGGCTTCCAGTCACTGGAAACCCTGAAAGAAACGATCGGATTGGAATAATCCCATTGTTTTAAAGGCTTGCCGTCCAAAGAGCTGAAAATGGGTACCTACTACATCACCACGGCCATCGACTATGTTAATGCCAAGCCGCACCTCGGTCACGCATACGAGAAGATCGCTGCGGACTGTCTTGCCCGCTACCAGCGGTTGCGCGGAAACGACGTGTTCTTTCTCACCGGAACAGACGAGAATGCCCAGAAGAACGTGCAGGCAGCACGGGAGGCAAAAAAAGACGTGAGAACCTTTGTTGACGAGATGGCAGAGAATTTCAAGCAGCTCTGCAAGGCGTATGCGATTTCCTATGACAAGTTCATCAGAACAACAGATCCTGAACACCATCGAATTGCACAACTCATCTTCAAACGATTGCAGGATGCCGGGGACATCTACAAAGATAAGTACACAGGACTGTATTGCACGGGATGCGAAGCCTTCTACACGGAAAAGGATCTCGTGGCCGGGAAATGTCCAGAACACCAAACCAAACCACAGGAAATCTCCGAGGAGAATTACTTCTTCCGGCTTTCAAAATACCGAGATTGGGTGAAACAGCACATCGAATCGTATCCTGAGTTCATTCAACCAGAAACCCGGCGACGGGAAATCCTATCGCGGCTTGCTGATGAGGTGAAGGACGTTTCCGTGAGTCGTGCCCAACGAGACTGGGGCGTTGTTGTTCCTGGTGATCCTCAGCACCGAATTTACGTGTGGGTAGAGGCATTGATGAACTATGTGACCGCGCTCACCTTTCCGGAAGGTGATTACAAGACCTTCTGGCCTGCTGATGTGCATTTGATTGGGACCGGGATCAACTGGTTCCACACCGTGATCTGGCCAGCGATCCTCCTGTCCGCAAAGATCCCGTTGCCCAAACATGTTTTTGTTCACGGGTACCTGACTGCAGACGGGCAAAAGATGTCCAAATCCATCGGGAATGTTGTCGATCCAATGGACCTCGTTACCCGTTATCCTGCTGATGCACTTCGATACTACTTGCTTCGGCGTGTGCCCTTCGGCGAAGACGGTGATTTTTCTGAGAGCGACCTCAAGAATGCAATCAATGGAGAGCTGCTTGCAGGACTTGGAAACCTTCTGAACAGGGCAGTAACGCTTGCAGAGCAATACAAGGGAACCTTCACCGGCTCTCTGACACTTCCACAAAAACTCGATGTCACAAAAATCGAATTCCATATGGACCGGTTTGAATTACATCACACCCTTGAAACCATCTTCCAGTTCATTGGTGACTGTAACAAGTACGTTGATGAAACAAAACCGTGGAAACTCACGGGCACCGAACTTGGGACAGTGTTGAACAATCTTCTCGAAAGCCTGCGCTTCCTTACTATCGTACTCGCGCCGTTCATTCCTCGAACCACTGACACCATACTCTTGCAACTTGGGGTGAAACGCGGCATGTGGAAGGATCTGCAGCCAACACCGTTCACCGGAAAACCGAAGAAAGGAACGCACCTCTTCTCCCGGGTCTGACGGCCCGTTCACCCCCACACCTATAAAAAGTGTCCAACCAAAGTGCCTGCTATGCTGTACTCCCATTCACGGCTCGCGGCCTTCGAGCAGTGCCAGCTCAAGTTCAAGTACCGGTACCTCGATCAGGAGAAGGCAGCGCTGCAGTCGGTTGAGGCTTTCTTGGGACAGCTTGTTCATAAGACACTGGAAAAACTCTACCGGGATGTTCAGCACCAGAAACACGAAACCCTCGAGGAGCTGCTCGTCTGGTATGCTCACCAATGGGAGAAGCAGTGGGAACCGACGATCCTCATCGTCCGGAAGGACTACACTGCCGAGAACTACAAGAAGATGGGCGAAGAGTTCATCCGGCGCTACTGGGAGCGGCACCACCCGTTCAACAGCACGTACACGATCGGTTTGGAAAGCCGAGTGACCCTTGCCCTTGATTCCGCAGGTGAGTACCAACTACAGGGCTACATTGACCGGATTGCCACAACAGATGACGGGGTGTACGAAATTCATGATTACAAAACAGGAGGCCATATCCCTATCGTCGATGCCCTGAAACAGGATCGCCAGCTCGCCTTGTACGCGCTCGCCATCAAGACCAACTACCAGGACGTGAAAGAGATCAAGCTGGTGTGGCATTACCTTGCGTTCAACAAGGACATTGTACTCACAAAAACCGATGACGAACTCGACCAGTTGCGCACAGAAACAATTGATCTTATTAAGCGGATTGAAGCGACGAACAAATTCCCACCAAAGGTGTCCGCGCTCTGCGATTGGTGCGAGTTTCGGCCGATCTGTCCGACGTGGAAGCACGAGTATAAAACAGAACAGCTTGAACCAAATGAATTTCTTCAGGAGGACGGGGTTTCGCTCGTCAACAAGTACATCGAACTTTCAGAAAAGAAGCGTCTGCTCACGGAAGATATCAACGGAGATCTCGAGAAACTGAAAGAGGCAATCCTCGAGTATGCGCGACGGGAAGGAATGACCACCCTTCGCGGCTCTGACCACCGGGTCAAGATCTGGGAAAAGGATGTCTGGTCATTTCCCGCTCGTGATGATCCGCGAAGACAGGAACTCGAACAACTTCTGAAGCGTCTTGGTATCTGGAACGACGTTGCCGCCCTTGATTCGTTTGCCCTGTCACGGGCAATTGACGAAGGAAAATGGCCGAAGGAATTGATCGACAAGATCACTGCCTTTGGCGCCTTGGAACATAAAGAGCGGCTGTATCCGAGAAAAGTCGACTTTATGACGTAATCACGGTTTCGTTGCCCTCGTCAAGCTCAACCGTGATCGCCTTTGGCCGGCAGCTGCGGCACATGGTGTGTTCTTCTGAATAACATTTCGGGCAGCAAAGGCTCTGACACTTGAGGCAGAACGCGAATTTCGAGGTAATCGTCCCGCAGTGAAAACACTTCAATCCCGGCCGCTCGCCCCCGTCCATCGAGCGGGTGTTGGATCCAAGATTTATAAAGAGCAGGCCACGAGGTTCTTCATGCTCATCGGTGTTGTCGGAAAACCGTCTGCAGGGAAGAGCACGTTCTTCAAAGCGAGCACGCTTGCAGACGTTGAAATCGCGAACTATCCATTCACCACCATCAAACCGAATCATGCGATTGGGTTTGTCCGCATTGATTGTGTCGACACCTTCTTCAAGACGCAGTGCACCCCGCGGACCGGTTCCTGTGTGCACCACCAACGGTTTGTCCCTGTTGAACTCTTGGACGTTGCTGGATTGGTTCCTGATGCACACAAAGGGGAAGGCCTTGGGCTGCAGTTCCTGAACGACCTGAACCAGGCAGATGCGCTTCTCCATGTTGTCGATGCGTCTGGAGCAACGGACGCCAAAGGAAACGAGGTGGAAGCAGGAACGCACGACCCGCTCGGGGACATCCGGTTCCTGGAACACGAACTTGACCATTGGTATCTCACCATCCTGAACCGAGGATGGGACAAGCTGACGCGGGCAGCGCAGGCAACCCATGAAGACGCATTCAAGGTCATCGCAAAACAACTGTCCGGACTGGGAGTATCCGAAGACATAGCCAAGGACGCAATGAAAACCTGCAAGCTGACAAAGGCACTGACCCAATGGACCGAAGAAGACTTGTTTTCCTTGGCACGCACCTTGCGGAAACGAACCAAACCTATGTTGATTGTGGCAAACAAAGTGGACAAGCCCCACGCTGCAGAAAACGTTGCGAGGATGAAAGAAACATTTCCCCAACTGCTCATTGTTCCGTGTTCCTCAGAAGCAGAGCTCGCCCTGAAGGAAGCGGCAAAGCATGGTTTGATTGAGTATCTTTCTGGAGACGATCACTACGAACCAAAAGAAGAGATGACCGCAGAACAGCAGAAGGCACTTGCATTTGTCAAGAAGACTGTGCTTGATCCCTTCAAGGGAACCGGAGTCCAACAGGCACTAAACATGGCGGTGTTCGACCTGCTGAAGTACAAGGCCGTGTTCCCGGGAGGGGTGAACAACCTCAAGGACAGCGAGGGCCGGACCCTGCCAGACTGCTTCCTGCTGCCAGAAAAGGCGACAGCGCTGGATTTCGCGTACCGGGTGCACACGGACTTCGGGAAGAACTTTATCAAGGCGATTGACGTGAAGAAGAAGATGCCGATCGGGAAGGATATAGTCCTCAAGCACAGGGACGTGATCGAGATCATGGCGCGGGCGTAAAGAAGAAATATAACAATGTTATACATCTAAGAGGAAATAATATTATTCACGAGAAAGTGATAACTATTTACTCGATCGGCCTCAACATGGTCTACCGGATCTTTCCGGCATTTCTGAAAACCTTTATCACCAGCTCCTTCCTCATCGGCCTGGTTCCGGCAGCCTACGGAACCGCAAAGGCACTCGCCCTCCCCCTTGGCTACCTATCTGACCGAATCGGTCACCAAAAAGCCGTGACCCTTGCCTTTGGCGCTCTCATTCTCACGACCCTTGGGCTGTCGTTCGCGAACGGGATTGTCTGGTACATCCTGTTCTTCTTTATTGTTGGCCTGATCAGCAATTTCTTCTACAGTTCGATCAGCGCCCTGGTCGGGCGGTCAGCGAAGGCAACGCAGTCCTTTTTCCGCATGGAAAGCGCGTACCAACTCGGCCTCTTCCTCGGGCCGATCATCGGCGGCATCATCGCCTTCCAGTATTCCATGACCCTTGCCATCCAGGTCTGGGTGCTGCTTGCGGTCATCGGCTTCGTGGCGAGCAGCCGCTTCCTCCGGTACCCGGTGGAACGAAGAACATCGTCACTGAAACTCCTCGAGGTGCTCCGGAACCGGCCGCGGAAGATCCTGGCGCCGCTGCTGAGCTCCGGGTTCGTCACCGGGTTTCTCCTCGCGGGCATGGACCTCGCCATTCCGCTGTATGCTGTCTCCCTCGGCTACAACCTCGTCGAAGTGGGATCGTTGCTCGGCTTCGCGGCGCTGATCAATGTGGCAGGTTCGTATACCCTCAGTGCCCGCATCCAGCGGCGCTCGTACCGGACAGGGATCCTGATCGCCTTCTTCTTCTGCGGGCTGTCGTTTTTCTCGCTCCTCTTTGTGACCGATCTCGTGTTGCTCATCATCGCCGCCGGCCTGTTCTCGATCGGGCGGACGTCGGCCCTGAATGTTGGCCGTGGCCTGCTCGTCACAACGGTGACCGAGCGGAACCGCGCGACAACCCTGTCGCTTCTGGAAAGCACGGAAAGTGTCGGCAGGATTGCAGGACCGTTGCTCATCGGCCTGCTCATCGATGCAACAACCTTTGCAGCAGTCTTCCAGCTGTTACTTGGGATTGTCATTGTCGCCACGATCGGCGTTGTCGTGTTCGGAAAAACTATTTCGTCAGCTGCGCGATGAACGCCTCAGGAGCAAGAACCTTGTTGACCACGGCACGCGCTGAAAGCTCCTGCAGCTCTTCTGACGCAATCACTGGCTTTTCCATGGCATACGCGTACGCCAGCTCCATGGCAACGGTCCGGCCGACATAGCCGCCCTTCGCGATCACGTAGACGACCGATGCCTTGTCGATCCACTCGAACGCGCGGAAGAGGGCGTCCCGCTCGCTTTCGAACGTGTCTTCCTCGTCGAGGATCTTTCCCGCGGTCTGCGTCGGGATGCCGTGTTCCGTACACAATCTGATGAACGCCTGCGTGTCGTCCTTGAACTTCCTGCTCGCGGCAATGAACACCGGCTTCATAGCAATCCTTGTCGGAAATTCATTAATATGGTTTCATGGTAAGCCAAACCATGACCTTTCCCAAACCCTTCATCGAGCGCTACAACTCATTGGTCGACGATCCTGAGGCGTTCTTCCGGGCGCTCGAAACACCGCTTCCAAAGTCATTCCGGGTCAATCCGTTGAAGGGGAACCGGAACCAAATCCGGACGCAGTTCGAGCAGTACGGATTCGGGATAACATCCGTTCCCTGGTACGAGGACGCGTTCGTGTCCGACACACCAAACATTGGTGCGACCATCGAGCACTTCACTGGGCAGATCTATATCCAGGAGCTTGCGAGCATGCTTCCGCCGCTCGCGATCAGGAACGACCTGAAATACGGCAAGCTGCTCGATCTTGCGGCTGCACCGGGATCGAAAACGACCCAGGCAGCGTGTCTCATGAATAACAGGGGCGTCATTCTTGCGAACGACAGCGATTACCTCCGGACGAGCGCGCTCCGGTTCAACATCGAGAAACAGGGCGTGGTCAACACCGTGGTCACGAATTTCGATGCCCGCACGCTGCGGCTCCCGGAACCGTTCCCGGTTGTGTTACTTGACGCGCCGTGCAGCTCGGAAGGGACCATCAGGAAAAACCCGGCAGTCCTTCGGCAGTGGTCAGAACGCCTGATTCAAACTGTTTCTACATTACAGAAACAGCTCATCACCAACGCCTACAACCTGACTGCACCGGGAGGCGTTCTCCTGTACTCCACATGTACCTTTGCACCCGAAGAGAACGAAGGTGTGGTGCAGCAGCTCTTGGACACGACCGAGGCGACCCTTGAACGAGTTCGTTTTCAATCACTGCAAACGTCACCTGGAATCGAGGCGTGGCGCGGCACGCCGTTTCCCGGCCTCAAGCACGCGATCAGGGTGTGGCCGCACCGCACCAACACTGACGGCTTCTTCCTCGCGAAGATTCGGAAACCATGAACAGCACCCTCCTCTCCAAAACCGAGAAGCAGGACCTCCTTACCCAGCTGCGCGAGCGCTTCGGGATTCCGGCAGCGGCGTTCCATAATAAGGAATTCATGAAAGCGTCGAAAGGACGGATCTTCCTCGTGAGCGAAGAAAGCGTTCCGTTCATCGACTCCTTGAATCCACGGGCTGCCGGCTTCCTTGCAGCGAGAATGCACAAGACCCTGAAACCGAGCACGAACCTGCTGCAGTTTGTCGGAAACACCATTACCACAAATAAGATCGCGCTCACCGAAGCACAGTTCCAGGACCTGAACAAGTGGGCAGAAACAGAAAGTACAGAAGCGACGGACGGGTATGTTGCCTTGTTCTACCGGGACATCTGCATTGGCTGCGGGCTCAAGAAGGGAACAAGCATCAAAACCATGGTCCCGAAAGGAAAGCGGATCCCGGTCACGTTCCTTTAGTGTTTTTCAACCGTTTCAACTCTTCCTCAAAGGATGTGATATCTTCATATTCTTGGTACACAGAAGCATACCGGATGTAGGCAACATTGTCAATGCGCCGGAGCTTGCGCATCACCATGTTTCCAATAAGGTTCCCTTTGATCTCAACTGCATCTTTCCGGCGGAGCGCATCTTCAATATCGTTCACAGTTTTCTCGATGATGTCTTGGCCGATTGGTCGTTTTTCGCAAGCCTTCATCAGGCCGGTGCGGAGCTTGTTGCGGTCAAAGGGCTCCCGCCGCCCGTCCTTTTTCACAACAATAACGGGTTGCGTTTCCACGCGCTCGTATGTTGTGAACCGTTTTTCGCATTTCTGGCATTCCCGCCGGCGCCGGGTCACGCGCCCGTCATTAGCTGCTCGCTTGTCCACGACGCGCGTGTCCGCAGCACAGAAGGTACATTTCATTCGGTCGCCTCCCACACCACTTCTGGTTCCTTTTCGCGGATATTCTCCATCCGGGCAACCGAAAAGAGCAGGTCAGAGAGCCGGTTGAGGTAGCGAAGAATCTCGGGATTGACTGCCCGGGCAAAGTGTGCGGTGGTGAGCCGGCGTTCAGCTCGTCGGCAAATGGTTCTCGCCAAATGCAGCGCCGCCCCTGCAGGACTGCCCGAAGCAAACACGAACTTTGTCAACGGGGGAAGCCGTTCTTCGTGTGCCTGCATGAGCTGTTCCATTTCTTCAACATGCTGCTTCAGGAGCCGCGGCACCTTGTGGCTGGTTGGAGCAACAAGATCCGCATTCAAACGGAACAAATCTCGCTGGATCTTCCGAATGAGGTCTGTGGTTTCTTCATGTTTCGAGAAGGTTGCGGCAAACCCAAGAAACGCAGAGAGTTCATCGATCGTGCCGACGGTTTCCGGAATGGGATCGTCCTTCCGGATCCGTTCTCCGGTGAGCAACCGGGTGTGCCCTCGATCGAATTCCTCTTTGTACTGTTTCACGATTCTCTCCTTAGTTGGAGGAACACAGTCCCCAACCGCATTCCGGGCAGCTTGCGCACCCTTCCTGGTAGGTCAATTTAATTTCACAGGTGGGGCAGAGTGTTTCTGTTTTTGCTGCCGTGAGTTGTGGTTGTTTGGTTTGCATGGCAACTGGTTCTTCGGGTATGATGAAGGCTGGTTTGTACTCTTCTTGTTCTGGTTCCTGTTCAGCCTTGGGAGCCACCAGTACCTGGGCTTTGATTGACGAATCGCGGAACACGGTCACATCCTTGCACCCGAGTTTGTGGGCCAGGAGGTAGGTCTCGCGCATCTGTTCAACCGTTGCATCTGCCGGGAAGTTTGTTGTCTTGCTGATGCTGGAGTCAGTCCACCGTTGAAACGCAGCGAGCGCGCGGATGTGATCCTCGGGAGTAATATCCATTGCCGTGGCAAAGACTTTCTTTAAATTGCTTGGGATGTACTTGATCCCTTTCAAGGTACCACGGTTCACCGCGATCTGGCGCATCAGGTCATCATCGTACAACCCTTCGCGTCGCATGATCCGTTCGAATACCGGATCAACATAAAAGAAAGAACCGACTTTTACATTCTTCTCGTAGACCAGGGTGTACACTGGTTCAATCCCGCTGGAACACCCACCGATCATGGAAATGGACCCTGTTGGTGCGAGCACCGTCGTGAAGCTGTTCCGGATGCCGTGCTGTTTGACCTTTTCCCGGAGCTCGTTCCAGTCGAAATTCCACAATTTCTTGTTTCTTTCTTCTGCTCCAGCAAACGGCAGCCTCCCCTGGGTATAGAAGCTTTTCTCATAGAAGCGGAACACGCCGCGCGCTTTAGCCAATTCAATTGACTCAATCTTGGAATGGTAATTGACAAATTCCATGAGCCGTTCCATGAACTGCCGAGCTTCCTTGCTGTTATAGGACATGCGAAGTTCGTACAAGAGGTCACCGATTCCCATAATTCCCAATCCGATCTTGCGGGTATTCAGGGTCATCTCTTCGATCTGGCTGATTGGAAATTTGTTAACGTCGATGACATTGTCGAGGAAGCGGGTACCAACATGAACAGCCTCTTTCAATCCGTCCCAGTCAAAGGACACCGTACCGTCTTCATCTTCATGGGCAAATGCCCAGACGTTGATCGATCCGAGGTTACAACTCTCGTAGGGATAGAGCAAAACTTCGCCACATGGGTTGGTGCTCACAATCGGTCCGAGGTGCTCAAGGAACGGGTTATACTCGTTCACGCGATCATAGAAGATAACCCCAGGCTCTGCGCTTTCCCACGCCTGGTATACAATCATGTCAAAGAGGCGGCGGGCATCAACCGTGCGGATGGTTTCTCCGGTTCGCGGGTTTTTCAGGTCGTACGGTTTGTTATTTTCATACGCATCCCAGAACTCAGGTTTAATGAGAACAGAAATGTTGAAGTTGCGCAGCGCCTGATTGCCTTCCTTGGCTTTCACAAACTGTTCAATATCAGGATGGTCGCTGTTCAGGATCCCCATATTGGCACCGCGGCGGATCCCGCCTTGCTTGATCACTTCGGTCATCGTGTCAAAGAGTTTCATGAAGGTCAGGGGACCAGACGCTGTCCCACAAGTGGTGCTGACAAAGTCGCCCTCAGGCCGGAGCTTGGAGAAGTTGTAGCCCATACCACCACCGGACTTAAACACAATCGCGGTTTGTTTCAGGGTTTCCATGATCCCGTCAATGGAATCCTCAATATCCATGACAAAGCAGGCAGAACCCAGGCCAAGCGGATTACCAAAGTTGGCGATTGCTGGGGTGTTTGGCATGAACCTCCGCTTTGTCATGGCAGTAAAGAATGAGGTAATTTGCTGTTCGTGGTGATCGAATTTTCCTTTCTTGAGGAGATCGAGGAACTCGTCCCAGGTCACCTTCATGGTCATGTTCTTGGTTGCCCGTTTGTAGAGCCGGTACACTGCTTCAAGGTGATACTGGTTGAGTGAGTACGTGCCAAGTGAGAACTTGTTCTTCTGTTTCCGGTAATCAAACTCCGGGACATCGTGTTGGGGTTGTGCTGCTTCTTTGTCAAATATCTGTTCATCGTAAAACAGGTCGGGAATGGTTGTGTGAATTGCAATACGGGTAAAGAGTTGCTTGGGAGTTTCGATCAACTTCCCCTTGGCGTCCTTTCGGAGATACCTGCTCTTGAGGACGCGGAGGGCGTTGAGATCAAAACGTTTGTCAACATCATCAATCTCTTCCTTTTCCAGGACAGCGGCTTTTTCCTTCCGAAGCTGTTGCCGTTCCTGGCGCCAGAGGATGTAGAGCTTCCCAGTGCGGGCATGTTTGTTTTCGATGAGGGTTTTTTCAACAATGTCTTGGACACCCTCGACTGTTGGGATCGCGCCTTCGGGAATGGTTTCTGCAAGATTCTTCATCACAAGCTCTGCTAACTGTTCTGCCACTGCGCGATCCTTCCCACCAGCTGCTTTTGCTGCTCTGAAGATCGCGTCAGCAATTTTCTTTTTTTCAAACGGCACCATGCGGCCGTCTCGTTTTCGAATCCTTATGATCGACGTCATGCCCACATCCCCCCTCCTGGAAAACACTATATATTGTGTTTGTCAAGATTCAAAGACACAATCCATTGTGTAGGTAACTATCTGGTCGCTCTCTTAATATAGGATTTCGGTGATGGGGCATATTCGATTGGGTAGCTATATTCGAATGTTTGTTATCACAGACTTATTTCGTCAAACTGTGACAGATAAAACTGTGGGAAGGGAAGCGGGCCGAAAACGTTGTTATATCTTCGGAATACCCAGCACCACAATTCGTTTGTTTTTATAGAAATTGTTCGCATCTTGCGTCTTGGAAAACTTGATATTAATTGCAGCGTTATTGTCGGCGTACGGGAAGATTCCTGTAAGCGGGCTGTGTGCATTGATTCCATCAATATGGAATCGCGGATCTTGATCGACTCCCTCGATACTGAGAAGTTCATTTGGTGCTGCTCCGTGGGGTTCAACACTCACGAAAATAAAGAGCTTTTCAAAACTCGTTCCATCAACGATGGCAACAGCATTCTCCCCTTTCGTTGGTTCAAAGGCAACGCCGTTGGGAACAAGTTGCACAAAGCGAACAGGTTGCTCCTCGGTTGCGCTGTTCACGTAGGCGTTTTCTTGATGGGTTTGTTCGGTCATGTACGCAGCTGCGGTTAATCCAGCAAAGGCGATCAACAACAGGCAGGTGACCGCAACGTGGCGAAGAGGATGCAGGTTCATGTTATGCTCCATTCGGGACACCAAACACGAAGAGGGACCGCTGATCAAACTTTGGTGTGTATGGGAACTCAACGTTCACGTTCCCGTTTTCACTCGTGAGGTCAACATAATAGACCCCGCCAATCGGGCTGTTCTTCGCGTCCCCTCCACTCGTATCCGGTACCCGGACATATGGATAAGATGAGATGGTATGTACAACACCGTTGATCTCAATGGTAATAGCATCTCCCGGGGCACTATCTGTTGGGTGCACGTTCACGAACACAAGAGCACCTTCAAGATATGCTCCGTCGAAGGTGACCGTGACATCAGAGGTATCAGTCGTGTGAGCTTCTCCCATGAACTGGAGATAGGAGCTTCCTAATGATCCTCCTTGATGGAGAATTTCACTTGTTGTGTGGTACTGGTTGGGAAGTGTATCAGCTTCTCGTGCACCAAGAACGAGCAGGTACCGGTTATCAAATGCCGGATCAGATGGGAGACTGATTGTCTTTTTTCCTGTTTTACTTGAAACATCAATTGCGTACAATCCCGTCAGTGGTGAATTAACAGTATTGGAATTTCGGACCGAAAAACAGGGGGACCACGGCTGCAGCTCGTCAATCTTCTGGCCGTTGTATTTCAGGCAAAGTGTTTTCCCTCCTGCCTGGGCATCTCCATCACCATCAATTGGTCTGACGGCGACAAAGGCAAACAACCAGTCAAGCCCACCAACATTTACATCGACACTCAGTTCTCCGTATCCTGAAATCTGCTTCTCGGCAAGGTAGACAACTGCAGGAAGTGACTGAGTTGGGTTATTCGGATCTTGAATTTGTGAAATTGGGTGGTGTTGCTGACTGGCAACTGAGTGGACACTGATCAATGCTGCAATGGTCACAATGAGGAAGAGAACGAGGATCCGCATGTACACCCAGAACCCTATTAGTCAGGGACCTTAAAAACGGTGTTTTTATCGTCGCGTCACAAAGGAGGTATATGTTGCACCGTATGCGGAAGCGGTCCCGCGTGACGCATGAAGAAATTATCGCTGATCTTGTGTTCGTTGGAGTATCGGGGATCATTTCCTTCCTGATCACCTTTCTCTTCGATGTGCACCACAGTTTCTATAATTGGCCGATTTTCCCTCTGAAATATATTTTTCAGAACCCGCTCCCCTACGTCATTTTCACGCTTCTCGGTGCACTGTTCGGGTTCTTCATCATCAAGGTGATGGTGTTCGGGATTCATGAGGGAGAACGGAAACGAAGGAAAAGATAACGCTGTTATCTATCGGCCATACCGGTTGTCCCCTTCCCATAACCCCTTATGAGTCCTCGACCAGACGGTTGTATGGGCAACCTATGGACACGATTGGTCTTGAAAAACAGCTTCGGCTTGCGCAGCGGCACCGGGACTTTCCTCAGTCCTTGGCAGACATGGTCGAACATCAACTCCCCAGAACCGCGGAAGAATCTCAGTGCCTTTTTCACTTAGCAGACGAGGTCACGGCTGAGATCAAGGGTATGACAACCTACCTGCGCTTCCAGATCAATCCTCACGGCATCTTTTTCGCTTCGTGCGACCCCCTCCATGCCATTGAGGAGCTTGTCCTCGATCATTTCCTACGCCGTTTTACGGGCGTCTTCGTTGCCCTCGAGACTCCTCGAGGCAGCTTCCTTGGTAGGGATGGTGTCATTGAGCAGTTCTCAGAGCCGCTTCCCCACCTCCTTGGCGAGCTGGAACAGGTGCTTCCCCTCCACCCGATCCTCTCTCGCCTCACCTCCGGGGATCCTGTGATCTGGGCCTCGTTCTCACAAGCTCAGAATATTCCTCTTGCTGAATGCTCGAGAAACCTTCCTCAGGGGCTCACAATACCGACAAAAACGTTATTTTGACTCCCTATCAATCATATATACATAGGGGCAGGCCCATAATATGGTTCGTGTAGAGGGTATTTTGGAGTAATTAAACGATACTGGGGAGAGGTAAATGGTGAGTTATGTACGATATGCTTATCCGCAAGAAAGCAATCAAAATTCAAGAGCGGCTCGGGATGCGCCTTGGGGTCGTCGACGGCACCAGCAGCCGGCCAATTGTCAAGAATTTGAGTGACGTGACCGTTGCCTTGAATGACCTGTATCGTGTCGGCCTCCGTGCCTTTGTCCTTCCCAAGGAACTGTTTGAGGGAATCGCCAATCATCAGGACATTTACACGACCCACTACAGCAACCTCCTCAAGATCCGGGACATGGCCAAGAAGTTCAACATCGAGCTCTCGATCCGGCATGACCAACTCACTGACCAGCCGGATGATATGCTCAAGACGATCGCGAATGTGGCCAATATCATGGATTGCCGAAATTACATTATCAATCCATCATTTTACTCAAAAATCATGCCTCCTGACCAGGCACTCCGTCTGGCAGTCTACAAGATCAATGAGATGACCACCCACCTGCGAGTCAAAGTTAAGATGGGCGTTGAAGTGACCCCCATGCGGAACGAGGTGGGAAGCTTCGATGACATCATTGACATTGTCAAGCGGACGCACGGCACGGAGCCGGTCATCAACTGGGGCCATGCCCATGCACGTGAAGGCGGAGCATACGAGACACAGAAGGACTTCAACCTTGCCATCACCAAGATGCGGCAGAGCCTGGGAATGGAATGGATGAAACGGGCCTACTTCATTTTTAGTGGGGTGCAGTACAACCGGGACGGCCTGGTGAAATACCTCCCGCTTCGAAAGTCGAACATGAAACTCGACTACTTGATCCGCGAAATCATGTCCTATGATATGAAAGGAACGCTTGTGATCCAGGACCCGGAACGAGAGAACTTCATTGCGGACATGCTGGAAGAGCTTGCGGATATGGTTCGTTAGAAGGTCTGGTTGCACAATTTTCTCAAAAAACAGGTACCGCAAGCCGGTTTTGGTGTACAATACTGTTTCGCGTGCTCCACCAACAACGCATGGAACTCATTATACGCCTTTACAACCGGTTTCAGTGTTCTATGAACAAGGTCCTGAATCTCATCATACGTCGCGTCTTGTGCGACAAAGCCGTACCGGGAGAAGATCCGTTTCGTGTACGCGTCAACCACAAAGACCGGCTCTTTCTTTGCGTATAATAAAATAGAGTCAGCCGTCTCCGGGCCGATTCCTTTTAGTGATAAGAGTTGTTCTCGATGTGTTTTCTCAAGAAACGCGCCAATGCCACCTGCTTGATGGACAGTCTGCGCAAACAGCTGCAATCGCTCTGCTTTCTGGTTGAAGTAACCGGACGGACGAATGTGTCTCGCAAGCACCGATCGCTTCATTGTTGCAAGCGCGGCGGCATCAATGCCGCGAAGGGTGGCAAGCGCCTTCTCCACGTTCTTCCATGATGTGTTCTGGGTCAGGATCGCCCCGGCACACACCTCGAACGCCTGCTCCGCGGTCTTTGGATAGGAATAGTCTCCCGGATGGTACCTTATCATTCCCTGTTCCATGACAGGCCACCATCCCTGGGGGCCGTACACGTGCATGAATCTCTGGAAGAGTCGTTTCATTACCCAAAGAATGAGAACGGAGACTTTTCAGCGTCTTCCTCTTGGGATTTGTAGTTATACTCACGCGTCTCCTCTTCCTTCAGCCGGTGGAGCGCTACCTTTCTCGCGAACAGGAGGAAGATCGGGAAGAGTTCGAGCCGCCCGATCACCATCTGGACAATCAACAGAATCTTTCCCGCGTCATGCACACCAGCAATCGGATTCACACTCATGGCGGTATTCGTCTGCGCGGCAACGGCAGTAAATGAAGCCTCAAACGGTCCTAGTCCCAACAACGTGTACAAGATAATCGAGATAATCAGAATCAACAGAAACAAGACCGAGAACAGGGCAATCGTTGCAATCTCGGGATCACCCAAGGTTGTCCTGCCAGCACGCACATCATGCGAGCTCTCGACCGGCTGCGTTGCCCGCCGCGCCAGCCAGGGAATTCCCCTGACCAAGATCAGCATGCGGATGAGTTTCAGTCCGCCACCAAGTGATCCGGACTGCGCGCCAATCAGCATGGCAATTAAAAGCAATGCTGCAGACGACCCCACAATTGGAGCAATGGTTATCCCCGACGTGGTTAGTGCAGAAATGGCATGGAAGATGCCAGTTGACAATGCGTCTGGAGATGATACAATAGAAAGCGTGACAAGAACAGAGAACACCACGGCGAGGAACACAAACAGCCGGAGCTCAGACGAGTACAGATACGCGCGCACATTCCGGTACAAGACCTTTTCATGCAAGAAGAACGAGGTCGCTCCAAGAATCATCAAGATAACAAGAATGACATTCACCCCCGCGCTTCCAGGAATCCCGTTGTCAAATCCGCCAAGTGAGATGGCAGTCATGGATTGCAATAATGCTGCAAACGGTGACAAGCCAGCTGCAGCGAGCAGGACGATCCCAAGTGCAGTGAATCCAAAGAACAAAAATAACATGTTCCGCAACCGGACCAGCGGACTCTTGTTGCCGACAACATCATAGCCCCGTCGGTAGAGGTAGTGTGCTGACAGGACAGGTGAATCCAGCAAGAGAAAGATTGCCGCAAGCAATCCGATTCCACCAAGCCATTGCAGGAAGGTTCGCCAGAAGATGAGTGATGCCGGAAGCGCGGTTACTTCAAGGGCAGACAACCCGGTTGCCGTGATTCCCGAGAATGCTTCGAGGATCGCATTCACCGGCGACGTAACGAAGAAGAAAGGGATACTTGCAAGCACCCCGCAGACGAGAAGCGACAGCGTGGCAATCGTCACGGTCGTCTGGATGGTGAGCACGTCTTTCTTGAATGCCCGCTCAAGGAGTGTTCCCCCAACAAAGGATCCAATCGCCATCGCAATGAACCACACCGCCATGCCGTCAGCAGCGAGCCACGAGACAAAGACAGGAAGCAAACTCGCGATACCAAACACTTCTAAAACACGGCCAAGATAGGAAAGCGCAGGCTGGAGATCCACACTCCTTATGTAGATTGGACACCTTTTAAGCCACAAAACAAGAGGAACAGAGGGTGATGGTGTGCGCGGCTTCTGGCATACAGTTGAAGCGGTTCTTGCAGGATCCTTGCTCATCACCTTCCTGATTGTTGTCTCGCAGCCGGTGTTTAGCGATCCCCAGCCAAAAGATCAGCAGCTCCTCGCCTACGAACTCCTCCATGACCTTGATCTGCAAGGAGTCCTTCGAAACGACGCCTTCTTCGGGAACGCAACGGCAATCAACAGCAGAATCCAGATCGGCCATAGCAACCACTCTGTTCAGGTCTGCACGGCTTCAGTAATATGCAACGGAACCGCACCTGAAGCGCGGAACGTATGGATCGGCTCGTACATGCTTGCAGGGGACGATCTCGATCAGAATGGGGAATACCGTCCTCTGGAAGTCAAACTCTACATTTGGGAGTAAAATATGAAAGGACAATTCTACGTACTCGGTGCCCTGGTGTTGATCGTCATCCTCTTTGCTGGCATTCCTCTGGAGCGGCCTGTCCTTGTTCAGCAGTCCAAGGATCTTGACTACCTGCTCACAAACATCAAACAAGAGTTTCCCCGGGCAGTCAACCTTGGCAGAAACCAGAGCACGGCTCTTTCTGTGCTCGAACATTTCACGAGCTTTACAACAAGCCGGCTTGCAGAGAAAGCAATCACCTTCAACACCTTCTGGATGCTTGTCCAGAACACGAGCGGAAGCGACGTCACGATTGATATTGGCAACTATTTAGGAACACCCCTTTCGGTTGTCCTCACCTTTCCGAGTGAGACACAGATCATCGTGGTGCCGGCAAACACGACCAATGAGACAACGTATACCGTGAGCAGCGACCCGTACAATCTCACCATCAACTTCACAATCGCGAACAAGACCGTGCGGTGGTACGAGGACAAAACCAACTTCTATGGGTATTTCCGCCTCCAACGAGGAGAGAATATCGTGGTTGACGACATTGAAGCGTAGAATCAGAGGTGTAGGGCGTACGAGGCCACCCTACCCCGTTGAACCTGATTCAATGATTAGACAGCAACGAGGCGGGGACCCCGTTGCAATTCGTACAGCGCCTGCAGTTCAATATAGTCATCCTCTTGGTTCCGCAGCATCTTTGGTGTCTGCAACACGACCTTTGCTTTTCCGAACATAGGGCACACCTCCAAGAAGACGATCGTTGTGCATTGGCTTTAAGTTAAGCGAGGCAGCGTGCCGGCTGGGCCGTTATTCTTTCTTCTCCTTGACTTCCTTCTTCACCACGACCTCCCGTTTCCCGCCGAGCAGCATGTTGAGGAAGCGGTAGACCATAGAGAGGATTGCATAGAGAATGAAGAGCCCGACGGCCATGGTTGCGAACCAGATCATGCTCGAGATGGTCACCGGAAGATCCCAGCCAAGAAACCAGTTCGCCCCGATCGGGAACAGTGCTGCAACAAGCCCAATCGTGACCACGCGCATGGCGAACTGGAACATCCGGAAGGCAACGAACACGAAGACCCCGAAGACAATGAGGAGGAGAATGGGATTGACATTGGAAATGAAGCCGAGTCCGCCAGTGACAATATCAGTCAGGAACTCAAGAACCATACCTCCCTTTTGGGGAGGCATCCTTATACTGGTTTTTAAGCTTCTCGAGCCAATTTCCTTTCACGCCTCCGTAGCTCAATTGGTAGAGCATCTGACTTGTACCTGATCTATGGAGCTTCGGCTGTGACAGCAGGAGATCAGAAGGTTCTGGGTTCGATTCCCAGCGGGGGCTTATGAAACAGTTCGGTCCGCACCTCATGATCGATGCATCCAAGTGCAACCAAGAAACGCTGCGCGATCAGGATCTCGTCCGCCGTGTCCTCAGAGAACTCCCTGAACAACTTGGCATGACGATCATTTATCCACCAACAGTCGTTGAATGGACCGACAAATGGGCAACGGTTCCTGGATATTCAGGCTTCGTCATGATCGCCGAAAGCCACATCAGCATCCATACGTTCCCGGACAACGACTACGTCTTCATGGACATTTTTTCGTGCCGCCCGTTCGATATTGAGACAGCAAAAAAGTACTTACTCGCTGCGTTTGATGCCAAGCAAGCAACAGTCTCCCTCGCCAAACGGGGTCAGGGCTTTGTAAAATCTCCCCATCAGATCGCTTCTGCAGCAATGCGGTAATGGACGATATCCCTCACCGTTCCCACGGGAACAAGTTCGAATAGGGCGTATGCACCAGCAGGCACACTACCAACCAACGTCACTCCGACAGCAACAAGATCGCCTGCAGCATCAAAGAACGCGCCTGCTACCTGGACGGTTGCTGCTGTTGCTTGGGTGTTCTGGACAAACCCTTCAAGTACTGCTCCGTTCCGAACCACGACGACAGGAAGCGTCACCATAGAATGTTCGCTTGTCGTTGCCTGAACCGACAACGTCAGCTTTGTCGGATTCTTGATGTTCGGGAGAAACACACGGAACGGCACCTGCTCACCGGACGCAAGGCGCTCACGCACAGCAGCGCCGGTTGCGTAGGAGATGAGGTCATCTGCACCTGTGGCAACAACAAGAACATTGACATCTTCAACAACACGACCGCCGTTGTTCGTGACATAGCCGAGAATCAAACTTCCGCCGTCGAGGGAAAGTACACGATAGCCATCAACGACAGCAGGGCCCTGGTCTGCAATAACATACGCTGTTGCCGGGAGATGCAGGACGACGAATATTCCAAGAACAATCAATAGAAACACTCCAGTAGCAATCTGGCGGGCAGCCATACTCTTCACTTTCTTTCAGGTTATTTAAGCTGGCTTTGCTTGCAGATGCGCCCGCTTTACGAGGTAGGTCCCTGTCTCCCCGTCCCAGGTTGTTGCTGCGTCATCAATCACCAGCTGTTTCTTGAATACTGGACAATCAAGGACAAGTGATTCGTATTCCCCACCCTCACCTGCTGGATGGAAGCGGAACTTTTTGCTCAAGGCAAGCAATGCATCGATTGTTGTCTTGTCAATTGTTTTCCCAAGCCATTCCTTCCCGAGGCCCTCGCAGGCGACCTTGGTCAGACAGTAGACAAACCCTTCGTCACCAAGTGTGCGGACATACGCTTCTGGGTCCTGCTGCCAGACAGGAGCATAGACAGCGAGCCCAAGCTTCTTGCAGATCATTGTCACACGATCGTGTTGATATCGTGATGCCAGTGCTCCGGCAGCGACACCATCAATTCCTTTGAGGATTCGAAGTGCCTGTTCCAAATCCTGTAGTTCGTGCTCTTTCTTCCCAGCAGTTGGGACCACCGTTTGTGGGATGGTCAATGCTTGCGCGAGCAGGTTCGTGAGGTGAATGTTTGGATGGTGGAACATGTATGAATCAGGATTCTTCGGCGCGAAGCTGATCAAGCGAACAACATCATGGCCGTCCTGAAGCGCTCGATGTACAACGTACGTGCTGTCCTTTCCGCCGGAAAAGAGTGCTGCAAGCTTCATGCATTCCCATGTGCAGGGAGCTTAAAAACTAGCGCTTGCGCCGCTTTGTTGGTTTCCGCTTCACAACCCGCTTGCTCACATATCGTTTCCGGACTGGCCGTCTTTTCGTCAACCGTTTTCGCATCTTCTTCTGAACAGGCTTTCGGTGTGGTTTCCTTCGTGCCACCCACGTCTTTCTGACTCGTTTTCTTCGGATTGCCTTCTTCACTGCTTTCTTTCGGACAACCTTCTTCCGTTTGTGTACCTTCTTTTCGACCTGTGCGTCAAGGCACACCTTCCACTGCCGCGGTCCATATGGCAGCACCTTTCTAACTGTTACAGCAACAAGCTTGTAGCCTGCCTTCTTGCAGGCATCCTTGAGTGTTCGCTTTGCGCCAGCGAAGGACGTGCTTTCCCGTTCAACGGTGTAAAAATGAACCCATCCTCGGTGTCTCAAGGAACGGATTGCATCCTCAAGGAACAGATGACCTTCCTTCGGGAGCGGCATAATAACCCGATGGTACTTACCATGATGTTTCTGTTCCGCAAGAACGTGTTTCGCATCACCGAGAATCGGTGTTACTTGCTTGTCGACTTTGTTGAGCATGGCGTTCTGGCAGAGGTAGTAGAACCCATGCGGATTGATTTCAACAGCAACGATTTTCACCTTCGGTTGTTTTTTTGCAATAGCAATTGCGTACGGACCGACTCCAGCAAACAAGAGCAGGACCTGTTCTTTCTTCTTCACAGCACTGGCAACCCGTTGCCGCTCCTCTCCTTCCCGAGGAGAAAAGTACACGGTTGCGACATCCATAAACAAACGGTAGCCGTATTCAATGTGCGTTGTTTCCGTTGTGCCGCCGTAAATCACTTCAAAGGTCCGGAGCCGGTGCGGGCCGCTTCGTTCCCCTGTTTTCACCAGAATGGTTTGCAATCGCGGGTGGGTTTCGAGAATGGTTTTCACAATCCATTTGCTCCAGCGCAGCAACTCAGAGGGAATATCCAGAATGGCGATGTCCCCGATGATGTCAAAACTTTTCGGTAGGTTGGCGAGCTGGTTGGGGGGAATCTTTCCTATAAGCGCCTCGCGAAGGTTCATTCTATCTCCTTTTTGGTGTCAGGAGCATAAAACAGTTGCGACGGTTTCCTGAGGGGGATCACTGCAACATCCCGATACACCGCCCCACCTGGACGCAGCTTACTTTCTTTTAGTTTGATCTCGGTCACGCCGAAGAAGCCAAGCGACGATTTCTTTGCACGAATCGCATCAAGGAGTGCCTCCTTCCCTCGCGGGCCGAATACCCGGCCAATGGTCAGATGGGGAACAGGGGGCAATCCTGTTTCTGTTTTGATCGGCAGTGTCGTGTTGCATGCCTTCATCAAAGCTGCGATTTCCTCCTTTCCTTGAGTCGGGCCAATCCAGATCACATGGATAAACCGATCGTTCCCAAAGAACCCGAACTGGTCCAAATCAGCCGTGAACGGCGGCCGTGCCGCGATTTCCTGAAGCTTCTGCTGCAATGACGGAACAGCAGCTTCAGCGATTTCACCGAGAAACGTGAGAGTGAAATGGAGGTTCTCTGGAGCAACCCACCGGACTTGGGCGTTTGTCTTCTGGAACTCGACGATGACGTTTGAGATTGCTTCCCGGAGGGGCTGAGGAAGATCGATCGCGACGAAGAGCCTCATAAAGAAGAATTGATTCAAGGGTTAAAATATCTTCACATGAAACTTCACACGACCTTCACAAGAAGAAATAGGAAACGACCTTTTAATGGAAACCTTCATCACAGCTTCACCGAAACCCTTTCTTCATATAAAAATCACAGCTTTATTCACAGAACCTTCATAACAGCGTTTTTTCTTCACACCATCTTCACATATTTAAATCTAGAACACACCTTCTCCTAGGACCACTATGAACGAAAACCGCTTCTCCCTTTTTAATTGGTCACAAAACCCTTTTACCTTCACTATTTTCCCGAAATTATTCGTGAACCACGAAAAAGAGTTCGGTGCTCTGTTCAACTCTCTCAATGGCGGTGATAAGTTTTCTATCCTTTTTGGTCCGACAGGATCAGGAAAGACAACCATGCTTCGTTCGCTCCAAGAACGGTTCGACGGCCACCGCGATGTCCTCTACTTGGCGAAACCACCGAACACCCCTGAAGATTGGGTAACGGTCTTCCGGCGCATTATCCAAGGTCGGCTTTCCTTCCTCTCCCGGAAACAAATTGATTTATATTCCCTTACCGACGCATTGAACCAGAAACTCAAAACAAAGCGGCTTCTCCTGTTCGTTGATGAAGCACATGAAGCAACACGCGAAAGTCTTGAATGGCTCCGCGTGATTGTCGACCAGGTTGCCAACCTGTACATTGTCATGGCAGCGCTTCCAACCTTTGAGCGGACCCTCAAAGAAAACCTTGAAACCTTCCTGAAACGAATCAACACAAAAGTCGAGCTCGGCAGCCTGAACCGTTCTGAAACGCGCGAACTCATCAAGCGGAGAATCGAACGAGTTGGTGGATCGGACATCAACCCGTTTACCAGCGAAGCAATCGAGTGCGTGTTCCAGCAAACCGGCGGCTTCCCCCGGGAAGTCCTTCGCATCTGCAATGATGTTGCAACCCAGGCGCTTGACAAACAACTCACCACTATTCATATTGATTTCTTCAAGGATGTTTCTGAACCCAAAGAACCAGAACGCATCACTCCAGAAACCCTTGAGGAATTACCGGAACGGCAGCGGAAGCTTCTGGAAGTGCTCGCCCAAAAAGGAACTGCATCCCCAGCCCAGATTGTAAAAGCCCTCGCCGCAGAAGGCTACAAGAATCGGGACAATGCTGTTCGGTCAATCAACAACCTCCTGAAGCGCCTGATGACGCAAGGATTTGTCGAGCGCCAGAAACGAGGGAAGACGTACAAATACCAGGTTTCTCCGAAGTATCAAAGCATGTTAGTAACAGCTTAACGAAACAGCGCTTCAAATTCAAGACCAGTTTCTTCCTTAATTCCATTCAGCAGATACCAGAAAATCAGCCCAAGGACAGCAATCATTGGGAGAGCGATCACCGGAAAACTCAATGCAGTCATGTACCCAAGTTCATTGTTGAATGCAACTGTTCCTGGCGGGCTTACAACAATAATTTTTGCAAGCATGTAGTTCAGTGCTGCAGACAAGAAGAAGGATGCACCAAAGAAATATGAGGCGTGTGAGAACCGGCGATCAAATGCGTCCCGTGTTCCTTGGTGGTGAAGTGCTGCAGTGATCTTCTCCATGGCCAATACCTTCTCAAAGAGTTTCCGGACAATAGAAAACCGCGTTTTCTCAGAAATAATAATGATCAGGCCGATCGTCAATGGAACTCCTGCTTCTTTAATTGCAACAAGTTCAGGATCGAGATGCAGGATGCCGATACTGCCAGTCAATCCCACCCCAATGATGCCAATAATCGAGAGCAGGTTCACGTTCCCTGCAGCTGCCAGATCATAGATACCGTAGCCAATGGGGAAGGCGATCGCAAGAAGCAATCCGTACAGCGGCCCAAGATATGTTGGTCCGCTGAAGCGGAGGAGGATAATCACGGGAATGACAATGTTGATAAGGAGACTGATCAAAACCGCTTTTCCTTCTGCCATATGCTTGCCTAGATTTCTCGTTAATAAATCAGCAATTGTATCAGAACACATGAAGCTGCTGGTGGCACTGATACTTGTGGCACTGGTTGCAGGCTGCACGCAGGGAGGTGGAACCGTGAGCGAGCAAGTACAGTTTCAGACACTCGATGGTTTCGAGATCCATGGTACCTTTTATGCAAATCCCGAAAAACCAGGACTCATCCTCTTGCCTATGCTCGGAGAGACCCAGTCGAGTTGGAACCAGTTCGTTCCCTACCTCACGAACGATTTTCAGGTGCTCGTGATCGATCTGCGCGGTCATGGAAAGAGCACCAAGCAGAACGGCCAGGGAAAGAGCTGGAACCTCTTTCTGGAAAACGATTTTAAGAACATGGTATTCGATGTCGCAGCTGCAAAACAATTCCTCCAGCAGCGCGGCGTGACCTCCATAGGTATCATGGGAGCGAGCATTGGCGCGAATGTCGCCTTGAACGAGGTTACTAATGTCGATGCTCTTGTTCTTCTGTCACCGGGTCTGGACTACAAAGGTGTAAAGACGCTCGAGGCAGTGAAGCTGTATACCAAACCACTTCTGATCATTGCCAGTGAGGACGATCCTTCCTCCGCAGCGGCGTCGCGGCAACTCTACAACGCTTCACCACTTTCCCCTGAACAGAAGGAGCTCGTGGTCATGCAGGCAGCCGGGCACGGGACAGCCATGCTGTTCAAGGAGACGACGAATCAGGTGATCCTGAGCTGGCTGAAGAATGAGTTCGGTTGATTTTTCTCTTCTCCCAGGTTGTTCTTGTTCTCAACCGCAGGTACTTCTGGTCTCCAGAAAAGCAGGACATGCTTGCGGCCCAATCGGCCCTTCCCCACCGGGAACCTTTAAAAAAGTCAGGAGTTAAGACAAGCATGTCACAAATGCGCACCGTCGTTGTTATGGATAGCCCTACAGCATTCCGGGTTGAGGATCTGCCTGGTGTCGGAGAGAAGATTGCCGAGAAACTCAGGGCCGCAGGCTATATTGATGTTATGGCACTCGCTGCAGCAAGTGCTGGCGAGCTCATGGAAGCGACCTCCATTGGTGAGGAGACCGCGAACAAGATTATCAACGCCTGTCGCAGGAAATTGAACATGGGATTCGAACCAGCGACTGCTGCCATGGAACGGCGGTTGCAGATCGGCAAGATTACGACTGGTTCAAAGAAACTGGACGAACTTCTTGGTGGTGGTGTCGAGACGCAGGCGATCACTGAGGCGCATGGGGCCTTCGGATGCCTTACCGGTGATACCAAGATCACCCTTTCAAACGGACAAATGGTTCCTATTGGCTCGCTTGCACGAGGCTACCAAGCTGGAGTTCATCCGTTTTCACTTTCTCTTCTCAGCATGTCCGGAAACGCGCTTATTCGTGCACGTACTTCAAATCTTCACGTTTACGATTGTCCGGAGGTCCTAAAGGTCACACTTGGAAATGGGATGAACGTTTCCGTTACTCCCAATCACCCACTAATGACCCCGGGCGGTTGGAAGGAGGCAGGGGCTCTCACATCCAAAGACACTATCAAAATCGTTCGTGACGATAATTTCTCTGAGAAGCAGGTTATTCTGAATACGAACGTTTCTGTGAGTAAATATGCTCCGAACACAGAGCGGTTTATTCTTCCTAAAAAACTTTCCTCTGAGCTTGCTGAGATTCTCGCCTATGTCCTCGGAGAGGGATGGAACGAACGCTGGAGGCCCCACTTACGCGTTTCCCGCATTTGTTTCACAAATACGAACAAGAAAATGCTTGATAAGTTTGCCGAGAATGTAAATACAGTCTTCAAAAAAGATGTGAACATCCGCTATCGACGAGAAAATATTACAGCATATTCAATTGATTCCGTCTGTATTGGCGAATTTTTTGAGCAGTTCCAAGGACTTTATCATCATGCAAAAGAGAAATATGTTCCTGCTCAGATATTCAGTTCACCCAAAGACGTTGTTACACGATTCCTTGCGGCATTCTATGACTGTGAGGGACACGTGAAGCATGATATTGAGAAAAAACGCGACAAAATGGTGTCATGGAAACTGAAGGACGGAACAGAGCAATCGAAAGCCTATTCAGTGGCAAGCTTTGGTCGGGATATTGACCTCAGAAGCGCCAGCAGGAAACTTCTTAACGGTATTCAGATTCTCCTCACAAAACTTGGCATTGACACTTGGATTAACGAGGATGTGAGGACACTTGATAGGAAGACTTTTACTGGTTACAAACTCCATGTCACCGGTAAATACAATATCCAGAAATTTTACGAAGAAGTTGGTATTCATACAATTCGACTTCGTGATAAAATCGAAGCCTGCCTTGAAAGCTACAGGCGATCTGTCAGAAAACGGACTTCCGACTTCCTTGGTGTTCGTGACATTCGGCGCATAGCGACACCTGACGGCAAAGTCTATGATCTTGAAGTCCCACAATTCCATAATTTCCTTGCAGATAATATCCTCTCTCATAATTCAGGCAAATCCCAGATCGCACATCAACTAGCTGTTACAGTTCAGTTACCGAAAGAACGTGGAGGCCTAGATGGGAATGCAATCCTGATAGATACAGAACAAACTTTCAGGCCCGAGCGAATAGTCGACATGGCGAAGGCACTGGACCTTGATTCTGACCAGGCACTCGAGCGGATCTTCATGGCACGTGCGTACAATTCTGATCACCAGATGTTACTTGTTGAGAAGGCAGAGGAGCTGATCAAGGAGAACAATGTGAAGATAATTATCGTCGACTCGTTGACCGCGGCGTTCCGGAGCGATTACACCGGGCGGGGAACCCTTGCCAACCGGCAGCAAAAACTGAATCGACATTTACACAAGCTGCAGCGGCTGGCGGATGTGTACAACGTTGCGATCTATGTCACCAATCAAGTCATGAGCAGGCCTGATATTCTCTTTGGCGATCCCACAGCCCCGATTGGCGGGCATATTGTTGGCCATCAGGCAACCTATCGGCTCTACCTTCGGAAAAGCAAAGGCGAGAAGCGGGTTGCGAAGATGATCGACTCGCCGAACCTGCCGGAGGCGGAGTGTGTGTTCGGCGTCGGGCTGGCCGGGATCAGGGATATGGACGAGTGAGCGAACCTTTATAAACTATAGTTCTCTATAGTACACTATGGTGACAACAATCCAAATCAGTGAACAGCTCCAAAAGGAGCTGACTAAACAGAAATTTGTGCAAAACGAGACGTACGAAGAGGTCATCTGGGACCTTCTTGAAGATATACGCGAGCTGAGCGAAGAAACGAAGCGGGATCTTGCCCTTGCTCGTACCGAAGTGAAACAAGGAAAAATAAAGACATTTGAACAAATTAAAAAGGAACTCAGTCTGTAATGTATACCATCCTTTTCTCTCTCGTTGCAAATCGCCAGCTCAAAACATTGCCAAAACACATTCAAACGAGAATCATGAGCGTCCTTGAGCGGATACGGATCAGACCGGAACAACATGTTCGCAAACTTGTTGGAGATCCGGGGTACAGACTTCGCGTTGGTGATTACCGGGTCATTCTCGATATTGAGAGACGAGAACTTCAGATTCTTGTAATTACGATAGCACATCGAAGAAATATTTACAAATAACTATCGCTTCCGGAATTCTAACACATCAGAACGAGACACAATCCCCGAAATCGTTCCTTTCGTTGACACAACCACCGCTGGATGGTCCTTCAATGTTGGCAACACCGCTGTGACTAGTGTTGTGTCCGGTACCATGGGTAATGGCCGTTCCATCACTTCATTCACCGGTACATCCTTGAATTCTTCCTGGTTCATCCCGTAAATCAGTTTCTCAAGAATCGCGACTTCAGTAATCGTCCCGACAATCTTTCCGTTCTCAATCACTGGCGCTTGGGAAATGTTGTTTGTCTTCAAGAGTTTCGCGGCTTTGGACAGCAGTTCCTGGGCATTGACCAAGATCACATCGTGCGTCATGATATCCCGAACGCGAATAGCAACCTTCTCTTCCAAACGATCCAGTGCTTGGTAGATTCGTGCCAGATCCACTTCTACATGCGGATTCCCTGCTTCCAGCTCCTTGAGCATTTCCCGGGAGACGCCAGCCTCTTGCGCAAGCTCGGGCATGGAGATGCCGAGGGCCTTTCGTCGCTTGGCAATGTCAAGGGGAGACACCATAGAGAAAGATTCAACAGAAAATCTTAAATTCGAAAGAAAAGCGCAGCATCGGGCACGGGCCGTCATAGCAGCGGAATTGGGGGTGTTTTTAGACCTCTTTAATCCATTTTGCAATAAAGTCCTTGATCTCCGCTTCGTCCGGGATGGCGATCGACTTCTTGAAACGACGTGCTCCGTCGGGTAGGAAAAACCCTCGGGAGATCGCAACGAACTCGTTCTCGCCTTCCTCGGCAACGGCTTTCTTTCGGGCAACTTCCAAGAAGTTGTTCTTCCCGAACTTCATTTCTTCAGCTTTCATTACCTGGAATTCTACCATTGGTACCACTCCTTTTTGAGGCACGGTCTTACAAAAACAGCCAGTGCCGGTACTGTGGATTTCGAAGTATGGGTAGGAGGGTATATAAAGGTTGCGAGTTCGACACCCAGTTAAAGGGTCAAAGGGCAGGCTTTTAAGCTCCCCCCGCTATACCTCCCTCAGGAGGCGATTGACGCTATGGATGTGAAAGTGTATTCAACCCCGACCTGCCCGTTCTGTCACCAAGAGAAGGCATGGTTGAGTGACCATAAGGTCAAATTCCAAGACATCAACGTGGCTGTGGATCAGAAGGCAGCAGAGGAAATGATCGAGAAGAGCGGTCAGATGGGTGTTCCTGTGACAATTATTGACGGCAAGACTGTCATTGTCGGTTTTGACAAAGCGCGGCTCCAGAAGGAGCTCGGACTCAAAAGCTAGCAGGTTTAAATACCTTCGCTTCAATACAAAGAGGAAGCGATTGCGCTTTTGATGTACTGGGGTGCATGCTATGGCTGAAGACCGTGTTCGAAGCAAGAAACTCGTTGGAAAGATTCTGATTTCCGAGGAAACTGGAAAAAAATTCGGTGTAATCGGTGATATAGACTATATCACCGAGTCAGGCGAATTGATCAATCTGGTCCTTTCTGAGAATACACCACATACCCAAACCCTCAACCTCCAGCAGGACGAGAAGGGTCGGCTGCTTGTTCCGTTCTCCGCTGTCAAGAGTGTCGGGGACTTTGTGATTGTATCCGAAAAAGATATTGTGTAATGTTCATATGGGGGACCTGAAACTCCTGCGCAAATACACACTCCAGAACGCGGTTTTTTACGAAGGGAAAGCGAATCTCAAGGCAGTCCTTGGAAAGATGCTTGCGAACGAGCCTGCATTCCGGAAACATGCGACAGAACTCGAAAAAGAACTCCTTCCTGTTGTTGCGGAAGTAAATGCACTTTCGTTGGAGGAACAGCGTGCTGAACTTGAGCAGCTTGCCCCTGAATTGTTAGTAAAGGAAGAAAAGCAGCAGGACGAGCTGCCGCCGTTGAAGAACGCGATCGACGGAAAGGTGGTGACACGGTTTGCGCCTGCACCGACCGGGCCCTTGCATTTGCCGCACGTGTTGCGGGCCGCTATGCTGTCCATGTTGTACGCGAAGAAGTACAACGGGACGTTCATCGTCCGACTGGAAGACACGGATCCCAAGAAGGTGGAAGCACCGTTCTACGAGTGGATTCAGGAAGACCTGAAGAACGCGGGAATGACGTGGGACAAACTGTACATAGAGTCTGATGACATGCCGCTGTACTACGAGTATGCGGAGAAGTTGCTGTCGCAAGACGTTGCGTACGTCTGTACGTGTTTACAAGAACAGTTTCAGGAATTCAAGAAACGGAAACAATCCTGTCCCTGCCGGAACAACGGGCCGGACAAGCAGCTTGAGCGCTGGGAATACATGCGGTCAGGTAAGTATCAGGAAGGCCGTGCTGTTGTCCGGTTGAAAATCGGGATGGACCGGCCAAACCCTGCGATCCGGGATCCGGCCTTGTTGCGGATTGCGCAAGCGAACCACCCGCGGCGGAAGGACAAGGTCTGGCCGTTGTACAACTTTGCGAACGTGATCGAGGATCACACACAAGGCGTGACGCACGTGTTCCGTGGGAAAGAACACCAGCACAATACTGAGATTCAGGAATTTGTATACAAGGAACTGGGATGGATGCCACCAACCGTGGTGAACTTCGGGATGATCATTCTCACAACAAAGGATCCCACAACAAAACAAGCGAAAGATGTTGTGCTGCACACGCGGGACATGAAGAAAGGGATCGCTGAAGGAGCCTTCGACGCGTGGGACGACATCCGGCTGCCGACCGTGCGCGCGTATCTGCGGCGCGGGTACCAGCCGGAAACGTTCCGGCGGTTCGCACTCACCTGCGGCCTGTCGAAAACCGACATCCGAATTGATCATGAAAATCTTGACGCACTCAACCGGCAGGAACTTGATCCGGCTGCCGACCGGTTCATGGTTGTCATCGATCCCGTGAAACTGCAGATGGATGAGGTGCTCAAGAAAGCCGGGATCAAAAAAACCGTTCGCGTCAAAGTGCATCCGGAAAAAGAAACCTACCGGGATGTTGTAGTGTCCGGGACGATTTTTATTACAAAGGACGATTTCGAGCGTCTCGAGAATAAGCACGTCCGGTTGATTGACTTGTGTAATGTTCGTCTTGAAAAGAAGCCAATCTACACTGAGGATCAGGACTTCGACGCGCGGACGAAGAAGATTCAGTGGGTTGCTGAGAAACACGTGAAGGTGACGATCGTGACGCCGGACGGAGAACATCATGGAATCGGCGAACTCGCGCTGAAGAAACTTCCGGTTGGAACCGTGATCCAGATGCTGCGAATTGGGTTTGGGCGGATCGACAGTAAGACGAACGATTCAGTTACCATCTGGTGGGCGCACAAGTAGCTCCGTTCTTCCCTGGTCAAGTGGTTTTAAACTATTGCTTACAAGAGAGGGGGTATGCTTCCACTTGAGAAGAAACTGCTCTCCCGGACCATCGCTCCCGGTCTGCTCATGCCGTCGTACGAGGGCTACTGCATTGCCAATATCATGGCCTCAATTCTCCAGCAGTTCGGGGCCAAGCAGCAGGGAACGCCCCTGGCAGACGGCCTCCTCCCCGAGGATGCAACTGAGGCAGAAAAAGTGGTTCTCTTCGTTGCAGACGGCCTCGGCTACGACCAGTTGCAGACAGAGATTGCCCGGCGAAACGCTCCGGGGTTGAAGTCTTTTGCTGGATCCGTGATTCCCCTCACTGCCTGCGCCCCCACGGCCACCACCGCAAACCTGTGTTCCTTCGTGACCGGTGTCCCGCCAGGAATCCACGGCTTCCTCGGCTACAAGTCAGAGTTGCTCCTTCGGTCACTGGATCCTGCTGCCTTCAAGCTTGGACCAGGAGGCGCTGGCCAGAGACTTGCTGATATTGATTTACACGCAGCGGACATCCGGGAAGTGCCGCTTGCAACACAACTGTTGATGGACGCAGGCATCCAGGTGGTGCAGTACAACCGCCGGGACTACTTGCGGACGCCGTTAAGCGAGATCTTGTACACCAACATGAAGGTGCATGATTACGTTGACCGGGAAGATCTGCTCGTGCATGCACGCAAGCATCTCATGACAACAAAAGGGAAACTGTTTGCCTGGTTGTACTGGGACATGATTGACGGGATTTCTCATGTTCACGGCGCCTTGTCAGACTTCCATGCCGCCGAGGTGCGCGCGCTCGATGCAGGAATCATTACCGAACTACTTGAGCCGTTGGAAGGGAGTAATACACTCTTCATCTTTACTGCAGACCATGGCCATATCAACCGGAACGAAGAGCGGGTCGTGGATCTGACCGAAGACGCAGGATTGATGAAGCTGTTGCAGTTCGCACCGCAAGGGGATGTTCGTGAAGGGCGGTTGAACTTTTTCTATACAAAGAAGGGCAAGGCGAACGCGACGTTGCAGCACCTGCAGCAGCATTACAGTCAGGACTCCATTGCCATGCTGTCCGATGACGCGCTGAAGCTGGGATTGTTCGGGACGACGAAGATGACGCCGACGGTTCGGAAGCGGATTGGCGATGTGGTGATGATCGCGAAGGACGACGCGTTGCTCGGGTCGCGACCGATTGAGGAAATGCTCCGGTTGTACGGGTATCATGGCGGGCTGACGCGGCAGGAAGTGCTGGTGCCGTTTATTGCGAAGGTGCTTTGAGCTTCTCGTACTCTTTCTGGCTGCATGCGTACACATCAAATCCTAAGGTCCGCCAGCGTGCGGCAACGTGTTTTGACTCGACGCCGATCGGGCAGACAATACAGTATTGCTTCCCTTTCTTCAGGTACGGAGCAAGATCGTACTTTGCTGCGGCAATGGGAATGATCTCCATGCCGGTGAGTGATTTGGGTCGATAGTCTTGTGCGGGAAGGGTTGCTGACAGTGGCATGGTTTGGATTGTGTCAAAAGAGAACGCCGGTTCAACGACCCGTACTTCTTCGAGGGTCGCCTTGTCTGTTGCGTGTTGCTGGGTGATGTTGCAGAACTCTTTCACCTTTTCGCTTGCGTCGTGCGTGCCGATCTCCCGTGCTGCATGAATAATCTCGGTCTTGTCGAACGCGAGCAGCGGCCGGTGGACGGGGAGCGTGATCGCCTCCTCGATCACCGCGAGGTTGGTCATGGTTTGCGTCGAGACTTGGCCGAGCGACTCACCGGTGCCGATGGCAACGCAGTGTTCTTGATTTGCAACAGCTTCGGCAATCCGGTACAACGCACGCTTGAACACGACCTGTTTCAGTCGGTCAGGGACGGTTTTCTCGATATGCTTTGTGATGTCCTGTCCGTCGACCATGAGGAGCTTCGTGTTCGGGAAGTGCCACTTCGTAATTAATTCACGATACACCGCGACCACGTCTTCGGTCAGCGCCGGGCCAATTGGGTTGTAGAAGAGGAACGTGAGTTCGCAGCCGCGCTTTGCCAGACGCCAGGCAGCAACAGGCGAATCGAAGCCGCCGGAAAAGAGCATAAGCACCTTGCCTTGGGTACCAGCGGGGAGGCCGCCGACACCGGGAGCAATATTGGTGAACACGTACGCATTCTTGTCGCGGACTTCGATGTGGATCGTGGTGTCAGGTTTGGAGAGATTGACCGTGAGGTTTGTGTTCTTGACAACTGCGGCACCGAGTTGCTTGTCGAGTTCCTGCGACGTGAGTGGATAGGACTTCATGCGCCGGGAGCGGACGGCGAAGGTTCCTTTGAGTTCCTTTGCGGATGCGAGGACAGTTTGTTCAATGGTTGCGTACTCATTCGAGATTTTTTGAACGATACTTGCGGAAACAACACCGAAGGTTTTTGTTACTGGAGTAAGATCATCCACGTTTTCAATGAAGATGCGGCCGGGCTCTTTCCGGAACGTGGCGGTTGCTGGGAGAACCGCTTTCAGGTTGCGGATCAGGACGTTCTCCATGCTGGCGCGGACACGGGGGCCCTTGAGGGCGATTTCGCCGTAGCGGACGAGGATGGTCATGAAATAAGAGTCGGTGGTTTGTTTATAAAACAATCGGAAGAGAGCCTCACGTTCTCGAAAGGTATAGCCCGATAAGCATATAGTTCATCCTAATCTATAGCTCATAGTGATCAGTGTCGTCCCCTTTCGGAAGAACTACCAGAAGGATGCAAAAACGCTTATTCTCTCGATCTTGAATAAGGAGTTTGGCCATATACGGGTCCCTCGACCCGATCTCGATAACATTGCCAAAACATACCAAAGTAATGAAAGAAGTAATTTCTGGATTGCTCTAGACAAAAGAAAAATTATTGGTACCGTTGGTCTTCTGGAGATTGATCACCCAGACGCCGTTCTCAAAAGACTTTGTGTTATAGAGAAATATCGCAGAAGAGGTGCTGGCAAAAAACTTATGCAAACACTACTCCAATTCGCCAAAGACAGAGGCTATAGTAACATCTTCCTGCAAACAACAACTGAAATGAAGATCGCAAATAGTGTTTACGAATCATATAGTTTCAAGAAAACAAGGCGGCCAAAGAAAATGGGTGAGATAACGATATACCCGACAAGTATTTTTTACAAGTTAAAACTTTGAGATCCTCTTCTACGATTGGGGAGAAATCCACTCATTAGCCAAAGCCTCGTGGATAAGCATTCTATTCCAAATCCTTCTTCGCCAGCACCGTGATCGGCGTGTTGAACGAGTCCTTGTCCATCCCGACCAGGAACTCAACACCCTTCCGGCGCGCAATCGAGTTCAGGCTGTAGTTCACTTTCCCGTCGAACACAACCGCACGCGGCTTGTCGAGCGTTTTGAGCGTGTTCTCGAGCTCAGCAACCGGCACCTTCCCGAGCAGCTCGTTGTTGGCGTCGAAGATGCACGCTGCCCGCGATCCAACGAGATCAGTCAGCGTCTTCTTGAACAATTCCTTGTCCTCGTCCTTGATTCGGAGAGCACGAGGCTTGTCATCACGTCGTTCCCGGACAGGGCGCCGTTCCGGCAGGGGCGGGCGACCATTGTTGCTCTCGTAGCGCCGGTAGTTGCCGTTGTCGCCCTTGTGTTCGGACAGAAACTGCTGCGGCGTCACCTTGTCGCGAAGCGCCTTGAACAGTTCCTTCTTGACCAGTTCCTCGACTTCGCGGCCGCTCGGCGCCTGGGCAACGAAATCAATCTCCGTCCGTTGCATCAGTTCCTTGACGATGAGCTCGCCGCCGCGGTCGCCGTCCACGAGCGCGGTCGCGGTCTTCTCGCGGCAGATCCGGTCGATCACCTGGGGAACGGATGTCCCGCCGATGGCGACAGTGTTCCTGATTCCGTACTTCAAGAGGTTCAGGATGTCTGCCCGGCCCTCGACGATGATGACCTCGTCGCTCTCCGCGACCGTCGGCCCAGCTGGCAAGCCTTCGTAAACACTAATCTCCTCGATCCGGATGGTTTCCTTGATTTTGTCGCTCAGCTCAGCCGAGCTGGGAACACTGGACTCCACCAGCTTCCGAAGAATCTCCTTGGCCCGGTCGATAACATAGTCCCGTTTCAAAGAACGGGTGTCCTCGACCTTGTCGAGCTTGATCTCTGCAGTGCAGGGACCGACCCGCTCGATGGTTTCGAGGGTCGCGGCGATGAGCGCGGTCTCGGTCGCATCCAGCGAGGACGGAATGATGATGTCGCCATCAGAACTGCCGCCGCTCGAATGAAGGTTCACTTCGATCCGGCCAATCCGCCCGGTTTCTTGTAATTCCCTGAGGTCAAGATCCGAGCCAAGCAACCCTTCGGTTTGCCCAAACACTGCTCCGATAACGTCGTGTTTTTCGATAACTCCTTTTGCCTTGATTCGTGCTTTTACGAGATATTTTATTGATGTTGGCGCTAATTTCGCCATAAGTATCAGCCTCCTTCAGACTGTCTAATTCCTCGATCGTTGTCCGCCCGAATGAGCGGACCAGCTGCCGCAACCGGTTGTTGCTTTCGATTTTGTACATGTGCATCATACGCTCCAATTGTTGTGCAAGCTTTCGACCTTCCCGGTCGAAGTCAGTGAGTATCACGACTTCCCTGATCCCCCGCGAGGCAAGCGCCTCGACCACGGTGATCAGCGGCTTACTGTTGATCGGTAGAATATCCGGTATCCCCAGGGTTTTTAAAGCCCCCTCATCGTGCTTCCCCTCGACAATCACCGGGTAGTCGGCGACTTCCGCGAGGACGCGCTCAATGTGCTCGGGGCTTGGGTCTCGAATAGCGACCCCTCCTTCGGGCCCTCTGCTGAGGGTGATCGAGCCGATAACGGTGTTTCTGGGCAGTATAGCCTTCATCCCATTCACGCTGGGGATCAGGCCAGGGACGTTCCCTGAGAGGCGGGGCGTACCGGCCATGTTCTCGTGTCCAGATTCGCTCCACGACGGGATGGTCTACACTCTGGAGGACCGCTTCAGCAATATCTGTTGTGGTCAAGATTCCTTGGAGCGCTGCCTCGTCCGTCACGGCCACACCGTCCAGATGATTGGAACGCATCTGATGAGCAGCAAGCCGAAGGTTTTCGTGAGGCGAGAATGAGATGATTTTGCGGTTCATGGCATCCCGGACACTGGCTTCAGGGAGGTGATAAAGCTCCTGCTCTCGCACGAAGCGGAGAATATCCCGAGGGGTGATCATTCCAATGTGGACGTCCTTCTGCACAATCGGGAAACGGTGGTATCCAGTGTTAACGAACAGGAGCGCGGCATCGATAAGAGAGAGATCAGGGGACACGTGGAGTGGATTCGCGCTCATGGCTGCGGCAACAGGAATACCAGGAACAGGAAGCGCACCCAAGAGATGCGGGAAGGATGCCATGGTCAGGAGCTTACCATCCTGAACAACAGGTAACGCGTGCTGCCCGGTTTTCCAGAGCCCAACAAGCGCGTCGCCGAGCGAGCTCTGGGAGCGGAGGGCAGCGATCTGGGTGGTCATAACGTGCTGGATCGGCACATCCAGTTTCTGGGGATGGCGCTGGTATTCAACAAACCGGGTCCCTGCACCAAGATACTCAAGCAACGTTGTTGCTGTGAGCATACCCTCCATCCGGCCGTCAGTGCCGACGACCGGGAGACGGGAGGTGTGCTTCACGATCGCGTCCATGCCGTTTCGGATTGATTCCAAGGATTCGCAGAAGAGGGTGTGTGGTGTTGTGTGATCGATCAGTGACCGCTCCAATGCAGTGTGGCCGTGGAACAGGAAGCGTGACATAGAATGGTTCTGTATAGGATCCAAGTTTTAAAAGAGTCACTTTGAAAGAGGTGAATTGTATGGAACATTTTTCCATTCTTTCGGAGGGTTTTTAAAGTTTTCCTTTTCAAATAATCACAATATGAAACTATCTGACTATGTTCGAACTAGTGTATTGACCCTTGGTGGGTTTCTCGCAGGATGTTCGGACATTGATGAATCTCTATTTGCTCACTACCTCAAAACAGACCATCCATCGTACGTTGTTCTTGCTATCCCTGGGGCCGGTGCGCCCGGTGATGCAGGACCTGACCAAGACCTTTCCTACCTCGTCAAAGAACTTGAAGCAGCAGGCTATCATCGAGCATCAAAATCTGGTGATATTGGAAAGAAAGGCTTCTATGAGATTCAACCCGTGCTGGGCGATCTTGTCAAGGCAAGTCTGTTGAAATGGCCTCAACAACTCGAACAACTGCCGGAAGGGTTTGATATTGTCTACGCGGGCGATCCGAACGGGCTCGTGGACAAGTTTGAAGGCCTTGAAGACACTTATGCGGGGGTTGGAAAAACCGTTCGAACATACGTTGCCGAGCTCAGTGAAGCTGACGGGAACGTGGACTTCAAACGGATGACAAAGGATTGATGCTCATGAAAAAGAAACATTTGTTTTTGGTCTCGATTGTTGTGCTTTCGCTTTTTGCGCTACCAGCGTGGGGGGCAACACAGGGGAATGTTGTCTATAACCCGAACTTTTTCCCCGTTTCCTGTGCTGAGGTTGGTGATCCGGTGAAAGGATGCAACCTTGCTTCGTTCACCGGCGTCATTGCTGGTAACGATCATCCGGGTATTGGAAACAACGTCACGGAGATTGCAGGGCGCCTGATCAATAAGACCGGTGGCCCTCATCCAGGAGGCTACATAACAGATGACCTGATCGATGCGTATGCTGAAATTCTCAATGACGTAGGAGGCCCGTAACATGGAACCGTATCAGCGAACGATCATCGGCGTCTTGGTTGGGTGCCTCTTTCTCCTCTTTCTCGCAACAACAACCCATGCGCAGGCATCGTCGGATCACGTTCGGGTTCTCCGAATTGGAATCATTGATGGGTCGAATTGGGTTTTGACGCCGAGCGTGACTGATATAAACAAAGGAAAGCTCCAGGGGAAACACTATAAGGGCGTATACCCAACCCTGAAGAACATCACCGATGCGCTCGCGGAAAACGGGTCTGTCATCATCACAATCTATAATGAAACAACAAACCTTTCCCACGTTGTTACGATTATCAATGTCACCCTCACTGGTAATGAAATAACAACACCAGGAGGCAATTTTACCTGGTATAACGTCACCATCTGGGACCCGACCTATAATACAACAGAAACAACCGTCTTCCAAAAAAATGAAAACAGTACGTTGCTGTGGATCTACGGTGACTGGGAATGGATTGTTGACATGGTCGCCTTCTTCGAAGTGAGCGTTCCTGCACCGCCACCGGTGCGGCACGCGACCACAAGCGTGGTAACAAATCCCATCCTGGTGACGCGGAAAGGCGGCTAACCAAAGAACAAGAGGCTCCCGAACAGGACAGTCACGAGAACGGTCACGGCAAACACCGGGGCAAACCGCACTCCCTCTTTGACGAGAATCGTGCCACCCCGCTTCTTTAATTTTTGGATTTCCTTTTTGTTGAGCACACGCCACCGGCCACTGGCAGGCACATCCCCTTCGCGGAGCTTGGCCACAGGAATCCGCCGGTGGAACATGTACTTTTCAATAAAGCGGCCGTACTGGACGAACAAGAGGATGCCAATCAGGAAGAATGGAAAGATGATCACGAGTTCATAGAACCGCGGCGGGACAGCAACCGTTGTTGCGACAGAAACCGCAAGGACCACTGTTGCAACCGTGAAGACAATCACAATCTGCGCAATTCCTTTTGCCTCTGTGCAGAGTTGTTTCTTGAACTTTGGCAAGAGCTTCCGGTTCTTCAACCCGAGGACAAGTGAGTACGTGAGCAAATACAGGACCGCCAAAATAAAGAAGTTGAAGAGCAGGATGATTGGGAACGGGATAGTACCACTGATCCCGAGGCCAGCTGCATCAGGGAAGAGGAATCCCAATGCACCGAGGAGCCAGGCATCACCGTCGCCCCACTGCTTGGTGTAGTAGAGGCCCAACCCAGCGCCGAGGAACGCGAGGCCGACGATCACTGAATTGAGCAGGAAGGACCAGTCCGCGGTGAACCAGGAATAGCCGCCGCGGATCGCGAGTGCACTGATAATAACAGAATAGGGAAGCCAGTCTGGAAACTCAGTTGTGGTCAGGTCCTTGTAGCCTGCGGCCCCGAAGCCGACGATGCCGACTGCTGCCAGCAGCCACGGAAGAACCATGGAGTTCTATTCGGTCCTGGGAGCATAAAAAGGAGCTTAAGATACCCCCAAACCAAATGATACTGTATGGGGAAACCGAAGCGGAAACTCCCGCCGCCATCCGAGGTGATGAAGCGGTACGGGGTCCGCAAGGAACTTGTTCAAGCAGCGTACCAGCGTGCCCATCCCAAGCGGTATCCGAAGCCAACGGTCAGAAAATATTACCAGCCACCGTCACTTGAAAGCCGCGAATATCAACTGTTCAAGAAGCGTCGCGAGCATCCGCGCAACTGGTACGAGCACGTGGTGAACCGCTTTGGCAATGTCATCACCATGACCCCGGAGAAAGGGGCGCTCAAGCGGATGCGTGCTGATATTACCTTCACGGAATTGCGTGTCACCCCAGACCAGGTCATGGGTTCCATGATCCTGATGTCACTTCTCTTCCTGATTTTTGGCGGTACATGTATTGCTCTGGGAATTTTACCCATTCTTCCCGGGATTGTGGCGACCATTGCCGGGTTCCCGCTCGGGTTTTACCTCTACAAGTACCCGGGCATGCGCGTGAAAGCAATGCGGATTCAGGCGAGTTCGCAGGTCGTGCTCGCGATCCTGTACATGGTCGTGTCCATGCGGATTTCACTGAATCTGGAACGCGCGTTCCGGTTTGCGGCCGCGAATATTTCTGGTGCCCTTGCGGTGGACATGCGGCGGCTGATCTGGGACATCGAACTTGGAAGGTACCACTCCGCACGGCAAGCCTTAGACACCTACGTCGAGAAGTGGAAGAGCGAGAATGAGGAGTTCTCCGAATCCCTGCGCCTCATTAAGAATGCCGAGGAGCAGACGGTTGAGAAATCGCAGCTGCTGCTTGACCAGGCACTGGAGAGCATCTTGGAGGGGACCAAGACGCGCATGAAACACTATGCGCAGGACATGCGCATGCCGGTCATGGTCATCCACATGATGGGGATTGTACTCCCGATTTTGGGGTCGATTATGGCGCCGCTTGCGGCAGTGTTCTTGTCCGACCTGGTGACGCCGTGGCACTTCGTGCTCGGGTACGACATTGTTCTGCCAATCATGCTGGTGTGGTTCATTGCGAACACCTTGAACAAGCGGCCGGTCACATTCTCACAGGTTGATATCTCGGATCATCCATCGTTACCGAAACCAGGATCATTCCGAGTGAAGGGGAAGGACGTTCCCGCGTCCCTGATTGCCATCGTGGCTGCAGCGGCGTTGATCGTGCCGTCAGTCTGGTACTTTGTCACCAATCCGGAGATCTTCTTCCAAGGTGTTGCGGATCGAGAATTCACCATGACCTCGATCATCATGTCCGGCCTGATGATTCTCGGGATCGCTGTTGGGATTTCCGTGTACAGTATCTTGTCGACCTTCCAGCGCGTTCGATTGAAAGATAATATTGAAAAGACAGAAAGCCAGTTCGAGTTGGCTCTGTTTCAGCTTGGCCACCGGGTGTCCGGCGGGACACCAATCGAGGTCGCGGTCGAGAAGGCACTTGACGATGTCAAGGATCTGGAGATTTCGAAGTTCTTCAAGATCACCTTGCGAAACATCCGGACGCTGGGGATGACCTTTGAGCAGGCAATCTTTGACAAGCAGTACGGGACTCTTCGCTTTTATCCGTCGCGCTTGTTGCGGAACGTGATGTACACAGTGACCGATACCGCACGGAAGGGCGTGCAGTACGCGTCTGAATCTGCGCTGCGAATCAGCCGCTACCTGAAGAACATCCGGGAGACGCAGGAGTACATCCGGGATTTGCTCGAGGAAACATCGTCGAGCATGAAGTTCCAAGCGTACTTCCTGACGCCGTTGATTACTGGGCTAATCGTCTCGATTGCGGACGTGATTGTGAAGGTGCTGGTGCAGCTGGGCGCGTATCTTGATACCATCGGCTTGAATGATGAGGCAGGCTTCGGGAATGTCTCGGGTATCTTCGGAAACCTGGAAACCTCGGTGTCGCCGGAGATCTTCCAGTTGATTGTAGGGATCTACTTGATTGAAGTGGTCATGATTCTCGGATACTTCCTGACGAAGATTTCTCGCGGAGACGATTCCGTCAATCAGTGGTACCTCACGGGGAAGATGCTGCTGCTGTCGGTGATTATTTACTTCATCGTCGCGGTTGCGGCGAGCATGGTGTTCGGGGACTTGATCCGGTCAGCACTTGCTGGCTTGGGTGTTGGGTTGTAACGTTCCGGAAATGATTCAATTTAATCAGAATCGTTCCCGATACGGACAATACCCGTCAAACGTTCCCGGATTGTGGATCGGAAACCGCTCAAGAATCTTCTTCCGCAACGCGGTAATAGTCTCTGTTTTTGCATTCCCTATAATGGTTTCGTTCCCCACACATGGGGCTACCCTTCCGTCACCGTAAATACACATGAACTCGAGACACCGACACGTAAGAAAATTGTTCATTACGTCATGTTTGAAGCCATATTCTTCATCGACCTTTCGTATTATATCCCGGACCTGCTGCTTTTCTCCCTTTGAGAGTGAGAGGGAGATATCAAAAGAAGGTTTATTGCTTCTCCCTGCTGGAATATAGAAGGTGAACATAATCCACAGGTTGTGTTCTCGACAATACCGCAAGGTTTTCTCGACTTCGGTAACGTTTTTCTTGCAGACAACCATATCGAACCCAAGGCGTGTTGTCCCATCGGGTGTTGTTTTTGCGAACCCTTCCTCGATGAGGAGGTCAAGCGCTTCCTTCCTCTGGTCGAAATAGTGTCCTGTCGTATCACCCACAACCCAGTTTTGGAATTCCTTGTTCCACAGACTGTCGCATTTGAGACAGACGCTTGCACCAGACTGGTAGAGTCGTTTCACGAACGCTTTCTCTCTCAGCTTTGTCGCACCATCGGTAAACACAACGGGCTGGATCCCCTTTGCTGCCGTGTATTCGATAATATCGAAGAAATCCTTGTCGAGGGTTGGTTCCCCTTCCCCGAGAAAATCGATGGTCTTGGTTCTCAGGTCAGCTAACTGATCGATGATACTCTTTATCTCTTCCAAGGTCAGCGTTTTCTTGAGTTTGTCGGTAAAGCAATGAAAACAATTCCATTGACAGGCATGCGTCATTGCCCGGAAATCAACGACCGAGAGGGCGTCGGGGTTCTTGACGTGTTCCTCTGGAATATTCCACCCTTTGATAATCGCACCGATTCCGATCGGGACATGGCCAAGACCACTGTAGCGTTCCTTTGAATATCCTTCCATACTACCACTGCTCATGCTGTATTTGCTTTGCAGTCACTCCAAGGTCCTGCAACATCTCCTTGAATGCGGTCACCAGTTCAGGAGAGCCGCACAGGAAGAACAGTGCCTTTGTTGGATCAGAGACGACCTCCATAATCCTCTCTTTAGTGATGCGTCCTGTTGCCCCGTTCCATGGTGCTTCATCAAGTCGCGTGATCGTCTGATAGTACGTCACGTTCTGGTGATTCTGATCGAGTGTTTCAAGTTCTGCACGGTAGATAATGTCCTGTGGTCTCCTGACGGTATACAGAAGGACCAGCTGCTTGGGAAGCTGTTGCTGCAACGCGTACTGTAGCATGCACCGCAGCGGCGCAATTCCCGTTCCTCCACCAATGAATACAAGGATGTCTGCTTTGTCAGAAAACGTGAAGTTTCCAAAGGGCCCGGCTGCCTCAAGCTCGTCACCCTCTTTGATGTTATACAACCGGGAGCTCATTCTCCCTCCGGGAACGAGGTTGAAGGTAATCTGAAAGGTTCCTTGTTCGTTCGGCACGCTTGCAATCGAGTACGCTCGCTTTGCTGTCTGATCGGGATCACCGGGAAGCCGGATCATCACAAACTGACCGGGAACAAAGGAGAACACACCGGGATACTTGAGCGTGAACGTTTTCGTGTCCGGTGTCTCCTGCACGATCGTCAGTACCTTGACGCGAACGAACTTCATACCACAGAGGTTTGTTCCAATGTATTTAAAGCTAGACAAAAAGCTCTGATGGGGGGAATGGTGTGAAGCAACCAACAATTCATCCATCGGCATTCGTGGCACCGAATGCAACAGTTCTCGGAGATGTACAAATCGGCGCGCGCTCGAGCGTCTGGTTTGGCGCCGTGATCCGCGGGGATGAAGCGCCGATCCGCATTGGAGACGAAACAAGTGTTCAAGACAATTGCACCTTTCATGGTGATCAGGGAAAAGGAACAACGGTCGGCAACCGCGTCACGGTTGGTCACAATGCTGTGGTGCATGCGGCAACGGTTGGCGATGATTGCATCATTGGCATGGGGGCAATCATTCTCAGTGGTGCAACCGTCGGAAAGAACTGTATTGTTGGCGCGGGCGCAGTGATCAAGGAGAACGACACAATTCCGGACAATAGTCTGGTGCTCGGCATTCCTGCAACGGTCGTGCGGCAGCTCACGGACAAAGAACGCGAGCGCATCAAGCAGAATGCACATGTGTATGTGGATCTTGCACAAACATACTCAGTGTGACTGCAGGAACTCGTTTGCTTTCTTCAAGATATTCTTGGCATTGTCGTAGGTGACTTGTCTGACTGCTTGCTCGAAGGGGAGCCACATAAAGTTCTTGTGTTCCTTGGAGAGGGTGACAACCTCTTCGTCTGTTGTTGCGAGGAAGAAGTAGACGTCCTTCACGATCTTCTCCTTGTTGTGGTAGAAGAAGTAGCGGATGTGCTCGCGGAAGCCAGGGAGAATCACTGCTGCAGTAATTCCGGTTTCTTCTTCCAGTTCTCGGAGTGCGGTTTGGGTTTCACGCTCGTTTGATTCGATCTTCCCTTTGGGGTTGTCCCAGTGATTGGCCTTGGCATGCTGGAGTAAGAGGAAGGTGTGATCAGCAGGACGGTAGACCACGAGGCCGCAGGATTTCTGGTGCTGCATGGGTTCCCTTTTTGACAGAGCTTTATGAATGTTTTTAATCCTCGCAAAAGAAAGAGAGGGTATGGATTCGCAGCAGCGGCTGGAGCTCATTCTGGGCGTGGGAGAAGAGGTCATTACGAAGGACGAGCTGAAGCGCCTTCTTGAGACAACACCCCATCCCGTTGCCTATGATGGCTTTGAACCATCAGGGCTGGCCCACCTGGCATTCGGTATCTTTCGGCCATTGCTCCTGAAGGACATGCTCAAGGCAGGCGTGACCTTCAGACTGCTGCTCGCGGATTGGCATGGCTGGATCAACAACAAAATGGGAAGCGATCTGGATGCGATCAAGCAGACTGGGGAGTACTTCCTGGAGGTATGGAAGGCCGCGGGCGTGGACCTCGGAAAAGTGAAACCTACCTGGGCAAGTGAGCTGGTTGCAGATCCGGCCTACTGGAAACAGGTTGTGACGGTTGCGAAGAACACCTCGGTGCAGCGGGCGACGCGGTGTCTGAGTATTATGGGCAGGAAGCAGGGGGAACTATTGGAAGCAGCGCAGTACTTCTATCCAGCGATGCAGGTTGCTGACATTTTCGAGCTTGACGTGGACATTTGTCAGCTGGGGCTGGACCAGCGGCGAGCGAACATTTTGTCACGGGAGATCGCAGACAAACTCAAGCGGAAAAAGCCAGTGCTGGTGCACCACCACATGCTTGCGGGATTGCAGGGGGATGTGCACCTGGACAAGGCACAGGTATTTGATGAAAACAAAAAATGGGACACAGAAATTGCGAGCAAGATGAGCAAGTCGAAGCCGCAGTCTGCCATTTTTGTGCATGATTCGTTTTCAGAAATCAAGAAGAAGGTGAACCAGGCGTACTGCGCCCCGAAGCAGGTGCAGAATAATCCATTGCTCGATTACACAAAGCATATCCTGTTTCGTTCATTTTCAGAAATTATGGTTGACCGGCCGGCGAAATTCGGCGGCGCAGTGACGTACGGGTCGTTCCAGGAGCTCGAGCAAGCGTTCTCGAAAGGAGACCTCCACCCACTTGATTTGAAAACCACGGTTGCTGTGCATCTGGACAAATTGATTGCGCCGATCCGAACGCATTTCGAGAAGAACGCAAAAGCAAAAAAACTGTACACATTCGTTGCATCACAGAAGGTGACAAGGTAAATGCAGCTCGAGCAGCTCCACCAACATAAACGGCGGAAAAAACAGAAGCGCCGTTCCTGGCGGGTTGAGTTCCTCGACAACCTTGTGCTCATCGTTGCTGTTGTCTACCCGTTGAGCACGATCCCGCAGATCCTCGACATCTGGGTCGGCAAGAACGTTGCCGGGGTGTCGCTGCTGACGTGGACCTTGTTCCTGTTTCTGCAGTCGATTCTGTTACTCTACGGACTTGCGCACAAAGACAAAAAACTGACGGTAATGTGGGGACTCTGGGTGCTGATGTATTTCCTTGTTGTCGTCGGGCTGGTCTTGTTTAGGTAGTGGCCCACATCTTCTTCGCGAGCTTGCCGTCGTACATGTACTTCTTGACAAGCGACTTTGTTTTTGCCTTCGCTTTTCTGTGTTGCGCTAAGAACGCGTTCAGGTTTTTAATTAAGTGATCTTTCATCTCGCCGGTTGACACGGTTCCTTTCTTGTATCCTGTTCCAAGGTTATTCACCTTCGCGTCATCTGGCTCGAATAGAATGGACAGCCATTGAAATGCGACGTCCACATCAGGGTTCCCGCCTTTCGTCCGGTGTTCTTCAAGCGATCCTGCACCACCGGAGAACGCGTACTTGTAGATCTTCTTCTTCACCGTCTTCTCGTCGTCGGCCAGGTAGATCGCGGTTTTCTCTTCAGACGAAGACATCTTCCCGTCAGTTCCGGTCAAAGGTGGCAAGAGTTTGCTGTGGATGGCCGCGGTTTTCAGGTAGCCAAGGTCTTCTGCAATGTCGCGCTGGATGCGCCAGTACGGGTCCTGGTCAATGGCCGCGGGAATCAGACACCGCTTCTTCTCGAAAAAGGTCGGGATTGTTTGGTACGCTGGATAGAAAATCATGCCGAGGTTTGTCTCGTTTGTAAAGCCGAAGACGGCTTTCGCGGTTGAGAACGTAATCTTGCGGGCAGCTTCCAGGATTTTGGGGTAGACGTGTCGGATGTACTCACTGTCTTTGAAGATGAACGTCTTGTCCGGATCAAAGCCGAGCGCTGCAATGTCCAGGATGTCCGCATCAGCTTGCTGCTGGATGTCCTTCCATGAGCGTTCCCGTTTCTGCAGGAACTTTTCGTCGTCCGTGATTTCAATGTAGAGGTTGACGCCGAACACGTCCTGCAGCCATTTGCAGGTCAGGAAGGGAATGAGATGGCCAAGGTGCATGGCACCGGACGGACCGCGGCCAGTGTACAGGAAGAATCCTTTCTTTGCTTCGATATCCTTCAGGAGCAGGTCCAGATCGCGATGGGAGTAGAAGAAGCCGCGGCGGAGGAGCGGATGGAGCTCGGTCTTGGCTGCCTTCTGGAGGCGGGCGCGCAGGCTGTCGGTGATAGGCTTGGTGCCGAACTTCTTGATCAATTCAGAATAATCTATTTTCCCTGAGACTTCCCAGGGGGTGACAGAGTACATATCCCTTTTCTTAGGAGAAAGAGGCTATTAATGGCCAGCGTATAAGAATGTTATACTTCATGTTATTTAGGCAGCAAACGAAAGTGATGCTATGCCTGCCCGGAAGGTTCGAAAAGCTGCTCCCAAGAAGAACCCTGTTCGGCGAAGCGCGATCACGAAACAGGACATCGCAATCACCCCCTTGCTTCATAATCCCCGGATCATCAAAGGGACCGTGAAGAAGGGACTGGGAGAAGGAGCCCGTTACGTTGCTGCGTACAAGAGCGTGCTGAAGCGCAAGCTCGGCTTCGAGCCCTACATCGGCACGCTTAACATTCACATGAAGGGAAAGCAAGACCTCCGCTTCTTCGACGATCCGATCATGGTTCCTGCGCCGAAAAAAGGCCTCTGCCAGGTCGCGTGCTATCCCATTGCAATCAACTACACCCTCGAGGGGGCTGTGGTCATCCCCAAGAAGACCAGGAACCCCAAATCAGTCATTGAAATACTTGCACCCGTAAATCTCCGTGAGACCCTCGGTCTGAAGGATGGAGATGACGTGGTATGCCTACGATTGGTATAGCAGACACGACCTTTGCGCGTGTTGACATGGCAGCAGACGCGATCGCTGCGATTAAGGAAGCAGATGCATCTCTCACGATCGAACGGTACACGGTTCCTGGGTTCAAGGATCTTCCGGTTGCAGCAAAGCTGTTGCTTGAGAAGTACAAGTGTGACATTGTGTTAGCCCTTGGATGGGTTGGTGGTGCTCCTGTTGATGAAGTGTGTGCGCACGAAGCATCACAAGGATTGATCCAGGTGCAGTTGCTGACAAACAAGCATGTGCTTGGTGCGTTTCTTCACACATCAGAGGCACCGAACGACGAGAAGAAGCTTGTTTCTATCGCCCGTGACCGCGCGCGGAAGCATGCGTTGAACTGCGTTGCGCTGCTGAAAGGGAAGACCGAACTGACCCCGAATGCAGGCAAGGGAGTGCGGCAGGGAAATGACAACGAAGGAGCACTTACATGAAGATCGCGATCGTCGCCAGCCGGTTCCATCCGGAGATTGTTGACGAGATGGTGTCGCTTGCCGAGAAACGGATCAAGGAAAAAGCAACACTCGGTCCGGTTGTCCGCGTTCCTGGCGCGTACGACATCCCGTTCGGGGTGCGGCAGGTGATCGAGAAGGTTGACGGCGTAGTGACGTTGGGAGCATTGGTGAAAGGCGAAACCAGCCACGACACATTGATCGCGCACGCTGCAGCAGAAGCATTGCAGCACCTTTCTCTGCAATATAACAAACCAGTTGTGCTCGGGATTACTGGTCCAGATCAAACCAAGGAACAGGCAGTTGGGCGGATCGGGCGGACAGACGAGATCGTGGACGCGTGTCTTGCGTTGTTACAACTCTCCCCGTAAGAACGCATTGATTTCTTGGATTCTGTCAGCATCAAGTCCTTCCCAGGAAAAGACGTAGATGTTTCCATGTCGTCCTTCATCAAGATCACTTCCTTGATTTTGGGAGAGCAAGGCCTTTCCCCATGCCGTTTCAGCTGCAATCGCGTGTTCGGGTTTATGGGTTAAGTAAGACTTGAGACTGTACCCATCAGGCTCCATGAGTTTTCCAACAGCACGAAAGGTTTGTGGGTCAGTTCTGTCCGCCCCTTCTGTTTCATACGCACCGTCAATCGGAATGCCATGCTCGTCCTGATAGAATCGAAGTGATCGCGCTGCTGGCGCTCCTGAGTAAATAACAAATTTGAAACCAGCACCCTGAATGCCCGCGATAAGGTCTTGAGCACGCTCTTGGAAATGAGGAACGCAGATTTCCTCTCTGATAGCATTATTTCGTCCTCGTACAATTGAGTGTTCATGAAGAGCAAGTTCATGTCGTGGCTTCCGGGCCAAACCATAGGCGTCTTCCCCAAAGCGGGCAATATAGTGATGTTGAAACCGAGGATTCCTTGACATGTCGTTTTCAAGCGTTCCGTTTCGATTGCTTGCAACAATTCGTTTATAATCTCCCATGGGAACCTCTAGTTCACAATAAACCGTCCGTGCTTATCTTTTAATGTTCTGGTATCGTCCTCGTCCACCACCATCCCAATCGTGATCGGGAGTCGGGGGAGCTTCTCCGGACTGGTCACAGCAAGGAGCGTGTCGAACACAACCTGCCAGATCTCCTTTGCATCTGCCTCAAGGAGATCATCGAAGTCGTAGTCGTATTCCTCAAGGAGATTCTGAATGACCTGCTGGAGTTCGCTCATGAAATCACCACTACAGCAAAGTAGTGACTATTTAAAAGCTTATACCCAGCCGATTTAAGCCTCAGGATCATGAGAACACTATGGAGCTCTGCCCCCCTGACCCCTTCTCGACCCTGCTTCCCATTCTTGAGCCAGCAGCGATCACGAACCTCTACGGGCCTCCTGGTGTGGGGAAGACCAACATCTGTCTGATCCTTGCCCTGGCCTGCGTCAAGGGCGGCGGAACGGTCGCGTACATCGATTCCGAGGGGGGCTTTGCAGTGGAACGAGTGAAACAGCTCGAACCGGAATGCGAATCCGCGCTTCAGAGGATTGATCTCATTCAGCCGAAGAACTTCAAGGAACAGGCTGCTGCCATCAAGGCGCTCAGAGAAAAACCCTACGATCTCGTTATCCTTGATTCATCGGTTGCCTTGTACCGGCTGGAATATGCAGAACAGGAAACCAAGAAAGGCAGGTTTGAAAACCAACACGTTCTGGAAGCAAACCGAGAACTTTCGGTGCAGCTTGCAGCACTCTCAACCTTGGCACGTGACCGCAACATACCAGTGTTGATCACCGCGCACGCATTCAACCGGTTTGAAGACAACGGCTTGGATGTGGTTGGTGGCGACGCGATGAAGTACTGGTCGAAAACCATTGTGCAGATCGAGCGTGTTGGAACACCAGGAGAACGATTGGCGACATTAGTGAAGCACCGCTTTCGTCCTGAGGGGATGCAAGTGAAATTCGAAATTGTAGAAGCAGGGATCAAACCCGCTGGGTTTCGGATGTTCTAACGGAGTTCCTGTTGCAAGCGGCGATATTCTTTTAGGAAGAGTTCGATGGTAGGTCGGATGTCCCCACGTTCTTCATAGGCACGAAGCGCATGGTAATAGGCTGCGCGGTCAGCAACCTTGATGTTGAGTGGAGGAAGGTTGTGTCTCAAGAGCACGACATTGAGGAGCAGCCGCCCAACCCGCCCGTTCCCATCTTGGAACGGATGGATGTTCTCGAACTGATTGTGGACAACAGCAGCAAGAACAAGCGGATGATAGCGGTTTTTGTTCTTCGTATACCAATGGATGAGCTCACGCAAGAGTCCGGGAACCTGTTGTTGCGGTGCCCCCCGATGGAGGATGTGACCCAGTGCATCAACAACAGCAACGTCTACCCCCTTCCCTCTGAATTTTCCGGCAAACGGTTTCGAGTTCTTGAACACCAGCCGGTGGAGTTTCTTGATCAGCTGAGGAGAGGGGGGTTCGCGTGTTGTACGGATGAAGGTAACAGCAGCAGCGACTCCGTACGCTTCGGCGATTTCATCTCGCGGGCGGTCCGGCCAGCGGTCTGTTTCGAGCATCCCCTTGACTTCAGGGAGGGTGATGGTCGACCCCTCGATGGCGTTTGTGTTAAAGGTGAACAGCTCGATAAAGTGGTGCCAGTCTGCTTCCGTCAGATGACGAGCAGGAATCTTCTTTCCGATAAGCTTCGCAAGAAGGTTCTGTTCTTCTGGGGATAATATCGTGTGCAGCGGATCGCGAATGTGTTTGTATGCTGCGAGTTTTTCCTTGATAGCGATTTCCGCGTTCTTTTGTCTCGCAACTACCTCTTGTTTTGAAAGATTCTTCCCGAGATAGCGACGAACCTTTCTCACCTTTCCATCGTCTCGGAATGAGTGAGCAAGATAGTAGAGGTTCACCTTCCCCCGCTTTTGGATCTCGATGTGCATACAAAGGTATATGACTACATATTTAAAAATGTTTCCCAATATGACTACATTACAAACATAGTAGTCATACAAAAATCGAAGTCGATTTTTGCTGCTTCCGTCGTTCGGTAGCCTTCCTCAAAAAGGAGTGACAGCACGTTACGCCAGCTCGTAGCCGATCTTGTCTGCAAGGGTTTGCATGGACTGCTCGCCGAGCAGAGTCGTCCCGTCTGGGAACATCCAAGTTGGATAGGCGTTGACACCAGCGTCCTTGCAGGCTTGAGTCTGGTCGCTGCGGTCAGGAAGCGAGCATTCAACGTAATCAATGTACTGCCAGCTTGGGCCGAATGCGGCCTTCTGTGCCTGACAATGACCGCACCAGAACGTGCCGTACATCTTCACGCCGTTCTCAGTGAGCGCCTTGGCGAGGCCGTCGTAGTCGCTCGGCTTTGCGGCGAAGTAGCCGCTGGCACTGAGACCAATACCGCCGATCACGAGGATCGCGATCACGAGGACAATGACGTATAATCCCTTCATAGTGAAAAACGAATGCAGGAGAGGTTATAAACCTTCTCCTATATAACAGTGTTATAATTGAATTGACAGAACGATCGTACCCGAAGGCCGGCCGTTCCGTCGTTGTTGCAAGGTCATTGCGGAAAGATGAGATCGTTGTACACAATCGCAATGATGATCAACGCGATCACAACCGCTCCCACAATGGTCAGGGTGTCGAGTGTTTTTTTCTTCAAGGTAAAACCCCCTTCACCGCAGCTGTGTGTAACCACACGAACACTGGTAAACAGACATGACCGGTTCGTCGCCGGCAGTCGGGAGCATATACGAGAAATGGATCACTCCCCCACATTCTGGACAAACCAATGGTTCAGTCGGCATGCGGGAGGCGACGATAACCAGAACAGCTACTGCAAGAACAAAAATGACGAGCATTGTGATGAGAAACTCCATGATTCTCCCTCCGAGGAAAGAGACGCCCGGGTGTGCACGCTGCAGTCGCCTGGTCGCCCCACCATTAACTCCAACATACTCCCCGGGCGTCGTTCTTGTTACGGATTGTCTTGTGTTTCGACCTGGAATGCATACCAGATCTTCCCTCCCTCGATCTTCTGCACCTTCAAGATCCAGGAAAACCCGAGGAAGTCCGAGACGTCACCGAAGAACTCATGCGGCACGTCATTGACAAGCAAATACACACTTTCCCGATGGAACCTGTCCCCTTCCACCACAGCGAATCGGGGAGGAGGGGATGTCGAATAAGCGGTCACTTCTTCGGGATCGTAGAAGACCAGAACCGACGGATCCGGAGTGACAAGCTGCTGGCCAGCTTCAGCGATGCGCACAACGAGTCCGTCGAAGCCCTCATGGTAAATAGTAACAGCGCTCTTGGTATCGTCCATACCACTGCCCCAAAAGGTGAGGCCGATGATGATAAAGATGACACACAGAATACAGACCATCAGGACTTTTTCGATGTTTCCAACGTTTCCCATTGTTCATTCCTTCCTATCATGCGCCTGTGCTTACTATCGTCTGGTCCGCTTGACGACGTACTGATCGATGTCACTCGGATGGAATCGTAGAATAGGACGCCCGGTCACATCAACACCGGGGATTGCACGGAGCTCGCCGTCGTTGACAAGTCTCCTCAATTCTTCCTCAGTCTTGCCGGGAATGCCGATCTCCTTACACTTCGCCATCACCTGCCCAGACGACAGGGGCCCTCTCTTACTCATGACAATCTCCTTCTGTCTCGCGAGAGACTTCTGTGAAAAAATAGATTCCCATCACTCCGTACACCGCGTCCTTCCCAACTGCTATCGGTCAGATAACCTGGACGTTATGGAGTGATCTGTGAGCATGAACTGCTCAGAGGTAAGCCCCTGAACAATATAAATACCGCTGATAGGAGAAAAAAGAAAAAGAAGGAAACAACCGATGTGTGGAGGGGCCAGCACACCGGATGTTTCAGATTTAGCGTACCATTTTGATGCCGAGCTCTTGCGAGAAGTCCCGCACGTGCTGGCCATTTGCCGAAGCTTCGCGCTCAGCAGGACCGAGGATGTACGGACTCTTGACGCCCGTGACAATCGTGATCACCCGGATCTTGCCCTTGAAGTCGTTGTCAATGCGTGCACCCCAGATGACCGGTGCGTCAGGGTCCAATTGCTTGGACACGTATTCCCCGATCAAGTTCACTTCGTCCAGTTTGAGGTCCGGACCGCCAGTGATGTGGATCAGTGCGCCGGTCCCGCCGTCATAGTTGACCTCGAGCAACGGGTTGCTCATGGCCTTGATCACCGATTCTTCTGCGCGGTTCTTGGTGTCTGATTCACCAAATCCAACCGCAGCAACACCACCAGAATGCATGATGGTCTTCACGTCGGCATAGTCGAGGTTCACCAGGGATGGTTGTGAAATGGTTTCGGTAATACCCTTGATGATGGTTGCGACCAGGTTGTCTGCAACGGCAAATGCTTGCTGCAGCGGCAGGTCGCCGGCAATCTTGAGCAACCGGTCGTTCTCAATAACGATCACGGTGTCGCACATCTGTCGCAGGTGCCCAAGCCCGTCTTCAGCACGGCCAATGCGCGCGCCTTCGATCTTGAACGGCATGGTGACACAACCAATAACGATTGCGCCCATTTCCTTGGCGATGCGCGCCAGCACGGGTGACGACCCTGTTCCGGTTCCGCCACCAAGGCCAGTGCAGATGTACACCATATCGACCCCTTCCATCTGTTTCTTGAGTTCTGAATGGCTTTCTTCGGCAGCCTTCATCCCGACTTGGGGATAGCCGCCAGCGCCGAGGCCGCGAGTCAATTCCTTCCCGATCAGCATCTTCTTGTCTGCTTGGCTGATGGACAGATGCTTTGCATCAGTGTTGATAATCAATGTTGTTGCACCTCTGATGCCCATTTGGGTGAGCCGTGTCACGGTGTTGTTTCCGGCACCGCCCGACCCAATCACCATAATCCGGGCCTCTTTTGCAGCTACTCCAAACTCGTCGGCAACATGCTGCGCATCAACCTTTGGGGTTGAGTAATCGCCGACGGATGCACGCTCTTCAAAGACGCGCTGAACCACTGAATCCATAGACTCCCCTCCATTTTGTTTTGCCCTCACGGGCTGTGGTTCCGCCGGTGGAACGTATATACCCGAGCATATACATCTTTCCAGCGAAATCTTTATGTGTACCCATGACTAAGGATACTGCAGAAGTCGTCTTCCCAAGATGCTTCCTCAGTGCTTCAGGTCCGAATGGCAGTTCGGATCTGAAGAGTTTTCTCATTTTTGTATCACACGGTATCGGAAGCTAGTTCTATTATTCAAGCGCTACTTTATAAAGCTTCAGAAAGTTTTGTCGCTGTTCGCAGATGTCGACAGTTAAAAAGCTGCGGGCCGTTGTAATCCTATGCAATCCTATGACGAGTTATTGAAACGCGGCATGGCGCAGGTGCCGGAGAAAACCAAAGCCGATGACCGATTCGAAGTCCCGAAGGCCCATGTCATGCGTGCAGGACTGAAGACTATTGTTACCAATTTCAACGAGATTGTAACGGCGTTGCGCCGGAAGCCGGACCATTTGTTGAAATTCCTGCTGAAAGAACTGGCGACCAAGTACGAGTGGTCAGGAAACCAGTTAATCTTCCAGGGAAAGTTCCCGCCGGAGTTGATCGACAAGAAGATCGACCTGTACGTCAAGACCTATGTGGTCTGTCCGGAGTGTAAGAAACCAGACTCCAAGATTATCAGAGAAGGGATTCACTCGTTCCTGAAGTGCGAGGCGTGTGGCGCGAAACACGTTATCAGCAAAGTATGATGGATTTCGTTCACTGAGTAGGAGCTTGCTGCTGGTTTTGTGTATATTAATAGTGAAACACTAAATGAAGTCATATCTTGCATACTCATCAGTCACTCACCATAACGTCTCAGTTGCATAAAAGCAACATATAAGAGAAGAACGTGGCGCATATACCCCTTTTTGCCGCGCCGACAGCGGCAGTTCTGAGTGGCTGGATTTCTGACGAAAGTCAGAAGGAAGACAGACAAAAGACGCGCGCGGTGTGTTGGGAATGGACTCCAGTTCGTTGTCAAATGACAAGATCTCTCTTCCTCCCCATGCATGGGAGAGACACATTGCGCGTTTCAGGTAAATGCGCGCTCGTGACGGACTAACCAATTGGTGGGGCGAGTGGTAAGGCTAGACCGAAAACCGAGCGCGCAACAACCATGCCGCACAGCAGTATCTGAGTGCTCCACCGGCCCCGATCATTTCCTCAGATGCTGGCCTTCGCTCAATCCACCCTCCTCCCTGAGAAGGTTGATGTCCTCGGAGAAAAGGTCCGATTTGACGCTCGTGTTTCGCCAAATGGGAGAAGGACATCCTGTGCACTTTTCAACAACTGCGCGCATCCGCTGATCAAGAAGGGAGGTGTAACCGGGACGAAAGTTAAACGACAATCCCTTCACGTTGACCCCTTGGGTGCGCGCACGTTCAGACAGGCCGATACCGGAAGGACCCAGAGAAAGGAGGAGAGATCCGTGAACTGGGCATTGTGGTTGATCGGGTTCATAGTTCTTGGTGGCATCACACTATGGTGGTGCCGACCTATCAGACCCACAATCGAGACACCTCAGGACCCTTTCCCTGAAGGGTACCCAGAGGATGCAACACATTGACCCGACCGCTTTCAGACCGCGCCTAGAGGACAAAAGTGAAGCCACACAACCGGACCTTCCCCATCGTTTGTGTGCCTGGCGTGCCAACACCGGGATGAGACTTTGCTTCTGCGTCCTTAAGGCGCGATCTTTGCCTACCACGTGCTTCTTCTTCCCGGTTGCTTGTGGTAGGTGTTGTTCCCGTTCCCTGTTGTCAGCTGTGATGAACCAGCTGAAGCCCAGGGCAACAAATGGGAACGGAAGGTGCTGTGTGCCATCGCGGTACCAGGAGGTGTACGAGTGGGTATAACCTCTTGGGCACAGCAGCACGAGGCTGATGACCTCAGAATGCCGGGCATCAGTGACCAACTGGGGGACACTGATCGGTTCGTACCAAAGCCCATTTGAGTCACGTGAAGGGACACAACTGGGAACCGAGACCCGGCTTCTTTTTTCAGACACCAATGTCGATACCGGTTTCTTTGCCGAGCCTGGCCGGCGGTTGGAAAGGAGTGTGCCAGGAAAAACGGTTTGGAGAGAGTTTTTTGTCTGACGAGAGGAGAGTATGGGAACTGGAAAGCAACGAGGGAGAATGAAATCCCCCAAGAGCGTCCGAGAAGAGCGGGCCACACGACGCCTACAGCTCGAAAACTTCAGGCGGCTGGGGTTGGATGAGTTCGAAGACGAACCCGAACAGCGACCTTGCATGAAGCCCAACGGACGCTCAGAACGTCCTCCCATGTGAACTCTCCCTGAACCTGCGTCACGTTGAGGTGAACTCCCTCCTATAGGCTTGAATGCCTCTCTCATTACCGGTGACAGAGGAGCAATCCTTAGTAGCTGGAACGACACACCTCAACAACATCTTCAGGAGAAGAAGGGGCATGTGCCAATTGGGTCTTCGTCCCCGAGACATCCCCGACACCAATTGGCACTTTCTGGCGGTGTGGAGGATTAGTATAGGAAAAAGCCGTCGTGCCATTGCCTTCCGGTCCGACACCACTTTAGGTAGTGGCACAAGAAGACATTGGGAGTCCTGCCAAAATTCCTTGAACTATACGCTCCCAATGTCTTTTTCCCTAATATAACATTGTTATATATCACCAAGAAAATCAAAACTTCTCGAACTCCGAGGTATCGATCTCCTCGAACTCGTCAACGTCGTCTAGGTCGTCATCCTCTCGATGCTTGTCTTTCTTCTTCGGCTCCTCTTCTTCAGGCGGCTCTTCCTGTGGCTCAGGCTCTTCCCGTGGCGGCGGCTTCACTGGCTCAGACGGCTTCAGCACCGGCGATCCCTTCCGGATCGTCTCTGCGATCTGCTGCATGCTCTTCTCGTCCAGCTTCTTGGGCTGGAGGATGGCCTCGAGTGCCAGCGGCCCCTCGTTTGAGAACCGCGGGATGATGTGGAAGTGGAGGTGCGCAACCACCTGCCCTGCTGCCTGGCCGTTGTTCTGGATAATGGAAATGCCCTGCGCCCGGACCCCGGCCTTAACTTGCTTGGCAACCCGCTTGACTGCCCGGAGGTAGGCCTCGTCCTGTTGGTCAGGGAGGTCCATCAAGGTCTCAACATGGCCCTTGGGGATCACCAACGTGTGGCCAGGATTCCGCGGATTGATGTCCAGGAACGCCAGGGTTCGGTCATCCTCAAAGATCTTCTTGGTAGGGATTTCTCCCCGGACCATCTTGCAGAAAATGCAGTTGGCTGTGTCAACCATGCCCTTCTCTTTTTTCGAATCCTTAAATCCCTTCAAAAAGGTTTTATAGGTTGTTTGCCAATTATTGGTAGCATGCTTCTCTCCCTGAATTCCACAACCACGCTGTCCAAACGACAGACTATGGGCTAGCAGAACGTCGATCGATCTCTCGCTGAGCGAACGATCACGGCTAGCCAAAGCAGGGGACGTGGAAGGACGGAAGAGGACAAAAGACACGGGAACGGTCCCGGTGTCTTTGGTGTTCTGGGCGTTCGTTTCTCTGTACACATGGGGCAAACTGTTATGATTGTACGTAACGCCAAGAAGTCCACTCAGAAGAAGGTCGCCAAGAAGAAGGCCACCAAGACGAACCGGCCTCTGTTGGAGTAGCAGCCCGCCTGGCGAATACCCCAACTACGTGACCACGCCGCACCGGTAGGTGGTATCCGCGGTGCGGCCTTTTTGAAATCAACGACGGAAACGTCGAAACTATATCTCGCGGGCCTGAACTCTGGGTTCTCGGGAGAACCGGTCGGTCTTTCTTTTCGAAAGTCAAGACTGCGGGTAACTGACCAGAGGCTGACCGGTGCTTTTTCCTTTCAACACAACGTGAGCCTTGGGAACTGCGATCCGTTCCTTTTGGCTCCGAGCGCACCGGTCGGAAAGAACAGGATCCAGCTCTTCTGGGGAGAAGTTGTGATCGACGGCTCCCGACCGGTGCGTTTTTCCTTCAACAACTCCCTTTTTTTGTTTTGTGTTTCTGCAGAAGTCCACGTGAACGGTACGGCACGTGTCGTACCAGTGTGGCAATGGTTGCAATATTCGCGGAAACCTCGAGAGGAGATTCGCTTATGATTGCCGCCAGTTGGAAGACGGTGCTGAAGCAGAAGAACGCTCACGACGGCGACTCTTCCTGACAGAAGCATCAACGTTCTCGAACGCGCCGGCTGGATTCACCTCGGAGTGTCTCTGGCCGGCGCTCCTTCATCTTGCGGGTGTAGCTCAGTGGTTTAGAGCGAAGACACCTTGCCAAAGTCTAGGTCGTGGGTTCAATTTCCATCACCCGCTCCAGACAACCGAGTCCTCTTTGAGGAGGGGTTCTCTATGTTTCTGAAACCCGTGACCGCGCTGTTCCGGGACGCCCTCAGGTTCATGAGGATTGCAGCAACGAACCCTGAACCGAAGGACAGTCCAACCACGGTCACATCACCCGGACCGTCTCGCGGCGCTCTGCGTTCTGGTCGTCCAAGACGATCACCACAACGAGGCCGGGGGCGGCCGGCACGGCAAAAGCTGATGCACCGGACGGACCCGTTCCTCTTCGATGTAGCGGGGGGCCCCCAAAATCCTCCTTCCAATAAATGGAGGGATAATCGCAATACGTTCACGGAGAAGGCTTCGGGGGCCGGTTCTTCGACGACGTGAGCGTGATGGCATGAAGGATACTCCTAGTGTGTGTGCATCACAGATTTGGTCTAACAACCAGCTGTGATGCACACCTTTTTTGGCCGTAGCTCAGTGCAGAGCGCTACCTAGAGTGGTAGAGGTCAGAGGTTCAATTCCTTTCGGCCCAACCACATGGACCCGTAGTTTAACATCTAAAAACGCCGGATCACGCGAATCCGGAGATGCAGGTTCCAGACCTATCGGGTTCATCATTCCCTAATATAACATTGTTATATATCACCAAGAAACAGCCTTGTTCACCAGCCGGTCAACCGCAATCCCGAACCCCGCGCCCAGCACACCCTGGATCCGGTACACCCCTTTCACGGACTCAAGCGCCAGCTTCGCAAGCGCGTGGTCCGGCGCGTCCCCGGTCGCGTCAAACAGATCAAGGTAGAACTGCGCTGCCTGCACGTTCAACGAAAACACCGTCTGCTGCTGCTCCAGTTTTCCAACATCATCCTTCTGGCCGATCCGGTCAAGGAAGCCTCCGCCCCGTTCCAGGAAGTTTGTTTCCACGATTTCTGCGATCTCCTGCGCCTTCCGCAGTGCTGCTCCGCGCTCAAGTGCTTGGTACAGTGCCACGTATGCACGTCCCATGGCAACAGAATCAGGCAGCCACCCCAAATGCACTACCCGCTTCCCTTCGATGTAGTGGGCAAAGCCGCGTTTCTTGTTGTATGCTGTTTCAAGCCGCTCGAATGCCTGCAACACTGCCCGGCGCGCGCGCCGGTCCTTGCTCGCCGTGAAATAGTCCAGGAACGCAACCAACGCATGTCCGTTCTTGTCAACGAAAATCCTTGTGTCAACCTGTGCTTTCTTCTGTTGAGCGGTGATCTGACCTGCATACAACCCTCCATCAGGGTCAGCGAGGTTCCGAAGCAGGTAGGTTGCTGTCTTCCGGGCAAGATCCAGATGCTGTTTTTTCTTGGTTTGTTGATAGGTCAACGACAGCATGCGGAGCAATGCTGCGTTCGTGTCAAGCAGCTTCTCACGATGCGGCTCCCGCCAGTCGCGTGAAATCGAATACCGGAACCACCCGCCCCGGGTATCGAGCAACCCGCGTTTCATACCCGTGATACTTTTCTCGACCATGGACAGGTACGGGGATCGCATGACCGGCTTCTGTTTCGTTGTTTGCAGGCCACACGTCCTCGCGTGTAATCGGAGGCAGAATTCAAGGGCATCAGGATGGGGAAACTTCGGTTCGCTGCCAAACCCACCATACGTGCTATCAAATGACGTCCGCAGCAACGACGCAATCTTGTCTACAGTTGCCGGTGCCAGTTCGCCGTGTCCCAGCCGCATGCCAGTGAAGGCAAGGGTTTCCAACGGCTTCCTGCTGCCACCTTTCACCTTATCCACGGCCACCTGCACTCGTTTCGCCATCATCTCCGGCGGAATGAACAACCCGCCGTCGAGGACGCTCCCATCATGATCAAGCAACACCGTTGACGGCCAGCCGCCCTGGTTGTACCGCTGGTTGATGTCCGGCCGCTTGTCGGTGTCGACCTTGATTGCAACAACATGCTTGTTGATCAGGTTCGCAACAACAGGATCGTTGTAGGTCCGCTGCTCCATTTCATGACCTAACACACACCACGTGCCAGTGATGTGCAGGAGAATTGGTTTGTTTCCTCGTTTCGCTTGGAGGAACGCTGCCCTGGACCAGTCGCGCCACTGAACCCCCATGCTGAAACCTTGGCGTAGAAGTTCTTTAAATAATCAGAACGCCACCTTCAACCTATGGCCAGCATGAACCAGGTGATCGAGGCCATAAAGCTCTGTCTTGATCCGGAAATCAAGATCGATGTCTGGACCCTGGAACTCATTTACGGGATTGACCTCACTACAGCAGGGACGGTTTCGGTGAAGATGACTTTTACGACGCCCTCCTGTCCCTACGGGCCCCAACTGATTCAAGATGTCCACGATAAAATCAAGGTGCTCGAGGGCGTGGCGCACGTTGTCATTGACGTTGTGTTTGATCCGCCCTGGCAGCCGTCCGACGACCTCAAGACCATGATGGGCATGACAAGTGGTGTGTAATGCACGGCAAGGCAACTGAAAAGATTCCCGGCGGCAAGCTGCTCCGCGTTGCTGCGGATTTTGGGAACACAATTACCAACGTAGAAATCACCGGTGATTTCTTTCTCTATCCAGAAGACGGACTGCCTCATCTTGAAGCATCACTCATTGGTGTTTCTCTCCCAATCGATGAACATACTGTGACAAAAATACTTGACACTGTCGTGAAACAACACAAGCTGCAGCTCCTTGGCATCACGCCTGACGCAATTGCGCATTGTTTAAAAGCAGCAACGGAGGAAGCCCATGGCTGAGTTCACGTGGTGGCGAATCGTCCCGCTGGCAACCAACACTGCTGCGATGAACATGGCCATTGACGAAGCCGTCATGGAAACCGTTGGCGCCGGTCGGGCGCCGCCAACCATCCGCTTCTATCGCTGGAAACCGTCTGCGGTGTCCATCGGCTGTTTTCAGTCATTGAACGACGAAGTGCGAACCGATGTTGCGACAAAACAGGGCATTGACATTGTCCGCCGCCGAACCGGTGGCGGTGCGGTCTATCATGATTACGACGGGGAAATCACGTACAGTGTCATTGGCAAAGAAACATTATTTTCCAAAGGAATCACGGAATCGTATCACGAGATCTGCGGCTGGATCATCAAAGGACTTGCACACCTCGGCATCAAGGCAGAATTCAAACCAATTAACGACATTGTTGTCAACAACAAGAAGATTTCCGGGAACGCGCAAACACGACGAAACGGTGTCTTGCTGCAACACGGCACGATCCTCCACGATCTTGATGTCAACAAAATGTTTTCGGTGCTAAACGTCAGCCAAGAAAAGATTGCTGATAAAATGATTCAGGCAGTTGAAGATCGGGTCACGCGCGTCAAGGACGTTGTTCCACAGGCAACGCTCACGGACACATACAATGCGCTGCTGAAAGGCTTCACCGAAGGCAAGGAACAGCGGTTTGCGTTGTTAATCAAGGACGAACTCGCACGTGCCCAGAACCTTGCCAAGAAACGATACAGCACCAAGACGTGGACAGGATCACGATGAAGGAAATCTGGACCGAGATCGAGATCAACGCGCCAGTGTCCGTTGTCTGGAACGTCTTGACGGATTTTCTTAACTACGCGCGGTGGAATCCGTTCATCCGCCGCGGCACCGGCACAGCAACGGTCGGTTCCCGGTTGGAATTCCTGATCCAGCCACTCGGCAGCAACGGCATCGTGTTCCGGCCGATGGTTACGCGCGCCACAGTCAACGAGGAACTGCGGTGGGTTGGCCATTACCGGCTGCCGGGATTGTTTGACGGGGAACACGTATTCTTGTTGGGTGAGATCGAGCAGCACCGGACCCGGGTGGTGCATCGCGAACGACTGAGCGGTCTGCTCGTCCCGTTTTTGTGGAAGCAGTACGGCAAAGCGACCGAACGCGGGTTCTCTGCTATGAACAGCGCTTTGAAAGAACAGGTCGAACTGGTCCAGAAACACAAAACATAATTTAAAGGTACGAGACAATGGGGTTTGCATGAAACATATGAAATGCAGCGACCTCGGTGGCGGGTGCGACTTCGAAGCAACGGGCGAGGACGCAGAAGAGATCAAGATCGCGTTGTTCGAACATGCCGCGACCGAACACCCGGAGGAGTTCAACGTCATGACCGACGAGGAACGGGACGCTGCGGCGAAGAAGATTGACGTCTTTGTTGAAGCGCAGGAGTGATGTTTTTCTTTTCAAATATAACAGCGTTATCTACGCATTATAAGCGCTCCGGATCTAACAATCCTCACGCGAGGGTACCCAAGCGGTCAACGGGGCAGGACTTAAGTTCCCGTCGGACGGACTTACGTGCCGATGCGCAAGCGATGAGGTATCCTGTGGCTGAGCGCCTTCGGGGGTTCGACTCCCCTCCCTCGCATTACAAACCGCCTCGTGAATCTACCAAATAAGAAAATAACGTTTTACTTCTTCTACTGACTATGGACTCGAGATCTTCACTCAGGCGCAGAACAGAGGCCGTGAGCGGGTATTTGACTCA
>Ga0180007_10000336_pt1 | contig 83219 bp, 68 predicted proteins | sample MM_PC_MetaG_FD_121122 | JGI IMG/M metagenome (GOLD analysis project Ga0180007, IMG submission 121122) | Groundwater microbial communities from the Aspo Hard Rock Laboratory (HRL) deep subsurface site, Sweden - MM_PC_MetaG | ecosystem: Environmental > Aquatic > Deep subsurface > Groundwater...
ATCGAGACCAGATTTTCATGGATTTGAGGCGAATAGCAGGTCTATTTAACGAAAAGCCATGGAAATATGGGCCGATTTGTCAAATTTGCAGCAGATTTATGTCTAAGTCCGACAGGCTCCTAGGGTCTAATGGAGTACGCTTAAGATCTCAGAACAGCATATCAAGATCTCGCAACACCTTATACCATTTCTTAATTGGGATAGATTCTCACCATCTTATTATCTCTCCATTCCCCGACATATCTGTAGCCACTGGCATAGATAAGTGTTCCCAATCCATGCTTAAGACCATTTTTCCAATTCCCCACATACTGATTACCATTGGCCTGGTGCAGGGTTCCATTACCGTTCATCTTCCCCTTTTTCCATTCACCAACAAAACGGTTCCCGTCAATTGATTGATACGTCCCATGACCATGCCATTGGTCATTTTTCCAGTTCCCGACATAGCTGGTTCCACATGTCTGTTGAAATTTTCCGAAGCCATTCTTCCGGTCATCTTTCCACTCGCCGATATATCGATCACCATTGCCATACGTCAGGATGCCGTGACCATGTTTCCGACCATTCAACCACTCTCCTTTATAGTGGTCGCCATTAACCTTGGTGTAGACGCCACGCCCATTACGACAATCACCGCTTATACAGCCATCACTATAATGTTCCCCTGTAACCGTTGTGTAGATCCCCTTGCCGACTTCGACATCGTCACGCCACTCACTTTCATAGGTGTTGCCGCTGATATAAATAAACCGGCCAGGTCCCTGCTTTTTACCATTCCGCCAGAGCCCATCAAATCGATCACCATTGGCGTAAGTGACAAAGCCTTTACCATCCACCTCATCTTTACTCCAGGTTCCTTCGTAGCGATCCCCCATGACACTGGTGGCTACCCCGTACCCCTGTCTCTTGCCAGCGACCCACTGTCCTACGTACATGGCACCATTAGCCTTGGTAAACTTGCCATGTCCGTGCTTTTTACCGTTTTTCCATTCCCCCTCATAGCGGTCACCACTGTCTGGGGCAAAGGTCCCCTCACCGTTGGAACAATCCCCTTGCACACACTTAGACCCACAGCCACTGAGGAAAAGAGAAGAACAGACAACAAGCAATAACAACAATCGGCAAACTCGCCCCATAGAAAAATCCTTTAAAAAAAATATCCGCGAATAACGGTACATTATATTCTCCATATGTTACCGTAACCTTCAAAAGAAGAGGGCCGCTGCACACTGTGAAACACTGGTTCCCAGAGACTGCCCTCATTGTAAAACTGGAATTCCTCCGCTCACCCGTTTCAAGAAAAAGGGAGAACACCTCCTGAATACCACTGCCCCCCACCAACAAACGAGTCCTTACAACTCAGCCCGCAGGCAAGACATCACTGCGAGGCCAGAGCGTGCTACTCTTTTGACTCCAGCCCCTCCCGATCCAGGAGACTGATCTTTTTCCCTTCCACCCGGATCAGACCCTCGTCACTCATTTTGGCAAATATCCGGGAGAGTGTCTCAGGGATGGTCCCCAGAAGGCTGGCCAACTGGCCCTTGGATATCTCCAGCGTCACATACTTTTCACTTCCCTGCTCCTCAGAGAGATAGAGCAGATAATCTGCAAGTCTGGCCGGAACCTCTTTCAGAGAAAGATTCTCAATCTGGGCGGTAAAACGACGCAGGCGCATGGAGAGTATGGCCAGCATATTCAAAGCAAGGGACGGCATCGATTCGATAAGGTTGACAAAATCTTTCCGCGGGAAAAAAAGCAGGCTCGTCTTTTCCAGAGCCAAGGCATTTGCCGGGAAAGGCTGACCATGAAAAACAGGCACCTCACCAAATGGCTCACCTGCACCGAAGATATGCAGTATCTGCTCTTTTCCGGAAAGGGACGTCTTAAATATTTTTACTCGCCCCTTAGCCACCATATAAAAGCCGATTCCTGGATCACCTTCAAAAAAGATACTCTCGCCCCGCCCATACTCTTTCCTGACCGTGATCTTTTCTATTTCATCCAGATATTGTGGCGGGAGCCCGCCAAACAATTCACTTTCTGCTAACACTTGCCGCATCAACTTCTCCAGATATACCGCCCTGATTCAACCAGTTCGCTCTACTATCCTATAGTGTAGGCATGAAATGCCTCATCGCAACACGCTCTTTAGTCTCTTAGAAATTCTTTTCGTGTTTTTTTGCAAAAAAATTCGTACAGGTACTTTCACCTCTCAAGGGGGGACTGTACTGAGTGCCGGCTTACCGTTCATCACCGGTGTTGGCCATTCCCTGAACCTCTTCCCCTGATTTTTTCTCTTCTTTACGACCTTCCAAAACTGTCGATTGCTTTTTCTCTTTGAGCAGCGTAAGAACAGAGAGATATGAGAGACCAACGCTACATACTCCACATCGACATGGATGCCTTTTTTGCCTCGGTGGAACAACTGGACAACCCAAAGCTGGCTGGCAGACCCCTCATTGTCGGGGGCAACCCCAAAAGCCGGGGAGTGGTGGCAGCCTGCTCATATGAGGCGAGAAGATACGGCATCCATTCAGCAATGGCCGGTGCCAAGGCCTTTAGACTCTGTCCCCAGGCAATCTTTGTCCGCCCGAGAATAGAGCGCTATCATGAAATATCCACCCATATCATGGAGATCTTTCGACGCTCCACGGCACTGGTAGAGCCCCTCTCTCTGGACGAGGCCTTTCTTGATATCAGCGCCGACCATCACTCTTTTGCCGCCGCTGCCCAGACAGCCGAATCCATCCGCAGTCAAATCTTCCAGGAAACAGGCCTCACCGGTTCTGCCGGCGTTTCCTATAATAAGTTCCTGGCAAAAACAGCATCGGATATCAACAAACCCGATGGCCTGACTGTTATTTCCCACAAAGAAGCAAAAAGCTTTATCGCTTCTCTTGCAATTGGAAAATTTTACGGTGTGGGAAAAGTCACCGAGCAAAAGATGCACACCTTAGGCATCCGGACAGGACAGGATCTCTTGCGCTTTAGCAAAAAAGAGCTGCTTGTCCTTTTCGGAAAGGCTGGGGCCTACTTCCATGACATAGCCAGAGGAATTGACACTCGTCCGGTACAGAGGAAACGGACACGCAAATCCATGGGCACGGAAACCACCCTCCAAACCGATATCCTTGACCTTGACCTGATACGGCAGATTGTCGAGGACCTTGCCCAGAAAGTGGCCCAGGGCCTGCGGAGCAAGGGAATGGGAGGGCATACCATAACCCTTAAAGTGCGCTATCACGACTTCACCACCGTCACCCGTTCACTCAGCCTTTCCTCTCCCCTTTATGACGCCAGGGAGATCCTCCATCACACCCCGCACCTTCTCCGTTCCACAGAAGCGGGCAAAAGACGAATACGTCTCCTGGGAATCACTATTTCCAATCTGACAACATGCCAGAGAAAAAACCTGTCCAGCTGCATCTCCCTTTTACGGAAAAAGCAGCAGTCAATCAGCACAGAAGAGCAGACTCAACCTGAAATGATAATCACTCTCAGCACTTTACAAAGAGAAAAGACTGTTTACTTCTATATATAGGCTTGCTATTGTTTTCTTTGTCTGGACCGCTTTCTCTAAAAAGTAACCACTCCTTTTCTTAACACCGTATATAATATGAAAGATCTCATTCATTCAATTGTCAACATTTTTCGCTGGATTGGAAAAGTTCTCACAGGATTCAGAATTCTAACTCTCAATCTGGCCTTCCTGGTAGTACTTTTCTTTCTCTTTTCTTCACTCTCTTCCTATCCTCCCCAAAAAGAGGTGAAAGTTTCCAGCAGCGGGGCCCTGATTCTCAAACTGTCTGGCGATATTGTTGAAGAAAAACGTGCTACCGACCCTGTTTCTTCAATACTCAACGACAAGCTCGGTCTCAATACCGGGCCCTCAGAAACTCTGTTTCAAGACATCCTCGACATCATTGGCGCGGCAGGCAGTGATGAAAAGGTTACCTGTATCCTTCTTGATCTCAGTGAACTGGGTACAGTTGGCCTGAACCAACTGCAGATCATAGGAAATGCCCTTACAGACTTTAAGACCAGCGGCAAAAAAATTATCGCGGCCGAGGATTATTACCAGCAAAAAGCCTATTACCTGGCCAGCTTTGCGGACGAGATCTATCTCAACCCCATGGGTGCTGTTGACTTACATGGCCTGGGGGCCTACAGACTCTATTTCAAGGATGCCATCAACAGGCTGAAAATCAACTACCACATCTTTCGTGTGGGGACATTCAAATCAGCAATGGAACCGATAATGCGCAACTCCATGTCTGATGATGCCAAGTCCCAGAACATGGCATGGTTGACAGCACTCTGGGATACCATCATTACTGATATTGCCCGGGAACGGAAACTGAGCAAAGAAACCCTGAGGGGATATACCGAAAATATCGCCTCTGAACTGGCTATGACCAAGGGAGACACCGCCCTGCTCGCCCTGGAAACCAAACTTGTCGACGGACTGAAGACACGGGAAGAATTACGTAACTATCTTGCTCAGCTGACAGGAAAAGACCCCAGCGGTGGTTTCAAACAAATCAAGATGAACGACTACTTGAAGATCATTCCCCGCTCCTATATCGATTCTCCGGGCCCAGGAAGTTCCATTGGCATTATCATCGCTGAGGGAACCATTTTAAACGGAGAACAACCCATTGGCGTCATCGGTGGCGACACGACCGGAGAACTGATTCGCAAAGCTGGTCAGGACAGCGACATCAAGGCACTGGTTCTGCGAATCAATTCAGGCGGGGGCTCTGTGTTTGCCTCAGAGGTAATACGACAGGAGATTCTGGAATACAAGAAAAGTGGAAAGCCTCTGGTCATTTCCATGGGTTCCATGGCTGCTTCCGGAGGATACTGGATTGCTGCCGATGCCGATGAAATCTGGGCCTCTCCGGTGACGCTGACAGGCTCCATCGGCATCTTTGCAGCCATTCCCACCTTTGAAAAAAGCCTCTCGGAGTTAGGAATTTACAATGATGGCGTGGGAACCACCAGCCTGGCAGCGGCCCTGGATTTGACCCAGCCCCTGTCGCCTCCGTTGAAAGAGTCCATCCAAATCACTCTTCTCCATGGCTATGACCAGTTTCTCGGGATCGTTGGCAAGGGGAGAGCCATGAGTCGAGAAGAAGTAGAACAAGTTGCTGAAGGGCGGGTTTTTGACGGTGCCACCGCACAACGACTGGGACTTGTCGATAACCTTGGCACCATGAAAGATGCCATTGCCTCTGCTGCCGGCCTGGCAGGACTTGAGAACTATTCAGGACGCTATATTCGTAAGCCCCTCACTGTCAAAGATGAAATTCTCCAACTCTTTTCAGGGACCATCAGTGACTGGTTAAGCTCGGCAATCGTTCCTCCATCCCTGCTGACAGCCCTCAGCCGTTTACTGGCCCCAATCCGGGAAATCCTCTTTTTCAACGATCCAAAGGGATTATACGCGCACTGTCTGATTCACGATCTTTCTCTTTAACTGGTTAGCCTGTGCAGTACAGTGTCATGGATACCTGATTCCTGCAAAAGCTTTGCTTTTCTCTGGGCTGATTCTTTTTTTAAACCAATCCCAGAGACTGCCAATCGAGGTGCCGTGAAAATGTTGGGAATTTTCCATAGCAGATGCCTCTATCCGGAACCTGGAATATCAGGAAGATAAGAAGGCTCAAGACACCGACGAAAAAGAGAGCCTCGGTAATCTCATTCTTATTACTCACCAGGGCCTGTCTGCCAGGGCAGAATACGTCTCAAGATTCATCATTATCTCAAGATTACTTCCTTCCTCATGGACCTCACGACCATCATTCCTCAACTCTGGACCAGCCTGGCCTGGCCTCTGATTCGCCTGATCTGTTTTATTTCCATCGGCCTGCTGGTGGCCAATTTCATCGAATCTCTGAACTGGACCAGCAAAATTGCTGCTCTCGCCAAGCCGTTGCTCAGGTTTGGCAACCTCTCTGACACTGCAGGTGCTTCCTTCTCCATGGCCCTCTTCTCAGGTGTTACCGCAAACACCATGCTTTCTGAAGCCTATGCACAGGGGAAAATGGGGAGAAGAGAACTGATCCTGGCCAACCTCTTCAACAGTCTGCCCACATATTTCCTCCACCTTCCCACCGTGTTTTTCATCACTGCGCCTCTCATCAAAGGGGCGGCAATTATCTACGTCGGACTGACCTTTGGCGCCGCCATCTTGCGCACTTTTTTGATCATCATCCTCAGCCGTTTTTTCCTTCCTCCCCGGAAAGAGACAACGGCAACGGTTCCAGAAACACCCTGTGAGCAAACAGAAAAGGGCGTTTGGCGGGGAGCACTGAAAAAAAGTTGGAAACGATTTAAAAAGCGTATTCGCAAGATCATTCTCTTCACTGTTCCCATCTACATCCTTGTCTTCTTTATGCAACGGGCTGGCATTTTCACCATCCTAGAAGAACTCATGGCCACCTATCTCTCCTTTCTCCCCTGGCTCTCCCCCCAATCCATGGGTATCATCACCCTCCATATTGCGGCAGAGTTCACTGCCGGTCTGGCAGCAGCAGGGGCCTTGCTCCAGGAAGGGACTATGAGTTATCGGGAAGTCATCCTCGCTCTGCTTGTGGGCAACGTCCTTTCCTCCCCGGTACGGGCCATTCGCCATCAATTCCCCTATTACGCTGGGATCTTCCAGCCAAAAATGGCAATAGAGCTTATCCTGTTCAGTCAAATCTTCCGCATTGGAAGCCTGATCCTCATGGGCTCCATTTATTTTTTTGTTACTCTCTAAGCGCGCTGGAGAAGACTTTTTCTTATTCCTTATAGAGCCTGATATAATCGATGTATGCTGTGGCCGACTCCCCGGTATTATCAGAATCACTCATAACGGCAAGAGAGGCCACGGCTGGAGGATCTTCGCCAAAGGCGACGCGATAATCACGGACAATATCCACCCTGTGTTCCTGCCATGTACCAACTTTTTCCTGCCCGGAGGCAACAGGGATCATCATGGCCAGACTGGTGTACGGATTCGGGATAAAGGGCGCTGTCTCTTTTTTATTGGCCCAGATGTAGTTCAGGGAGCTGTGGGGTGGATAGGTGCCATAGAGCAGCTTTGCTATTCCATACTGTATTTTTTCGCCGAAAGACGCCTTTTCAGGGGCATACGCAAACATCACATAGAGTCGAAGAGGGTAATCATCGCCATCTTTGCTGCTGCTGTCCCCCTTCGTGTACACATTACTCACCTTCCAGCGCCAGGCAAGGGTGGAAAACGTATAGACATTGAAGGGCTCCTTGAGGAGTATGGCCGAGGCCGAGTTATTGCTTGTTGCCTCCAGGCATGATACACCATCTTTGCTAAGCACCCTGTAGGAGGAATGGCTTTCGATCTTTGGAAAATAAAATGGTTGCCAGCGGGTAAGAGCGGTAAACTGTTCGTCAAGAAAAACCTCTTCTGCCTGGATAAACGAAGCCCCTGAACAGAGGAGGGTCAACACCATAAAGACCATTTTTATCACACCACCACCCATCATAAAAAAAACCTTCCCGTTCAGCCTGGGAAGAGGGTCAGCATCACTCCTCAGCGGATAATGAGATCGTGGAGTTCGTTATGATCATCATCGCCAATGGGAAACTCTTTCTCCAGGATATCGCCAATCATGCCAATGGCCTGACAGAGGGCCTGACACCGTTTCTTTTGCCGCATACCAAGGGTGATGACAGAAACTGCCTCCTGCCAACGCTCCTGAGGGATCCTGTCACTGATCCCGCTATCGGCAATAACCCATACCCTGCGTTCGAGAAGAGAGATAAAAATAAGAATCCCGTTTGCATCCTTTGTCTTATAAAGCCGTTCAGTAAAAAAAGCGGCAAGGGCTGTTTCCTGCACCTCGGTCTCCATGTCTTCACGGGAGAGCAGGTATCGTTTTATGGCGGGGAAAAAATGAATCACCTGCATGGCTCCCCAGAAGAGAGGGAGGAACAGGCTGAGGAAAACCCACATATTCGTGGATTCAAGCCAAAACATACTGGCCACCGGAGCCGTCACGAGCAGGGATACAGGCAGGGCAAAAAGGAAACTGCCCCTGATCTTGGCCAACGGATAGGAATCGCTCTGGGAAACGATCATGGGCACAATCTCCCCCGAGGTACGGAGTTCGGCCTTATGCACTGCATCTGTGACAAACTGCTGTTCATCGCTACTTAAACAACTTTGAGATACGTTCTTCACTGCTACCACCTCCCTGAAGCGCCACCGCCACCAAAACCGCCTCCACCTCCTGAAAATCCGCCAAAACCTCCCGAAGAACCACCCCCCCCCGACCCCATATAAAAGCCACCAGACCTGCCGCTGCTTTTCCCGGCAGGCAAGGCCAGGGCAGCGGCTACCAGACCGCCCACCATCCCCAGGGGAATCAGGGCCAACAGCCAGAGGCCCAGCTGGGGCAGAAACATCACCCCCAACAGGGGAGAGGCCAATCCTCCTGCTCCGGCTGCCAGAATATTTTTCTTGCGAAATGCATTGCCAATGAAGGTATAGGCAAAAAACAACAGGAAAAAGAGTCCTGCCGGGTCGTTTTTAGCGTTCTTGGCACCTGCCGGAGATGCCGAGGCCGTAAACTCACCCTTCACCGCCTGCATCATGGCCGTGACGCCATCGCTTATTCCCTGATCGAACCTCCCCTTTTTGAACATTGGCACAATCACTCCGCTGATAATTCGTCCGGATACAAGGTCGGTCAACCTCCCTTCCAATCCATACCCTACCTCAATGCGAATCTTTCGATCATCCCGGGAAACTAGAAGCAGGGCTCCATTATCCAGGTCCTTCTGGCCGATTTTCCATGCTTCAACAACCTTTATGGCAAACTCTTCCAGGACCTCCCCCTCAAGGGAGGGAATGGTCAAAACCACAATCTGGGTCGAATCACTGGTCTCAAAAGAGGCAAGCGTTCTGTTGAGATTAGCAATGGTCTCCTGCGAAAGCATTGCAGCTGTATCGTTCACCCGCCCCTTAAGGGTCGGGACATTCAGGGCAGCCAGTGGTGGGGCAAAGCAGGGAAGTCCAGCCAGGAGCGAGAGGACCACAAAGAGCTTAAACCAGAGAAAAGCGGATACGGATTTCATCACAGTTTCATCTACGGTTAAAGGAAAGTACACATGTGGAAGAGCAGAAAAAAGAAGATCTATTTCTCTAGCCTGCGCTTCGTTTTTTAAAAAAAAAATCCTCCCTCCAAGAGAGGTCCTAAAAACTCACCTTCGGGACCTCCTTTGCCCCCTCTTCTGCCTTAAAATACTCTTTCCGTTCCAGATGGAGGATGAAGTTATTGGTCAGGTTTGCGGGAAATCGGCGGATAGAGCCATTAAAACCGGAGACTGCCTCATTATAACGCTGCCGAGCCACATTAATACGGTTTTCTGTCCCTTCCAGCTGGCTCTGCAGATCAAGGAAGTTCTGATTGGCCTTCAAGTCAGGATAACGTTCCACCACCAGGAGGAGTCGAGAAAGGGCAGAGGAGAGACCTCCCTGAGCTTCCTGCAACTGCTGCATGGCCGCTGGATTACTGAGGTCTGCTGGAGAAATCTGCACAGAACTCGCCTTGGCCCGGGCTTCAATAACACCCTGCAAGGTCTCCTGCTCATGTTTGGCATAACCTTTCACGGTTTCCACCAGATTGGGGATCAGATCCGCACGCCGCTGCAGGGTAGACTCAACATCGGCCCATGCCTTGAACACCCCTTCTTCCTTGGTCTGCAGGGTATTATAGCCGCAACCGGAAAGAACCATCGAGACAAGGACGACAAGAACCAGTAAGACAATTCGTTTCATATCAGCTCCACATAAAAGTTAGCTTTCAGATTCCTTCTGCCAAAGCAAGGAGATCACATTCAATTCGGAGAAAAAAACCCATGACATTGCCTCCAACACTGTCACAACAGGAAACCCATTTGTATCTTCTCACAGAGAGATTACTCCATATGTTGGATAAGTTCGGTCAACTCATCTTCATTAAATCGATACGTATCACCACAAAATTCACAATTCACCTGGACACTCCCCTCTTTCTTCAGCAGATCCCTCAAATCATTACGCCCCAATGAAATCAGAGCTGATTCCATCTTTTTTCTGCTGCAGCTGCACTGGTAGGAAAGAGAACGACTGGCAAGAGTCTTATGAGGAATATTGACAAAGAGGGCTTGCAGGATTTCTTCCGGTTGCTTTCCGGATGCCAGGAGAGTGGACACCGAAGAGAGCATTTCCATACGCTTCTCCAGTTCTACGATCACTGATTCGTCTGCCGGAGGAAGGGACTGGATAAGAAATCCGCCTGCAGCCAGAACCTTTCCATCGGCCCCGAATTTTACGCCCAGACTGACAGCAGATGGAATCTGCTCAGACTCGCTGAGATACAAGGCAATATCCTCCCCCACCTCACCACTGCACAGCTGGATCATTCCCTTATATTTATTTGATAATCCGATATCTTTGACAACCGTCAGAAATCCCAGCCGACCAATCCCTGCAGCCACATCAATCTGACCGTTATGGAGAGGAACATCGGCAAGGGGCTCAGCCACATAGCCCCTGACCCAGCCGTCATAGCCTGCCTCTGTCACCACTTTCCTGAGCGCGCCATTGCCCTCAAAACGAAGCAAGACACTCTGCCCATCTTTCATCAGGGCAGCAAGGAGAACAGCCCCTGTCAGGGCACGTCCCAAGGCCGCCGCCGCTGTGGGTCCAGTGTTATGACGACGACAGGCTTCACCGACTATGGCAGTGGTGTCACAGGCAATCCCGAAAAATTTACCAGACTCGGAAATTACATGACAAAGCGTATCAGCTGGTGGAGATTGATCCATGAGTTTTTTTCCATCAAGAAAGATCGAGAGGGGACGAGAAAGGCTTCGTGCATATCAAAAAAATCATATCCTCTTTCACTATAGTAGCACTTTCATTGTCAGTCAATTTACCTGACCAAAAAGGTTCTTTTCCGGCATGGTTTTTCTTTAGCCGTTCAGCTCGCTGGCCTGAGAGGTGACGCCTGAACACGAGCAGAACTGACATCCAAGATCCGCTCAGTGAGCCTACGAGAGTGGAGGCAGGGAAAAACTTCAGCACTGCCCCCTCGTAACAGCCCCAACATCCAGGTACAGGCGCCTCGGGATGCATTTCCCTGCTATTTCGAGGATAAACACCATTATATAACCGAGCAATTGAGCAAAAAGACAATTTCTCCAATCCGCAGAGGATTGACAAATAATACCATTTCCAGTAATATATTCAGAGATATTTTTCAGGTACCCGGGCCGATGCAAGTCATCAGGAAACCATTCTCAAGGCCATCATCACGGGTTTAAAAGGGAACTTCGTGTAAATCGAAGACGGGCCCGCCGCTGTAACCGGGGACAATCTCAGCACAAATGCCACTTTTCCCAATCACGGGAAAGGGAAGGCGCTGGGGGAGGATGATCCGGAAGTCAGAAGACCTGCCGGAAAATTGCTGCTTTCCATCGTGGACAGTTGGGGAGTACAGATTTGTGGATACCAAGGGAAATCCCGGATCAATTCCAATAATTGATCCGGGATTTTTTTATTCCGGGGACACAAAATCAAGAACACCCTGAACCACAGCCGCTCATGACAAGCTCCAGACCCATTCTTCTGATAATGCTTCTCTTCCTCACCCTCTGCGCAACCATTATTCTTGCCACCGGGATGGGGTTCTTAGAGATTGCCCCTCTGGAAGTCATCAAAATACTCTGGTCGCAGGCCGGCAACCACAAAGTAAGCGGCATAGACCCCACATTTCCCTTTGTGGTCATGGAAGTACGACTGCCCCGCATCCTCACCGCAGCCCTGGTAGGTGGCGGACTGGCGGTTGCCGGGGCCGTTTTTCAGGCCATCCTCCTCAACCCCCTGGCCGACCCTTACACCCTTGGCATTTCTTCAGGAGCAGCCTTTGGTGCATCTCTGGCTATTGTTTTGTCACTCTTTGGTATTTTTGTCCCTGCCTGGTTATCCATACCTGTCTTTGCCTTTCTCGGAGCCATGGCGACCCTGATTGGGGTCTTTTCCCTGGCAGCGCCGGACAATCGACTCTCATCCAACACCCTCATTCTCTCTGGAGTGATCGTTGCGGCCATCCTTTCGGCAGGCATCGGATTCATTAAATATCTGGCAGACGAACAGGTGAGCGTCATCATCTTCTGGCTCATGGGCAGCTTTGTCGGCAGAACCTGGGCCGATGTCCTGTCAACCACTGTAGTGGTGCTCCCCGGCCTGCTCTTTATTCTCTACTTTGCCCGTGATCTCAATGTAATGGCCCTTGGAGAACGTACCGCCGACACCCTGGGGGTGGAAACGGCACGGGTCAAAAAGATGCTCCTCCTCTGTGCCTCCCTTATTACCGCGATCTGTGTCTCCGTGTCCGGGATCATCGGCTTTATCGGCCTGATCATCCCCCATCTCCTGCGCCTCATTCTCGGTCCCGACAACCGAATGCTGCTACCGGCCTGTTTTCTTGGTGGCGCCATCCTCCTCCTCGGCGCAGATACCATTACCCGGGCCTGGCTGCCTGCGGAGATTCCCATCGGGGTTCTCACCTCTCTTATCGGCGGACCATTTTTCTGTTACATCTTCCGTAAAAAACAGCTGGCGGCGGCATCATGACTCAGCCCCCCCTCCTCTTTCAACTCTCCGATGTCTCCTTCAGCTACCGTCATACCAAGGTACTGGAAGGAATCGACCTCCAACTCTGCAGCGGCAGGTTCTATGGTCTCCTGGGCGCCAATGGCAGCGGCAAATCCACACTCATTGAACTGATCATGGGCGGACACAAAGCGCTGGCAGGCACAATCCTCTACAAAAACAAATCAATAGAGAGTTATTCGCGTCAGGAGCTGGCCACCCAGTTAGCATTGGTCCCCCAGAACTTTGCCATGAGTTTTGAATACCAGGTCAGCGATGTGGTTCTCATGGGCCGTCATCCTCATATCCCCCGATTCTCCTCCCCGGCAAAGACCGACAGAGAAGCAGTTGCAGACGCCATGCAGACCATGGATATAAGCCACCTCCGTTCTCGTCCTGTCTGTGCCCTTTCAGGCGGAGAGCTGCAGCGGGTGGTCATGGCCAGGGCCCTGGCCCAGGAAACCGAGGTATTGATCCTTGACGAGGCCACCTCCAATCTCGACATCCATCATACCATTGCCATCATGCAGGTGATGCGGAAACGGGTTACAGAAAAAGGGCTGACCGTCATTGCCGCCATTCATGACCTGAATCTGGCTGCTGCCTTTTGCGATGAGTGTCTTGTCCTCAAAGAGGGACAACTTTTCGCCCATGGACCTGTGCAACAGCTCTTCACCAGCGAGCTCCTCCACAGGGCCTTTGCCGTAGAAGCCACAGTCCATCACCATGGGAACCATGGTCGTCCTCAAATTCAATTCAGGTATCAATGAGAAATGCCACGATGAATACTCACTCCTGGTCAGACAATCTGGCCGCTCTCTTCCTCACCCTTCTAGTCAGCACCATTTTTTCCTCCTCCTCCCTCTATGCAGGAGAAGGACAGGCCCCCTTTAAACGTATCATCTCTCTCTATCCGGCCCACACCGAAAATCTGGCCGCCCTGGGCCTGGTTGAGGAACTGATCGGGATAGCCGCAAGTGACACCTACCCGCCGGCAATCCTGACAAAACCGAAGTTCAGCCTCCACGACAACCCGGAAAAATTTATCGCCGCCCGCCCTGACCTGGTCCTCATCCGTCCCATGATCGCCCATGCAGCACCACAGCTTCTTGCCCAATTAAAAGGGGCAGGAATCGCAGTCATCTCTCTCCAACCGCGTACCATAGATGAGATGTTCGACTACTGGCGAGAACTGGGCCGGATCAGCGGTAGAGAAGAAGAGGCCAGCCGGATGATCTCTCTTTTTGAGGAGGAACTGGCTCGCATCCAAGGGAGCACAGCATCTGTGCCGTTCTCAAAACGTCCCAAGGTCTACTTTGAATCCATTCACGCCAAGATGAAGACCTTTTCCCCCTCCTCCATTGCTGTCTTTGCCCTCCTTCAGGCAGGAGGAAGAAACATTGCAACCGATGCCCAGGCTAGGCGAGGAAGTAACATTGCCGCCTATGGCAAAGAACAAATTCTTGCCCATGCCGCTGAAATTGACATCTTTCTTGCCCAAGAGGGGAGAATGAATCGAATCAGCAAAGAAGAAATTGCTGTAGAACCGGGTTTCCAGGCCATCAAGGCAGTGCGTGAAGGAAAAATATTTCTCGTTGATGAGCAACTCGTTTCCCGTCCGACCCCACGCATCCTCGAAGGAATCAGGGAGATACAAAAAATTCTCTATCCGACTCACAAGACCGATACCCAACCGGCCTTAAACCATTAACCCACACCTTTTCCATACATAAAATCGCATGAATGCAACACTCCATATTATCGGCGTAGGCCCTGGAGATCCTGACCTCCTTACCCGAAAAGCACTCCGTACCCTGGAAGAGTGCCCTGTCATTGCCACCCCTAAAGGATCGCAAGACGGATCTTCCACGGCCCTCTCCATTGTCAAACAGGCCCTGCCCCTCAATGGTAAAGAGATCATCGAACTCTATTTCCCCATGAAAAAAATCCACCTGGACAGTGCGCCGGCAGAAGAGGTACAAGAGGCATGGGAAAAGGCCGCTCTCCAGATTCTCCGTTTTATGGCAGAGGGCAAAGATGTCGTCTTCCCCACCCTGGGTGATCCAGCAATCTATTCCACCGGCTATTACCTCTATGAGACCATCCTCTCCCTGCAACCAGAGACCAGGGTGAAATTTATCCCCGGTATCTCTGCCATGTCCTCCTGCTCGGCAGCCACGTCTATACCTATCTGTCTTGGCGACGACAAACTGGCTGTGATCCCGGCCACCTTTTCAGGGGAGCAGCTTCGCCAAACCCTTGAGAGTTTCGACACTATTGTCCTGATGAAGGTGCATCGGGTTCTGGATCGAATTATCGCTCTTCTGAGCGAACTCAATCTCCTGGAGAAAGCCGTGCTTGTCGAGAAGGCGGGGATGAAGGAAGAAAACATTCGCACCGATCTTAGCAGCATCACTGAGCAGGTCCACTACTTTTCAACAATAATCGTCAGGAAAAGATCCGGCTGGAAAAGGTAAGCAAGCGGTAATCTGGAAATGAAAAAAAACGGAGCCCCTTTTCTCACCAAGGTCGTTCAAAGATACTGGAAAGGAATGCAGACTCAAGGCAGAGGGACAAAAACACTCGCAGAGACCCGTCAGTATGGCGAGAATATTTTTATCCCTGAAGGCATGGAAAGATTGCGCTTGCAGCCTTAGCAGGAATTTTTCCCGAGAAATTGGGCCTCGCAACGGTTCTTGGGCAGCGTAATCTCGTCGCGCTCTCTTATCTGGGGCGGCCCAGACACTTTGTGAAAATTAATCGGCCCATTTCTCTTTAACCTCCTGAAACAGACCCAAGGAACTAAAGAACGTTTCCACGACCTCTGGATCAAGGATCGTACCAGATGCCTCACGCATAATCTGCAGACACTCTTCTTCGGAAAACGCTTCCTTATACGGGCGCTTGCTGCCAATGGCATCATAGATATCCACGGCTGTGACAATCCGTGCAACTACCGGGATCTCATCTCCCTTCAGCCCTTCCGGATAACCGGAACCATCCCAACGTTCATGGTGAGAGTAGGCAACAACCCTTGAGAGCTGCAACAGATCGGAGTCAGAGACGATTTCTTCCAAAGCCCCGCTCACATCACTACTAAATCCGCCCCCATCCTTCAGATTAATGGGAGTAAGGAGATCTCTTCCGAAGAGACAATGCTTCTGCATCTCACTCCACTCTTCTGAAGAAAGCTTGCCTGGTTTGAGCAGTATACCATCACTGATGCCGATCTTCCCCACATCATGGAGAGCACTGCCCAGGGCGATGATATCGGCATCTTCCTCGCTGAATCCCATGCAGTTTGCCAAAATTTTGGTATAGGAACTCACCCGGATGGCATGACGACCAGTCGCCTTATCGCGAAATTCCGAGGCCTTGCCCAGGCGCAGGACAACCTCCATTCTGGTATCGCGTAAAAGTTGATTGGAGCGCTCCAGAGCCCTAGCCCGTAACTGCACCATTTCCTCCAATTTTTGGCAATAGTTCCGTTGCTCCTCGACAAACCTGACCTTTTCCAGGGTCTGGGCCACTGCATAGCGCAAGACATTAAAGTCGGTAATGGGCTTCAGTAGATAACTCCAGGCCCCTCGCTTCATGGCCTCCACGGCATCACCGATAAACTCTGTTCCGGAAATTACAATAATAGGAAGATCAGGATACTTTTCATGGAGTTCCTGCAAGACATCAAGACCATCAACCTCAGGCAATCTAAGGTCCAGCAACACAAGGTCCGGCAGTTTTCTGTGGACCAGGTCAAGCCCAATACGCCCATCCTCCGCCTCCTGCACCTGGTAGCCGCAATTTTCCAAATAGAAGCGAAACGACTGACGGACCAGACTCTCGTCTTCAATACTTAAGATGACTGGTGAAGTTTTATTCATGCACAAATACCGGCAAAATAGATAAATAAGATCAAGCTACGGCACAGGTTGGCTATTGTGAATGACTCAACAAGAAAAGTCAAGCCCGTTGTGGAACAACACCATTTCAGAAAAGGAAATTTGACAAACGTTTTTCTTCCTCGCTATACTAAAGAAGGAAGCATTCCTCACCTTTGGCACCACCCACCAACCAGAAAACCGGACATAACTCATGCACAATATGACCACCTGCTTGCATAGCAAGAATGTTTTTTTTCTTCTTCCCCTGCTGAGCTTACTCCTTCTCAGTTGCCCCCCTGGAGTCAGCAACACGGCCCAGGCCCAGGGGCCAAAAATCCCTGCCGAACTGGAGCAATGGATTCCCTGGGTTCTTTATGAACAGGAAGAAAAAATGTGCTCCCTGGAAACGACAGAGGTGACAAGACGATACTGCACCTGGCCGTCTCAACTTGACCTGAACGCCTCCAAGAGTGGTGCTGAATTCAAACAAGAGTGGTTTATTGAGACCCGGAGCCTTGTCCCTCTGCCTGGAAAGGCCCCTTTCTGGCCTCGAGAGGTGCAGGCCAACGGCAAGGATATTTTAGTGATTGAACATCAGGGGCATCCTGCAGTCTGGCTCAACCCGGGAAAACAGCTCCTGACAGGGAAATTTTCCTGGAAAGAGCTTCCCGAGCACCTCTCTCTTCCCCCGGAGACAGGTCTTGTCAGCCTGACCCTCCAGGGAAAGAAGGTAACAGACTTACAACTCGATGAACAAGGCCGACTCTGGTTCAAACAGGCAAAGAAAGACAAGAAGGAAGAAGAGGAAAGCCTGACTATTCAGGTTTTTCGCAAGATTGAAGACGGGGTCCCTATGCGGCAACAGTTGCGTATCCTCCTCATCGTTTCCGGTCCTCCCCGCGAGGTCACTCTGGGCCTGCGTACTGGAGAGAATTTTGTTCCCCTGCAAATTCATTCCCCCCTTCCAGTACGTCTGGACAAGAGCGACAGGCTTCAGTTCCAGGTGCGTCCAGGTCAATGGCAGATTGACCTCGCTCTCCGGAACACCACTCCCCTCTCTCCGCAGCATCTGAGCCTTGGTACCATTGAAGGCCCCTGGCCCGGTGAGGAGATATGGGTTTTTGCCGCAGAACCAAAATTACGCCAGGTCGAGATCGAAGGTCTCTCCCCTGTGGAGCCCTCTCGCACCTCCCTTCCCCAAGAATGGAAGAAATTTCCCGCCTACCTGATCAAGACAGGTGAGCAGATGATCCTGACTGAAAAAAACCGGGGAAACTCCACCCCTGTCCCTAACCGCTTACAACTGCATCGTAAATTCTGGCTGGATGAAAAAGGGACCGGCCTCACCGTCCTCGACAACATTAGTGGCACCATGACCAGGGGATGGCGTCTCAATGTGGATAGCGAGCAGAGTCTCGGCAAGGTAGAAGTGGCAGGAAGCAATAGACTGATCACCAGACTTCCCGGTTCACAAGAGATCGGGGTTGAAGTGCGTCAGGGTGCCCTTTCCCTCAGCGCCGAATCTCGGCTTGAGCGCCCCGTCAATAACGGCCGGATTATGCTTCCGGCCCTCGGTTGGAAGCATACCTTTCAGAAGCTTTCTGGCGAATTAAATCTCCCTCCCGGCTGGAAGCTGCTCACAGCCTCAGGCATTGACAAGGTCCCCACCTGGCTGAACCGCTGGACCCTGCTTGACATCTTTCTCGTTTTAATCATTGGTCTGGCTGCCGGCAAGATCCTTGGCTGGGGGTGGGGTGCTGTCGCCCTCCTCACCCTGGTACTCACCTATCACCAACCCGGGGCACCGCGCTCTCTCTGGTTACCTCTACTCGGCCTCCTCGCCCTGCAGAAACTGATCACAGCCAAAAACGGGGGGCGAATCTGTCAAATCAGCGCCTTGCTCTTCCTGGTCGCAATTATCGTAAGCTCCCTTCCATACATGGTCAATGAAATCCAGACTGGACTCTACCCCCAGCTGGAATACGGTCGCTACCACAGGGTCAGCCAGGAGTATGACGAGGAGACACCTTCCCCTCAAGAAGATGCCCTCCTCATGGAGAGCGAGGCTACAGTGCAATCTTCTCTTGTCAGGCGTCAAGCCAAGATGCAATCTGGCGGCAAGGGACTGTACAGTTCACAAGCGGCTCCCAGCCCCCCCCAAAGTATAGAGGTTGACCCACAGGCTCTGATCCAGACAGGCCCCGGCTTACCGGATTGGAGCTGGCAAAAACTGCCTCTGACCTGGAACGGTCCGGTCAGACCCGAGCAAAAAATCTCTTTCTTTTTGCTCTCCCCCATGGTCAACACAGCCCTCTCCTTTACCAGGGTACTCCTTCTGAGCCTGCTCATCAGCGGATTTCTCCGCCAATGCCTGCTCACAGGCATTGGAAAATGGCAGACACCTGCGACAAGCGTCCCCTCACTCCTTCTCTGCCTCCTCCTTCCCATGGCCTTTCTCTCCCTGCCCCAGCCAGCAGGTGCAGAGGTACCGCCCCCTGAACTCCTGCAGGAGTTACAGCAACGTCTGCTTGCGCCAGCGGAATGCGGAGAAGACTGCGCCGCCATCAATTCCTGCTCCGTCCAGGTCAGCAAGGACTTGTTGGAGGTGGAACTGCGAGTGGACTCGCTTATCCGAGGTGCAATTCCTCTCCCAGGACAAAACCGATTCTTTGATCAGATTCTCCTTGATGGCCAAACGGCCAAAATCTTTCGCCTGAACGGCGAAGGCATCACTCTTGTTCGTCTCGAACCGGGAAGCCATGTAGTGATACTGAAAAAAGATCTCCAGGGCGAAAGCGAACTCTCCTTCACCTTCCCTCTCCTGCCCCAGCATGCGGAAGCGAAATTGGAGGACTGGTCGCTGAGTGGACTCCGTGAAAATGGGGCCCTGGACAAACAGATCACCCTGAGCAGGATCAAACCGACAACTCCAGAGGACAATGAAAAAAAACGGGATGCAAACAGGGTCCACATTCCTGCCTTTGTGGAGGTGGAACGTACTCTTCACATGGGCCTGGAATGGAAAGTCACAACCAAGGTGATTCGTCGTAGTCCCGGAACTGTTATCAGCCTCGACATCCCTCTTCTTCCTGGAGAACGGGTTACCACAGACTCATTGCAGATCAAAGAGAACCGAGTCAAAATCAGTATGGGACCTGAAGAGCAGAACGTCAGCTGGCATTCTGCCATGCAGCCGGTGGATACTCTGACATTTACAGCATCAGCAACCAGTTCCTGGACAGAGGTCTGGTTTCTCGATGTCAGCCCGATCTGGCATGTCCAGAGCCAAGGCTTTCCTGAAATAAACCAGACCGATCCTGCGGGCAAACGCTATCCGGAATACCATCCCTACCCCGGTGAATCCCTGCAACTGGATGTCAGTCGTCCCGAAGGGGTTACTGGTCCAACCATGACCATCACCAAAAGCCGAATGACAATCAAACCTGGGCAACGGGCAAGCGATGTTTCTCTCTTCTTTTCCCTAACAGCAAGTCGGGGCCTGCGTCACACAGTCACCCTGCCGCCTGATATTGATCTCCAGAAGACCTTGATCAATAATCAGGAGTTCCCCCTGCAACTGGACAACAACAAACTCATCATTCCGGTACGGCCAGGGAAACAGGATATAGAAATCAGCTGGCGCAGCGAACAGGACATCCCCCTGAAACTGATCACCCAACCTGTGGATCTTGGTATGGAAAACGTCAATACATCCATTGAAATGACCCTCCCCTCATCGCGCTGGATCCTCCTCAGCGGAGGGCCACGCATCGGGCCGGCAGTCCTTTTCTGGGGTGAACTGCTGGTGATCATTCTCATTGCCCTCCTCCTTGGGAGAATAAAACTCACCCCCCTCTCCACCTTGCAGTGGTTGCTTCTCAGCCTGGGACTGAGCCAGATTCCGGCCCCACTAGCCGCCTTGGTGGTCATCTGGCTCATTCTTCTGGGCCTCCGCAAGAAAAAGGGTGGTGAGATTACTCAGGCCACCACCTTCAATATCGTCCAGATTCTCCTGGTTCTCATCACCTTTTCGGCCCTTGCGGCCCTCTTTTACGCCATCCAGCAAGGCCTGCTCGGACATCCGGATATGCAGATCGGCGGCAATGGTTCCAGCGGCCATACCCTGCGCTGGTATCAAGACAGAAACGTTTCCATACTGCCAACCGCCTGGGTTATCAGCGTCCCACTTCTGGCCTACCGTATCAGTATGCTGCTCTGGGCCCTCTGGTTGGCCCTGGCCCTCCTCAACTGGCTACGCTGGGGGTGGGACTGTTTCAGTGACACGACCACCTGGAAACAGCCGCCCCCTCAAAAGAAGCCCCTCGCAAAAGGTCAGGAAATGAAGTCTCCTGCCAGCGATCCTGCTCCGAAAAAAAAGGCAGCAGCACAGACCACTGCTCCACCTCAAAAACAGGAGTCTGTGAAACCATGACAACCCTGAGGAATGCCCCCCAGACAGACGGCCCGATTTCTTACTGCAGAGATTGGCGCAGACAATCTAACACCGGCAATAAACGGTAAGCCGGCACTCAGTAGAGTCCCCCCTTGAGGTGTGAAAGTACCTGCGCCAAAGAGGTGGAAAAAAAAGGCGTACTTATGCCCCTCAAAGCCTGCCGGACTGAGACATAAATCTAGTGCAAATATGCCAACTCTACCTAGCTTTCCATGGCTTTTCGTTAAAGAGTCCTGCTCTTCGCCTCAAAGCCATGGAAATCTGGTCTCGATTTCTCTCATTTTCGCTACGATTCTCTCACCTCGCCAAAGAGGGCTTCAGCAGCAGACAGGGTGTACGGTAATCCGGATGTCTGTTTTCTCCGCACGGGGAGCTGAGACTCCCCCGGAGCTACAGCATAAAAACGGCTGAGCCGCTTCAATTCGAGCAGGCCGGAACGACCAGGTCTTTCACATGTCAATACCAAACAGGGTGGATGTTTGCCAAATGGTAGAGAGGTGATGATGGCAACGACGAATTCAGCATATCCACCTCCCTCACATCATCGGCAATGACCGTCAATCCTGCAAGATCGACTGTTTTCAAAACAGAATAGTGTCTTGTGAGTGCATCTTTCTGAAAGAAGCCAAACGGAAAAATAATTTTTCACCCTTTACAAAGCCCCTCTGTTGCGCTACAGCTATTAACCATATGCACAAAAAGGTAAGAGAGCGCTGCTGCTGCCCTAGGAGAAAAACAGGATGTTGGATTGGATACTGGTATATACTGTCGTCTTTATTTTCGTCCTTCTTCTTCAGTACATGGTTACGTTTTTTGACCCACCCAAAAAAGAGACTGTACTGAAAAAAAAGCGAAAAACGACCGCCAAAAAAAAGGTTGGAGCCTGTTAAGCATGAAGGCGATTCCTGGCATATTGGCTGTATATTGTAAAGAGCACGAACCATTCCATGTTTGAGGTAAAACGAATAGCCATTCCCCCTTCTCCTTCACGAACCACTTCTCCTTCAATATCATCAAGGATCAGGTCGCTATGTTTGCCCTTAATGAAAATCTGAATAGAACAGATAGTCCCCGGAGAGAGGCTTTTCTCCAAGCCAACATACATACCGGTGATGCTGATATCCTGCAGATCTGCCTGTACTTCTAAATCTTCCAGCTCGACACGGATCAGAGCCATCGTCATAAAATGAGTCCGGGTACACTGTCGTCTGTCAGCAAATTGTGGGACCATGCATCACTCCAAAAAATAATAATTCCAATTTAGCCTATGAAATTTCAATAAAACCGGGAAAAGGAAATTGGGCAAGATTTTTCTGTATAAATTCCAACAGTAGCAATTTTATTTTGACTTTTCGTCTTCGCATTTTCTATGATCAAGTAGAGTTAACTTTTTTTTTGACCAACGGTGACTTATGCAGAAAGAAATACTCGTGGCCATTGACGGTTCTGTCTATTCGGATCAATCCCTTTCCTACCTTGCCGACCTCTTCAGCAAACAACCTGACATCAACTTTCATCTCTGCTCCTGGGTTACAACCACCGCATCGATCATGCCCTCTTCGGCAAACCCCAAGGATTCTCTGATCCCGAACGCACCCGGCCTGGACAAAAAAGGCGAGACAGGCAAACGGTATCTGGCCAAGGCCCAGGAAAAACTGATCAGATACGGTATTGACAAGGAACGCATTCGGACTTCGATCGAAGTTTCCGGGTATAATATTGCCGCCACTATCCAGCGACAGGCGGGAAAAGACCTGGTGGATGCCATTCTAGTCGGCCGACGCGGTTTAAATGGTATCAGCGAAATGCTCATGGGTTCGGTCTCGGCCAACCTCTTCCAAAAGTGCCATGCCACCCCCCTATGGATCATCGACGGAGAGGTCCATTCAAAAAAATTCCTGGTTCCCCTGGATGGATCGCTGTACTCACTTATGGCAGTGGATCACCTAGCCCATATCCTTGCCGGTAGAGAAGATATCCATATTTCTTTCTTCCACTGCAGCTCCCTGTTTGGCAAAAAGGTGGAGTGCAGACCGGAGGATTTCTATCACAAATGGGGAAAAGAGTGGTGTGATGCCCATCTTTCCGGGACAGGCTGTCTCTTTGAAGGTCCACGTACCCTCCTCATGGAAGCCGGAATCCCGGCAAGACAAATTCACATCCTAGCCGAAGCTGCAAATCTGGAAGAGGCCCGTGGAATTATCCGCGAGGCCCAGAAAGAGGACTGCGGCACCATCGTTATGGGCCGCAGGAGGGCGGGTCTGGCCAAAGGCCTTTTCGGCGGCGTCTCAGACAGAACCATAAAGCGCGCCCAGAACTTAGCTCTCTGGATTGTTGGCTGACGGTACGAGGAGAACAGATCCCTTTGTCTTCTCTGGAATTACGGTAATAACAGCCGCCTGTTTCGGATCCAGGTAGGAACGGCTCAAGGCCTGTAACTCCTCGACTGTAAACCGTCCAAAGCCGGAAAGGATGGTAGAGGGCCAATCCAATTGCTGTGGGTATCTTTTTGAGAGTGTCAGCACAGATTGCAGCCAGTAATCGTTGCTGCGCACCATATCTTTTAAGGCTGTCAGCATGGGGCCCTTTGCCCGTTCCAGCTCCTCAATACTTATCTTCCCCTGCCACAACTCTTTGGCAATGGCCAGGACCTCTTTTTCCAAGACCTCGATCTGACCGGGATCAACAATCAACCTGGCCTGGATTACGCCATACCCCGGATATATCCTGCTGGAAAGATTAAAAACCTGAGGAGAATAGGTGGCACCCAATCGTTCCCGCACCACTCGTCGCAGTTTATCGGAAAAAATCTCTGCCAGCATGTGCAATCCTCTGGTTCGCGTTATGTCCCAAAAGTCATCACTCTTCCAGGCAATAACCAGCATCCCCTTATCGATAGAGGAAGGAACGGTAAGCGCTAAAGCTTGTCCCTTGGGAAAGTCGACCTTTACCTCCTGGGCATGTTTTTCACTCCTTGGAGGCAAAACAGAAAAATATCTTCCGACAAGAGCAAGGACTTCTTTTTCGTCAAAATCTCCCACAAGAGAGATCTCCAAGGCGTCCTTAAGAGCCGCCGGCAACAACCACTCCTGGATTTGAGCCACCGTTAACCGGGAAAAATCAGCCTGGGAAGGAAGACCAAAAAACGCATTCCCGGCAGCCAGGAAGGACTCCCCATGGAGTTTCATCACCCCATCCACATTAACAGCTATTTCCTCATACATTTGAGTAAAACGACCCATCCCTACCTTAAATGCCTCTTCATCTACTCCCGGATCAACAAGCAGACTCTGCAAGACCTGAAAAAGAAGTTCCAAGTCCTTATTCAGCGCCTTTCCCTGCCAGCTGAAGGCTGCAGGAGCAACCCTGAAATTCATTTTCACACTGCTGCCGGCAAGGATCCTGTCCAAATCTTCCTTGCTCAATGTTGCTGTCCCTGAGTTATTGACCACACTTTCAGTGAGCAGAGAAAGGCCAGGTAACGGTTCGCTTGCCTTGCCAAGGCCAAAATCAGCAGAAAGCCGCACCTCGTTTTCCTGGAAAGTGGTTTTTTTCAGATTTAACACTACTCCGTTAGCAAAGAGGAAACGTTTACTATCGATAGCTGCAAACTGCTCCTGACTGACAGGCGCTTGCGCCCCCCCCTGCAGCTGCAAATAAGGAAAATCGAGGAGATGCGTCACTTGATAAGATGCCACTTTCTCTTCTACTGCAGCCTGATAGACACCCTGTACTGTTGCCAGAGGATCAGTTGCCGAAATAAGCGCATTGCCGCTCACCTTTACCAGACGAGTCGGATGCTCCCACACCCGGCGAAAAGCCGTTTCCACCTCATCAAGACCCAGCCTGGTAATGATCGGCCCGAATTGTTCCTTTTCCTGTTCCGGTGAGCGTATCACCCTGTTTCTGTTTATTGTTTGAATAAAGCTGGAGGCCAGCTCCTTAGAATCACGACTGCTTGCGGTAAGGACATCGGAATCCATACTGGCCAGCAGTTCTTTCTTCACCCGTTCTAATTCCTCTTTCCTGAAGCCAAACTGCAGGGCTTGACGGAGAGTATTTTCCAAAAGCGTCAGACTCTGTTGCCATTTTTCCGGGGCACTCTTGGCACTCACCTCTCCATACCCTATACGGTCAAGAAAGACGCCAGAATAGATCTGAGCTGAGGTGAAAGGAGTTTCACTCTTCTGGGATAACTCATCAAGACGATACTGGACAATATTGGCCCCAAGATATTCCTTCAAATTTTCGACCTGAAGGGCAAAGGAATCATCTTCCAGCTCCTGGTTCCATATAGTTTCGATGGCCGTCTCCGTAACTCCCATCTCTGACTCATGGTGGTAATAAAATTCAGCACGGTTGTGCTCCAGCAGACCAAAGTCAGGACACTTTGGAATCGGTCCCTCTCCAACAAGCTGAGAAAATTGTTTCTCCACCAGGGTACGGGCCAGATCGACTTCAAAATCACCAACCATCACCAGCACCATATTTTCAGGACGGTACCAGGAATCATAAAATTTTTTTATTGCTGCATGATCTGTTTTTTCCAGCGTTTCCACGGTACCGATGGGCATCCGCTCCGGGAGCAGGGTCCCACTCATGGAAAATTCTATTTCTTTTACTTGGCTTCGATACCCTGCCGAATCCCGACTCCGTTTCTCGGCAAGAATCACACCAAGTTCCCGGGTCACCTCTTCATCAAGCAACAGGGCACCACGAGCATAGTCAGAAAGGACCAGCAGCCCCTGTTCAATATCCTTTTTGCCTCCCGCAGGCAGAATAATATCATAAACGGTCTCGTTAAAACCGGTATGAGCATTGATATCACCGCCAAAACTCATGCCAATGGACTGAAAATACTCCACCAGCTTTCCAGGAGGAAAATGGGTGGAACCATTAAAGAGCATGTGCTCAAGGAAATGAGCATACCCTCGCTCCGTATCACTTTCATTTAATGAGCCTGCCTGGATATCAAGATATATGGCCACCCTGTCCTTGGGCTCCTGGTTTTTTTTGAGGAGATAGCGAAAACCGTTGTCCAGCTGGCCAAAGATCAGAGAAGGATCCGGCTGCAGATCACTGTTCTCATGGGGCCAGACAGGAGAGAAACACTCTTTCGCGCCCAGGAGTACCGGGGAGAACAAACAACTGAAGAGCAGATAAAGAACAACCAGGCTACCTGTAATTTTTTTATATAAAATCATAAATCCTCCAGATCCAATAATGGCAAAATTCTCAAAAAGCGTGTCCGGGAATAGGTATTTTTCACAATTCGAAAAATCCTCAAAAAAACCAGCACAGCCATCTGTTTGGCATTACTATCATTAATTTGTTTAATATTTCCAGTAGGTTAAAAGGAAATGGCATTCTCGGACGGGCTCCCAGTGAAGGGCTGTGCCATACGTTACCAACATATCTGAACAGTATAAGTCAGATACCTCATTTCGCCACTCTTTCATTATTTGGTATCAACTTCCCTTTCCAAAGGCAATCTGCACAGGAAGGTGGAACGGTCAATGAGAATGTGCTACATTCACGTTCGCACATCCTTCTCTTGACACTGCCTTGGCAGCGTTACAAAAGATGTTGGAACAGAGATGAACCGTTAGAAGGTGCTCTATGTACTTACTGTCCTCGGTCGATGACATCGCTGGAGAGCACCTTACAATCAGATCGACAACAGACAGGCAATCTTTGCAGGCAGAGTCCCATGCAATCGAGAGACGACTACCAAAACTGTGCCGCCCTGTACGACCTCCTCTTCTCTCGCGCCCTGAGAGCCATCCGCACCAATATCTGCACCTTTACCCGCCACTGCAGAGCCCAAAACATCATTGATCTCTGCTGCGGTACAGGTGAACAACTTCGCATGCTCAGCTGTGACAACGTACGACTCACCGGAGTCGATATTTCTCCGGCTATGCTGGCCCGGGCCAGGCGACAAGGACCGGAAAGCATTCATTACCTGGAAGCAGACGCCAGTCGCTTACCGTTCCCTGATGCGAGTTATGACGCAATCATTATCAGTTTTGCCCTCCATGAAAAAACCGCTCGCCAACATACAGCTATCTTTCAGGAGGCCTGCAGGCTCCTCAGAGCTGACGGGCATATCATTATCGCCGATTATTCTCAAACTCCTTACGGATTGAGTCCTCTGTTGCTTGGCAAAATAATCATACCTGCCATTGAACGATTGGCAGGTATGAATCACTACCATAACTATCGAGACTGGATGAAAAACGGGGCCCTGAAAGGATTTCTTGAGCGAGAAAATCCTGGGAAAACCATTTTAATAGCACCCCATTTTTTTGGCTGTACCCGCCTCTGTGCAGCCTCTCAGGTCAAAGAGAATCCATTACAGGCCAGCCTCAATACCATTCAGAACCACAGCCAAACAATTAAGCAATCCCCTTTCACCTTGCCGCTGAATAAAGCCAAAGCAGCGCAGACAAGAGGACAACGCACCCCCGACCCATAGAGCTGGCTTACGATTCACCAAACTGATCATATCAAACAGGACAACAGGGAAACTGTGAGCGAAGCAATGTGTTTTTGGACAAGCGATTTATCTCAGCGCCAAACTGTTACTGACTAAAATATAGAAAAGGAAATGGAGCATGAACCTTACAGGAAAAACAGCTATCGTTCCCGGGGCATCTCGTCCCATTGGCAGAGCCATAGCCAGAAAACTGGCCGAAAATGGTGTCAACCTGATTCTCCCCACCTTTGATTGGCCCGAATCCATTACAGAAATGGACAAGGAATTTCAACAACAAGGATATTCCTTTCTCTCCCTTCCTGTGGATCTCAGGTCTGAGGAAGCTGTACAAGAGATGATCGCAATTGTCCAGGAACGCTTTGCTTCTCTCCATATCCTGGTGAACAATATCGAACGTGGGGGAATGCCTGTGCTTCACGGGAGCTATGACCTCCCCCACAACAGGGAACAATGGGATCTGGAAATTGCCACAACCCTCAAAGCCAAATGGCTTCTTTTTCACCACTGTCTGCCCCTCATGCGTGAATCAGGGAGTGGAGCAGTGGTGAACATTTCTTCCATATCAGGGACTACCGGGCGCAGTGGAACAGCCGCTCCTTTCTTTAATGATGCCTACAGTGCAGCAAATCGGGCAATCTCCTCTTTTACTGAAACGTGGGCCAGGGAAGCAGCCCCCTCCATACGAGTCAACGAACTTCAACTGGGACTCATACGTCATCGCCACGGAGAAGGAACAAGGGGATGGGCAGCAATGAGCACTGAAGAAAAATCAAAAATACAGGAGCAATGCCTGCTGCAACGAACTGGTACTCCAGAAGAGGTCGCAGCAGCAACACTTTTTCTCATCAAAGATGCTGACTACATGACAGGAAGTATTTTGAGAATGGATGGGGGGTTCGTGCTGGGGAACGAGAAAGTCCCTCCAATGCCCCAGGGAGTCCTGGGAAGGGAATAACGAAACATATGAACAGGAACATGTCGAACGGCGAAGCGCAGACACCGAGGAATATCGTCGAAGAAGTAAGCACTTGTTTACTTCTTCCTACTGCCATCGCCATTCGTTCTTTTCAGGAAAGAGCATTGAGGCAGAACAACCTCAATTTCTCAAATATCCAAAGCCCATTCCGGTATATGATGTAAGATATAATCCTGAATAGCTTCCTTCTGCTGTTCTTTATTGACAGGTCCTACAGCCTCTTGCAAATCTTCAAAATCAAACCAGCATATTTCACGATCGTCGTGATTGTAGACGGTCAATATTTGCTTGTCATGGCGATGAATATCTTCTTCTTCCTGGATGGCTGCAACCAGTCGAGCAGCTTCTGCAAAGGGCAAAAATTTAATTTCTTCTTCACTCATTTCTCACTACCTTAAAAAAAAAGGGCAATCCGGATCTGGTCCGATTCACCCTTTCATACACATTCTACACCTTCTCGACACACCTTCAGGCCGGTTTAACAACTGCTCCAGACCGTATACATCGGGTACACACACGTGCCCTTACCCGACTTCCGTTCTCAGAAAGCATACGAACCCTCTTCAAATTTGGCAACCAACGACGCCGTGTTTTATTGTGGGCATGAGAGACATTATTTCCTGTAACAGGCCCTTTTCCACAAATCTGACATACTTTTGCCATGACTTACTCCTGATATTGTTTTCTTCCGAAGATTATACAACTTTCGGATATCATAAAAAAATTTCTTTGTTTTTTTGATCGACAAACGACAAACTTCTTTTTATACCTGTTTTTTCCAGGAATGGCAAGGACTTTTCCAAAGGATCCGACCTCCTCTTTGACCGCTGCAAGAAAACAGGTCAGGGAGACGAAAGTTAGAGAAATATATTCATTAAAGCTTATATTGACAGGCAGGATCATGACGATTAGGTTTTTGCCATCTCGATACAGATGTATCTATTTTTTCCTTCCAGTCACTGTTATCACAGAGTAGGATAAGCAAATTTTATAATAATGTCTTTCACTCCTTTTTAAAAGAACATACCTGACAAACCTCTTGCTTTTCAGACTCAAATGCGATAGAAAACTATCAATAACAACAACCATTATCCCTCACAAACTATGAACAGTAAAAATCCCATTTTAGCCTTTTTCTCGTCTGTTAAACTCGCCCTTTTCACCCTCTTCCTGCTTGCAGTGACCTCTATTATAGGAACAGTTATTCCTCAAAAAGAAAGTTTCCAGTGGTACGCCCAGAATTACAGCGAAACTACCGCAAACATCTTTCAGGTCCTTTCTATTCCCGATATGTATAACTCCTGGTGGTTTCTCGGCCTCCTTACTCTTCTCAGTGTCAATCTGATTATCTGTTCCATAAACAGATTTCCTACTGTCTGGCGACAGATCACTGCAGACAACCTGGCCACTGCCCTCTCTCGACTGGAAAAAATGAACCTGTCCCGGAATTGGGCCTCCACGATAGCCCAAACCACCCTTGCAGGCCAACTCAGCCAGTCTCTTGCAGCCAAGGGATGGAAGACCAAACAGCGCGAACATGACAATGTCCTCCTCCTCTTTGCCCAAAAAGGAGCCATGACCCGAACCGGTGTATACATTGTTCATGCCTCTATCCTGATGATCTTTCTTGGTGCCATCATCGGTGAGCTCTATGGATTCAAGGGATCCGTCATGCTCCCGGAAACCAAATCCACCAACAAAATTTATGCCTTTAACACCCAGGAGTCCATTCCTCTGGGGTTTGAGGTACGTTGCGATCATTTTGGAATTGATTTTTATGACAGCGGAATGCCTAAGGCCTACCGATCTCATCTCACAGTGCTCGAAAAGGGACAGATAGTCCTTGAAAAACAGATCGTCGTCAACGACCCACTGACCTATAAGGGCATCACCTTTTACCAATCCAGCTACCAAAGCTACGATGATTTCCTGCTCACCGTCACAGACCAGCAAACAGGTGCCAGGGAGACAGTCGCTGTTCCTTTTCAGAAGCCGCAGGATCTGACAGCACACAGTGCCAAAATCGGTATTGTCAATGCCCAGGCCAAGGGGCAAGCCGTCAGCAGCATGAAGGTCTGGTTTGATGACGAGCAGGGCCCTCCATCCATCTTCTGGCTGGATGCCGATACGCAGGTGACAGTAGAACGGCAGGACAAAAAATACACCGTTACCGGGAAACAGATGTACGCCACCGGTCTCCAGATCGCCAAGGACCCTGGTGTATGGGTTGTCTATCTCGGCTGCACCATGATGATACTTGGTCTTTTCATTGCTTTTTTCATGTCCCACCGCCGAATCTGGCTGATACTTGACAACCGGGGTGACACCACTACGGTCTTGATGACTGGAAGTGCCAACAAGAACAAAAATGGTTTCGAGAAAACCTTTACCATTCTTGCGGAACAGCTTGCAGCCCAAACTGGAAAAGAAGACAAACAGTAACAGCTGCCGCCCCTGTCACTTTAGAAGACACGAGTCCACAAAAACTCTTTTCAGTCCCCCCTTGAGGGGGTATATGATACGAGGTGACAGAAGGTAACTTTATGATTTCAAGCTATTATTACTCTGAAAAATAATTTTTCAACCCATCCGAGTAAGAATCTAAACGGAGTTCGACATGGACAGCTCACAATTATTAGGAATAACGACATTTACCTATCTTTTTTCAACCATCCTCTATGCTGTAATCTTTATTTTTAAAGCCAAACGCTTTGGGCCGGTGGCCACTGTTTTTACCCTTGTCGCTTTTTTGGTACAGACAGCAGGACTCATTATCCGTTGGCAAGAATCCTACCAGATGGGATACGGCCATGCTCCACTGACCAACATGTATGAATCCCTGATCTTTTTTGCCTGGTCCATTATCCTCATCTACCTCATTATCGAATGGAAATTCAAGACCAGGATTATCGGTGCCTTTGCTGTCCCTTTTGCCTTTCTCGCCATGGCCTATGCCTCATTTTCCACAGAGTTCAGCAAAGAAATCAACCCGCTGGTGCCCGCTCTGCAATCCAACTGGCTTATAGCCCACGTAGTCACCTGCTTTATCGGTTACGCTGCCTTTGCCGTAGCCGCAGGCCTGGGCGTCATGTATCTCATCAAAAACATGAGTGAAAGCAGACAAACCACCAACGACCAAAGTATACTTGGTACCTTGCCGGCCCTGAAAGTTCTCGATGATATCACTCACAAAACCATGGTTTTCGGTTTTCTCTGGCTCTCGGTGGGCATTATTACCGGAGCCATCTGGGCCAACTCTGCCTGGGGTACCTACTGGAGTTGGGATCCCAAGGAAACCTGGTCACTCATCACCTGGTTCATCTATGCCATCACCCTCCATGCCCGTTACACCCGGGGCTGGGGAGGAACACGAATTGCCTGGCTGGCTATTTTTGGATTTATCTCCGTTATCTTCACCTACTACGGTGTGAACTTTCTGCTTTCCGGCCTGCACAGTTATGGTTCTAGTTGATGTTGGTTTCTTGACAAACCTGCGCAAAAAAGGTATAGAAACAAATTTGAGTGAATAGTCATTCAGCTCAAGCTGTTTGTTAATCAACAAAAGGAGGAGAAAAAAATGAGGAAGATTTCAACGTTCGCTGTAGCAACTGCCATGGTATTTGGACTCTGTTTTACCGGAGCTGCCATTGCTGAAGTAGACAAGGGTGGTGCAGACTTAATCCTTGAATCCACCATTGATCCGGCCAAAAAGGCAAAGCCTGCCGTCTTTCCGCATGCCAAGCATCAGGAAACCCTGACCTGCGCTGACTGCCATCATGGACAAGATGCCGAGGGCAAACAAGTTGCCTACACCGATGACATGAAGATTGAGAAATGTGAGTCCTGCCACAACAAAGCTGCTGGTATGCCAGACAAACTGAAAACCTTCAAAGACGCAGGCCACGCGAACTGCAAGGGATGTCACAAAGAGAATGCACCAGAAGTAGATAAAAAGAAATGTGAAGCATGTCATCCCAAAAAGAGTGAATAGTCTAGGGTAAAGGCGTTACATCTAGTCTAGCGTCACATGAGCAAAAAAGGGCTCGTCTTTACATGGTAAAGACGAGCCCTTTTTCTTTTTATAGCGCCAGCTTAAAAAAATGAAACCTGTTCAGCAGCACTGCCTCTTCGTCCATTCAGGTCTTCTCGAAATAGCATTCGTATGCTTCGAAGTCCGGACTGAACGAATTATAATAGACTGGTAATCAGTTACAGAGCGGTTGTTTGCCATAAATTTGACCATGACCTGAACAGGTAGAGAAATATTAGTCAAATTCTTCCCGAAAACGAAGCAGATCACTCTGCAGCTGCTTCATTGCATCTTCCAGGCTCTGGACCGTGTCTTCCAGTATTTTGACTCTCCCCTCTAATGTCTCTGCTTCTGTGGGCGACGACCTCGGAGATGAACGTCGCAACACCACAGTTGCTCCCGGACCTTCCGGCAAGGAAGAACTCGTTTCTGGCTCACCACCAAGGAGATGACAATAACGACTCTCTTTCTGTCCTGGTTGCCGGGATAATCGTTGAATCAATCCGGCATCAACCAGAACTTCCAGGCGCTCCTGGAGAATTTCTGTACTGTCAAAAGAAGCCATGCGGCTGGTCCGGCTCCGCAATTCTCCCGGAGTCTGCGGACCTCGGAGGAGGAGAACGGCAAGCAATGCGGATTCCGCCCGTAAGAGATTAAAACGATCTGTAAAACACTGCTCATATTTGACCACCCTTCCCAAATGGGTGGAGCGGACAAAGGAGCGGCCCTTCAATTCAGTAAGAACTCTCAGAACAGTAGTGTCATCATATTCCACCACTGGATCACGACTCGATTTCTGGTTACAGGCACTTACCAGACTGTTGAGAGAAAGAGGGTAATATTCGGGAGTCGTCAGCTCTTTTTCCAACAAGGCCCCAAGTACCCGTTGCTCGGCATCAAGGAGTAATAAATCCATCACAATATTCTCCCTCTCAACTCCTCTGCATCTTTGAAATATCCCCTACCCTGAGAAAAAGGGTTGAAATTGCGGTGAGAAGATTCAGTCGATTGGCCCGTACTGCAGGGTCCTCGTCCATAACCATTACCTCATTAAAAAAGGCATCCACCGGACCCTTGAGAGCCAACATGGCTGAAAGTGCTCCACTGTAATCGCGTTTCTCAAGGAGAGGAAGAACCGCAGCAGAGACATCCTTACAGACAGCTGCCAGCTCTTTTTCTGCAGGTTCCTTGAGGAGCAAATCATCCACCGCTGTCTCGGTATTCTCTTTGATGATATTGCGAATACGTTTAAAAGAGGCAGCCAGCAGAGAAAAAGCCTCCTCACCGCGGATCTCGACCAGAGACTGTATTTTCTGCAGTGAATCGTTCACATCATCAAAATGAACCGAAGTCACAGCCTCCACGGCTTCTCCATCCACTCCTGCAGCAAGCTGATCATTGACAAAACGACCACGAATGAAGGCAAGCACCTGTTCCACAGTATCACTGCTGCCATTGACCTTATCACCGTAAAGGGAGAGCGATTTATGCACCACCTCGCGCAGAGAAAGACTCCAGTCAAAATGTTCGAGGATATGGAGGATGGCCAGGGCTATCCTGCGCAGGCCAAAAGGATCAGTTGTACCAGTAGGGACTTGTCCGATGCCGAAACAACCGCACAGCGTATCGACTCGATCGGCGAGGCCAACAACTGCGCCCAGGGCAGAAGAGGGGAGTTCCGCTCCCGCCCTTTTAGGGAGATAATGTTCATGGATGGCCTGGGCCACGGCCGAAGATTCTCCGTCATGGAGGGCATAGGCACAGCCCATATTCCCTTGCAGAGAAGGAAATTCGCCTACCATATCGGTTAACAGGTCTGTTTTACACAAACGTGCCGCCCGGCAGGCCTCAGCAACGGCTTCAGGGATAAATTTCTCTGCGAGCAGCCTGGCCAACTTAATAATACGCTCGCTTTTTTCAAGCATAGTCCCCAGTTTTGCCTGAAAAATGATACCGGTAAGAGCCTCATATCGATCATCAAGTTTGGTCTTTTTATCTGCACCAAAAAAGAAATAGGCATCTTCCAGCCGTGCTCTCAGAACTCGTTCATGGCCGGTTCGAGTCAGGGCCAGATCCTTCACTTTGGTATTATTGACAGCCACAAAGTAGGGGAGCAGTTTCTCATCATTATCCACAACAGGAAAATATTTTTGATGCTCACGCATAGAGGTGATGAGGGCCTCATCGGGAAGCTGGAGAAAGCGCTCATCGAAACTGCCACAGACTCCAAAGGGTTGCTCCACCAGGTTACATACCGTCTCGACAAGGTCTTCATCAACAGCGACATGTGCATGGGCCGGGTCCAGACGAGCCGCCGCAGCCTTTTCTATCTCTACCAATACGGCTCTCCGACGCTCTTCAGGATCTACCAAAACATGCGCATCCTGAAGACATTGGCGATACTCTGCGATTCCTTTTATCTCAAGGGCGCCATTTGCCATAAAACGGTGACCTCTGGTGACCCTGCCTGCACTCATCCCTTGATAGACAAACGGTATAACCTCTCTCTCATAGAGGGCGACAATCCACTGGATAGGCCGGGCAAAGGTATAGGTTTGGGCGCCCCAATGCATGGACTTGGCAAAAGAGAAACCTTGCATCAAGTCTGTCAGAAGTCCAGGCAACAGTTCTGCCGTGGCCACCCCCTTACGCTCTTGAACGAGCATCAGGTATTCCCCTTTTTCTGTATTTACGATCTGCAGTTGAGAAACTTCCGCCCCTTTGGAACGGGCAAAACCCATGGCAGCCTTGGTTGGCTTTCCCTCTTTATCAAATCCGGCCTTTTTTGATGGCCCCATGACCTCTTCACGAGAATCCGGTTGCCTGTCAGCTAGCTCTTCAACCAACAGGGCCAGGCGACGGGGAGTCCCAATGGTCACAACAGAACCATGGCTCAGATCAAGCTCTTTTGCACGACTGATAAAGTTCGACTTTAGTTGGTCAAGTGCCGGTTTCTGAAACCCTGCAGGAAGTTCTTCAGTTCCAATCTCAAAAAGTAGTTCAGACATAATGGTATCAATTAGATGTTATAAAGAAAAGTGTAGCCAGGCTAAACTTGGCGGCGATATTAGTTGAGGTACCCTCTATTCAATCCTGTATTCTTTCTCTTATGAGCCAGACTCCATAATGGCAAAGGTTGAATATCCCTCAGCAAGATTTTCAACTTTCACAGAAAACCACTTGATGGTCTCCTCTTCCTTCAGGCTCTTGGCAATTCTACGAATGAGGGATTCCACAGAAAGGCTATTCTCTCCATGGCTGGGTACGTTGTGCTGTTCCCAGTCAATGGCGTCTTTAATGAGAAAAATCAGGTCCTCAATCCAGAGAAAGTTTCTAAACTTAACAGATACCAGAGCTCGCCCCCAATCTCCGAGAGAACGAGGCAGCCCCTGTCCTCTCTTTTCCGCAAGAGGAAGAGAGACAGGAACAATAACCTGAACTTCAAGCTCATTAGCTTCTTCCAAAGAACCATGCATACTGCATTCATAACGACTGCTCTTCAGAGTTTCAAGACCTTCCTTGGCAGGGAGAAAATAGGCAAAAGACATCTCGATATGGGCCGCCTCTGCCTCAAGTTTATCCTTCATCTCCTCCAATATATAATGGAAGTTGCTGATATCAATGGCTCCATGAAAACGGTTAAGAATCTCAACAAACCGGCTCATATGGGTGCCCTTGAAATGATGAGGCAGATTTACATACATATTAACAGTCGCTATGGTGTGCTGCTTCGAGCGGGCCTTATCAAGGACAGTGATAGGATAGGAAATGGTCTTGACCCCCACCTTCTTGATATTAATACGCCGGTGGTCCTCCTGGTTCTGGATGTCTTTCATAGTGAGAATAGGGAGAATGTGGAGAATGAGTGAGTGCTAGGCAAAATGCATCCTTTGTCCAGAATAATCAACAAGGTAGCCAGAGCAGAGAAACCCTGCATCAACATCTTCAATTCAGCCTTTTCAGAAAAGCGCTGGACGTTGACCTGGAAACGGATCACAAAAGTCTGGACAATGTCAGATGACTATGCCAGATGTTTGCGAACAGCTTGTTTCAACTCATTGATGTTGGATGATTTGACCACATACTCATCAGAAGCCCAGGCGCCGAGATCCTGCTTATACTCATTATAGGCAGAACTGAGTATGACAGGAAGCTTCGGGTTTTCCATCTTCATCTGCCGCAGGGTTTCTATTCCGTTGATCCCGGGCATTTGAATATCAAGAATAACGAGATCCGGGGACTCAGCCTTGAATTTTTCAAGGCCCTCCTCACCGGTGTAGGCAGAAATCACCTCATATCCCTCTTCTTCCAGCTCCTCTCGATAGAGCATCTGGATACCTTCTTCATCGTCAACAAGTAAAATTTTCTTCATAGGGCCCTCTATGATATTCGTTCCAGAGAATCACGCAGATAGGTAGCCGCTTCTTCTGGAGGCATGGGATTAATATAAAAACCTGATCCCCATTCAAACCCTGCAATGGAAGTGAGTTTCGGTACAATTTCGAAATGCCAGTGAAAGTGTTCCAAGGATTTGGAACGCAGGGGCTGGGTATGCAAAACAAAATTATAAGGGACATTGGGGATGCAGGCATCGAGACGACAGAGACTCTCTGAAAAGATCTCAGCCAGGGCAATCATTTGCTCATAACTCTGCTCGTGGTAAGCTGATGAGTGCTTGATAGGAAGAATCCACATCTCAAAAGGAGTTCGGGGAGCAAAGGGGGTAATAGTGATAAAATAATCATTCTTACACACCACCCGAACATCCTGCTTCAACTCCTGATGAATAATATCGCAGTAAACACAACGTTCCTTATAATTAAAATAAGTAGAGGAGCCGGCGAGCTCCGAATAAATTTTTCGAGGCAGGACGGGCAAAGCCACCAGCTGGGAATGTGAATGCTCTAAGGATGCACCGGCGGCCTTTCCGAAATTTTTAAACACGAGGACGTAACGAAACCGGTCATCATGTTCCAGATCACAAATGCGATTTTGGAATGCCAGAAATATCAGGACCATGTGTTCAGGCGGTAAATCGGCGAAGGTGTCATCGTGTCGTGGACTTTCGATAATGACCTCATGGGCACCAATACCGTTCATTTTGTCATACAACCCCTCCGCCTCACGGTTGAGATCACCTTCAATGACCAGAGCCGGATACTTGTTGGGAACCACGCGAACCTTCCAGCCAGGTGAATTAGGGACACCGCCCTCCCTTCCATAGGCAAGAACCTCATGAGGCGTGGTGTTTTCATTGCCGGGACAAAGGGGGCAGAAGCCTCCGATAGTAGGTGCCTCGGCAATAACAAAATCAGAGGGTCGTTTTCCCCGCTCCCTGGAAATAATAATCCAACGACCAAGGACAGGATCTTTTCTTAATTCAGGCATTTGCCTCACTTCCCAATAGATTTTTCCTTTGATTCCTGGAGCGTTTTACACTCGATACAAAGGGTCGTGACCGGCCTGGCCTCAAGCCGTTTTAGGCCAATAAGCTCTCCGCAACTTGTACATTCGCCATACTCTCCATCTTCTATCCTTTGCAGGGCAGCTTCAATCTTAGCGAATAATTTCCTCTCACGATTGCGAATACGCAACTCAAAATTACGATCAGATTCTGCAGTGGCACGATCATTGGGGTCAGGAATATTCCCATGCTGATCTGTCAATTCAGAGAGTGTCCTATCTGCACCTTTCAGGATATCTTCCCGTTTTTGCTCAAGCTGCTTCTTAAAGTTATCCAGTACGTTCTGCTCCATCAAAATCCTCTTGACTTAAGTAGATTACTCTATAGATTGACGGTTATTATTCAGGTCGAATAAAGGTTCCGCTTTTTCCTCCAGTCTTTTTCTGCAAACAAATATCACTTATAACCATAGCCTTATCAACGGCCTTACACATATCATAAATGGTCAATGCCGCAACTGAGACAGCTGTCAAGGCTTCCATCTCCACCCCTGTCTTACCAGTTATACCAACCGTAGCAAGGATCTCAATCTGATTTTGCTCATCGCAATAGACAAAATCAACACTAATCTTGCTGATGAGGAGAGGATGGCACAGGGGAATGAGATTGTCGACCTTTTTGGCGGCCATAATACCAGCCACTCGCGCAACTCCCAAGACATCCCCCTTGGCCATAGAGCCACTTTTCACCAGGTCATAGGCCTCTTCAGACAGAGTGATACGACCACTGGCCGTTGCTACACGCTCCGTCTCATTTTTCTTACTGACATCGACCATTATGGCATTGCCGTCAGCATCAAAATGGGTAAATCCTTTGCTATTTTGTTTTTCAGTCATAGTTTCATATAGAGAAACATTGAGGCCGTGAAGAACCTTCTTAGCTCTCTTTTCCTTTCTTTCCAATCACTTCATGGTAGAGCCTGGAAAAAAAACCTTCCTGCTCCTCATGCTGACCATGTTTATGGCAAAGCTCATCAAAATTTTCTAAGACTTTTTTCTGTTCATCACAGAGGCCGGTCGGGGTTTTTACCTGCAGTTGCACAACCATGTTTCCAACATTTCCGCCACGCAGACTGGTTACCCCTTGTTTTTTCAGGGTAAATATTTCTCCAGACTGACTGCCTGCCGGAATAGATAACTTTTTTTTCCCATAGATTGTAGGAACATCAACCTTACAACCCAGGGCTGCCTGAACCATGGAAACAGGGAACTGACAGTAAATCGTCTCTCCCTCGCGCTTAAAAAACTCATGCTCCTGAACATGGATAACCACATAAAGGTCTCCTGGAGGACCGCCCCGTCGTCCACCTTCCCCCTCACCTCGCAGGCGCATCTGGGCACCGGTGTCGACACCTGCCGGAATCTTGAGAGAGACCTTTTTCCTCTTCTCCACCAAGCCACTCCCGGCGCAGTCATGGCAGGGTTCTGTTACTATTTCACCTTCACCATGACATTGGGGACAGGTTGAAGAGACCTGGAAAAAACCCTGAGAACGAATCACCTGACCTCGGCCATGACAACTGGGACAGGTCTCTCGTTTATATCCAGGACGACAGCCGTTGCCCTCGCATGTCCAACAAGTATCACGTCGTTTGATGGTCACCTCTTTGGCTACGCCCCGCATGGCCTCCATGAAGGTGATTTCCATATCATAGCGAAGATCATTGCCAGGCTGAGGACCACCACGACGAGAACGCCCCCTTCCACCTCCACCAAAGAGATCGCCAAAAAGGTCGCCAAGGCCGGAAAACATGTCCTCGAAATTCCCTGGACCTTGATAGCCGCTGTTTTTCAGTCCTTCATGACCGTATGTATCATAAATCTGTCTCTTTTTGGGATCGCCAAGAACCTCGTAAGCCTCTGTACACTCTTTAAAGACTGATTCAGCCTCTTTATCATCCGGATTCCGATCCGGATGATATTTCATGGCAAGCTTACGGTAACTCTTCTTTATTTCACTACCATCTGCATTCCTACTCACAGAGAGTATTTCGTAATAGTCTCTTTGCATTTCCTACCCTGCAACCTATGCAGCTATTTCAGTGTCTTGCTGACCTTCAGTTTCCTTCTTTTCCGACTTCTTAGCAAAAGCATCAGGAAGGGTCCAAAGATTCTCAAAGGTAACCTTCCCAGCAGCTATTTCTCTGAGAGTCATGACTACCTCTTTATTTTTCCCATCCACCAGATAGGGCTCACCATGCCTGTGCTGTCGAATCCGCTCCACGGTAAGGTGAACCAGATCAAAACGTTTGCTTTCACCAATGGTTTGCAGACAATCTTCAACAGTAATTCTTGCCATTAATACCCCTCAATTTGTCAGTTAGTTACAATTGCTAATGAAACTAGACCTAAATTCAAAGGTCGAAGGAAAAAAACAGAGTACCGGAGTCTCCTTTCCCTTCGACCTTTAGACTGCAGCCTAACACCTATTTTATTTTGCTCGTTGCTTTTACTTTTCGAAAGGATTTTTTAGCAACATGGTCTCGTCCCGATCCGGACCCACAGAAACAATCACCGGTTTCACACCTGTAAAATCCTCAATTCGTTTAATATAATCTTTTGCCTGTACAGGCAGGTCTTCATAGGAGCGAACTCCTGTGATATCTTCATCCCAGCCTGCCATTTCCTCATAGACTGGTTTTACTTCAGCAGCCTGGCGAATATTAGAAGGCATCGCAGACAAGGTCTGTCCGTTCAATTCATACCTGTTTGCCATCTTGACGACAGGCTGACCACTTAAGACATCAAGCTTGGTGATAGCGAGACCGGTCAAACCATTGAGACGGGCAGCATCTGCTGCCACTACTCCATCAAGCCAGCCACATCTGCGCTTACGGCCGGTAGTGGCACCGAATTCACCACCCTTTTTCTGCAGTTCGTCGCCCACGGAATCAAAAAGTTCAGTGGGGAAGGGGCCTTCTCCCACACGAGTGGTATAGGCCTTAAGAATTCCGATAACGGAATCTATGTGGGCCGGACCAAACCCGGATCCATTACAGGCATTTCCAGCAATAGTGTTTGATGAAGTCACAAAAGGATAGGTTCCATGATCGATATCGAGCTGAGTCCCCTGGGCCCCTTCAAAAAGGATATGTTTTCCAGCCTTACGGGTCTCGTCGAGTTCAACAGAAACATTGCCAATAAAAGGAATCAGCTTCTCAGCAAAAACCTGGAATTCCTCATAAATAGCATCAAAAGAGACGGGGGCACTGTTATACTTGGTGGTGAGAAGAAAATTCTTTTCTTCCACATTTGCTTGAAGCCTGTCGCGGAACAGGGAGTCATCAAGAAGATCCCCGGCCTTGATGCCTACGCGCCCGACCTTGTCCATATAGCAGGGACCAATACCGCGGCCAGTGGTGCCGATCTTCTGACCTTCGGCAAGGGCAGCTTCTTTAGCCAGATCCATACTCTGGTGATACGGCATAATCAGGTGGGCATTTTCACTGATCATCAGACGCTGGGGGGTAACAAGCAGATCCTTTTCTTTCAATTCAGCAATCTCTCCAAGCAGAACGCCTGGATCAATGATCACCCCATTTCCGATCAGACAGCGTTTATCTTCGTAGAGAATACCGGATGGGATGATATGAAAGACAAATTTTTTGCCATTCACAACCAATGTATGACCGGCATTATTTCCACCCTGAAAGCGGACAATACAATCTGCATAGCGGGTCAGAAGGTCTACGATTTTCCCTTTTCCTTCATCTCCCCATTGAGTACCGACAACCACCACACTGGACATTTTTCTCTCCTGTTGCACTCTCCTACAAACACACTATCATATTACCAATAGGCTTATAACTATAACAGCGCACCAATCCTTATGTCACCACGACAACCGCGTCAATATAGTCAAATCACCGATGAAAGTCAATCATTTGCAAATCGATAGTGCAAAAGCACCATTCAAAACAGGAAATAGAGTCTTTTTTTTCCGCTGCTTGACTTGAATCAAAGATATTCTTGCATAACCTGATATCTTTTTCAAATATGCTTTCTCCTGAGAGAGAAAATCTTGTAATTTTCTGGCCAAAAAAGCACTCTCCGACTCTAACACACACTCTCCGGGACCTGATATGAACTCAATCACTCAGCTATTACAAAACAATCTTAGTCGACTGCGTTTACTCTGTCAGTCTCTCTTTGCTGCCTTCTGTCTCTATATAGGCTGGCAGTTCTATACCTTTTATCTCTGGACGACTGAGCCTGGCATGACATTCACATCCAGGCCTCCTGCCGTAGAAGGATTCCTCCCGTTAGGGGCTCTGGTCAGCACCAAGCGACTCATTCTGGGCGGAGGATATGACACCATCCATCCTGCCGGATTGACAATCTTTATTGCTGCGCTCCTTATCGCTTTTTTTCTCCGTAAAGGTTTTTGTGGCTGGATCTGTCCGGTGGGTTTTGCCTCCAACCTGGCCGAGAGGTTCGGAAAAAAATTACACCTCTCCCTTACCCTGCCTCCCTGGCTAGATCTGCCGTTACTCAGCCTGAAGTATATACTCCTTGGTTTTTTTGCCTATCTCATCCTCTGGCAGATGGACCTGGAATCACTCACTGCCTTCCACCACTCTGCCTACAACCTGATCTCCGATGCCAAGATGCTGCACTTTTTTCTTCACCCAAGTCTCCTGGCCGGATCCATCATGCTCTTTTTGCTCCTGCTTTCCTTTGTTATTAAAAATTTCTGGTGTCGCTATCTCTGTCCATACGGTGGACTTCTGGGCTTACTTGCCCTGGCAAGCCCCTTCCAGATCAAGCGTACCCCAGAGGCTTGCATCAACTGTAAAAAATGCGAAGAAATCTGTCCCTCCTCCATTCGCATTACGAACAGACAAACAGTTCGCAATGCCGAATGTATCGGATGCCTGGACTGTCTTCCCGTTTGTCCTGTTAAAGATTGCCTGACATTGAGCATACCCGGAAGAAGACGGGTCCCCTCCTTTCTTTTGCCTGTTTTCATTCTGGCTCTGTTTTTTCTCTGTTACCTGACGGCCAGAATCACAGGTCACTGGCAAACTGAGATCACAGTAGAGGTCTTTCGCCAACTTTACCAGCAGGTAAGTAGCGTCGGACATCCTTGATGGGTTCTTAAGGGTGTGACAATCTTGACACCCCCAGGTAAATGCCGTACATTTGCGCTGCAGAGATCGTTGCCACCATATTCGGATGTGTGGCAACGATTCTGCCTGAAATGAGGTTATCTCCATGTTTGGTATCGGTTTACCTGAATTTATTCTGATAATGGCCCTGGCTCTGATCGTGGTCGGTCCGGACAAACTGCCGGATCTTGCCCGCTCTGTGGCCAAAGGAATCCTTGAGCTGAAAAAAACAGCTAATACGCTGAAAGAAAACCTGACAGCAGAAGGAAACCCCTTAGATGAGATCAAACCGGAACTGGAAGAAGCCGCCCGTTCCATCAAGGACCATGTCCTGGACGTCAGCAACCAGACTTGGCGAGACAAGGACTCGTCCCCACCTGCCAAGCCCTCCATGTCAGCCCCAGAGACGTCACCAATCATTGATATCGAACCTGATAAAGACGACCATTCCCTCCAGGAAAAAGACCGGGAAACCGAGAGAGGAGAAAAGAAAGAAAAAGATCCACGCCTGGAAGAGAGCTCCCAAAAAAATAACACTCCGGGGCAGCAAAGCTAGTGTCACTCATTGTCAGAAGCCTTGAACAGTTCCGGCCACACCATATGGAACTGCGGCAACGACTCATCAAGGTGTTTCTGGCCATTATTATCTGTACCGGCATAACCTATGTTTTTTCAGAAGACATTGCCCATTTTTTCATAGCTCCCCTGTTCAAAGCCAGCCCTTACCTGGACCGTCTGGTCTACACCAACCTACCTGAAGCCTTTCTCTCCTACCTGAAACTTTCCTTGCTGATTGGACTGGTGATCAGTTTTCCGGTCACCCTCTACCAGATTTGGATGTTTATTGCCCCAGGACTCAAAAACACTGAAAAAAAATTTGCGCTGACGGTAGTCTTCTGGGCCAGCCTCCTCTTTGCACTAGGAGCCTCTTTTGCCTTTTGGGGTGTCTTGCCAAGAATGCTTGTCTACTTTATGAGCTACGCAGGCGACAAGCTGGAGCCCCTGCCTAAATTCGGAAAATACCTCACCTTTGTTGCCAGAACCATCCTCGCTTTCGGTCTTTCCTTCGAAATCCCTTTTCTCATGGTCATGGCCGGCAAGGCTGGCTTTATTAAGGCACACTATTTCCGCAGCAAACGACTCTACTTCTACGCAGCCATTGTTTTCCTCTCCTTTCTTCTCACCGCCGGTGATTTCATGGCCACCGGCCTCCTCGCCATTCCGCTCTTTGCTCTCTACGAGGCAGGCATCTTCCTGACCATCCTTTTTGGGAAAAAATAACGAAGCCTCTCCCTTCACCCTTCAGAAAATCAATGCCTGATTCTGACGTCCACAATGTAAAAACAACAGCAGCGAACCGTGAGAACACGAGGCCAAGCGAACATTCTCTACAGATGCTCTTATCGACGAACCTCACCATTGCTGATCTGGAGTTCATAGGAGGATAACACTTTTCATAGATAGAGTGACAAGTCATTGACTTTCCTCATGCTGTTTTGTAGTAGTTATTCTATTCTGCTCAAAATTAGAGGAAGTCAAGATGACTAAAAAGATACTACTACCTCTAAAATTGTGCCCCATGGCCACCAAGAGACTTACCAGCGAGGATGTTGGCCTGAGATTGAATCAAACCTACTGACCCAAAACAGCCCCCGATCGTCCGATGGGCTACTCTAGAAAGTGATTACTTCCCCCGAGCCTGGCGAAAGAGAAGCATTTCTTTACCAGCCACCAGCCCGGTGTAAAAAAGGTCCCAGATTAAGGAGATACAACATTATGATCATCAGACAACTAACAAAGCCATCCGGTTCTCTCTCTTTTTTCCTCTTGTTCCTCACTCTTTTTATCCCCTTCAATACAATTTTGTTTTCAGGAACTCCGCTCTTTGCCAAAACCTGGTATGTAAAGCCCAGCTCGGAGGTAGTCATAAGAAGAGGTCAAGGCAATGATTATAAAGTTACCGGTATGGTAAGGAACGGTGTTTCTGTGGAATTGCTGGAGGAAGATGAGTCTTATGCAAAGGTACGCCTTGCTGACGGCAAAGAAGGGTGGATGCTGAAAAGATTTTTGAGCACAGACCCTCCTCTCGAAGAAACTGTTATTTCTCTGCGTTCGGAAAAAGAAAAAATAGAGCAAAAAGCAAACGACCTGACCCAAAAATTAGAAGAAGTTTCTTCCACCCTTGCCCGAACCGAGATGGAACTTGATTCAACCCTTGCCGAAAAGAATCTGATCACAACGAACTACCAGACCCTGCAGAGAGATACCACAGACGTGGTTCAAACAAAAGCGGACCTGGGGCAGGCAACAGCAGAAAAGGAATCACTGATAAAAGAACTGGCTTCGATCAGAGAAGAAAACAAGCGCTTGAAAAAGAATACTACCATCAAGTGGTTTCTTGCCGGTGGAGGGGTACTTCTTGTCGGAATGCTTCTCGGGAAGATGTCAGGCCAGTCTCGCAGAAAAAAATCATTACTTTAGAGTCTGGCGGATTGAGAGAATTGTAGCGAAAATTAGAGAAATCAAGACCGGATTTTCATAGATTTGAGCCGAAGAGCAGAACGCTTAAACGAAACGCCGTAGAACTATGGGCCGATTTGTCAAATCTGCAGCAGAGTTATGTCTCAGCCCAACAGACTCCCAGCCCCGCCCTCCTGCCTCCCGGCTCCTTAAGGCAGGATTTCCTGTTTCAAAAGACAACAGGAAATCCTGTGAAGCGGCTTTCCTTGGCCATCATAGGAAATGGTGTCAGGCTGCAACAGCTTATTCATGACACAGCCCTCGGCGATGTTCAGCTGGAAAAAATTATCCTCGGTCAATCCTTCATTAGCAAGGAGGATATCATCTTCGATACGCAGGGCATGAATGGGATGATCCTCGCAGAGGGGGCAGCGATACACTCTGCCATTGGGAAAGATAAAGAAATTATCGGAAACAAGCCCCGCACACTCAAATTTTTCCAGAGGATCAAGAAAGACCTTGGGAAAGGTAACATGGATACCCGCCTCCGCCGCCTGCCTGGCAACAGCAGGCACGACTTCAAGCCACTGTTCCGGACTCACCTGCCATCCCTGTTCCCCGACGCTGCCCTGGGCAGACTTGCCACGCAGACCGATCACCTGAATAAAGAAACGTTTTACCCCAATCTCGGTCAGGAGAGGGATCATTCGATGCAGGTGCTCAATATTCAGGCTTGATACCGTGTAGATTACCGATACGTTGTAGCCTCTGGATACGGCTTTATGCATGTTGGCAGTGCAGACATCAAAAACACCTTCACCACGGATGGGATCATTGACCTTCCTGTCCGGCCCGTCGAGGCTGAAGCTCAGGTAATCGAGGAGATCAGGACTGGTCCTGTCAAGAATATCATGAAAAAGATAGCCGTTGGAATCCACGGTCACGGTAAAACCCAGGGCTTTGGCCTTGGCGATACCATGGGCGAGATCAGGATGCATGGTCGGTTCTCCACCCAGAAAAATAACATTTGATTTCTTATCTGGATCAACAAAAAGCTCCAACCATTTCTCCATGGTGGCACGGTCTAACATCCCGGTTCCGTGCTGACTGGTATTGATATAACAATGGCGACAGGAAAGGTTACAGGCGGTAAGAATATGAAAAAAGATATTACGTTCCCCTGATTGGAATCCGACGGTTCTGGCTGTAGTGGTCATAATATAGGCTGAAGGCTGTTAAGATACACGTTTCCCGATGGCTACGAAGGCTAACTTAAAAAAACTTCCTCTGCGAGGGATACGAAATTGGCAACAACAAAGCAGATCAATATGTTTTACAACGCCATCAACTTTACTGGCTCAGGGTGTAGTTAGCAAGAAGGGAATCTTTCCAATACTGGTTTTCGGGATTGGCAAAAAAACGTTGAAACAATTCCAGGCTCTGTTGGCGCAAGACATGGGGAGTAACCATCACCTCCATCTCGGCATAGAGTGGATTCAATTGGGCCAGCGGCAGATTGGTACCGCCTCCCATGACATCCTCGTAAGCATAGAAGATACGACGAATACCGTTTAAAAGAAGAGTAGAGTAGCACATAAGACAGGGCTCCATAGTGGCATAGACAACCAGCCCTGCGGGATCAATGGCCGTCTCCTGGGCGAGGAGAGTACGCAGGGCCAGAACCTCGGCATGATCAATTTCATTGACCGACTCCTTCTGTTCCAGAGTATGGAGCCGTTGACCACTGGCAACAACACGACCCTGGTGGACAATAACAGCCCCCACAGGAAATTCGCCTTGAGCCAGTGCCTCCGCAGCCTGCTCCAGGGCAATGTGCATAAAGTGTTCGTGTTTGTTCATCATCCTTGTTTCTCTTTTAGAGGCTGCGGCCAAAACGTAATATGGATTTTGCCAGGGAAAGACCGCTCTGTTCCTGAACAAAATCATGGCCCCTGTCAAAAAAAGGCAGATAGGCAAGATCACTGGCCAGGGTATGAAAGGTCATCCCGGGTAACCTCGGAAGAAGCCGCTGTTTATTCAGGGCTGCCGCGGCCAGAACACTCTTCAGGGCCTGAACCGCCTCTCCCCTCTCCAGGGTCACCGGATGCATCCCCTTGATCATGGTCTGTTCACCGACAGGGAGTTTAGCCTGGCTCACAGTCATATTTTTGGCCAGCTGAATAAAGGTCTTCGGCTTGAGTTTAAAGGCTGGAATCCAGAACACAAGTTCCATCTGTTCATGGACCGCTTGAACCACCAAGGGCTGATTGGTCATTCGCAGAAAATCTGCAAATTGATTCATCTCTACCCCGGTTGAGCGAACCCGCAGTTTCCAGAAAGGAAGGTAAACCATATGATCATGAGGCGATACCACCCGCTGCCAGTTGATGGAATGAAATCCTCCCTCTTTTTCCTCCCAGGAGCTATGACAATTCTGACAGGAAAGGACCAGACTGTCATGCTCCCCGGTAAGCGTATCGCCACAGTGCGGACACAGAGTTGCAAGGAAATGCGGTTTCCAAGCCTGCTGATAACGATCACTTTTCTCTTCCAGGTTCTCCGCAGAACCACCATGGGCGAGGGGGGTGTTGATTACTGCATCGTAGAGTACGCCGTCTTCTATATAGAGCGGCAGGTAGATACAACTCAGTGTTTCTCCAATATAGGCCCGGTTATAAAAGGAGGCATGGATATTCTCTGAATCGATGTCTGTGAGCTGAGATGCCTTTGCTAGCAGGGTGCTGGCCTTGACTGTTTGCCGAAAGAAACAACCACTCACCACATCCGTCACCAGGGAGATGGGCATGGCCTGGGGCCTGAGCCCCAGGGATGGAGGCAGGACATTGCTGTTCACTCCTCTCTCGGTGGTATCCACCACCCGGTATTTCAGGTACTTCCCCTTGCAGTAATAAAGATTGCCCTTGAAACGAAGATAGGGAGCATAAAACATCTCCCGGCGATCTATATGAGCCGGGGCCCTGTCCGGAAGGACAAAGCGGAGCGGCCCCCTGTCCACCATGAAATTCCTGACTTCACAATAGGGACATTGGATCAGCCGGTCGGCCTCGTGCAGTTCGATTTCGGCACCACAGGAAGGACAGTTTTGCTGAATAGTCAGATCCATGGAGAGTCAGGGGCAGTCCTGTGAGGAGAACAATTCAAGCAAGCCGCTGACCGCACTGATTACAAAACATGGCTCCCGGCAGATTCTCGGCCCGACAAAAAGAGCAGACCATCCCATGCGGTTTTTCACTGGTTGGATGCCCGCATTTGGAACAAAACCTGGCATTGGGACCAAGGTTTTTCCCGCAGTTCCCGCACTGACTGAGTACCAGCTGCTGATGGCCGCAGAGTGGACAAAACCTGGCATCAGCCGATATCATATTCTGACAGTCCGGACAGGCGACTCTGCGTTCAGGAGATGTCACTGCGTCAGTACGTTGTATTCCTCCGCCAGCAGCAAACATGGCCGGCATCATCATCCCCATTCCCATACCAATCCCGGCACCTGCCTCCCCCTGATTTTCTGCTGCTTTTTCCATGGCCATGGCGGCCTTCATCTTGACCAGCTTATCAATATCTGTGATCACGCTGAGCCGGCTCGTATCATCAATGGCCTTCTGCACCTCCTCGGGTGGGGTAATGGAGGTAATATAGAGATGGCTGAGATGAAGGCCAAAATGACCAAAGTCCCCCACCAGACGTTTCTGCAGTCCCACTGAAATCTCATCAAATTTACCCGGGAGATTGAAGAGACTATCAAGATTTTCACCGAGATAGTCATTAAAGCGGGAAACGATTACCCGTTTGAGATAGCCTCCTATCTCATCAGTGGTAATTTTGCCCATGGTTCCCACCATGGAGTTGATAAAAAGGACCGGCTGGACAATCTGAATATTAAAAACACCGTGGGCCCGAAGACGAATCAACCCCAATTCGCTGTCCCGGAAGGCAACCGGGTTGCGAGTTCCCCATTTGAGATTAGTGAAATATTTGAGATTGGCCATATACACTTCGGCCCGCAGAGGGCTGTTGCCACCCCAGGGAATGGAGAGAATCTTGGTCAAAATGGGCAGATTAGCCGTTTTCAGGGTATAGCGCCCAGGGGCAAAGGCATCACAGGCCTTCCCCTTGTAAAACAGGACCGCAGCCTGGCTTTCACGGACCGTGAGCTGAGCACCCCATTTGATCTCTCCAGAACCTGTCTCTGGAAGTCGGTGGACCAGCTCTTCCCCGGTTTCATCAAACCATTCGATGTTTTCCAGGAATATAGCACTGTCAAATCGGTTCATAAAATTACTCCCCCAAAAATTCTATACCGTTGCATCATCTTCTTGAAGAATTATAGTACAGCAAATTGCTACAGAAAAGAAAAAACTCAGCACCTGACAGATAAGACGATAAGAGCAGCTACAAATCGCTCTATCTTTCTATGGAGAGGCTTGTACAGTGAGAGGAGAAAGAAATGGACTTGCGAGAACAGTGGGATCTTCAATCAGCGTTAGAGGTTTTAAAACACCAGACAATAGATGCCAAAATATGGGCAGAGGCAGTGGAGTGGCTCATCCTCTATGGCCCGGAGAAGATCAGGGAACTCCTCCTCGACTCATCTGGTACGGCTACCTATAATTGCTTTCCCGATCTGGAGGCCAAAGGATACGCCCCGGATGGCCAACCCTGCTACCGTGTTGCGGATATGGCCAATGCTCTGGAAATCAGTGAAGATGAGGCCCGAGAAATGCTGAAGAGAAAAGAGAAAGCCCACCACATTCATCACTTTATCGATGAGGAGGACACGATGAAGATTCAGTAAAAAGGCCTCCCCTACTCTGCAAAAAAGCAGAGGAGAATAGGAGGGATATTGAAGAGCTGGCAGTGATCTTTTCCTGCCTTCAATCTTCAACCTTCAGTTCATAAAGTTTTTCATCATGACTGGGAAGCGGTTTCTCTGGGCCCAACACCTTCTTTTTCATGGCTTCAAAAGAAAAGAGGTCATCTCCTTGCAGACGCTCCCCCATCTCCTGTTCAATGGTATCGGGATCTTCCCCTTTTTCCATACGGGAAATGGCCTCTTCCATGCTATCGCCCAGATGCAGACCGGTCTTTTCCGTAAATTTTCGCATCAGTGTTGCCATTTGCCGTGGATCGTCCTCATTCATGCCCTCAGAGTCCTGCATCAAGGAGACAAAGGCTTCCTCCATCCTGGTCTCATCCATTCCGGCAGCCCTCTCCTCACCATCCTTTGTGGCCTTTCCCAGGGTGGCGAAGGTAGACATCTGGCGACTGATCTTCTTTTTGCCACAGCGGGGACAATCCGGCCGACTTGTGGTATTGATTCGGCTGGAGAGAAAGTTAAAGATGACATGACAGTGATCGCAATAGAATTCGTATATGGGCATGGATAGGCGGTATGCGGTTTGAGGTGTACGGTTTGTGGTTAAGACTCTGCGCTTATCTTTGCAAGATGCTGTCCACCTGTTCTTCTGTTATTTCGTTGGTGATGATGACTTGGCCTATGGTGGTGGCGAGGACATAGAAGACTGAGCCGCCAACACTTTTTTTGTCTTTTTTGATGTAGGACTTGATTCGCTGGCGATCCAGTTCTGCGGGAATTTCGGTGGGCAAACCATAGGCGTGAATCAGAGTTGCTACCCTGCCCGCCTCTTTCCGTTTACAGAGTCCTGAAGCAACTGCCAGACGCAAGGCTGCCACCATGCCGATGGCCACGGCATGGCCATGGATGATGGAAAAATCCGAGGCTGCCTCTACGGCATGGCCTATGGTATGGCCAAAATTGAGGATCCGTCTCAGGTCAGATTCCCTCTCATCTTGAGCCACGACCTCAGCCTTAATTCGACAGCAGGTGTAAATCATCTCCTGAACAAGCGCCGGATTGAGTCCCAGGATACCGTCCAGATTTCTCTCTAGAAAACAATAAAACTCGAAATCCCTGATCACTCCATACTTGATCACCTCGGCTATGCCGCCAAGATATTCTTCAAGCGGAAGAGTGGTGAGGACGGCGGTGTCTATATAGACGGCCTTAGGCTGGTAAAAAGCTCCAACCAGATTCTTTCCCTCCGGGATATCAACTCCTGTTTTTCCACCCACCGAGCTATCCACCTGGGAAAGGAGAGTGGTGGGAACCTGAACAAAGGGAATACCACGCAGATAAGATGCGGCCAGAAACCCGGTAAGATCACCGGTTACTCCGCCGCCAAGGGCTATGAGTCCACTCTTCCGGTCAATCCCAATCTGCGCCAGGCGACTGGAGAGTTCTGCAAAGACCTGAAGATTCTTTGAGGCCTCTCCTCTGGGAAAGGTAACAAGCTCTGCTTGGATGCCAGCCTCTTTAAGGGCGGCCATGAGGGTGGAGCCATACAATTTGGCCACATAATCATCAGAGATGACCGCATAACGAGAGGCGATATCTCTTTTGGCCAGATCAGCACCGATCTGGGCCATGATCCCGTCTTCAATAAAGATAGGATAGCTGCGTTCACCAAGACCGACGTCTAATTGATATGGAGACATAAGAATATTGTATAACGATTAAAATTCAGAAACTTGAGTAGCTGCAGAAGCCCACCCACCTGATATACCGCAAGAGATATCATAAGAGAAAAAAAAAGGGAGATACTGCCTTACGGCAGCATCTCCCTATAAGACTTAGACAAGTCCTTCGAACAGATTACATGGATTCGCCAGAAGCAGCACCCTGCATCTTGACTTCAACTTTCTCAGTCAAACCTGCATAGTACTTCTTGAGGTGATCCAGAACCTCATTACGACCAAAATGGTCTACGATCTCGGCGCCTTCAGAGAGGGCCTTACGCAGTTTGGTACCGGAGAGGATAACACGGGAAGCTTTGTCATGCGGACAGGTACGCAGAGAAGCCATACCATCACACTCAGAGCAGTAGAAGGTCCAGTCGATCTTCATTGGTTTACACTGCAGGTCTTTAGAAGCATCGCCAGTTGTGGGGATGCGGTCAAAGATCTCCTGAGCCTCGAACAGACCATAGAAATCACCAACACCAGCATGGTCACGACCAATCAGCATGTTGTTGATACCATAGTTCTGACGGAAGGTAGCATGAAGGAGACCTTCACGAGGACCGGCATAACGCATATCAAGGGGATATCCAGCATTGATTACGTTCTCTCTGACAAAGTAGTTATCAATCAGAATTTCAATGGCCTGGACACGAGTCTCAGCAGCGATATCTCCAGCTTTAAGATTACCGATCAGGGAGTGAATCAGAACGCCGTCACATACCTCAACAGCGATCTTGGCAAGGTACTCATGGGAACGATGCATGGGGTTACGCAGCTGCAGGGCAGCAACGTTGGCCCAACCACGCTCGTCGAACATACGACGGGTCTGAGCAGGGGTCAGGTATACTCCAGGATACTCTTTGGGATACTCACCCTCGGACAGTACTTTAACAGGACCGGCAATGTTCATGTTTTTCTGGTTCATAACCATGATAACGCCGGGATGATCTTCGGGAGCGATCTTCCAGAAGTTTCCACCTACAGACTCTTCTCCTTGACCCATGAAGACTTTCTCACATTCCCATTTCTTGTCTGCTTCAGTCATCTCATAGGCTTCAACAATCTTCATGGTGGCAAAGACTACACCTTTTCTTACGAGGGCAATCTCATCACCAGCCTGAATACCTTCTGATTTGTCAACGTCGAGAGTAATGGGTACAGGCCAGAAAGTTCCATCTGCCATCTGAAATTTCTCACATACGCCTTTCCAATCAGCTTTGGTCATGAAACCATCGAGAGGACTGAACCCACCGATACCCAGCATGATCAGATCACCTTTGGCGCGATCGGAGATTTCAAGTTGTTTCATACCTTTTGCTTTTTCAAGCTCTGCAGTACGCTCATTACCATGCAGCAATGCACAAACCAAACCTCTTCCGCCATGTGGTGCAACCAATTTCGAAAACATATTTACTCCCTCTTAGTTAATTTTCAAAAAGTACCGAACCAAGAAAAATGAAACGGCAATGAAATGAACAACCATTCAGTAAAACATGCATATATATAAATCTGTGGGAAGAAAAGTCAAGGGAAAAGATTCACGCCCCTCTCGCCATTTTTTCCTGCGGGGCCTGTATTTCATCCAGCGCTTAAGGCCTGACCGCCAGACGCGGAGGCCAGGGTGGCTCTGCAAAAGAATTCCTCTTCGAGGTCAAAAAACTTGAAGAAGAATTCTTTCACCCTCAAGGCTTAAAAAATCGCAGTCGGAGGGCATTGGAGACCACTGACACCGAGCTCAGTGCCATGGCTGCCCCGGCAATCATAGGATTCAGAGACGGACCGCCAAAGAGGGTAAGAAGTCCAGCGGCGACAGGGATACCTACTACATTATAGGCAAAAGCCCAGAAAAGATTCTGGCGGATATTACGCATCACTGCCCTTGAGAGCCTGAGCGCCGTAATCACCCCGTCAAGATTGCCCTGCATGATAACAATATCACCGGATTCAATGGCAATATCGATACCAGTGCCCATGGCAATGCCGACGTCGGCCCGGGCCAGGGCCGGTGCATCGTTGATGCCGTCACCCACCATTGCAACTTTCTTTCCCCTGGCCTGCAGGTCGGCAATGACATCTGCCTTTTTTTCCGGCAGCACTCCCGCGATCACCTCGTCAATTCCCGCCTGGCCGGCAATGGCACGGGCAGTTATTTCATGATCGCCGGTGAGCATAATAAGCCGCAACCCCATTTCCTGCATACGGGAGATGGCTGCCGGCACTTCAGCCTTCAGGGTGTCGGCAATCCCTAAAACAGCGGCGAGGCTACCATCAACGGCCAGGAAGAGGACAGTCTTTCCCTGAGCTGAAAGCTCGGCGGCAGAACCTTCCATTGCACTCACACCAAGACCATCACCCTCCAGGAGCTGTTTGTTGCCAAGGAGGATTTTTCGCCCCTGCACCCGCCCTCGTATCCCCTTGCCCAAGATCGCCTCAAACAATTGCGGCTGTACCGGCTGGAGTCCCCGTTCCACAGCTCCTGCCACAAGGGCCTCAGCCAGGGGATGTTCCGAGCTCTGTTCACAGGATGCAGCCAGCAAGAGGAGCTCGTCTTCATCGCTCGCTTCGGAGATAGTGATAAAATCAGTCAATCGAGGCCTGCCATGGGTCAGCGTTCCGGTCTTGTCAAAGACCACCACCTCTGTTTTTTCTGCCATCTCTAAGGATTCACCACCCTTAATCAGAACTCCAAGCTGGGCTCCTCGACCAGTTCCCACCATAATAGAGGTGGGGGTTGCCAATCCCATGGCACAGGGACAGGCAATAACCATGACGGCAATAAAAAAACGGAGTGAGGTAGAGAAATCAGCCCCTCCGGAAAAATACCAGGTAAGTCCTGTGAGAACGGCAAAGACCATGACCACCGGTACAAAATAAAGACTGATCCTATCTGCCATCCCGGCAATGGGGGCCTTTGAGCCCTGGGCATCCTGGACCAGGCGAACAATGCGGGAGAGCATGGTATCCTGCCCCACCTGCTGGGCGCGGACATGAAGGACCCCATTTTTGTTCAGGGTGCCGCCAATAACAGTATCCCCCTCTTCCTTGGTTACGGGAAGACTCTCCCCGGTAAGCATTGATTCGTCCACCACGGTCCGCCCCTTGATCACCAAGCCATCCACAGGAATCCTGTCCCCAGGACGAACCAGAAGAATATCGTCTGTTTCTATCTCTTCGGCAGGAATCTCTTTCTGCTCCTCCCCCTCAAGAAGAAGCGCTGTTTCAGGAGTAAGCTGCATCAATTTGGCAATGGCATCAGAGGTATGGGACTTTGAGCGGGTCTCCATATATTTCCCCAGGGAGACCAGGGCAATCAAAACACCTGCCGATTCGAAGTAGAGATCCATGACCTTTATGTGGACATCAACCCCTAAATAGATCTCGATCAAATTCCAGGTGGAGTAGATAAAGGCGGCACCAGTTCCCACCGCAATAAGAGAATCCATATTCGGAACGCGACGGAGCAGGGCCGGGATACCAAGAAGATAAAAATTGCGACCCAGAAACATGATGGCCAGCACCAGAAGAAACTGAACAGAGGCAAAATTGGCCGGATGACTGTGAGGACTTAAAATATCCGGCAAAGGCAGCCCCATCATCTCCCCCATGGAGAGAGTAAAGAGGGGGATTGCCAGGAGCATGGAGAGGACGAGTTTCTTTTTCATGGCCGCCAGACGAGCAACCGTTGCAGCCCGTTTTTTTTCAAAATGATCCTGTTGGGCACTCATGGGCCTGGCCGCAAAACCGAGCCCGCTGATCACCTCCCGGATCTGACGCTGATTGATCGCACTCTTTGCATAGACAACAGTTCCTGATTCTGTGGCCAGGTTAATGGCAACAGAAAGGACTCCGGGCTTGGTGGACAGCACCTTCTCTATCCTCGTCGAACATGCCGCACAATTCATGCCACTGATACTGAGATCAAGACGAACCTCTTCATCCTCATCTTCTTGTACCAGTTCAAAGCCCAGGCTCTTGACGCCCTCTGCTATCGCGGGAAAACTCTGCATCTCCTCATCCCAGACCAACTCCATCGTCTCGGCAGCCAGGTTCACCGAGGCCTTCTCCACTCCTGCCATGGCCCCGACAACCCGTTCGATACGGCTGGAGCAAGCGGCACAGTGCATTCCATTGACAGTCAGTTTGAGTTTTTTCATCCGCATACCGCTTCCTCCTCTCCAGCACGTCACAAGAAAAGACAACCTCTTGTTTTACTCTTGTTCCCCTCGTACCCAATCAAGATCCAAGATGCCAAAACAACTGCTCACAAGACTTCGAAAAACTTCACATCTCAGGCGTCTGCAATTGCCGAAACACACCAAAGCCGAGGAGTCTGTTGGAATGAGACATAAATGCGACAGACTCCTGGTCACCGCGGCGAATGATAGTTCGCGAGAAGCAGGCAGAAACAATTTTTTACGCCCCCCTCACTCTTGAATTCTCTCTTGGAGTGTATACATAATGGTAATCAGTATCAGATATATTTACCACTCTGTAGCAGAACATTAATTCAACCCATGGAGAAAAACAATGGCTACCGTATCAATAAAAGGAATGAGCTGCCAGCACTGCGTAGCGGCAACAAAAAAGGCCCTGGAAGGCATTCCAGGGCTGACAAATATAGAAGTGGACCTCGAGAAAAAAGAGGCCAGCTATGAGGGCGAAGTGGAGGCGAAAGTGCTCAAAGAGGCCATTGCTAAAATCGGCTTCGAGGTGGTTTCCTGAAGGAGATGGTCCTTTTTCAATAGCTCAAGCATCCTGGGCCGCACCCACCAAGAGGGGTGTAATCTGAGTCCCTGCACCAATCACCTTCAAGAATGATTCTGTTTTGAGGCGCCTATGCCTATTGAAAAGGCAAGCTGAACCGGGCCGATGGAGCCCGGTTCAGCTTGCAACATATAAGTCAACGAGCTGATCGCCTATCGATCAGTCCAGCTTTTTCTACCGCTCTGATAATTTTCCAGGGGCGGCTCATAAGGAATCTCAATAATTTCACCGGTACTGGACTGGACATAGGCCGTAGTCCCTGTACCGAGGCCAAGACTTGGGGTGCCGGTAAGTCCCTTGCCAAGACCGATTCTATCGTTAACTATTGATTTGCTATCCTGATCATTATAGGTCCCGAAAACATTCTCAATCCAGGCTGTACCGGTTGTATAGTACACTCCGTATAGATTACTGTTCCCCTCTGCCTGACAGATATCGGAATAGGGTTGATAGCTGCTATAGAGCAAAAGACCACCGAGCAAGGTCGGCATACCAAGGGAACGCTCCCTGGAATCATATAAATTCCTGTACCAGCCATCAATGCCAATACTGGTATTGTCAGTGCTTCCACACCCCTCACCGACCACATAGTTCTCCACATCCTGATAGGCATAGTAGCTGTGTATTCCGTCGCTCTGCGTCGGCTCAATGATAGTCGGCAGCTCTGTCAGGAAAGGCAGATCACATGCAGTGCCATCCGTATCCTCGCAATAGACAAAATCGATAATACCGCCATACAGGCTGCTACTGCCTCGTTCCACAACCCGAATTGAGTCGGCGCGGAGAAGACCTTGATTCCCCGGACTGTTTGCAGCAACCGGATCTGCACCCGGCGTCCAATTCACCTCCCCCCAGGCAAATCCGCACTCACTGGTAAACGGTTCCTTGATACCGAAAAAATAGTTCTGGGTATCATCCGTCTTGTCTTCAGGGCCAAAAAACCGGCCGGTTCCGAAATATATCCAATAATTATCATTATCATAGCCAATATTGGCTGCCGCAGTAATGGGTGCTTTGGCATCGAGCAATTTATCCAAATACCACTGAGAGGGATACGAATACTGTTCCACACCCGCCACGTCGAGAACATTGGTGATCAGACGGTACATCCTGCCGCCGCCATTCCAAATGGTTTTATCCGGTTCCGAAGGAGGAGTGGTAAAACCGCTACCGTCAACGGTACCAAAATAGACGGCATCTGATTTATAAGGTACCCCCACTCCTGCAATACCCTCCACGTCAATATTGTAGTCCACCGTCACCAGGTCAGAAATAAAACTCGGCTCTCCAGAACTGGCCTCATCCACCAGATATCGACCAAAATGAGCCACACTGGGAAAAGTCGGGCCATCAGTGAGCGATGGTGGCAATTCGTTGGGGATACGGAAGGGTTTTTTAGCGGTTGAATCGTAACTGCCGTTCTTATTCACCGCCCAGTTTACCCCGGTGATGGCATTGAGGGGAACAACCGCAACCCTGCCCTGCTGATCATTCTCTCCTTTAAGGGTGGTCGGGCCGTTGCCCAGCACCAGAAACCATTCCGAGTATCCTTCGTCATCACGCATGGTAACCATTGTCGGCATGGAGGTAGTATAGCCAAGATCGACGTACCGCGCCTCTGCTGTACCATCGCGATCATAATCCTGGGTATCCGTTGTCTTGGTCATTTCGGCCAATAATGTCGGTGGTCGCTCAGGATCAGTAACATCAAGGAGGAAATATGAAGAAATAAACTCCCGGTTATCTGTAGGCGTAGCACTGTCATCGGCAAGCAATGGCGCACCACCAAACCGCATATAACCGACGAGAAGGGTTCCCCAGCCACCGGGGTGGACACAGCCATCAGTTTCATAGCCGGTACTGCAGGCCGCTTCCTCTTCAAAAATCCGCACATCAAAGATACGTGGCGGGGCATCGACAAAGTATTTATGGTTATAGAGCGGGTCACTCAAGCAAGCAAGATGAGGCTGCAGGTTATAGGGCACATAGGCCCACAGTTCATCGCCAAGATCTGCGTAGGTACCAGCATTGCAGTTATTGTCGGCATCACGCTCATCCGGAGCACAGGGAAGAAATGCACTTTCACCAACATCGTAATAGCCGGCATTGACCGCATGGAGCATCCCGTCGTTCGCACCGAAATAAATCACATGACGCCGCTGAACGTACTTTTTATAAAATTCATTATAAGAATCATCCCGATACACGTATTGAAACCCTTCCGCAGGACTCGACACCAGGGTCGGGGTGGAGTGGATAACATCGCCAAGGCGCCACACTGGATCGACTGAGGTAAGATCACAATTTGGATATCTTCGGCAACGATATACCCAGTCTTGCACCCCATTCATATTTTCATCTTCGTTCACGTCATAGGGGGTAAAGGTCCCATCGCTGGTCGTTTCCGCCGTATTATTGCCCCGCAACCACTCGATCAATTCATTGAGTTTCTCATCACTGGCCACGTTAAAATCATCCGGGACATCATGACGCGATGAGTCTACGCTCAGGCCAGTATTCATACCGCTTTCCAGAGGAAGCACCTCTGGCGAATCAACAACACCATCGTTATCCAGATCATTCCAGGTAAAGATATAGCGTCGATTGAAGGAAAAGTCCCAGGTACCGTCTGCCTGCAGCCCACGGTTTAAGGAAGGATTAACCGAACTGATCTCTTGCAGTTGTTCGTTTGCCGACCAGAGGTACTGATCAAAATCCCTCAACTCCACAGCAGCTACAGTGGTGTCCAGATAATCCGAGGCTGCACAGACACCGGTCTCGACAACAGATGAATTGAAGCAAATCTGGGTAGTTTTTGTGGTACTGTTAAAAAAGGTGATAATCCGCCGGTCACCGTCCAACACCCCATTTTCATTTGCATCTTCACCGGAATCAAGAATTCCGTTCCCGTTCGTATCCTCGCTCCACAAGCGCCCTTTTTGATTATCAGGGTCAGGATCCGCACCAACCCCGCTGTAATCATCCCAGAGAAAGCCATCTTCATTTATAAAAAAGGCATGCACATCTCCGGTCCAGGCCAGGGGCTCTTCGCCTACGGCGCGATCAATCTGCGGCCAGAAAATGGCCTGATAGACTCCGCCTTCACCGCTACGGGAAGAGGAAATAACAGATGCAGCAGAGCCTGCGGAGGCTCGACTGAGGATATCTGAGAAGATGAGCAACAGATTGCTCTCCAGTTGATCGGGATCCTCCCCGGTCAGAAGCGTAGTACCACCGTTTTCGGCAGCATTGGTGATGATGGTAGCTGGATTACATTCACTTGTTGGCGAACCGTCATCGCGGAGCAGGCCGGTGGTGACAATATAGGTGGTAATATTGCGTTTATCATGCCACACCCCATCATCGTCCTCTATCTCACCCTGATGCTCAAAAGTTCCGTCACCATCTGGATCAACACCAGCGGGTGTCTTATACAGATCTGCGGCAGCAGCCTCCTGACCAAAATAGGTCAGATCATCCAGATAGGTTGACCCATAGAGATCACTGCTGCCATCCTCGCCATAACATTCTCCCTCAGCTCCTATGGCCACCGTGCCGTCTTCGTAGCCCATGGCGGTGATCATAGCGAGAACGTCTGGATTCAGGTCTGCGGTGGAGGCCCCTTCGGTAACAATAAGGAGATAGTTCTCCTGGCACCAGTTCTGCACAGGGTCAGGAAAATTGGAATCCTCTGCCTCGGTGGTAAAATCGTCAGGATTCAGACGTCGGCTGCTATCCTGGCCATAATAGCCCAGGGCATTATAAACCGCCTCGGCAAGGGGAGTCCAGGCAGTGGCCCGGATATCGTTAATTGCCGCTGTCAAATCATCAATGTGGTGTATGGGATCAACGATCGTTCCACCAGTCACCGCATCTCCGCTTTTAAGGGGAGCAATCAGACGGGCGCCATCCTGATTGGTAGGCGGACAGTACTCGATAATGGTATCATTTACGTCAACAGCAGAACATTCTGTCTCTGCCCCGTTATCATTAAAGGCCATGGCACCTAAGCGCAGATCAGATGCCACTGAATGAAGAACCCCCTCAGGCGCGGTGTCTTGGAGGATATACCCTTTCATGACGATAAGGGCGTGATCGGTTTCAAACATGCTGGCAATACCCGAATCAATCATCGCCCCCACCATGCCCCAGGTGTCGCCGGTATTAAAGATCTGATCGGTGGGGTCAATGACTTCAGGTATAGTCAGCCCCTGGCAGTAATCCCACAGAGCTTCCTGGATACACTCCTGGGCGCTATTCGGGTTGGCATCATCCGTCCAGCCCCCCGGTGTCCCGGTTGCCGAGGTGTCACAGACAACTCCGTCAAGAGGATCGGCATCCTGCAACAAAAGACTCCAGCTTTTGTTGCAGGAGTCCTGCTTGCTATTAAAATTGCCGCTACACTCATACAGACGACCATCCTGGAAACATCTTGGATCACCGGTATCATAGGCCATCCCCGCTGGACAGGAGACAGGCTCACAGCCTGACGGCAGAGTCCCGAGTTCCCAGCAGCGTCCGACATAGCCTTCCCGGTCACTGCCGGTACCCGTAGGAAGCCTGGCATCCGGTATGGCCTGGTTATAAATCCCCCAGCAGACATAGCCACTGTTATCCCAGGTTATTGTGGCCGGAGGCATATCATTATCGTAGATATGTTCGCATGACGCTTCCACATCATTGACCTGGCCGATATCACTGGGTTGGCTGTAATGCTTGGTGACTATTTCCCAACAGGTATGGACAGAATGATTAAAAGCTGAATTGGATTCAGCCATAATATTATTTGTCCCGCCATAATCCAGGCAGTCCACAAGGTTGGTATGGACAACCCCCTGATTCGCCTCATCTCCTTTGGCAACTTCATCAATGGCCGTCTGACAGGACTCTTCCCGATCCGAGTCAACAAAGCCATCAGAGATTCCCATAATGGATATCCTGGTGGTGTCATCCGTGCTGTCGATCCAGTTATCTTGTTCCGGTCCCTGAATGGAAAAAGTAATGACTGAACTGACGCCGCCACTGTTTATCACCGGAACTTCTTTCACAAACCCATGGGAAGAACAACCACGACTCTGGGTGATAAGACGTTGTGCATCACTATTATATTTTCCACCGGTGAGAATCTTTTTCTCAATATCGAATTTAGAAGCAGTGGCCCAGTTGAGTAATTTTCCAGAGGCCGCAAAGGCACTCACACCCGACTGAGTCCCTCCCACGCTGACGATCTTGACATACAGATTGTCCTGGCTGTATCCGTCGCCGTTTTCGCTCGCAAAGGCTGCGGCAGCTGCCGTGCTGGCTGTATAGGCTACTTCTGCAAAATAGCCTTCATCAAGGCGGACCCAGCTCAGTCCGGTATCATCCCACACTCCGGTACCGGCAGCGGTTCCACCACTGGTGGCTCGAAAAAGCATGCCATCATCGCTTACGATATCACCACTCGCATAGGTTTCCCCGGCAAGCCAGGTGGATTCGACAGCCACCCAGGTCACTCCGGTATCATCAGCGATAAATAGACCATCTGTAAGATCAGGATCGTTAGCAGTGCCGCCACCAACGGTATAATAAAGTTGCTGATCATACTGGACAAAACTCTTGGCAGGATACACTGTGCCTTGACTCCAGGTCTCAATCTCATAGACCTTATCCCAGATGACATTGGAATCTGCATCGATCTCAAACCCAAGGGAAGCGCCACTTACGGTGTGGGCCCGATAGAACACCCCGTCACTATAGACGTAATCTCCAACACTATAGGTAGTACCACTTCGCCATTGCTGAACCCCATCTGTCCACTGATACCATTTATCCGGATCATAGAGGCCGGTATATGTAGCAGTCGGATCAAAGGCATTGTCGACACACTCACCAATTGTTTCCACATAGGCCATATCCAGCATACTTCCGGAGTTATCGATCAGCAGCAGCAGATTAGGATCGACGCCGGCGGAAAGAAATGGAGGGATGCCCACACCTTCGGAACACGAAGCGGCAAGGGCCGTCGCCGGCTGTAAATATAAACCAGTCAGCAGGACCAGGGGCAACAGTTTCGTTGTAGGAATTGACAAGTGTTTCATGAGTAATCCTCCGCTTTGCAAGCATGAAGAGTATGGGGTGGATGCAATCTTTATTCTTGAAAGGCAGGCAAAAATAGAGACTGGCCCTACCTTCAACTTTATTGGACTGACACCGGCGATGAACGGTAAGCCGGCACGCAGTACAGTAACCCCTTTGGGGTAAAAGTACCTTCACGAAATTCTTATCAAAAAACACGAAAAGAATTTCTGAGGTACTAATAGATTATTAATTATATCGACAATGTGGATCTTCTCTGCCCACCACATGTTTCCATTCAACACGAATTCTACTTTCACTGTTTCTCTCCCCAAGACGCTGGGCATAGATTTCATAATCCAGGGTAACACCACCAGAAGCGAATGATCGTCCCAGTCCGAGATAACCTGCGTTCTGAAGAATGGAAGAGCCAGCGGTTATATCCGCAATTCCTTCAACGGTAATGTTGGTATGGGCAGCACCGGCAGCATAAACAGGAGGATACCAGAGATCTCGGGCCGTATCTGAAGGATAGGGAGTGCCAGCTGCACTCCAGGTACCTATAACGTTCTGCCACAGTTCCAACGAAGTACCGGAAACAGCGATATGCCCGTCCAGTGTGGTATTGATTCCATCAAAAAGTTTACTTCCTTCTCCATTTGGGGCAAAATCGAGACAGGCTATATTTTGTTCCAAAACCTCAGCGGCAAACTCAGTACCACCGTCTGCACTATAGAATGTTTCCTTATGGATCCGGTCATTACCGGCAATTTGCACTTCCGTTGTGGTGTTAAAGGTGGCGGCAATCCCTATGATGGTCATCACCACCATGATCATCAGGGCCGTTATCAGCACAAACCCCTCTTCGTTGCCGGCCTTGACCAATTGCTTTCTCATGTTCGATCTCATTAGAATGTCTTTTGGATGTGATAGTTTAAAACAACATTTTTCTGGAAGCCTAAGTCATTTCTCTGCACAATCACTCGAAGGGCCTTCACATAGGACTCACTTGAACCAGGGACTGGAGTCAAGCAATCGGCAACATTCCAGAAGATGGTATATTGGCCATCGGGGGAGACGGCATTGCCATCTGCAGCGGCCCCCGTATCATCAAGACCAAAATCACCACCATCGTCATCGACACCATCAAAATCACTATCTTGATCGGTTCCATCGTTATCAGTATCATCAACGAGGTCATAATCCATTGCCAGGAGCCGCTCCACCCTGTCTGCTGCCCAGGTAGAAGACGTGGTCAGGCCACTGGCAGTTGAATTCCCCTTAATGACAGCGGCCTGAATGGTGAAAAACGCCACGATACCAATGGAAAAAACAACCACAGCCATCAGGGCTTCAATGAGGGTGAAGCCATCGTCATTATAAAAAATTTTTGCTTTTTCTATTTCCATAACAATTACAACCCCATATTCCGGCAATTCACCGTTGCAATCAATAACCGGCGCCGAAGATTATCATTATACGGTCCCCAGACAACACCGGAACCCGTCGTATAGGTGAGAGTATTGAAAAACTGGGGATCAGGCTGACTGGCCCGGGCAAGGATAGAGATGCGAATAAAAATTATGTCATCAGTATCTATCGGAAAAGGAAGGGAATTACCGTCTGCATCTAAATAATCAAACTCTAACGCCTCAATATTTTCTGCCAGATCCTCTTCAGAAGTTATTGCTATCCCTTGAACCTCATAATGACCTGCAGCAGCATTGACCAGGGTAAGCGGATTATTGGAATCCGAGGACACCCTTCGCAAGCTCACCAGAGTCGAAGGAGCGGGATAGGAGAAGAGATAGTATCCCATATGCTCATCCGGATCATCAAGATCCCCATCTTCCAATAAGTCGGCCGTGAAGGCAAGGGCATCAGCCTGGGCATCGATGAAACCGGCACCGGCATCACCACTTGGATCAAAACTTGCCATCCGAATGTCACTGGACATACTCAGCAAGGCCGCCCGTATATTCTGCTGCATTTCAGAAACGGCATCCTGAGCCACGTAGGATCGCTGCTGCACTTTAAAGGCTGAATAAATGACAACAACAATGATTACGGAGAGCACCATGGTGATCAGAAGTTCAACCAGGGTAAATCCTTGCGATGCGTTACCTGAACGTGTCTTTTCTCTGCTCATTGCCAACCGCCCCCAACCCATTTTAAGAGCTTGATCATCCCGCTTGACGAATTTCCCACTGCATATGTCGTTGTATTATTAACATGATCAAGATAGACATAGCCGGGATTCCCCATTCCCTGTGGGGTAAAGACAACGATATTATCAGGACCGGTGTAACTGACACTATCATCGGTGGCCATCGGGAATGTATCAGCGGCAGCATTCGCCTGCAGAGTTGCACTTCCATATCCATAGCCAACCCCGCTCTTATAGTCTTTATCGGTGACAACTGTGATGAATTGGACTGTTCGCGTCGCCCCGACACAAACGGCTGCCACTCCATCCCAATCATCACAGACAGTGTAATTATCAGCTGCAGTGTTAAAAGAAATTGCTGTACTCCGATTGTTTTTCACCGCCTGAATTTTCGCTTGCTGCATATTGGTGTATAAGGTCCTGGCCGCATCCTTCAAATACATATCAGGCATCAAAGTCGAGATAGTTGGAGCTCCGATTGCAGCCATGAGGGCAATAATTACGACTACAATCATCACCTCAATCAGGGTAAATCCGGAATTTTCTTTTTGCGATAACATAGAGGGTATCTTCAATTTGGTTCAATTTGGTTATTGTTATTTTTTTTACAGTTGTAGAAGCAATTCCAATACCAAACGGTCCTCCGACCGCACAATACAAAATATATCATAATGTTAGTCGACCGGGAGTAGTCCGACACAAGCGGCTACCCACAGCAACAGCCAGCAAAACTGTTAAATAATTTTACTCTCAACAAATAACTATAAATTTTATTTACAGTATAAAAAGAAAGAAGGTTGTTTCCTTTTTCTTCCACACCTTCCATTAGGTAACCACAGCAAAACACGAAAGACAAGCAATTCACCAGAAAGCCTAATAATACTCAATATCACCCAAGATAATCCTTTATACGTCAGGTAAATTTCCACCCTTCTCAAAACGTAAAAGCCCATGAACGAGACGAAAGACCATAATACCAAAACGTAACTCAGGAAGATGAAGAAACCAAAGACCCAGAAAGCAATTCCATCCAACTCGTCTCTGTTTCAAAAATTGTAACGAAACAAGAGCAATAGTAGCTTGTTGGTGAAGTTTTTATCGATTCATCTCATGTTGAAGAAACCAGGAGAATTTACTGAAGATAAAAGCAAAGAGCAGAGGATATTGGCCACCAAGACTATGCTGTTCTCTTCTAACAAAGCAGGCCTGCGACGATTAAAGACACATCTTACCAGTCAGGAATGAATAGAGATCATAGTTACTCTTGGCTATGAAATATAACCGCCCTGGTGAATTAACCTAAGCGGGTAATGACCTGCCAGCACTGATCCCAGAAGATAAAAGGACCAAAAAACTTGAGAAAAGCACGTTCTCAAAAGACCTCCTGATGCAAAAGAGAGAAACAGAGACCAAGAAGCCCTGTAACCATTCAGGCAATAGCCAAGAATTAGCAAACAGCCACTCTCTAACTGCTAGTCCTGGCTTATTCCATGGATTGGAGAAGATGATAGCACCTGATTGATAGCACCTGACTGCCGGTACAGAATGTTACTCCAAGATTGTTGCAGGCTGGGCTTGGGCGACTTTTCTGAAAAGACACTCTCCTCTTACTGCTTTTCAGAAGGTTTATTCTCCCAAATAACTAAGAAGCAGACTGAATGCTCAATCACAATTGGCTTATCCAGCTGCTTCCCCTTCTCTTCTAAACCGATTTTTTTTGCGGTGTTACGCGAACGTCCTTTTTTTCCTATTTTCTATTGGTTTTTTGGAATAATGCGTTCTTTAGCCCTCTCCTTAAAAAAAACCACGACCTGACTGTTAATATTTTTTACAATTCTTCTTCAATCGAAACAGACTGTTCATTTTTTTTACAACAAATTTCCCTCATTCCTGTCCAGCCATCCTCTCTGCTCCCCTACATTTCGGACACAAGGCAATAAATAATCAACCGGAATACATCTTGCATGTTTCACAGCAATCACTTGTCAGGAATATGTCCCAATTAACCGCAATGAACATAATGAAAAAAAACAACGGATTCTCTCTGGTAGAACTTATCATAATTCTGGTCATCATTGGTATTCTTGCTGCCCTTGCCACTCCCACAATCAACACCTTGGGTCCAGGTTTTCGCCTCAAAGGAGTCGCCAGAGGACTCTATTCAGATTTGCAAAAAGCAAAAATGCAGGCAGTTAAGGAAAATCAGCCTGTCAGTGTCCGTTTTGTGGCCGGGGTAATGCCAAATTCAGGCTATTACTATTTTGACCTCAATGATGACACCCTCTACAATGTCGGTGAATACCAGGTAATCCTCAGCAATCCCAAGGATGTTGACTTTGGAAACGGTACCGCAACCAATGATTGGAACAATACTCTCATTGTTCCGGGTCCAGTTGCAGCCATCACCTTCGCAGCGGATGGTACTGCAAACAGTGCCAGTATCTATCTCGAAAATAAAAACAATGATATTTGTTATGCCCTCACATCACAGGTTTCCGGATCGATAAAATTACGAAAATACTCCGGAGCAGTACCTTTCGATATCACTCAATGGAACTGACATCATGTTACAACCTAAGGATAAGGCGGTTCCCCCTGTGCACCTACCAAGAATCATAGGGTCTTCAACAATCCGCATCAAGAGACAAACTGACAGTATGGCCATGAAAAAAAGGAGCAAAATGGTTCATAACACCAGAGGGTTCACCATTGTAGAACTTATGGTCACCCTGCTCATCGTCGGAGTCATCACAGCTGCCATGTACGCCGCATTTACCACTCAACTCAAGAGTTATACTGCACAGGATCAGGTCACGGAGATGCAGCAGAATATCAGGGCGGCAATGTCCCTCATGACCAAGGAAATCCGCATGGCCGGATTTGACCCCAACGCCATCGGCGATGCCGACATCACCACAGCCACAGCCACCAGCCTTATCTTTACAATGGTTGCCGATGATGACGGAATAGATAACGACAACGCAGATGGTGATAATGACACCTCCACCGGGGCAGATGAAACCGATGAACTCAAGACAGTTGCCTACGACCTCTATGATGCCTACGGAGATGGGGGCACCGACATCGGCAGACAGGTCGACGGAGTCAAAAGTGCCGCTGCCGAGAACATTGACCGTCTGGAATTTTATTATACCCTCAAAAACGATACCAAGACCCTGACCCCTGGCAACCCCTCGGATATCAGATCCATACAGCTCTCCATCCTGGCAAGGGCTGATGTCAGTGACCCGAACTTCACTCACACCGAGAGCTTCACAACTGTGGCCGGAACAAATTGGTCTGCCTTTAATGACCATTTCCGTCGCCGTTTCATGACCGCCACCATCCAATGCCGCAATATGGGATTATGATGAAAAAAAAAGCCACCCCCAACCAATTCACAGAAAGAGCTGGATTCACTCTCCTGGAAGTACTCATAGCCGTAACAGTCTTTGCTATCGGCATCCTGGCAGCCAATGCCATGCAACTGACCTCGGTTTCGGGAAACTCGGCGGCCAACTTGATATCAGAATCAGCGGCATGGGCCACAGACAAGACCGAAGAACTCCTCAGTCTCCCCTATGATGACCTCGAGGACACAAACCTGGATGGAACCGATCAGGACAATGACTACAACGGCACCGATGATAACGGTGACAACTTCGGCCTTGATGAAGCCGTAAATCCTGATGGAACAGTAACCAAAGGCAACTACACCATTCAGTGGAATGTGGCGGTTGACCATCCATTTCCCGGGAATAAAACAATTCGAATCACAACCACCAGCCAGAGCAAAGGGATGAGCAAATCAGTCTCTTTGACCTACATCAAGGCCGATTCGGTGTAACCCACAGAGAGAGGGAAAAAATGACTGAGCAGAAAATACCGGGAGACAACGAACAGGGCTTTGTCCTTATCCTCTCACTTCTTATGTTGCTGATACTCACCATAATCGGGGTTTCCGCCACCAACAACACGTCCATTGAATTACAGATTGCCGGAAACGACAGGGTCCACAAACAGACCTTTTATCAGGCTGACGGCGGCACAGAACTCGGTATTCGCCTTGCCTACGAGAATGCCCTGTGTATCAATTCCGGAGGATTTCCAGACTACAACGACCCCAGTAAATTTATTTATGGAAATATCGTCATCCCCCAAACAGATCTCTCATTTGCCCAACCAGGCCAAACAGGTACTATCACCTACTCTCCTGAAACGTTGAATGGTCCCCTCACCACCTTGACGATCAGTGGAGAATCGGTGGCAACTCCGGGCAGCGGGTTGTCCGATATTGCTGGGTATGATGGGCTCGGCAAATCTTCTCCAGGCAGTACCCATTTTCTCTACAACATCCGGTCTTTCCATAGCGGCCCGACAAACAGCCAATCCCAGATAACCCTGCAATGGAGACTCAGCGGAAACCTTGTTAACAATGCCAGTCCCAGTGACTGTTTGTCATGGATGAACTGATTAAGAATAGCAGCAAAGGATGCCTTGTTCCCCCTATACCAGCACAGACGACTGTCAACATGATTGATAGCATACCAGGAGACCAGGAATGAACAGAAAATCAACTCACTACTTTTATCCCATGCCGCTGCTCACCATTTGTGGCCTCCTTCTCGTCACAGGCACTGGCATCACTGAGCTCAGGGCAGAGGTATCCACCTATACCATGGCCGATTTTTCCTCGGCACCCATCAGTCTCACCGAAACCAATGTGAGTCCGCAGGTCATCATCAACTCATCACAGGATCACCAGCTGTTTTTCAAGGCCTACAATGACTACGCAGACCTTGACAGCGATGGCCTTCCTGATACCACCTATACACACTCCATTGATTATTACGGCTATTTCGACGCCTACAAATGTTACAATTACGATTCCACCGATAAACGGTTTGAGCCAGCAGCTGTCACCTCCTCAAAATATTGTACTGCCGCAGACGGAAACGATGGCTACTGGAGTGGAAACTTTCTCAACTGGGCCTCCATGACCCGGGTGGACACCATCCGTAAAATCCTCTTTGGAGGCCACAGACGAGTGGATAAATCCTCAGACACTGTCCTTGAACGAGCCTTCATCCCTCCCGACATCCACGCCTTTGCTAAATTTTATGACGGCACAGACATTAACGACCTCACACCCTTTACTGCCAACACAACCGCCCCCACAGGAAACAGCGGCACTTCCGTTACCATTGGCACCGGAATCAAGAACCTTACCACAAGCCCTGGCGACTGGATTCAACCTGGTGACTACCTGACACTGCGCCATGATGCTACCCGTTCCATGCAAGGCTGGGTCACATCATTTGATTCAGCAACCGGAGCGTTAGCAGTTAACGTTGTAAAAACAGAAAATGCCGGCACAACGACTTCTCCCTGGTCGATTACCAACCATACCCGTACCGGCCTCACCTTCTGCAACGTCACCGCTTCAACAGCAAACGACTATTCCCAGAACATTACCGACCCACCGCTCATCCGAGTAGCTGCCGGTAATTACACCTTTTGGGATTCGGGTGAAGTGCACCAATGTCTCTGGGAAGAAGAAGACCCGGGAACCAATGGGAAGAATTATAATGATCCCTACTATTCAGAAATCTATGCTGCCCAGGATAATCCCAAAAAATGGGATGTCGGAGTCAACACCGCCGGCGCCCTCGGTGTCATGGACAATTCAGCCGATTTTGTAGTCCGGGTCCAGGTCTGTGTCGATGCCGACAATAATGGCGAGATCGACCTCCAGGTCGATGCGGATGGCGATGGGAAACCTGACAACAATGAAAAATGTAAAAAATACCCCTACGGCAACCACAAACCTACTGGTCTCCTGCAGACATACGGCGACGAAGACGAACTCAAATTCGGCATGATTGCAGGAACCTATGGTAAGGCTACTCGTGGCGGAGAGATGGTCCAGAAGGTCCGGAATTCTGACGGCATGGACGGTATGTGTCGAGAAATCAATCTCGGGATCGACTGTAACGAGGATGGCGATGTGGACGGAGGCATTGATGTCAGCTATGCCGATCAGGATGACTGGAACGACCCTGGCAATGATATCAATATTGGCGATGGCACTTTTAAACGGGTCTATGATTCTATCGGTGGTCCCATAAATCAACACAACAAATCCGAAGGAATCATTAACACCTGGAGTCTCTTTCGTATCTACGGCTATAAATATGGAAGCTGGACCTATTCGATCACTACCGCAGGTGGAGACAAATGTCCACTCTCAATTAACTTCTTTGGCGATACCAGTGATTCAGAATGTCATAACTGGGGAAACCCCTTCGCCGAAATCTATCTGAGCGGACTGCGCTATTTTGCTGGGGAAAACGCTCCCACCGATTATCAGTCTGGAGACGGGCAGTTTATCGAAGGCATCAATTATAACACCGGCAGCTGGCTGGACCCTCTAACTGCTGATGAATATTGCTCCCGTCTCAGCGTAGTCAACTTTAATTCCAGTCTCATTTCAGCAGACACAGTCCTTGATATCGATCCGGGCGCCATAGCCGACGAACTTGATACAAATGCCTTTGGTGTTATCCCAGACCTGGGATCGTCTCGAAACTCCAGGGAATTGACCGAGATCATCGGTCGAGTGGAAAACATCTATCCCGACGCAGCCGCCCCCGACCGAAAATGGTTTGTTGGTGAAACCGCAGCTGATGACAACCGCAAATGCACCGCAAAAGAGATCACTGATTTTGGTGAAGTCCGTGGGCTCTGCCCTGAAGGACCGGATACCCGTGGCGGTTTTCGGATCGCCGGACTCGCCTGGTACGCTCATACCAATGACATACGACCGACATCACTCAACGGAGGACGAGGCCTTGAAGGTATTCAAAAAGTCGACACCTATGCAGTGCGTCTGGCTGCCGGCAATCCGGTTATCGACATACCAATCCCGAATTCTAGCGGTAAAGTCACCCTGCTCCCCTCCTGCATCACCAACAACAAGGACGATTACGGCTGTACCATGGTAGATTTCAAAATCATCCACCCCCATTCCGTGGATGACCAGGGAACACCTGATCCCAGCGATGACATAGGAACAGGAAAATTCATGGTCATCTGGGAAGACAGTCTGCAGGGAAACGACTACGACCTCGATGCCGGGGGAATTATAGAATATAAAATCTCATCCACTGATATCAAGATCACCACCGGGGTTACCTTAGAAAATCTTGGGTATGCCATCGGTCACGGATATGTTATCAGCGGGACCACCGAAGACGGCCTCCATATCCACTCGGGGACCAACGGTTTTGATTACACCTATGAAAATGATGCCACCTCCACTGTTGAGTGCAACAACTGTTTCGGCATAGTCGATGGTGGCACAATCACCAGTCAGACCTACACCCTTGGCAATGCTGTTGCCGGCCTCCTTGAAGACCCTCTCTGGTACGCCGCCAAATGGGGTGGATTTGATGATAGCAACGACAATGACCTCCCCGACCTCGTGAAGGAATGGGATAGTAAGATCAATGCCACAGGCGAGACTGGCACAGACGGCATCCCGGACAACTATTTTTATGCCGCCCACCCGCAGCAACTGGAAGATTCGCTAGATCGTATCTTTGCGACCATCCTCGAGCGGACCTCTTCAGGTACGGCTGCCGCAGTTGTCTCTAACAATGTCAGAGGTGAAGGTGCCTTGTACCAGGCCTACTACGAACCGCTGAAAAAAGATCTTGATGAAAATCAGGCTACCTGGATCGGAACGGTTCACGCCCTGTGGCTCGACAGTTTCGGCTATTCCAGACAAGACTGCAGCCCAACAGACAACATTCCCCTCGGCAGCTGCACCCCGAACGGCATCCTCGATAATTATGATATCGACCAGGTGACCCAATCATTTTTTGATGAGGATGAAGCGCGGACACGAGTCAAGATTTTCACCAGTGACAATCCAGACGAATTCAGCCCCTATTCCATAGAGGGTGTTGTGTCATCCTATTCCACGGGGGCAGTAACCTTAGTCCCCTATTCCATGGAAGCCATGGTTACCAGCTACAACGCCAGAGCCATGACCCTTGTGCCATACTCTATGACCGGAATAATCGACACCTACGACCCTGATACCGGCGCGCTGACAATGACCGTTTCTGCCGGCACATTGGTCGGCCCGACTGGAAACACGTATACTAAGTGGCAATTCTACGATGCGACCTCTCTCCTAAGCGGTAAAACCGAAGCCACTTTGACTCTGACTGACACAGGATCGCTTTCATTCACTGTTGAGCCTGGTGGTGACTGGATCGCAATTGGTGATACCATAACCCTTTCCACCTACAACCTTGTCGGTGAGCCAGGTAAAAACTATAATTACTGGGTAGTTGACTGTCTGTCAGGAGCAGGTCAAAGTGTTGTCACCCACAGTGTTACCTTGGCTGAAACCGGTGATAGTACCATCACCGTTGAAGATGATGCTGTTTTAGACACCTGTGACAGAATCAAGCTCTCTACCTTTAACGTTTCCGGTACAATAGGAGAGACTTACGATGCCTGGAAGGTGGCAAACCTGAGTACCGGCAATAATGGTACCAGCAGTTCGAGTGTCACCCTGGTGGATAGCGGTACCCTGAACTTTTCTGTAAGCCCCACTCTGGACTGGATCGTCGAGGGAGACAGACTGTATCTGTCGAACTATGAATTTGCGATAAAAGAACTCTACGAGATCGGTTTTATATGGAATGCCAGAGAAGAACTCTATTTAGAGTCCCTCACCGATGCCGAGATTAAATCCAACCGAATTTATGGTGCCAATGCAAGCACAGGACGTCATATCATGACCTGGATCGACACCAATCTTGATGGGATTGTAGATGCTGGTGAATACATCGATTTTGAACAGACTATGTTTCCAGCCGCCAGTTACGGATTTTTCGATCTGGCCACCCAGGCGGATGCTGAAAACCTGGTCAATTATGTTCGCGGTGTGGAAATCCCCGGTTTTCGTTCACGCACCGTAAGATACAAATCTGACGATATCACTCCCAAGACCATGCGACTGGGAGATGTTATCAACTCAACACCGACCATTGTCGGAGCACCGCAAGAGGGTTTCAATATCATCAAATACGACACCAGTTATACCGCGTTCAGACAGCAGTATGCTGAAAGGAGATTAGTCGCGTATGTTGGTGGAAACGATGGAATGCTTCACGCCCTTAACGCTGGTTTCTACACCACTGCCAAGGTAGATGCCAATGACACTATCCTTAATGTTGGTGATGCCGGCTATGATACCGCGGAAAAGAAAATCATGTATTCAGTTTCCGGAAAAAACGGAACCACCGGGGCCGCTGCGATTGAACATCCACTTGGCAGTGAAATCTGGGCCTATGCCCCGTTGAACCTCCTTCCCCACCTCAAATGGTTGAAGGACACACGATACAGCCATGTCTATTACGTCGATAGCAAGCCCAGGGTCTTTGATGCCAACATATTTACCCCTGATGCAGATCACCCCAATGGTTGGGGAACTGTTCTGGTGGTTGGAATGGGCTTTGGCGGAGGGGCCATGACCATCGATACCGCTGCCGATGGACTTGGCGCACCCAATGCCGCTGATGATACCACCATGCGCTCAGCATATACAATCTTAGACATTACCAACCCGGAAAAGGAACCGACCCTGCTGGCCGAAATTCAGATCCCTGACGGCAGCTTCAGTCTTGTTTATCCGACCATCCTTGCCTTCCGTGATATTAATGGTACCACCAATAAATGGTACCTCTTATTCGGTTCCGGTCCGGACTCTCTGGATACTGCAGCCAGTACTTCCACAGCCAAGTCCTATATTTTTGACTTTGCTGAAATAGCCCTTCCGGGAACGACGATAGATGCGCCCATAGGATGCACCATAGAATCGGCAGGCAACACCGCAATGAACGTTATCCAATGTGACAGCGGAATTGCTAACACATTTATGGGAAGTCCAGTTGCTGTTGACTGGGACCTTGATTTCTACGTCGACACCGCCTATTTTGGCCTGGTCGGTAACAATGTAGGGCAGAGCGGAGCCTTTATGCGCCTGACTCTCAACCAAAATGCCGACCCTGACCCCTGGGGAACCTGTGCCAACGATCCTTTAGTTTGCGCCAACCCTTCAACCTGGCTTGCACCGGACCTCCTGGCCCAGACCAATCAACCCGTTATCAGCCTACCCGGTTTGAGTCTTGACGAACTGGGAAACAGATGGATATTTTTCGGCACCGGCCGCTATTATGTGATGGCGGACAAAACAAGTATTGCCACCCAGACCCTCTACGGAATCAAAGATGACAATACCGAAGCAAACATAGGAACCGACCTCATTGACGCCACCGACATAGAGGTATATACCGATGACTTGCAAACCATCACCGATGGCCCGACATCCAGCGATCCAGCCGATCTCGGGGCACAGATTGACAACTTCCCCGACCTTGTTTCAGAGATTGACGACTACAAACGGGGCTGGTTTCTCGATCTTCCACCCATTGTCGGCACTGTCGGGGTTGCTCCTGCAACGCGGATCCTTGGCCAACCCGCTATTTTTGGCGGAATCGTCTTCACATCGGCATTTCAACCGAGTGCCAATCCCTGCGAGGGAGAAGGCTACAGCCGTCTCTATGGACTCTATTACAAGACCGGCACTGCCTATCCTTCTGGGATTTTCGGCACAGAGGCAACAAATGTAAATGGAACTGTCATGCATCGTGCCCTTAAATATGTCAATCTGGGTAAGGGGATGGCTACTTCTCCCACCCTCCACTCAGGAAGCGGCTCTGGAGATGATTCCATCAGCATCTTCACCCAGCTCTCCACAGGAGACATCTTCCGCCAGGATGCAAAGACTGCATACTCAGTGAGAAGCGGAAAGAGATTCTGGAGAGACCAGTAACGAGTCTCCTATTCTCAAAACTCAAAAATGAACCCGGCTGAAAAAGTGGACACGGCAAAGACCTCTTCCACGACCAGCCTCTCAGCAAGCAAGCAGTAAAGAAGCTGACAGTTAACAAGGTACCACTTCTTTACTGCTCGCTTGCCCATCCCCCGATAACAGCGCAAAGCAGTGCCCAGAAGAACGTTCAGGCCTATAACGAAACAACACATTCGGAATTGAGCAAAAAAAATCATTGCCAAAACCTGTTTCAAGATTTCTTCCTAACTTTTGAATTTTAATGGACATTTCATTCCACCTCAAAAACATACCATTACAGCCACTCTCTTTTGCCAGGCCAACCTGTTATTTTTTTTACACTTCCACGCCCACTATTAACTTTTTTTACAATCTTTGCCCGCCAAGAATCATCCTTTCGTATTGAAGAACCTACCCGACACCAGATGTACCACATTGTTCTTCCACTCCTTTTCCCTTTCTTCCGACAAAAAACTGCTAGCTGGAACGTCAATTGCTTTCATTATCATAACTGAATAATTCTTTCTTTTGACAGATAGCAAAAACAGCAGCAATCAACTCCAGAATTGTATTTACGAGTTAATATCTAACACCGATGATGAACGGTGAGCCGGCACTCAGTACAGAGCCCCCTTTGGGTGAAGGTACCTTGGCGAAATTCTTTTCAAAAAAAACACAGGAAAATCCCTAACGTACTAGCACCGCGCACAGAAAAACGGCCCGGCCCCTTGAATATACTTTTTGGTGAAACGAGTGAACACGAGACGAGACAAACAACACGGACTACGCCAAGACCACCGGAGACAATCCCGAGCAGGATTCAGCCTCCTCGAACTGATAATTGTCTTAGTCGTTATTGGTATTGCAGCTGCCATAGCTGCACCAAATTTTCAAAGATGGCAACACAACAAGCGCCTGCGTGGGGCCGCCCGCGCCATCTATTCCGCCCTCCAGGAGGCCAGATTAGGGACTGTTCGAGATGGGGTAACCTGGGCCGTTTGGTTTGACACAGCCAATAATCGATTTTATATTTTTTCTGACCCAGGGGCTACCACGGGGCCCGGGGGTACTGCCTTAGCCGCAGATTGGCTCACCATTGGTGACAATCTGGGCAGCAATGGTTTGAACCCGGTCCAACCGATTTATCTGGCGGGAAAGAACCTCGATACTAACGGCAATGGGACAGTGAACATCCCTCCCGCTGCCCCTGAAGCTGGCGACTTACTCGATGTCACCAATGTGAATTATGGCAATTATGGCAAATATGGCCTTGCCCCAGCGAACTGGGTCAATGCAAATACCGACCCGGCTGATTTTGTCACCTTTGCCAACAATCTCGTCCTCTTTTATCCCAATGGTACCTCAAGTGCCATTGGGGCTGATTACGTCTATCTGAATTATTGTCCCGATCCAGCTAATCCCGGCAACGGAGCAAATCTCGATGCCTGCGGTGCAGCCACAGCATCAGTATTTGCCGCAGGAACATTCAACACCGGGTTCCCAGTCATCAGACACTGGAATCCAACCTTAAACGCCGGCGCAGGGGGGTGGGAATAATGAAGGAGGAAAAAGGATTCACCCTGGTCGAGCTCATGTTATCACTGGTGTTAACCTCTCTGATAACCATTATCCTTTTCACCGTCTTTCGCGGCCAGCAACGCGGATTTCAGGCCCAGGTAGAGGTGTCCCAGATGCAGCAGACTATCCGGGCTGCCATGGAGGTACTGACCCGTGACCTCCACAATCTCGGGGTCGACAATACGAGCAGCGGTCTCTACGGCTTCACCCTGACAAATCCTCCCACTTCAACACAACTCCCTTTCACCGCTGATCTGAATGAAGATGCCGGTGCCCCAGCCACTACAGATGCCGATGGCCCCTTAGGGCCGTTACGCAATGAAACATTCAGTTATTCGCGTTTTGATTGCGACAATGCCATAGATTTCAATGGGGATGGGGCCGTGACAACAGATAATGACTGCATCAATCGACGGGTCGGCAGTGCCCGCATCGCCGACAATATTGAAGGACTGGAATTCCGCTATCTGCTGACAGACGGAGTCACTCCTATTGTCAACCCCACCACCACTGCCCAGTTTGCTCAAATCGCCTTTGTCGAAGTCTCTTTATTGGTGCGCGCCAACAAACCTGACCCCAATTTTGTCAATAACGCCCTCTACACAGCAGCATCCGGTACAGATTTTGATTTAAACGGCAGTGTCGCAGGCACCGGCAACCCTGCTAACGATCATTTCAGACGTCGACTCCACATCAGTCGGGTCCGTCTCCGTAACCAGTGAGTGACAGCAATGAAAAACACACTTGATACCAGCCCGGGTTTCACTCTTCTTGAGGTGCTGATTGCGGTGGTCGTCCTCTCCATCGGAGTCACAGCTGTTTACACAATGCAGATGGCTTCCATTACAGGGAACGCTGCCGCGAACCGACTCACTGCTTCCACCAACACCGCCGCTATCATAGTCGAGGAGATTGTGAACATGCCCTATGATGCCGCTAATTACGACCTTGACATCGACACCGATGGTGATGGGGCCATCGACACCGATGGTGACACTTTCAGCGATGGAGCTGGCTCCAACAACAACCAGGCCGGCCTCGATGACATTACCGATCCCGGTGCAGGAACTACCTCCGACTACACCAGGACAATAACTGCCAACGGTGGCAATTTCACTCTTGATATCAATGTGGCCCGCGACTATCCGGATAACGGCATGGATACTATTCGTGTCATTGTCAGAAATAATACAGGGTTTGGCAATCGTGTCAGCTTTTCAACGATCAAGTCAAATATATAGAGGATCTTATGAAAAAGATATCTATTGCGAATAATGATGAAGGCTTTGTCTTAGTCCTCTGTCTGCTCATCATGATGGTTCTCTCTGTGGGCGGTATCATGGCCACACGCACCTCGACCACAGATGTCAAGATTGCCGGCAATGAACGATCCATAAAAAACAACCTCTATCAGGGCGAGGCTGTAAGTACCGAAGGATCACAATGCATTGGCAATGAATCAACAATGATAGATCTTCGTGCCATGGGGGACTGGCTGGAACGGGTCGACGGCAAGAATCTCACCACCTCCCAACAGACGGAAATGGATAACCTGGAAGAAGGAGACGAGGACGAGTGGGATGAAGAAATCATTTTTGCCACCGTTATCAACCGCACCTGCTTCTCCACGGTTTCCGGCATTGACAACGGAAGTCAAGCAATTGCCAAAAAAGCCTATGGACTTGGGATTGCCAGTGGCAGTGACGCCAGCTCATCTTTAAAAATGACGACCAACAGTGCAATGTACAATTTTAAAATCATAGGCCTTTCCGCCCAGGGTGTGGGTGAAAAAACGGTGGAAATAGGTTTTCGGAAAAGACTAGATACCTCGGAACAATAGGTTTTCTTGCTGTGATTGAATTTTACACCAGGCAAGCACAGCGACCAATACAAACTAAATCCAGCAAGGTAGTTATCTTTTGTGGAGGAAAATGGCATGGCAACACAACATGGAAAACGAATGATACACAATAGGATACTGACTCTTTCGCTGGCGATCAGTTTCTCTCTAACCAGCCCCTGCCTCTGGGCCGCTGATTTCTTGAGTGATGAGCCCATGGAAACCAAGGTGCAGACCGCTCCTCCCAATGTCGTTTTTGTTCTCGACAACTCCGGCAGTATGGACTGGGAATTTATTGCTGAAGATGATGGCTTATTCCATAATGACTATTACCTGTATAGTCCCGGCGATAACGCCTATACGGGAGAAGTATTGGACGGTGGCAGAAAGTTGGAATGGCTCTCCCAATGGTCTGAATATAATAAAATTTTCTACAATCCCCATTCTTCTTATGAACCGTGGCCACGCTGGGAGACCCTGGCCGGCACCGATGGCACCCCGCCCCATAAAGCCGACCTGGTAAACCCCAGATCAAATCCTATCCATTCCGCTGTTACCCAGAATATCCATGATGTTTACTATGCCAATCTCCCTCTCTTACCTGGCGTTGTAGTCGATAACGCCGATGGCGCTCCATCCTATGTCGAATATGACACAGGTGGCGGCACTGCTGCCCATTGGCAGGAATCCAGCCCAACCCCTGAGTGGAACGGAAGCTCTCGTTTTACCTCCACCGATGGCGAGTACGCTGTCTTCACGCCGGACATTCCAACTGCTGGCAGCTATACAGTCTACACCTTTATCAATTGCTATAACGGTCGTGACCAAAGCGCCTTGATTGAGGTGGATCCTGATGGCAATGGCACCCCTGACATGACTCAGAATTGGAATCAGAACGCCACCAGCACCAACACCCCCGAAAGCGGGGTCTGTGGCGAATGGGTAGAAATGTTCAGTGGCCAGAGTTTTGCATTCAGCGCCGGTCGCCAAGGAACTGTGACCATTCGCCGCGATACTCCCAACGGAAGCAGCACCATTGCTGATGCTGTTGCCTTTATTCCTGCAGGAGAGGCCCTGGCATTGGATGTAAAGGTGGCCCATTACTATACTGTTAATGATAGCAATGACGATGGAATCCCCCAGAACGGCGAAGTCTATCTGGTCAATTTTGTCTGGACCGATGACGCTGGCGACAGTGCAGATGTGACGACTAACGATCTTGATGGGGATGGAGATGGAGGAGTCGTTGGTCAAGTAGATGTCAATGAACTGGAGCGTCATTATTACCTGACCACCGCCCTTGACATAGACAATGACACCTATGATGAAGTGCAATATGCCACCCGTGTACTGGACAGTGATATACCTGATGTCATCATTCCCAAATTCACCAATGAAGATGGCTCCACTACAGCCAAGACCAACCTTGAAGACTTACAGAACTTTGCCAACTGGTTTTCTTTCTATCGCCGTCGCGAATTAACGGCCAAGGCTGCAATTTCCCGAACCATTGCCGATCTTGATGGCATATATGTCGGTTATTATACCATCAACTCCGGTCTCCGACAGTCAGTACTCCCCATTAAAGTCGAAGAGAGCGTCACAGTTCACTCGGACAATAAAGACAGTACCTACAGTGACAATGGCAATTGGTACGAATCCGGCAGCCCTCACGAATGGGAAAACAGCGCTTACTACACCTCAACCTCAGGCAGAACAGCCCGCTTTCAACCGAATCTCCCCACAACAGACAACTATCAGGTACAGGCCTGGTGGAACTGCTATAATGACCGGGATCAAAAAGCCAGGGTCACCATTCATCATACTGGTGGCGATACTGTATTCTATTACAATCAGCGGGCGAACGGCACTAATGTAACGACTGACGCCGATTGTACAGACCCGGTTGATACCGGCTGTTGTGGCTACTGGATTGATCTGGGAACCTATAATTTCAGCAACGGCACATCTGGTTATGTAGAGATAGAACGTCATGCCGGCAGCACAGGGAGCAGCACGGTTGCCGACGCTGTGAAGTTTATCGGTGGTGGCTCAACCACAGTCGACCGAAGTGATGATCTTCTGAATAATCTGTATGGCGTCAATTCGGGAAGCGGTACACCGTTACGCACTGCCCTGCTCAATGTCGGCCGCTATTTTGACCAGGATGACGGCCTTGATGGCAACCTGGGCACCTCTCCCTATTATGATGAGGACAAAGGTGGCGCCTGTCAACAGACCTATGCCATTGTCATGTCAGACGGGTACTGGAATGGAACCTCACCTGGGGTCGGCAACCAGAACAGTGGAGCAGGTGCTCCCTACCAGGATGGTTGGTCAGACACCCTGGCTGACGTAGCCTGGCTCTTTTACAATGATGATTTATCCACCACCCTGCCAAACGAACTGGCCACCAACAACTATGACAGCCTGACTTCCCAGCATATGATCACCTTTGCCATATCTTTTGGTCTGGACGGTGTACTGAACAAGTTCGACCTCGATAACGATGGCACTCCCGACAGCCCCTCTTGTATAGATGATCCTTACTTTTTAGACCCTAATACTCCCACACCAACCTGGCCACAACCCTGTGTGGGTTGCGAAGGAGAAAACATCGATGACATGTGGCATGCCGCAGTAAGCGGCCACGGCGAATTCTTCAGTGCCAAAAACCCAGACTCTCTGGTCACCGCCTTAACGGATTTATTCAGTAACATCTCCTCCCGAGCCGCCTCAGGGGCATCGGTATCAGTTAATGGTGACGAGCTGACATCAAACATTTTGCTTTTCCAATCAAGTTACAGCAGTGGGTCCTGGGAGGGAGATGTAACCGCTTACCCGATTAACCCCAGTACAGGAGAGGTTTTGAAAGAGGAGAGCAATGTCAAATGGCACGCAAAAGAAAAGCTGCAGAACCAGAATTGGGACACCGGACGCAGAATTATCACCTTTGACGGCAGCAAGGGCCAGCCCTTCAGATATGCGAACCTCTCCGACAACCAGCAGATCGCCCTGCTCCGGGACAGCAAGGTGGTTGATTATATTCGTGGCAGTGAAATTCATGGTTTTAGAAGTCGTAATAAAATGCTTGGCGATATTATCCACTCTGCGCCACTGCTCGTCCCGGCAGAGCATGCTGCCAGTGATGGCATAGACAATGATAGCGATGGCACCGTTGATGAGACGGACGAAGAAGGTGGCGTTATTTTTACCGGTGGCAATGACGGGATACTGCACGCCTTTAATGCCAACACAGGTTCTGAAATGATGGGCTACATCCCCCACCATGTTTCATATCAACTTCATGACCTCACCGATGTTGATTTCATACACAGATTTTTCGTAGACGCCACCCCGACTTATAAGAGGATGAACTTCTTGGCCGGCAACCAGAATGAAGACGGTGTCGACAATGATGCCGATGGCTGTTTTGACGACAATAAAAATGTCTTCAATCCTGCCACCTACTGCAATGAAGGCCTTAACGGGGATGACGAAGATTACAGCGACAACGTAGATAACAACGGAGACGGCTATGTTGATGAGCTCTGGGAAACCAAAAAGTTCACCATGCTCGTCGGTGGCTTCAATAAGGGGGGTAAGGGAATCTACGCCTTGAATATTAGTGACATAGAAAGCTCGGCCACCAAAACAGAAACCCAGTTGACAACCACCGACAACGACATGGTGATGTGGGAGTACCCTTCTGTACCCGCATACACCTATGGTGCGGATCAATCCACAGATACCATCGACAATGATGGTGACGGTGCCATTGACGAGGC